>VFQS010000454.1_pt1 | contig 46701 bp, 54 predicted proteins | sample 3512361 | NCBI WGS metagenome assembly VFQS01 (sample SAMN10412375, study PRJNA504923) | tailings metagenome | isolation source: Relicate 1 Philex TSF3 active mining | place: Philippines
GGTCAACGTGACCGATGGTGCCCACGTTCACGTGGGGTTTGGTCCGTTCGAATTTCTCTTTTGCCATATCTTCGACTCCGAAAAGTAGCGGTCAACAACCAAGACAGAGGGCGCACAATTTGCATTGCGCGCCCCAAAACTGGTGCCCTTGGCGGGAATCGGACCCGCGACCTCTCCCTTACCAAGGGAGTGCTCTACCACTGAGCCACAAGGGCGAAATCTTCTGACAAACTCAACCGGACGACTGGAGCGGGAAACGGGAATCGAACCCGTGTCATTAGCTTGGAAGGCTAAGGTTCTACCATTAAACTACTCCCGCACTGATTGCGCCGCACGAGTGGATGCAACGCCAATGCTTGGAAACCATTTCCAATTGCTCAAATCATTCCGGCCTAAGCCAGTTTGCTGGTGGAGGAGACTGGATTCGAACCAGTGTAGGCGTAAGCCAACAGATTTACAGTCTGCCCCCTTTAGCCACTCGGGCACCCCTCCAGAAGCGAGTCTTAGATTATGCCATCCTTTTGTGACAAGCCGCAAGTTCGCTCACAACTTTTTCACCATTCGATGGCTTTTTCGCCGTGTTGCTTCAAAAATTCGGCGGCCTGCGCGAAGTGACCGCACCCCACAAAGGGCATCGGCGGCCTCATGGCCGACAAGGGCGAAGGGTGATTGGCCAACAGCACCAAGTGCCGCGCCGACGTGTCAGCGGCCTCGATCAAGGCCCTTTTGGTCTGTGCGTGCGCCCCCCAAAGCATGAACACCACAGGATGCGAACGCCTGGCCACAGCGGCAACCAGTGCATCGGTCAACACCTCCCAACCCCAACCGGCATGGCTGGCAGGTCGCCCGGCCTCCACCGTCAGGCAGGTGTTCAAGAGCAAAACGCCTTGCCGGGCCCAACGCACCAAGGAGCCCTGCTTTGGGATGACGACACCCAGGCTGTTCTGTAGCTCCTTGAAAATGTTGCGCAAGCTGGGCGGCAGGCGCACGCCGGGGGCAACAGAAAAGGCCAAACCTTCGGCTTGTCCCGGACCGTGGTAGGGGTCTTGCCCCAGAATTACCACACGCACCTGACTCAAAGGGGTCAAGCTCAGCGCTCGAAAAGGCTCTGGCGGGTAAATGGTTTGTCCTGCGGCCAGAGCCTGGTCCAGGCGCAAAGACAAAGTGCGGCCAGCTGAGGAAGTCAGAAAATCGGCAACCAAAGGCCCCCAACCATCGTCCAAGTCTGGCATGTCAGGCGGCCAAGACACCAATTGACCGGGCGCCAAGGGTTCTACCTCAAACCCCAGACTTTGCTGGCCCGTTGCGCGAGACATCAGGCAAAGAATTTGGCCAGGGCCTCGCCGGGCTCGCTGGCACGCATGAACGCTTCGCCCACCAGGAATGCGTTGACGTGGGCCTCGCGCATGCGCCGGACATCTTCCGGGGTTTGAATGCCGCTTTCGGTGACCAGCAAGCGGTCAGCCGGCACATCGGGCAACATGTCCAGGGTGGTCTGCAGGGACACCTCGAAAGTTTTGAGGTTGCGGTTGTTGATGCCGACCAGGCGCGTTTTCAGCTTCAGCGCACGTTCCAGCTCGGCCCTGTCGTGCACCTCGACCAGCACGGCCATGTCCAGACTGCGGGCCACGGCCTCCATCTCGGCCATCTGGGCATCGTCCAGGCAGGCGGCGATGAGCAAAATGGCATCGGCCCCCATGGCCCGGGCTTCGTACACCTGGTAGGCGTCGATCATGAAGTCCTTGCGCAGCACCGGCAAGTCGCAACTGGCGCGGGCTTGCTTGAGGTAATCCACACTGCCCTGGAAGAACTGTTTGTCCGTCAACACCGACAGGCAAGCCGCGCCGAATTCGGCATAGCTTTGGGCGATGTCGGCCGGGATGAAATCGGCCCGCAACACGCCTTTGGACGGGCTGGCCTTCTTGATCTCGGCGATCACCGCCGCCTGGCCTGCAGCGATCTTGGCGCGCATCGCACCTTCGAAGTCGCGGGTCAGCACGCGGCTTTCGGCATCGGCCCGCACCACAGCCAAGGATTTCTGCTTCAAAGCAGCCGCTACTTCTTGGCGTTTGACCGCGACGATTTTGTCCAGGATGTCACTCATGATGTTCTTTCAGTCCGGGCTCGGTGGCACCGTGTTTCAAAATGCAAACAAAAAGGCGGCACGTGGCCCAAGCCCCCTCGCCAAATCCGATCACTCAAGCAGCCTTCTGGCCAAAAGCAACAAACTGCGCCAGCTTGGCTTTGGCCGCACCCGACTCGATGGCCACACGCGCACGCGCCAGACCATCGGCAATGCTGCTGGCCACATTGGCCGCATACAAGGCTGCGCCTGCGTTGATCATGACGATGTCCCGCGCCGCACCGGGTTCATTGTCCAGCACGCCACGCAGCATGGCCATGGATTGCTCGGGTGTGTCCACTCTCAAAGCCCGGTTGCTGGCCATGGTCAGGCCAAAGTCTTCCGGGTGGATTTCGTATTCGGTGATCTGCCCGTTTTTGAGCTCGCCCACCAAGGTGGCCGCGCCCAGGCTGATTTCGTCCATGCCGTCGCGCCCGTACACCACCACCGCATGCTCGGCCCCCAGGCGTTGCAAGGCACGCACCTGAATGCCCACCAGATCAGAGTGGAACACGCCCATCAAAATATTCGGGGCACTGGCGGGGTTGGTCAAGGGACCCAAAATGTTGAACATCGTGCGCACCCCCAGCTCCTTGCGCACCGGGGCCACGTTTTTCATGGCCGGGTGGTGGTTGGGTGCAAACATGAAGCCGATGCCCACCTCTTCGATCGAGCGCGCAATCTGCTCGGGCGACAGGTGGATGTTGCCACCCAGGGCTTCGACCACGTCGGCGCTGCCCGATTTGCTGCTGACACTGCGCCCACCGTGCTTGGCAGTTTTGGCCCCAGCGGCAGCGGCCACAAACATGGCGCAGGTCGAGATGTTGAAGGTGTGGGCCCCATCGCCCCCCGTGCCCACAATGTCCACCAAGTGTGTGGCGTCGGCCACATGCACCTTGGTGGAGAACTCGCGCATCACTTGAGCGGCGGCGGTGATCTCGCCAATGGTTTCCTTTTTCACACGCAGGCCTGTGACAAGCGCTGCGGTCATGACGGGCGACAACTCGCCATTCATGATCATGCGCATGAGGTGGAGCATCTCGTCGTGAAAAATCTCGCGGTGCTCGATGGTGCGTTGCAGCGCTTCCTGAGGGGTGATGGGCATGGTGGGTTTCCTCTCGGAGGGTGGGATTCGTTGAAAATTCAGTGCGATGGCGCGTCGGCCAAAGCAAGCTTCAGACCAAAGCCGACAAACAGCAGGCCCGCCAGCCGGTCCAGGTGACGCATGCCGCGCTGCATCCATTGAGCCTGGCGGGCCAGCCAAGATGCGGCCAAGGCCCAGCCCATGCACACCAGCAAACTGTTCACATTGAACAAGCAGCCCAAGAGCACAAAAGACCAGGCCGGGTCGGGGGCTTGCGCCGGGATGAATTGCGGCACAAAGGCCAGAAAAAACAGCGCCACTTTGGGGTTCAGGGCATTGGTGGCGAAAGCGCCGAAGAACACAGCGGGCATACCGGTCGCCTCTTTGGCGGCAGGTCCGCTCCAGCGCTGGGCACAGTGACCCATCGCCGCCTGACCCGCAGCCCTCTGTGCTTCACCAGCGGCTTGGGATGTGCGCCACAACAAACGCCCACCCATCCACAGCAGGTACGCCGCACCCATCCACTTGATCAGGTTGAAGGCGTCGGCCGAAGTGGCCAGCACGGCACCCAAACCCCAAGCGGCCGCGGCCACATGCATAAAACACCCTGCCGTGATGCCCCATGCAGCCACAAGCCCACGCCACACACCACCGCGCAGGGACTGGTTGACGATGTAGAGCACATCCGGCCCCGGTGTGAGGTTGAGCAACACACCGGCCAGCATGAACATCAGGAGTTGCTGCGTTTCGGGCATGGCTTCAGTAAATGCCCGTCCGTGTTGCAGCGGGACTGGTCTGTGCGGATGCGTTCGCCATGAAGCGCCGGATGCAGTCGATGGCGTGGTCGATGCCCGCGGCATCCACGTTCAAATGCGTCACAAAGCGCAGGCCGATCAAGCCTGTGGCCAAAACACCCTGGGTCTTCAAATCGTCGAGCAGCGCCGGGCCACGTCCATCGGCCACATCCACAAACACGATGTTGGTTTGCGCCGAGCGGACACTCAGGCCCGGCACGCCTTGCAAGCCTTGGGCCAGCCGCTGCGCCAAGGCATGGTCATCGGCCAAACGCTGAACATGGTGGTCCAGCGCATGCAAGGCCGCCGCAGCCAGAATGCCGGACTGACGCAAGCCGCCGCCCAACACCTTGCGCCAGCGCAACGCCTTGGCGATCAGTTCACGCGAACCACACAAAGCCGAACCCACAGGTGCGCCCAAACCCTTGCTGAAACACACCGACACGCTGTCAAAGTGGTCCACGATGCGCCGCACGCTGGCCATGACCGGCCCGCCTTCGGCTTGCGCCACGGCCGCATTGAACAAGCGGGCACCGTCCAGATGCACCGCCAGACCGTGCTCACGGGCCAGGCCTGTGGCTTGCGCCAGATAAGCCTGCGACATGGGGTGGCCGTTCCAGGTGTTTTCCAGCGCCAGCAAGCGTGTGCGTGCAAAGTGGCAGTCGATGGGTTTGATGGCCGCCGCGATGTCGGTCAGTGACATTTCACCTGAAGCGTTTTGCGCCAGCGGTTGCGGCTGGATGCTGCCCAGCACGGCCGCCCCCCCACCTTCATAACGGTAGGTGTGCGCGTTTTGACCGACGATGTACTCGTCGCCCCGCTCACAATGCGCCATCAGGGCGCACAGGTTGCTTTGTGTGCCCGAAGGCATGAACAGCGCCGCTTCTTTGCCGGTGATCTGCGCGATGCGTTCTTGCAAGGCGTTGACGGTGGGGTCATCGCCAAACACATCATCGCCCAAGGGGGCGTTCATCATGGCTTCACGCATCGCCGCTGTGGGTTGCGTGACGGTGTCGCTGCGCAGGTCGATGGTCATGGCCGCTCCAGGAAATTCTTGAGCATGGCGTGGCCGTGCTCGGTGAGGATGGATTCGGGGTGGAACTGCACGCCCTCGATGTCCAGCTCGGTGTGGCGCACGCCCATGATTTCGCCGTCGTTTGTCCAGGCCGTGACTTTCAGGCACGGCGGGCAAGTGGCCCGCTCAATGGCCAGGGAGTGGTAACGGTTGACCGTGAACTGCTGGGGCAAGCCCGCAAACACGCCTTCTTGTGTGGTGGTGATGACACTGGTCTTGCCGTGCATCAATTCCTGCGCCCGAACAATCTGGCCGCCAAAAGCGGCGCCAATGCTCTGGTGACCCAGGCAAACCCCCAAAATGGGCAGCTTGCCTGCGAAGTGCTGGATCGCCGCCACCGAAATACCCGCCTCGGCAGGCGAACACGGGCCGGGCGAGATCACCAAACGGTCAGGCTGGCGTGCCGCAATGCCTTCGAGCGTGATTTCGTCGTTGCGAAAGACCTCGACTTCCGCACCCAGCTCGCCAAAGTACTGCACGATGTTGAAGGTGAACGAGTCGTAGTTGTCGACCATCAGGAGTTTGATTTTTTTCGCCATGATCACTCCAAGCCCTCTTCGACCAATTCACTCGCCCGCAACAAGGCACGCGCCTTGTGTTCGGTTTCGCGCCATTCCATTTCGGGCACCGAATCGGCCACCACGCCAGCAGCGGCCTGCACATACAGCGTCTGGTCCTTGATGACGGCGGTGCGGATCGCGATGGCGACATCCATGTCACCGGCATAGCTGATGTAACCACACGCGCCGCCATAGATGCCGCGCTTGACGGGCTCGAACTGGTCGATCAGTTCCATGGCGTGGACCTTGGGGGCACCCGTCAAGGTACCCGCCGGGAAGGTGGCTTTGAGCACGTCCATGTTGCTCATCCCCTCGTTCAGCATGCCCTCGACATTGCTCACAATGTGCATGACATGGCTGTACCGCTCCACCACAAAGGCCTCGGTCACCTTGACCGAACCGATCTGGGCAATGCGGCCAATGTCGTTGCGGGCCAGGTCGATCAGCATCACATGCTCGGCCCGCTCTTTGGGGTCGTTGATCAGCTCCTGCTCGGCAGCCTTGTCTTTCTCGGGTGTGGCACCCCGGGGGCGTGTGCCCGCCAAGGGGCGAATGATGACCTTGGCCCCCTCTTCGGTTTGTTCCTGGCGCACCAGAATCTCGGGGCTGGCCCCGACGACATGGAAGTCCCCGAAATTGTAGAAATACATGTAGGGGCTGGGGTTGAGCGAGCGCAGCGCCCGGTACAAGGACAGTGGGCTTTCGGTGTAGCGCTTCTTGATCCGCTGACCCACCTGCACCTGCATGAAGTCGCCACCTGCGATCAGTTCCTTGGCCTTTTCCACGGCGGCGATGTAATCGGCCTTGGCGAAATCCCGCTCGGCCGGGTAAGACTGGGTGGGTTTGACGACCGGGGCACTGACCGAGTACTTGAGCTGCTCTTTCAGGTCACGCAGGCGCTTTTTCGCCCCCACATAGGCCTCGGGCGTGGCCGGGTCGGCATACACGATCAGGTACAGCTTGCCCGACAGGTTGTCGATGACGGCCAGCTCTTCGCATTGCAGCAGCAGGATATCGGGGGTGCCCAGGGTGTCGGGCGGGCAGGTTTTTGCGAGCTTTTTCTCGATGTAACGCACCGCGTCATACCCAAAATAGCCTGCCAGACCACCACAGAACCGGGGCAGACCCGGGCGCAAGGCGACCTTGAACCGCTTTTGGTACTGCTCGATGAAGTCCAGCGGGTTGCCTGTCGCACTCTCGATCACCGCGCCATCGCGCACCACCTCGGTCTTGGCCTCGGCACCAAAACCGCTGGCGCGCAACAATGTGCGTGCTGGCAGACCAATGAAGCTGTAGCGACCAAAACGCTCACCGCCCACCACCGATTCGAGCAAGAAGCTGTATTTGCCGTTGTCTTTGGTGTGGGCCAGCTTCAAATAGAGCGAGAGAGGGGTTTCCAGGTCCGCAAAGGCCTCCAGCATGAGGGGAATGCGGTTGTAGCCTTGGCTGGCCAGGCTTTTGAATTCAAGTTCGGTGATCACGGGCAAGAGCCTCCAAAGCGCTCAGCGACCTCGGGCGAGGTGCTTTTCATTCATCCAGGTGCCCAGCCGATGCCGGGCGCGGGTGGCGGGCAAGGCCGCACGGTCAAGGGTGTCAGGCTGGCTGACGCCAGGGCCAGGCTCCCCGGCCTTCCGCAAGGGAATGGCTCGGCAGGCTGGCTGCGCTGATGAGGCTGTGGACGATGAACATGGTGTTGCAAGTGTAGCAAAGCCTGTGTGCCGGTTTTCACCGGATGTGCGGCCTGCCTTGACTCACATCATGGGTTCGTGGTGTGCAAGCACGCTGTCAAATCGGCCAGCGTATCCAACCAAGCGGCGGCAGGCGTGTCTTGCACACGCTGACCGTGGTTGTAGCCGTATGTGACCAGCACCACCGGGCAGCCCGCTGCGTGGGCGGCCTGCGCGTCGTTGCTGGAATCGCCCACCATCAAGGTGCGTGCGGTGTTTGTCCCCAGCGCTTCACAGGTTTTCAGCAAGGGCAAGGGGTCGGGCTTTTTGCGCTCGAAACTGTCACCGCCAAACACTGGGCCAAAAAAGTGCGCCAGTGACTTCTCTTTCAGCAAGGCCTGGGCAAAAGCCAAGGGTTTGTTGGTCAGGCAGGCCATGGGCATGCCCTGCGCAGCCAAAGCCTCGAGCGCCTCCAGCGCGCCAGGGTAGACATCGGCAAACTGGCCATTGATCGCCAAATAGTGGTGCTGGTAGCGCTGCCAGGCGCGGCCGAAAAGGGCCTCCACCGACAAGGCCGGGCATGCTGGGCCCACGCCTTTGACCTCGGGCCGGTTGATTTGATGCGCCAGCAAAGTGCGGATCAGGTGCTCTGAGCCTTTGCCAATGGTTTGCGCGATGAGCTCGTCGGACACCGGCGGCAAGTCCAGATCGGCCATGGTGCGGTGCAAGGCCACCTGAAAATCTCCCAAGGTGTGCACCAGGGTGCCGTCCAGGTCAAAAATGACCGCGTCAATCTGCGTCAGATCCTGCATGGGGCTTCCCCCCTTCAGGACAAAGCGACGCGCATCTGGTCGATCACGGCTTTGTAATCGGGTTTGCCAAAAATGGCACTGCCCGCCACAAAGGTGTCGGCTCCAGCATCGGCCACGCGGCGGATGTTGTCGGCCTTGATGCCACCGTCCACCTCCAATCGAATGTCCCTGCCGCTGCGTTCGATCCACTGGCGCGCCAGCTCCACCTTGCGCAAGGCCGAATCGATGAAGCTTTGGCCACCAAAGCCCGGGTTCACGCTCATGATCAGGATCAGGTCGATCTCGTCGATGGTCCACTCCAGCACATCCAGGGGTTCGGCCGGGTTGAACACCAGCCCGGCCTTGACGCCTTTGCTCTTGATGGCCTGGATGCTGCGGTGCACATGCGCGCTGGCATCGGGGTGAAAGCTGATGAGGTCGGCGCCAGCCTCGGCGAAAGAAGCGGCCAATGCATCGACGGGCGAGATCATCAAATGCACATCGATCGGCACCGCAACGCCCATGGCTGTTTTGGCATGCGGCTTGAGCGCCTGACAAATCATGGGGCCGAATGTGAGGTTGGGCACGTAATGGTTGTCCATCACATCGAAGTGGATCCAGTCGGCGCCAGCGTCGATGACACTTTTGACTTCGTCGCCCAAGCGTGCGAAATCGGCCGAGAGGATGGAAGGGGCAATGTGGTAGGTCGTCGTCATCCCCGAATTGTCGCAGTTAACATGTGCGCATGTCCGCCTACACTGTTCAAATTGACGTGCTGCCCCAGTACGTGGCCCAGCAAAGTGACCCCCTGCAGGATGTGTTCGCTTTCGCCTACACCGTCACGGTCACCAACACTGGCCGCATGCCGGTGCAACTCATCTCGCGCCACTGGGTCATTCAGGACGAGCGCGGGCACACCGAAGAAGTCAAAGGTCTGGGCGTGGTGGGTCAACAACCCTTGCTGCGCCCCGGCGAATCCTTCCAGTACACCAGCGGCTGCCGCTTGCGCGCACCCAGCGGCACCATGAACGGCAGCTATTTTTTCGTGGCCGAAGACGGCCATCGATTCGATGCACCCATCGACACTTTTGTGCTCGATTCATCGGATTCAGGCCTCTCCGGCCGAACACTCCACTGAATCTGTTCGCTTGGCTTGCGGTTAAGCTCTTGGCCATGGGCGAATTTGACCTGATTGAACGCTTTTTCAAACGACCACCGACCCGCGCGAATGTGGGCATTGGGGACGACTGTGCCATCTGGTCACCACGGCCTGGCCATCAACTCGCTGTTTCCGCCGACATGCTGGTGGAAGGCCGGCACTTCCTGTCCACGGTAGAGCCGCGACGTCTGGGACACAAAGCCTTGGCCGTGAACCTGAGTGATCTGGCCGCTTGCGGGGCCCAACCCCAAGCCTTTTTGCTGTCGCTGTCTTTGCCCCGTGCCGATGAGGCGTGGTTACAAGGTTTCTCCGAGGGTCTGTTCAAGTTGGCCGATGAACATGCCTGCGAATTGATCGGCGGCGACACCACGCAGGGTCCTTTGAACATCGCCATCACCGTGCTGGGTGATGTGCCCGTCGGCCAGTCGATTTTGCGCAACGGCGCTCAGGTGGGTGACGACGTGTACGTCACCGGTCACGTGGGTGATGCCCGGCTGGCTCTGGAAGCCTTTCGCGGTCATGTCAGCCTGCCCCAGGCCGTTTTTGAGCAAGCCCGGCTGCGCATGGAAACCCCCACACCCCGTGTGGCCCTGGGACAAGCGCTTCGCGGCATTGCCCATGGCATGGCCGACATCAGTGACGGCTTGCTCGGCGATTTAAAGCACATTCTGAAGGCCAGCCATGTCGGCGCCGACATTGAATTGAGCGCCACCCGCACACTGATGGCCGCCTCCTGCGCATGGCCCTGCCCAGAATCGTTGGCCATGACTTGCGTTCTTTCTGGCGGCGATGATTACGAATTGGTGTTCACAGCCTCGCCTGCTGCTGCTGCACAGGTTCAATCGGTGGCACAAGCCACCCGCACCCGGATCACACGGATCGGGTGCATCACCGTGTCGCCTGGCATAGTCTTGCGTGATGACAGGGGACAGGCTGTGGACCACCACTTCCCATCGTTTGATCATTTCGCTTCCCCATGATTCGCCCTTTGGACGCCACGGCCGACAGCCGACCTGTTCGCCCTTCTGCGGCCTTCATGTTGTCACACCCTGCACACCTGATCGCCTTGGGTCTGGGGTCGGGCCTTGCGGCCAAAGCACCGGGCACTGTGGGCAGTCTGTGGGCTTGGGCCTCATGGCTGGTGATTCAGCATTACCTCTCCATTCCCGCACAGGCGGCTTTGATTGCACTGGCCCTTTTGCTGGGCTGGTGGGCCTGCACAGTCACGGCACACAACATGCGCATCAGCGATCCCGGCGCCATTGTCTGGGACGAGGTGATCGCTGTTTGGTTGATTTTTTTCCTCATCCTGCCCACGGGCTTTTGGGGTCAACTGACCGCTTTTGTTTTGTTCCGTTTTTTTGATGCCGTCAAACCCGGCCCCGTCGCCTGGGCTGATCAACTTTTCAAAGGCTTTGGTTGGCGCGGCGGCTGGGGGATCATCTGGGACGACCTGGTGGCTGCTTTTTGCACCTTGTTGTGCATCGCTCTTTGGAGGTGGTTTTGATGCTGGATGTGTGCACACAACTTGCCGAACGTCTGCTACGTTTGAACTGGATGCTGGTCACGGCCGAAAGTTGCACAGGCGGCATGATCGCCAGCCGTTGCACCGACCTGGCCGGCTCCAGCGCCTGGTTTGACCGAGGATTTGTCACTTACTCCAACGCGGCCAAAATGCAGATGCTGGGTGTCCATGAGGCCTTGATAGACGTTCACGGGGCTGTCAGTGAACCCGTGGCCCGTGCCATGGCACTGGGCGCTGTGTATCAGGCACAGGCCTCGGTCTCTGTGGCCGTCACGGGCATCGCGGGTCCGAGCGGGGGCAGCCCTGACAAGCCCGTTGGCACAGTTTGGTTGGCTTGGTGCATCGAGGGCCGTGTGAGCGCGCAATGCCAACGCTTTGCTGGTGATCGGCGTGCAATCCGGGAAGCCACCACGCTGCACGCCTTGCACGGATTGCTGGAACGTCTGCCGCATTGACCCAACGGCCCCATGGCCCCATGGCCAAACAAGATCAGAAATGAAAAAACCCTCCGAAGAGGGTTTTTTTGATGTTCAACCGCAGTTGAAATTTGGTTGCGGGGGCCGGATTTGAACCAACGACCTTTGGGTTATGAGCCCAACGAGCTACCAGACTGCTCCACCCCGCGGTAAGACGTTAATTATACCTTATTCTGCTGCTTGCTCAGCAGAAGAATCAGCGCGATCGACCAATTCGACCAAAGCCATCGGTGCGTTGTCGCCCACACGGAAACCCATTTTCAGGATACGTGTGTAACCGCCTGGACGCTTGGCAAAACGAGGGCCCAGATCGGCGAACAATTTCACAACGCTGTCACGGTCACGCAGGCGGTTGAAAGCCAAACGCTTGTTCGACAAATTGTCTTCCTTGGCCAATGTGATCATGGGCTCAATGACACGGCGCAGCTCTTTGGCTTTGGGGAGTGTGGTCTTGATGACTTCGTGCTCGATGAGCGAGTTCATCATGTTGCGCAGCATGGCGAGGCGGTGCTCGCTGGTGCGGTTCAATTTACGGAGGCCGTGTCCGTGACGCATGGTGCTTTCCTTTCTTTATTTAACAGGCAGCCGTATCAGGTACTGCCCGTACACACCCCGGATTTTTCCGGGAACTTCGTATTATCGCTTTTCCAGACCCGCTGGCGGCCAGGCTTCGAGCTTCATGCCCAAAGTCAAACCACGGGAAGCCAAAACTTCCTTGATCTCGTTGAGTGACTTGCGACCCAAGTTAGGGGTCTTGAGCAACTCGTTCTCGGTGCGCTGAATCAGATCACCGATGTAATAAATGTTTTCTGCTTTGAGGCAGTTGGCCGAACGAACGGTGAGTTCGAGTTCGTCCACAGGACGCAACAGGATCGGATCGAAACTGCCGGCACCACCACGCTGCGCTGGCTCGTTGAATGCAGACAGTTCGCTGCCTTCAAGTTGCGCAAACACCGCCAATTGCTCCACCAGAATCTTGGCCGAAGAGCGCACGGCATCTTCTGCTGTGATCGCGCCGTTGGTCTCGATTTCGATGACCAATTTATCCAGATCGGTGCGCTGCTCAACACGCGCGCTTTCGACGGTGTAGCTCACACGCTTGACGGGCGAAAATGAAGCGTCGAGCACGATGCGGCCCAAAGCCTTGGTAGGCTCATCGGCAAAACGACGCATGGTGCCAGGCACATAGCCACGCCCCTTTTCGACCTTGATCTGCATGTCCAACTTGCCGCCTTGCGACAAATTGGCAATGACGTGATCAGGGTTGATAATTTCCACGTCGTGGGGTGTCTGGATGTCGGCGGCCGTCACGGCGCCTTCGCCGTCTTTGCGCAAACTCAGCGTCACTTCGTCGCGGTTGTGCAGCTTGAACACCACACCTTTGAGGTTCAACAGAATGTTGACCACGTCTTCTTGCACGCCGTCGATGGACGAGTACTCATGCACCACGCCCGCGATGGTCACTTCGGTGGCGGAATAACCCACCATGGAAGACAACAAAACGCGACGAAGCGCGTTGCCGAGCGTATGGCCATAGCCACGCTCGAATGGCTCCAACGTGACTTTGGCACGGTTGGCCGCCAGTTGTTCGACTTGGATGGCTTTGGGTTTCAACAGATTGGTTTGCATTCAGACTTCCTCTCAATACCCCCGGTTCGTTACACCGGTAAGGCTGATGAAGCACCCGGCCCACAATGCCTTGTGCGCCGGGAACGATTGAAACGACGTATTAACGTGAATACAGTTCGACGATCAACGATTCGTTGATGTCTGCAGCGAATTCATCGCGATCAGGCACTTTCTTGAAGACACCTTCGGCCTTGTCGGCATTGACTTCGACCCAAGCGGGCATGCCCACCTGCAAAGCCAATTGCAAGGCTTCAACCACGCGGTTCTGCTTCTTGGACTTTTCGCGGACAGCGATCACGTCACCGGCCTTGACCAGGTAAGAAGGAATGTTCACCGATTGACCGTTCACAGTGATGGCCTTGTGAGACACCATCTGGCGTGCTTCAGCACGTGTGGAACCAAAGCCCATGCGGTACACGACGTTGTCAAGGCGGCACTCCAGCAGACCCAAGAGGTTGGAACCTGTGTTGCCCTTGCGGCGATCGGCTTCGGCAAAGTAGCGACGGAATTGCTTCTCCAGCACGCCGTACATGCGCTTGACTTTTTGCTTTTCGCGCAATTGCAGACCGTAGTCAGATGTGCGCTGACCCGAAGTGCGGCCATGTTGACCAGGCTTGGAGTCGAATTTGGACTTGTCCGCAATGGAGCGGCGTGCGCTCTTGAGGAACAGATCGGTGCCTTCGCGGCGAGAGAGTTTGGCCTTGGGGCCGAGGTAGCGTGCCACTTGATTTTCCTTTATGCAACTGCCGCATCAGAAATGCGGGAGCCAGGCGATGCAAGCATGGCCTGGCGGTGGGCTTGGTTTGAAATTAGATACGACGACGCTTCTGAGGGCGGCAGCCGTTGTGCGGAACCGGTGTCACGTCGGCGATCGAAGTGATGCGGATACCCAATGCACCCAGGGCACGAACCGAAGACTCGCGACCAGGACCTGGGCCCTTGATTTCGACGTCCAGGTTTTTGATGCCTTGTTCTTGTGCAGCACGACCTGCGACTTCAGATGCGACCTGGGCTGCAAAAGGTGTCGACTTGCGCGAACCCTTGAAGCCTTGGCCACCCGAAGAAGCCCACGACAAGGCATTGCCCTGGCGGTCGGTGATCGTGATGATGGTGTTGTTGAAAGACGCGTGTACGTGTGCGATGCCGTCGGCAATGTTCTTGCGGACTTTTTTGCGAACACGTTGTGATGCGCTGTTGGATTGTGCTTTAGCCATGGTGGTCTCTCAGTCCTGCTTATTTCTTCAGAGCCGCTGCGCCTTTGCGCGGACCCTTGCGAGTGCGTGCATTGGTGCGTGTACGCTGACCGCGCATGGGCAAGCCGCGACGATGACGGAAACCGCGGTAGCAACCAATGTCCATCAAACGCTTGATGTTCATGGTGGTTTCGCGGCGCAGATCACCTTCAATGGTGAAAGCTGCGATCTGGTCGCGGATTTTCTCGAGATCAGCGTCCGTCAGATCCTTGATCTTTTTGGAATAAGCGATGCCGGAAGCTTCGCAGATTTGTCGAGCGCGGGTGCGTCCAATACCGAAAATGGCGGTCAGGCCAATTTCAGCATGTTTGTGCGGCGGAATGTTGATGCCAGCGATACGTGCCATTTTCGTCCTCTAAAACTAATTCAATCAGCCTTGACGCTGCTTGTGACGTGGATCTGTGCAGATCACACGAACAACGCCTTTACGGCGAATGATTTTGCAGTTGCGGCAAATTTTTTTCACCGAAGCCGAAACTCTCATGGTTCTCTCCTAAAACTCGTCTAACCCTGGACTTTGCTGACCAGGTGAAAATTGTGGCCCTGCGCAAAACACAGGGATCTTTACCAAACCCGAACCAAGTCTCTCAGGACTTGAAACTCGCCTTCTTCAAAAGCGAATCGTATTGTTGCGACATCAAGTAATTTTGTACTTGTGCCATGAAATCCATGGTCACGACCACAATGATCAGCAACGAGGTGCCGCCAAAGTAAAACGGAACATTGTATTTCAGAATCAGAAACTCGGGCAGCAAACACACGAAGGTGATGTAACCCGCACCCACTGCTGTCAGTCGCAGCAAGATCTTGTCGATGTACTTGGCCGTCTGATCACCTGGGCGAATGCCTGGAATGAAGGCCCCGCTTTTCTTCAAGTTGTCTGCTGTTTCACGGCTGTTGAAAACCAACGCGGTGTAGAAAAAGCAGAAAAACACGATGGCTGCGGCATAGAACATCACATAGACAGGTTGTCCTGGTGCCAAAGCATTGGCCACATCCTTGAAGAATCGAACGACCACACTCTCAGACGAGCCCGAACTGAACCAGCCAATCAGGGTTGCAGGCAACAAAATGATCGACGAAGCAAAGATCGGGGGGATCACGCCTGCCATGTTCAGCTTGAGTGGCAAGTGCGATGACTGTCCGCCATACACCTTGTTACCCACCTGACGGCGTGCGTAATTGACCAGAATCTTGCGCTGTCCACGCTCCACGAAGACCACGAAGTAAGTGACCAACGCCACCACCACAATGATCATCATCGAGACCAAGGGGTTCATGGCTCCCGTGCGCACCAGTTCAAACAAACCGCCCAATGCACTGGGCAATCCAGCGGCAATGCCTGCAAAGATCAGGATCGAGATGCCATTACCCAAGCCTCGCTCGGTGATTTGTTCACCCAGCCACATCAAGAAGATGGAGCCAGCAGTCAAACTCACCACAGCTGTCATGCGAAAACCCATGCCAGGATTGATGACCAAACCTGCAGAAGCCTCCAACGCTACGGCGATACCGAACGATTGAAAGATGGCCAGACCCAAAGCACCAAAACGTGTGTATTGGGTGATTTTCCTGCGGCCGGCTTCGCCTTCCTTCTTCATCTGCTCAAAGGCAGGCAAGACATAGGTCAGCAACTGCATCACGATGGACGCAGAAATGTACGGCATGATGCCCAAGGCAAAAATGGTAAACCGCGACAGCGCTCCACCCGAGAACATGTTGAACAGGTTCAGGATGCCGCCCTGTTGACCATTGAACAGCTGCTTGAGCTGCTCAGGGTCAATGCCGGGAACCGGAATGTGAGCGCCCGCACGGTAAACCACCAGCGCGAGCAGCAAGAACAGGAGTCGGCGACGGAGGTCTCCGAACTTGTCTGTCTTGGCTGTCTGATTAGCGCTGGTTGCCACGGTGTGTCTCGCCTCTCAACATTCAGGCCACGGAGCCACCAGCAGCTTCGATCGCTGCTTTGGCACCTGCAGTCGCACCAATGCCTGTCAGTTTGACGGCTTTGGCGAGTTCGCCTGACTTGATCACCTTGACCACTTTGGCCATTTGCGACACCAAACCGGCTTGTTTCAATGTCAACACATCCACTTCAGCCAAGTCCAGACGGGACAAGGTCGTCAAAGTGATTTCTGCGTTGTACTTGAGCAAATGCGACTTGAAGCCCCGCTTGGGCAGGCGACGCTGCAAAGGCATTTGGCCGCCTTCGAAACCCACCTTGTGGTAGCCACCCGAACGGGACTTTTGACCTTTGTGACCACGGCCGGCGGTTTTACCCAGACCCGAACCGATACCACGGCCCACGCGACGTGCGGCGTGCTTGGAGCCTTCTGCGGGCTTGATGCTATTGAGTTCCATCATCGGCCTCTTAGAGAACTTTGACCAGGTAGCTGATCTTGTTGATCATGCCGCGCACGGCGGGCGTGTCTTGCAACTCGCTCACAGAGTTCAGCTTGCGTAAGCCCAGGCCACGCACAGTGGCGCGATGGGACTCTTTGGTGCCAATCGGGCTGCGAACCAGTTGGACTTTCACGGTAGATTGTGTCGTCATGTTCGATCTCCAGTTCAGCCGAACAACTCTTCAACCGACTTGCCGCGCTTGGCCGCCACGTTGGAAGCTGTTGTGCAATTGGACAAAGCGTCCAAAGTGGCACGAACCATGTTGTAAGGATTGGACGAACCATGGCTCTTGGCCACGATGTCGGTGATGCCCACCACTTCGAACACAGCGCGCATAGGACCACCAGCGATGATGCCGGTACCTTTGGGGGCTGGTGCCATCATGACGCGGGCAGCGCCGTGGTGACCGTTCACCGCGTGGTGGATCGTGCCGTTCTTGAGGTGAACTTTGGCCAGGTTGCGACGGGCTTCTTCCATCGCCTTTTGCACGGCAGCAGGCACTTCTTTCGACTTGCCCTTGCCCATGCCGACTTTACCGTCGCCATCGCCGACCACAGTCAAAGCGGCGAAACCGAGGATACGGCCACCCTTGACCACCTTGGTCACGCGGTTGACCGCGATCATCTTTTCGCGCAGACCGTCTTCAGGACCGTCGCTCTGCGGTTTTGCTGTAAATTTAGCCATTTGTAACTCCGATCCGTTTAGAACTGCAGACCTGCTTCACGGGCTGCGTCGGCCAAAGCCTTGACACGACCGTGGTAAGCGAAACCTGCGCGGTCGAAGGCGACCTTCTCAACGCCAGCAGCTTTTGCTTTTTCAGCAATGCGCTTGCCAATGACTGCGGCAGCAGCGGCATTGCCGCCTTTGCCTGTAGCGCCCAGAGCCGTGCGCACTTCGGCTTCGGCTGTAGAGGCACTGGCCAACACTTTGGTACCGCAGCCAGAAATAACGCTGGCGTAGATGTGCAGGTTGGTACGGTTCACGGTCAAACGGGCCACGCCTTGCTGTGCAATGCGAATACGTGTTTGACGTGCACGACGGAGACGCTGCTCTTTCTTGGTCAACATGATGCAGCTCCTTATTTCTTCTTGGTCTCTTTGATCGTGATCTTCTCATCCGAATAACGGATGCCTTTGCCCTTGTAAGGCTCAGGAGGACGAACAGCACGAATCTCAGCAGCAATTTGGCCAACACGTTGACGGTCAGCACCCTTGATCACGATTTCAGTCGCGCTGGGGGTGGCCACCGTGATGCCCGCAGGCATATCGATGTTGACGGGATGTGAATAACCAACAGCCAGGTTCAATTTGGCGCCAGAGGCGGCCGCCTTGTAACCCACGCCGACCAGGCTCAACTTCTTCTCGAAGCCCTTGGTCACGCCAGTCACCATGTTGTTCACCAGCTGACGCAAGGTGCCGCTCATGGCATTGGCTTCACGCGAGTCGTTGGCAGGGGCAAAGCTCAGCTTGCCGCCTTCGTTGCTCACTTTCACCAGGGTGTTGGCTGCAATGGCCAATTGACCACCGCTACCCTTCACACTGATTTGATCTTCTTTGATCGACACATCCACGCCAGCGGGGATGGTCACAGGCATTTTTCCTACGCGGGACATTCTTTTTCTCCCTTTAAGCGACGTAGCACAGCACTTCGCCGCCGACACCGGCTGCACGTGCTTTGCGATCGGTCATCACGCCCTGAGGGGTGGTGACGATGGCCACGCCCAAGCCGTTTTGGACTTGAGGAATAGCATCACGGCCTTTGTACACACGCAGGCCAGGGCGGCTCACGCGCTCAATACGCTCGATCACAGGGCGACCAGCGTAATACTTCAGGGCGATTTCGAGAACGGACTTGCCGTCTTCGGATTTGACTTGGAAGCCGTCAATGTAGCCTTCATCTTTCAGCACTTGGGCGATGGCCACCTTCACTTTGGAAGATGGAACCAACACGTTGGCTTTTGACACCATTTGTGCGTTGCGGATGCGGGTCAACAGATCGGCAATAGGATCACTCATGCTCATGTTGTTCTCTCCTGCCGATTACCAGCTGGCCTTGGTCACGCCCGGAATGTTGCCTGCGAAGGCAAGTTCACGGATCTTGGCGCGGCCCAGACCAAATTGACGGAACGTACCGCGTGGGCGACCGGTGATTTCACAGCGGTTGCGTTGACGGGTCGGGTTGGCGTTGCGCGGAAGCTTTTGCAGACCCAGACGGGCAGCTGCACGCTCTTCATCACTGCGCTTGGCATCGTTGGCGATGGCTTTCAATTCCGCGTATTTTTTCGCGAATTTGGCCGCCAGTTTTTCACGCTTGAGCTCACGCTCGATCAAAGCTACTTTAGCCACGTGACACCTCAGTTCTTGAAGGGGAAGCGGAAAGCCGCCAGAAGAGCTTTGCACTCTTCGTCCGACTTGGCCGTTGTGGTGATGCTGATGTTGAGGCCACGCAAGGCATCGACCTTGTCGTACTCAATCTCAGGGAAAATGATCTGCTCTTTGACGCCGATGTTGTAGTTGCCACGGCCATCGAAGGCGCGGCCAGAAATACCACGGAAGTCACGAACGCGAGGCAGAGCCACGGTCACGAAACGGTCCAGGAATTCGTACATCTGAACACCGCGCAGAGTGACCATGCAGCCGATAGGCTGTTGCTCACGGATCTTGAAGCCGGCAATCGCTTTCTTGGCCTTGGTCACCACAGGCTTCTGGCCTGCGATTTTGGTCAAGTCGCTCACGGCGTGATCCATGACTTTCTTGTCAGCCACCGCCTCAGAAACACCCATGTTCAAGGTGATCTTGGTGATGCGAGGAACCTGCATAGGCGACTTGTAGCCAAACTTGGCTGTCAGGTCAGCAGCGATTTTCTCGCGGAAGAGTTTTTGCAAACGTGCCATGCTCATGCCACCTTGATTTCTTCGCCGCTGGACTTGTAAACGCGAACGCGTTTGCCGTCAGCTTGCAGCTTGATGCCCACACGATCAGCCTTGCCAGTTGCGGCGTTGAAAATCGCCACATTGGATTGGTGAATCGGCATGGCCTTTTCGATGATGCCGCCAGTGGTGCCCTTCATGGGGTTTGGCTTGGCGTGCTTTTTGACGATGTTGATGCCGTCGATCAAGAGGTGCGAATCGCTGGCGCGCGACGACACTTTGCCGCGCTTGCCTTTGTCACGACCTGTGATGACGATGACTTCGTCGCCTGTGCGAATCTTGTTCATGGCGCGTCCTTACAGTACTTCAGGAGCCAGGGACACGATCTTCATGAACTTCTCGGTACGCAGTTCACGCGTGACCGGGCCGAAGATACGGGTGCCAATAGGCTCGAGTTTTGCATTGAGCAACACTGCTGCGTTGCCGTCGAATTTAACGAGGGAACCATCGTTACGGCGAATACCTTTAGCCGTACGAACCACCACTGCGCTGTACACCTCGCCTTTTTTGACGCGGCCACGCGGAGCAGCTTCCTTGATGCTCACCTTGATGATGTCGCCAACGCTTGCATAGCGACGCTTGGACCCGCCGAGCACCTTGATGCACAGCACGGACTTGGCGCCGGTGTTGTCGGCCACATCCAACCGAGATTCTGTCTGGATCATTTCTTTGTTCCCAACTTGTATTTCTCGCCCACAAGCCTTGCAGCCCGCACGCAGAAATCAGTCTTGGACCCGTCATTCACACCGCAAACCACTCGCAGCGCTTCAGATTGGGCAGATACTTACGCCTTTTGCAAGGCGAAGCCCACGATTATGCTCGAAAAGCGAGCGTCACGCAACAGGTTTTCAAAAAATTTGCAAGGAATCGGCCCACAGGCGTCCATTCGGCTGATTTTTTGACCATTTGGGCCGGTCCATCAGCCGCCGCGCCTGCCCTCACTCAAGGACAGTGGGCATATTCAGCGGCCAACGCTTCAAAGGCCGCCTGTCCCGGATCGATGGCCAGCTCCTGCCTCAAGATCTGCGCAACTGTGGGTGCCAGCGCCTTGGCCAATGTGGCATCCAGAAAAAGACAGCGGGACCGCCTGGCCAGGACATCTTCTACGCTGCGCGCATATTCATATCGCGCCGCAAACCTCACCATGGCCTCGGTCAGCCCGGGGGCCAACGCCACTTGAGCACCCGGCAAGCCCTCTAGCCAGCCCTGCTCAGACCCATACAGGTGCGCACCCGCAGGCCCAGTCAGCTGTGGATGCCACTCGCCCACGTTGGGTGCACCGATCAGCCGCTCATTTTCTGTCACCGCACGCCCAGCAGGCTTCAGCCCCGCCAAGCGTCTGGCTTGTTGCATCACGTCTTGCGCCATGGCACTGTAAGTGGTCCATTTGCCCCCTGTGACCGTCACCAAGCCAGCGCTGGACACCTCGATGTGGTGTTCCCGGCTGATTTTCTGGGTCAGCCCACTGGCATCAGAGGACGACGAATCGGCACGCACCAAGGGCCTCAGTCCAGCCCACGCACTCAAGACATCGCTGCGTCCGGGTGCTTTTTTCAAATAACGCCCAGCCTCCTTCAGGATCAAATCCACTTCTTCACTGGCCGGACGGGGTTCGATGGGGGCATCAGGGCGCGCCGTATCCGTGGTCCCCAGCAAGACCTTGCCCAGCCAGGGCACCGCAAAAAGGACGCGGCCGTCGGCCGTTTTAGGGACCAGCAAAGCCTTGTCGCCCGGCCAAAACGAAGCATCGACCACCAAATGAACCCCTTGGCTGGGCGTTACCAAGCGAGTCATCGCCTGCTTTTGCTGGTGACCATCGGCCAAACGCAGGTCATCCACCCAGACACCCGTGGCATTGATGACACAAGCCGCTTTCAGGTCGAATGCCAGACCTTGTTCGGCGTCTTGCGCCCGCACGCCCGCTACACGGCCATTCTCATAGAGGAGATGCTGGACAGACACCCGGTTGACCACGCACGCCCCCTTGCTGGCGGCTGACCGGGCCAAGGCCAAGGCCAGACGCGCGTCGTCAAATTGACCATCCCAATACTGCACACCACCTCGCAAACCCTCCGCGCGAACACCCGGTATCGACGCCTGCGTCATCTGCGCATTCAGAAAGCGGGTTTTGCCCAAACTGGCCGAAGCGGCCAGGCACTCATACAGTTTGAGTCCCGCACCATAAAACGCCTGTTCACCCCGGCGATAAGTGGGCATGACAAAGGCCAAGGGCTGGGCCAGATGGGGGGCCCGCTCAAGCAAGCCGCGCCTTTCGTGCAGCGCCTCCCTCACCAAAGGCCAATGGCCTTGCGCCAAATACCGAACGCCGCCGTGCACCAGCTTGGTCGATCGCGAGGACGTGCCCTGGGCAAAGTCACGGGCCTCCAGCAATGCCACTTTCAAGCCTTCTCGCGCAGCCTGCCAAGCAACGCCCAATCCGGTCGCGCCGCCGCCCACGACCAGCAAGTCCCAAACTTGGGGTTCGGTCAAACGGGCCAGCAAATCTTCGCGGCGCGTGGGCAAAGGCACGGCTGAAGCCGCCAAGAAATGATTCGACACCTTCATGCCCTGGCCCAGGATCGGGACCGATCGACCGCCTCACGCCAGCGCGCGGCAAACTGCTGGCGCTGCGCCGCGTCCCATTCAGGCTCAAAGCGGCGCTCCTCCTGCCATTGCGCCGATATTTCATCGGCACCCGACCAAAAGCCCGTGGCCAGTCCCGCCAAATAGGCGGCGCCCAGCGCGGTGGTCTCGGTCACACGGCTGCGCACCACGGGCACGCCCAGCACATTGGCCTGGATTTGCATGAGCAGATTGTTTTGACAGGCCCCGCCATCCACACGCAACTCGGTCAAGGCCAACCCACTGTCACTGGCCATGGCCGAGAACACATCGGCGGTTTGCAAGGCAATGGCCTCCAGTGCCGCTCGTGCAATGTGGGCTCGCCCGGTGCCCCGCGTCATGCCGACCAAGGTACCTCGGGCGTGTCCGTCCCAATCGGGCGTGCCCAAGCCCGCAAAAGCCGGCACCAAAAACACGTCCCCGGTATCCGCCACACTGGCCGCCAAGGCCTCCACCTCCGGCGCGCTTTGAATGATTTGCAAACCGTCGCGCAGCCACTGCACCGTCGCACCCGCCATGAAAACAGAGCCTTCCAGGGCATAAGCTCTTGAACGCGCAGCCCAGGCCGGGCCTTGCCAGGCGACCGTGCTGAGCAGTTGGTGGCGGCTGGCTACGGGGCGATCGCCTGTGTTCATGAGCATGAAGCAACCCGTGCCGTAGGTGTTTTTGGCCATGCCAGGGGCAAAACAGGCCTGCCCAAACAAGGCCGCCTGCTGGTCACCCGCCCACCCGGCAATCGGGACAGGGGCTCCCAATAACGCGGCATCGGTTTCGGCCACAACGCCGCACGAGGGCAGCACCTGGGGCAAGACGGCCGCAGGAATATTCAACAAGGCCAGCATCTCGGGATCCCAAGCGCCGGTTTGCAAATTGAACAGCAGCGTGCGTGAGGCGTTGCTGGGGTCGGTGGCGTGCACACGCCCACCCGTGAGCTGCCAGACCAGCCAGCTGTCGATGGTGCCAAAGGCCAGCTCGCCCCGCTCGGCGCGGGCCCGTGCGCCGGGCACATGGTCCAGCAACCAAGCCAGCTTGGTGCCCGAAAAGTAAGCATCCAGCACCAGCCCGGTTTTGCGGGCAATGCGGCGGGCATGGCCTTGGGCCCGCAAGGCCTCGCACCGATCCACGGTGCGGCGGTCTTGCCAGACAATGGCCGGGGCAACCGGCTGGCCTGTTTGGCGGTCCCAAAGCACGGTGGTTTCACGCTGGTTGGTCAGCCCTATCGCACGCAACTGATGCGCCGAAATCCCGACTTGGGCCATGGCCGCCTGCATGACCGCGAATTGGCTGCGCCAGATGTCCAGGGCATCGTGCTCAACCCAAGCGGGCCGAGGGAAATATTGGGTAAATTCGCGCTGAGCCATGGCCACGGGCTGGCCTGCGTGGTCAAAAACCACCGCACGCGAGCTGGTGGTCCCCTGGTCGAGAGCAAGGATGTAGTCCATTTCTGTGAGGCTACCCCAAACTCATGACAACAAAAAGCGACAATTCCCGGATTGACTTTCGGTATCAGACACACAAGGGACACCCGACATGACCACCTCACACCACATCGCCTTCATCGGCGGCGGCAACATGGCCAGCGCCATCATTGGCGGCCTGATCCGCCAGGGCATGACGCCCGCTCAGTTCACTGTGGTCGAGCCCTTTGCCGACACCGCGGCCAAGCTGCAGCACGACTTCGACATCACCGCCTTGCCTGCCGCTGGCCCCGCTTTGGCCCAGGCGGACCTGGTGGTCTGGGCGGTCAAGCCGCAAGTCTTCAGCGAAGCCGCCGCCCCCGTCATGCCGCACACCCGAGGTGCGCTGCACCTGTCGGTGGCTGCTGGCATCCGCACCGACAGCATTGGCCGCTGGGTCGGCACCGAGCGCGTGGTGCGCTGCATGCCCAACACCCCGGCGCTGGTGGGCCAGGGCATCACCGGCTTGTTTGCCTGCCCATCGGTCACCGCTGGCGACAAAGCACTGGTGGAGCAAGTGATCGGCACTACCGGACAATACCTGTGGGTGCAACAAGAGTCGCAGCTGGACGCGGTGACCGCCTTGTCCGGTTCCGGTCCGGCCTATGTGTTTTATTTCCTTGAAGCCATGACCGAAGCGGGCGTGGGCATGGGCCTGAGCGCCGAGCAGGCCTACCAACTGGCCGTGGCCACGTTTTCGGGCGCGTCTTCGCTGGCGGCCGCCTCGAGCGAATCACCCGAAGTGCTGCGCCAGCGCGTCACCTCCAAAGGCGGCACCACTTATGCAGCCCTCACCGCGATGGAAGCGGCCGGGATCAAACCCGCTTTTGTCAAAGCCATGCAAGCGGCCGAGCACAGGGCGCGTGAATTGGGCGACGAATTCGGCAAAGTCTGAGCGGTGCCCTGTGCAGGTCGGCAGCGTCAGCCGTAGGACAAGACCACGCCCACAAACACGCTGAACCCCAGCCAGTGGTTCAGCCGGAACGCCTTGAAGCAGCCCTCGCGGCTGCGCTGGCGGATCAGGAAATAGTGCCAAACCACCTGGCCTGCCGAGACCGCCCAGGCCAGCCAGAACCACAGGCCTTGCTGGAGTGCGTCCAGCAGCCAGGCCCAAATGCACAAATAGGCCACATAAAAACCCATGATGGCGGGCACATCCTTGTCGCCCAGCGTGATGGCCGAGGTCTTCATGCCGATCTTCAGGTCATCGTCGCGGTCCACCATGGCGTATTCGGTGTCGTAAGCCAGCACCCAAAACAAGTTGCCCAGCAGCAAACCCCAAGCCCAAAGCGGCACTTGCCCTTGCACCGCCGCAAACGCCATCGGGATGCCGAAACTGAAGGCCACGCCCAAAACCGCCTGCGGCATGGACACATAACGCTTGGCATAGGGGTAGACCAGGGTCACGGCCAGCGCCGCGAAAGACCAGGTGATGGTGGCCGCGTTGGTGGTGAGCACCAAGCCAAACGCGCACAGGGCCAGCACAGCGCCAAGCCCCAAAGCTTCACGCGTGCCGATGCGTCCACTGGTCACCGGGCGGTTGGCCGTGCGTTTGACGTGCTTGTCAAAGTCGCGGTCGGCCACGTCGTTGATGCAGCACCCGGCGCTGCGCATGAGGATGGTGCCCAGGGTGAACACCACGACCAGCTGCCAACCCGGAAAGCCCCCGGCGGCCACCCACAAGGCGGCCAATGAGGGCCAAAGCAACAGCAACCAGCCTGCTGGCCGGTTCCAACGGATCAAATCCAGATACAGCTTGAGTTTGTCGGTCATGGGTGAATTATCCGTGTGCCGATGTCATGTGGGAGGCCGCCCCTGCGGCCGAATGCATGCCGTGGCTCAAGCCCACATTCGCGAGCAGGGGCTCGCTCACACAGACAGCACTCAGGACAGGCGCGTCACGCCCGGAAGCGGGCAGGCATAAATGGCATTGCGCATGGCGGCAATCGCTTCGTAACGGGTGTAGCTGCGCCGCCAGGCCAGCACCACACGGCGTGTGGGCGGCTTGCCGCCCGCCGGATCGACAATGGGCAGGTAGCGCACAGGCGCATCGTGCCGCCCACCCGAGCGCTTGAGCACGGGCTTGAGTTCGGGCACCGACAGGCGGGGCACCAGCGTCACGCCCATGCCCGCGGCCACCATGTGTTTGATGGTCTCCAGGGACGAGCCTTCAAAGGTCTTGCGGATGCCTTCGGTCTGGCTGGCGTAGCGGGCAAACTCGGGGCAGACCTCCAGCACATGGTCGCGAAAGCAGTGGCCTGTGCCCAGCAGCAGCATGGTTTCGTTTTTCAGCTGATCTGGGGTGATGAACGCCTCTTTGGCCAGCGGGTGGTTCAGTGGCAAGGCCGCCATGAACGACTCGTCGTACAAAGGCGCCACCGCCAGCCCCGACTCGGGGAAAGGCTCGGCCAGGATGGCGCAGTCGATCTCGCCCGTGCGCAACATCTCCAACAGGCGCACGGTGAAGTTTTCTTGCAGCATCAGCGGCATTTGCGGGATGTCGGTGATGATCTGGCGCACCAGGTCGGGCAGCAAATACGGCCCAATGGTGTAGATGACCCCCAGCCGCATGGTGCCCGACAGCGGGTCTTTGCCGCGCTTGGCAATCTCCTTGATCTCGGCGGCCTGCTCCAGCACGCTTTGCGCCTGGCGCACGATCTCTTCGCCCAGGGCGGTGACCGACACCTCGCTGGCGCTGCGCTCGAACAGCTTGACCTCCAGCTCTTCTTCCAGCTTCTTGATGGCCAGCGACAGCGTGGGTTGCGACACGAAGCAGGCCTCGGCCGCCTTGCCAAAATGCTTTTCGCGGGCCACGGCCACGATGTATTTGAGTTCGGTCAGGGTCATGGGTGCTATTTGAACATCAAGCCTTCAAATATTCGGATTTTCCGCCCAGCCAGCGGTGGATGTGCCGCTCGGCCAGCTGCGGGTGCTGGTCCAGCATCTGCGGCGCCAGGGCGCGGGCCCAGTCCAGCAAATGGCCGTCGGCCTCCAGATCGGCAAAGCGCAGCAAAGGCGCACCCGACTGGCGCGCCCCCAAAAACTCGCCCGGCCCCCGAATCTCCAGATCGCGCCGGGCGATCTCGAAACCGTCGTTCGTCTCCACCATGGCCCGCAGCCGCTCGCGGGCGGTCTCGCTCAGGCGGCCCCCCTCGGGGGTGCCGTACAGCAGCACGCAGGCCGACGCCGCCGCGCCCCGGCCCACCCGGCCGCGCAGCTGGTGCAACTGGGACAGGCCAAAGCGCTCGGCATGCTCGATCACCATCAGCGAGGCATTGGGCACGTCCACCCCCACCTCGATCACCGTGGTGCTGACCAGCACACCCATCTGGCCGCTGGTGAACAGGTCCATCACCGCCTTCTTTTCGGCCACCGGCATGCGCGAATGCAGCAGGCCCACCATCACGCCCGGCAGAGCCTCGCTCAGCTCGGCATGGGTTTGCGTGGCGTTGGTCAGGTCCAGCGCCTCGCTCTCTTCGATCAGCGGGCACACCCAATACACCTGCCGCCCCTGCTGAATTTGCGCCCCGATGCGCTCGACCACTTCATGGCGGCGGTGGTCCGACACCACCCGCGTCACGATGGGCGTGCGCCCCGGTGGCAGCTCGTCGATCACCGACACATCCAGATCGGCGTAATAGCTCATGGCCAGCGTGCGTGGGATCGGCGTGGCCGTCATCATCAACATGTGCGGCTCCATGCCATCGGCCTGCATCTTGCCGCGCAAGGCCAGGCGCTGCGCCACGCCAAAGCGGTGCTGCTCGTCGATGATGGCCAGCGCCAGGTTTTTGAACTTGACATGCTCCTGAATCACCGCGTGCGTGCCCACCACCAGCGCGGCCTCGCCCGACTCGATCAGGGCCAGCATGGCGGCGCGCTCTTTCTTCTTCTGGCTGCCAATCAGCCAGGCCACTTTCACGCCCAGCGGCTCCAGCCAGCCCACCAATTTGGCAAAGTGCTGGGTGGCCAGAATTTCGGTGGGCGCCATCAGCGCGCATTGCCAGCCCGCATCCACAGCCACCATGGCCGCCAACGCCGCCACCACGGTTTTGCCTGCGCCCACATCGCCTTGCAGCAAGCGGTGCATGGGCACATGGCGGGCCAGGTCTTGGGCAATCTCCTGCCCCACGCGCTGCTGGGCATTCGTCAGCCCAAAAGGCAAGGCGGTCAAAAGCTGCCCATACAAGCCCTTGGTCTTGAGCTTCAGCGCCGGGGCCCGCAACAAATCGCGCTCGCGCTTGGCGGTGAGCTGCGACAACTGCTGCGCCAGCAGCTCCTCGCATTTGAGACGCACCCAGGCCGGGTGGCTGCGGTCTTCAAGCGCCGCCAGCGACACATCGGGCGTGGGGTGGTGCAAAAACTGCAACGCATCGCGCAGCGACCAGGCCCCACGCGGCTCCGGCCAGGGCACGCCCGGGGGCAAAGTCTCGCTCAGGTCGGCATGGTTCAGGCCATTGATCACCGCCCGGCGCAGATAAGCTTGGGCCAGCCCGGCCACGGTGGAATACACCGGGGTCAGCGCCTCGGCCAGGTGGCCACCCGCCGCCTTGAAGGTGGGGTGCATCATGGTCAGACCCATGAAACCGCCCTTGACCTCGCCCCGCGCCCGGATGCGGTTGCCCACCGCCAACGCCTTCTGGTGCGAGGGGTAGAAACTGAAAAACCGCATCACGCAGGTGTCCGAGCCGTCATCCACCGTCACCAGCAGCTGGCGGCGCGGGCGCATCGTGATCTCGCAGGCTGTGACCGTCGCCTCGATCTGCGCGGTATCGCCCTCGCGCACATCGCGCAACTTGACAATGCGCGTCTCGTCCTCGTAGCGCAGCGGCAGGTGCAGCGCGAGATCGATGTCGCGAACCAGCCCGAGCTTGATCAGCGCCTTTTGGGGCGCGGACAGCGTTTTGGCGGGCGCGGACAGCGTTTTGGCGAGCGTGGATGCGGGCTTGGGGGGCATGCCCCGATTGTGCCGTGAGCGCCTCAGCCCAAAACCTCCCCGGGGAAATGCACCATTCAGGCAAAATCCGGGCTTCTTTTGATTTGTTCGGGCCTGTCCAGCCCTGCACCATGACTGCTTTCACCGCCCCCCGCGAATTCACCCTGAGTGATTTCGACTTCGAACTCCCCCCCCAACTGATTGCCCAGCACCCCGCCGCTGAACGCAGCGGCTCGCGCCTGCTCGATGGCTCTTCGGCCAAGGTGGTGGACCGTATCTTTCATGAATTACCCGGCTTGCTGAACGCAGGCGACCTGCTGGTGTTCAACGACACCAAGGTGGTGAAGGCGCGCATCTTTGGCGAGAAGGCATCGGGCGGCAAACTCGAATTGCTGATCGAGCGTGTGCTGCCCGGCCACCAGGTGGTGGCGCACATGAAGGTGAGCAAAAAGCCACTGGTGGGCGGCAAGATGTTCCTGGCAGGCGGTGCCCGCAACGGTGGGTTTGATGCCGTGCTGCTGGGCCGCTGGCCCGATGAAAACGGCCAGCTGTTTCACCTGCAGCTGAGCGACGAGCCGCACGCCTTAATGGAAAAGCATGGACATGTGCCGCTCCCCCCCTACATTGAACACACCGACACCGAAGAAGACGCCCAGCGCTACCAGACCGTGTTTGCGCGGGCACCGGGTGCGGTGGCTGCGCCCACGGCCGCGCTGCACTTTGACGAAGGCGTACTGAACGCCCTGACAGCGCAAGGCGTGCAAACCGCCAGCGTGACGCTGCATGTGGGCGCTGGCACCTTCCAGCCCGTCAAAACTGAAAACATCGCTGAACACACCATGCACAGCGAATGGTATGAGGTCCCTGAGGCCACACAACAAGCCATTGCCGCGTGCAAAGCGCGTGGCGGTCGGGTGGTCGCAGTGGGCACAACCACGGTGCGCACGCTGGAATCGTGGGCTAAATTTGGCCAGGCCAGCGGCGACACGCAGATTTTCATCACGCCAGGTTTTGAATTCCAGGTGGTGGACCGCCTGATCACCAACTTCCACCTGCCCAAGAGCACGCTGATGATGTTGGTCAGCGCTTTTGCGGGCTACGAGCACATCATGGGCCTGTACCGCCACGCGATCGCGCAGCAGTACCGGTTTTTCAGCTACGGGGATGCGATGCTGCTCAGTCGCGTCCCGCCCGGATGACCGCATCGGCAATGGTGGCCGGGTCGGTGAACCAGATTTCGTGGCTGCCCTGACACTCCACCAGACGGAACAAACCCAGACGCTCTGACAGTCGCGGGTGCCAGGGCATGCTGTGCGGCAAGGCGGTGTCTTGCAAGCAATTCACATACGACTTGCCGATTTCCAGCGCGGCCAGCGGTGCTTTGAGCGAGATCGGGTCGGTGAAAGTTTTGTAGGGCTGCAGATTGAGCCGGTCAAACGCCGACTGGGCCAGCGGCATGTCGGCATCGTTGATGAAGGCCTCACGCCAGACGGGAAAAGGCAGCATCACCGCGTTGTTGCTGGCGGCGGCCACCGCGTCAAACAGCTCTTTGTAGTGCGGCGGCACCATGTCATTCAGGCACTCACCCGGTTGGGGCACAAAGGCATTCACATACACCAGGCGTGCGATGCGCTCGGGCATCACGTCGACCACACGCGAGATGATCATGCCCCCGTAGCTGTGGCCCACCAGCCGCACGTTCTTCAGGTCGTGTTCACGCAAGTAATCGCAAACCGATTGGGCCGCATCTTCCAGACCGATCTGGCTGCGGTCATCCCCTGGCCGATTGCCCTTCAAAGTGGGGCAATGCACCGTGTGGCCTTGCTGGCGGATGTGCTGGGCCGTGGGCTCCATCAAGTCGCCGTTGTGCCAGGCCCCGTGCACCAGAACGTAGGTATCGCTCATCTGTTCTCTCCTGAATGTTGTGAATGTTGTCGGTGCCTTGCCGAAGCAGACATGGCACCGAACCATTACAACCAGCAGGGGGCAAACCGTCAATTGCAGGAAAACCCGGCCTCCTTTTATCTTGTACAGCCTCGCGATCGCGCAGCGGTACCGGTTTTTCAGCTACGGGGATGCGATGCTGTTGACGCGCACCCAGATCGATAGAACGGGTTGAAACGCTCGCGCATTACAATTGCATCGCAATTGAAAGGCCTCCTATGAAAACCGCCACACTCCCGGCCCTTCGTGTCAGCCCGGATCTCAGACAAGCCGCCGAAAAGGCACTGCGCCCCAACGAGACCATTTCCAAGCTGATGGAAACCTCACTGGAAAGATTCATCGCACACCGTGCAGCCGAGGACGAGTTCATCGCCCGTGGTTTGCGTTCTGCAGAAGAAGCACGTCAAAGTCAGGTCTACTTTTCAGCGGAAGACGTCCTGAAGGAATTGAAGCGCAAACTGGTGAAGGCCAAGTCCTCGGCCTCTTGAGTCGGGCCGGTCTCGATCATGGATGAGTTTCAGGTTCGCTTCACTGAAAAAGCCCAATCCGATCTGAATCGGCTTTATGAATTCCTTTTGGAATTTGACATTCATACCGCTGAACGGGCATTGCAAGCCATTGAAAACGGTCTGGATTTTTTGCGCAAATCACCTTTTTCGTGTCGCAAAGCAGCCGAGGGTGAGCATGGCCCTCTGCTCAGAGAGCTCATCATTTCGTTTGGTGCGACCGGGTATCTGGCACTTTTCGAAATTGAAGACGCTCACACGGTGACCGTCCTCGCATTGCGACATCAGCGAGAAGACGATTTCCACTGATGGCAATGGCCCTCAGCTGGCATCAGCCCAACTGAAGAAACACCCGCCCGCCCTCCACCTTGACAGGCCAGGTCTTGGCGGGTTCTGTGGCCGGGCCGCAGGCCACCGAGCCATCGCGCAGGCTGAACTGGGCCTGGTGGAAGGGGCACTCCACATGGTCGCCTTCCACAAAACCGTCGCACAATTTGGCGTTGCCGTGGGTGCAGAGGTTGTTGATGGCAAACACCTCGCCGTCCACGCTGAACAGGGCAATGTCTTGCCCCTCGGGGCTCACGGCGATGCCCGCACCTTCAAACAAATCGGCCTCGGCGGCCACGTCGGTCCAGTTTGTCATGGTCATATCGGGTAAATGATGGCGTTGGGGATCATTTCGCTGTCGTACACGCACAGGCGTTCAGCGAACTTGAGGCCTTCGGGGGTTTGCACGAGGGTGTCGATGTAGCGGCCCACATTGAACACGGTGCTTTCCTTGTCGAGCTTGGTGCGGAACACCGCGTAATTGGCTTCGGCGTGGATGCGACCGTCCTCCACCTTTCGCACCACGGGTGCACCCACCACATGCCGCTGGTAATACGGGTCGTGGTAGAGCGTTTCTTGGATGCCGTACACGCGGTCTTTCAGCATGCCTTTGCTGGTGAACGACAGCGTGCACAGCGGAAAGCCGCGCTCGTGGTTTTCACGCGGGATGAGTTTGTACACGCATTGCTCGGTGAAAAATTCGGGCCACAAATCCCACTGGCCGCTGTCCACGGCCAGGGCGTAATCGGCGTACAGGCGGCTCAAGGCCATGTGGGTTTCAAAGCTCACCATGGTCAAGCCTCCATCACTTTGCGCCAGTAGGCGTACATGCCCCGGATCAGGGTCTCGGTCACCATGTGGTCGGTCTCGCCCACATCGCGCCCGCCCAGTTCCACCAGCATGCGGTGTTCGGGCTTGGTCTCGAAGGCCTGCTGCGAGAACTCGATCACCTCACCGTCGTCGGCGCTCACAAAACCCGCCGGGCCAAACAGGTTGGACTGGCGCAAGCGGCGCTCGGTCATCTCGGGCGTGTCGTCTTCAAAGCCGAAGTGCGTCCACACAAAGTCAAACGCACCATGCCCGTCGGGCTGGATGTGCCGCGTGGACACGCTGTTGACCTGCTGCTGAAAAATCACGCTCGGGAACAGCGTCATCATCACCGCCGTGGGCATCTGCTCGCCCATCTGCCACCAGCCCTCGGGCACGATGTCCAGAAAACTGGCGTCGTGCAACTGCATGCTTTCCTTAAAGCTGCTCACCTGCGTGACCTGCGCCGCAGCGCCCGTGGCCTGGCCCGCGCTACCGCGGGTCGAGATCATGGCGGCGTGGCGGTGGTGCGCGTCCATGCGCAGCTCGCTCTTGTTGTCGGCACGCCAGAGGCCAAAGGTCACAAACCAGGTGTGCAGCAAGCCCGGGTGATAAGGGTCCTTGATGTTTTCCTGCATCAGCTTCCAGTTGCCCGGGATGCGCTGGCGGTTGTAGCCCAGCACCACCAGCTTGCGGCCGCTGAACAGGCGGTCAAAGTATTTCAGGATGGTCGGGCCCATGAAGTCTTCGAGCGACTCCACGGCAGGGTCAAACGACGCGAACACCACGCCGCCGCGCGTGGCCACTTTCAGGGCCGTGAGGCCATGGTCCTTGGGGTCAAAGTCGGCGGGCATACCGCCGTTGACCTTGCCGTCCTGGCGCACGCCGCGCCGGAACGGCACGCCCTGCAGGTCGCCCTTGAGGCTGTAGCTCCACTGGTGGTAGGGGCAGACAAACTCTTTCTTGTTGCCATGGCGCTCGCGGCAAAACTGCATGCCCCGGTGGGCGCAGACGTTCTCGACCACATGGATCTGGCCGTCAGCGGCACGCGTCATGATGACCGAGCGCTCACCCACCACCGTGCGCTTGAAATCGCCGGGGTTCGGGATCTCGGCCTCCAGGCCCACATAGCTCCAGTGGCTTTTGTAAAAAAAGCGCTCCAGCTCCTTCTTGTGCCGGTCTTCGTCGGTGTACACGGCAAACGGAACGCGGCTGGTGCCTTCCGTTTCCCAGTGGATGGGATGTTCAGTCATGTGTCAGTCTCCTCAAATGCTTGTTGCGGGAGCGAGCCCCTGCTCGCGAATGAGCGCTTGGGCATTGCATGCTTTCGGCCGCAGGGGCAACCTCCCACAGGTCTTGATGCACATCATGTCGCCGCCTTCGAATTCCGTAAATCGAATCTCAAAGATAATCATTATTCAAATTTCAAATAACACTTCGCCATGGAACTCGCCCGCCTCGACCTCAACCTGCTGCTGGTGTTTCACCACCTGCTGCGCGAAAAGCGCGTCTCGGCCGTGGCCACGGTGCTGGGCATGAGCCAGCCCGCCGTCAGCAGCGCATTGGGTCGCCTGCGCACCAGTCTGGGCGACGAGCTGTTTTTGCGCACCCAGCAGGGCATGGCCCCCACACCGTACGCCCTGCAACTGGCCGAGCCAGTGGCCACCGCGCTCGATGGGCTGCAACAAGCGCTGAACGTGCGCGCCGCGTTTGACCCAGCCACCAGCGAACGCCGCTTCACCCTGGCCATGACCGATGTGGGCGAGATGTATTTCCTGCCCGTGCTGATGGACGAGCTCGCCCAAACCGCCCCCGGTGTCACCCTCCAGGTGGTGGCCGTGACCAGCGCCAGCCTGGGGGCCGACATGGCGTCTGGCCGCACCGACCTGGCGCTGGGCCTGCTGCCGCAACTGCAAGCGGGTTTTTTCCAGCAGGCGTTGTTTCGCCAGCCTTATGTGTGCCTCATGCGCGAAGGGCACCCGCTGGCCGCTGCGCCCAGCTTGGCGCTGGCCGACTTTGCCGCCGCCAGCCACGTGCGGGTGATTGCAGCAGGCACGGGGCATGGCCGGGTGGATGAAGCGCTGGAACGCCAGGGCCTGCAACGGCGCATTCGCCTCACGGTGCCGCACTACGTGGCCCTGGGCGACGTGCTGGGGCATTCGGACCTGATCGCCACGGTGCCCGAACGTTTTGCGCAGCGCGTCACCACACCTTTTGGCCTGACCACACGGCCATTGCCGCTGGCGGTGGACGGCAGCGTGATCCACCAGTTCTGGCACGCCCGTCTGCACAAAGACCCCGGGCACCAATGGCTGCGGAGCATGGTGGCGCAGTGCTTTGGCGACGGCACCGACTGACCCCCTCCTACAATCCCTGCCATGCTCCAATTCGACCTGCTCAAAACCGACCCCTCCAGCCACGCCCGACGCGGCACGCTGACCCTGAACCATGGCGTGGTGCAAACCCCCATCTTCATGCCCGTGGGGACCTACGGCACCGTCAAAGGCGTGATGCCGCGCAGCCTGCACGAGATGGGTGCGCAGATCATTTTGGGCAACACCTTCCACCTGTGGATGCGCCCGGGGCTGGACATCATGAAAGGCTTTGGCGGCCTGCACCAGTTCGAGAAATGGGACAAACCCATCCTGACCGACTCGGGCGGGTTTCAGGTCTGGTCGCTGGGCGACATGCGCAAGATCACCGAAGAAGGCGTGCACTTTGCCAGCCCCGTCAACGGCGACAAGCTCTTCATGTCGCCCGAGGTGAGCATGCAGATCCAGACCATCCTGAACTCGGACATCGTGATGCAGCTCGACGAGTGCACACCTTACGAGACCAAGGGCCACCTGACGACCGAGGCCGAAGCCCGCAAGTCGATGGAGATGAGCCGCCGCTGGGCCGTGCGCTCCAAAGACGAGTTCGCACGCCTGGAAAACCCCAACGCGCTGTTTGGCATCGTGCAAGGCGGCATGTTCGAGAACCTGCGTCAGGAGTCGCTGGAAGCGCTGGTGGAGATGGACTTCCCCGGTTATGCGATTGGCGGCGTCAGCGTGGGCGAGCCCAAAGACCTGATGCTGCAGATCATGGCGCACACGCCCCACCGCTTGCCCGCCCACAAGCCGCGCTACCTGATGGGCGTGGGCACACCCGAGGATTTGGTGCAAGGCGTGGCCGACGGCGTGGACATGTTCGACTGCGTGATGCCCACCCGCAATGCCCGCAACGGCACGGTGTTCACTCGATTTGGCGACCTGAAACTGCGCAACGCACGCCACAAAAACGACCCGCAGCCGCTGGACAGCACCTGCACCTGCCACGCCTGCGCGGGTGCATCGGGGGTCTCATGGGACCAGGGAGGCCGTGACGGCTTTTCACGTGCCTACCTGCACCACCTGGACCGCTGCGGCGAAATGCTCGGCCCCATGCTGACCACCATCCACAACCTGCACTACTACCTGAACCTGATGCGCGAAGTGCGCGAATCGCTGGACGCGGGGCAGTTCGCGCAGTTCCGGGCGCAGTTCAAGACGGATCGGGCACGCGGGGTCTGAGGCATTTATCCTTGCAAATCATGGAATGAAACTCCATAATTACAAGGATGTTTAAACGCCATTTGCAATCATTACTGGGTGAAGAACTCCAGTTTTCACCGGCCGTGGCCTTGCTCGGCCCGCGGCAGGTGGGCAAAACCACGCTGGCACTGGAAGTGGCGCGCACCATCCCGCACGTCTATCTCGACCTGGAATCGGACCGGGATCGCGGCAAGTTGGCCCAGGCCGAGTTGTATCTGGAAAGCCACCTGGACAAGCTGGTCATCCTGGACGAGGTGCACCGGGCGCCGGGCCTGTTTCCGGTGCTGCGCGGCTTGATTGACCAAGCCCGGCGCTCAGGCCGAGCATACGGGCAGTATTTGTTGCTGGGCTCCGCCAGCCTGGATGTACTGCAGCAATCAGGCGAAACACTGGCCGGTCGCATCGCTTATCTGGAGCTGGGGCCTTTGAATGTCCTGGAAACAGGCCAAAGCGCCATGGATGAGCTGTGGTTGCGGGGTGGTTTTCCGCCAAGTCTGACGGCCCCCTCAGATGCCCGTAGCCTGCGCTGGCGAGATAACTTCATCCGCACCTATCTGGAACGCGACATTCCGCAATTCGGGCCGCGCATCGCTGCCGAAACATTGCGCCGCTTCTGGACCATGCTGGCCCACCACCAAGGCGGCCTGCTCAACGTGGCCCAACTGGCGCGCAACCTGGGTGTGGATGTCAAAACCGCACAAAGCTACATTGACCTCTTGTGTGACTTGCTGCTGGTGCGCAGGCTCGCCCCTTGGCACACCAACACCGGCAAGCGCTTGGTCAAGGCTCCCAAGGTGTATGTGCGCGACAGTGGTCTGGTGCATGCGCTGCTGAACATCGAATCCAAAGAAAGCCTGCTTTCGCACATGGTGGTGGGTGCCAGCTGGGAGGGGTTTTGCATTGAAACCCTGCTGGCCTGTGCGCCTGCGGGCGTGACGGGCCACTTTTACAGAACCAGCGGGGGCGCAGAAATTGATTTGCTGCTGGCCTGGCCAGGTGGTGAACTCTGGGCCATCGAGATCAAACGCAGCAGCGCCCCCAAAGTGGAGCGCGGTTTCAACAGCGCCTGCGATGACTTAAAACCCAGTCAAAAATGGGTGGTCTACCCGGGCCAGGAAACCTACCCACTCACCACAGACATTCAAGCCATTTCATTGCACGGCCTGTGCGAGAAGCTCGCCCTCAGTCGGTCGTGAACACCGTCAACACCCCGGTGTAACCGTACAACTGCTTGCGGGCAATTTCGCCTGCCGCAAAAAACCCGACCAAAGGCACATCGCCCAAAGCATGCCGAATGATCTGCATCTCGGCACTCGGCCCGCCAAAGTGCGGACCGCCGCGCCCGGTGCAGCTCACATACACCGCGCCCGCGATGCGCTGGCCCGCTTGAGGCACCGTGGGCACCGGGTCGTCGCTCAGGGCATTGATCGCCTCAATGGACAGCATCTCGGGCTCCAGGGCTTCGCGGATTTCGGCACACACCCGCACCAGGTCGGCACGCGCGGCCTGCACATCGCGGCGGCAAAACGTCAGGCGCATGCCCGGTTCCAGGTGCTCGGCAATCGCCACGCCTTGGCGCAAAGGGTCCAGGCCAATGATGTGGCGCACCCGCACGTCACTGCCCAAGTTGCCCGCACGGCCCACGCCCGACTGCCCGGCGGCACTCAAGCCCACCAGGGTGGAGCGCACCACCGCAATGGCTTTTTGTGGCTCGCTCAGGCTGATGTCCAGATCGGCCAGCATCACATCCAGCGCGGGCTCACCTGCCAGTTGGAGCACCACATGGCCATCGGCTTCGGTGATCTCGCGCTCCGGGGCCACGGGTTGGCAGCCTTGCGTCACGCGTGACAACAAGGCCACCTCGGGCGAGAACGCCACGCCACTCAAACCGCCTTCGAGCACACCACCATGTGCATTGGCACCCCCTGCGTCTTCAGCCCGCAGCGCAAACTGCACACTGCGTGTGCGGCTGGCGCTCAGGCCGCCAAACAAATAGCCCTGCCGGGTGCGGGCTGCCATCTCGCTGATCAAGTCGGCCAAATCGGGCGTGTGCGAGTCCGCGTGCACCAAAGCCGCATCGGCCCAGCCCGCAGGCAAGGGCGACACGCCGGAGAACACCCGGTATTGCTCAGGCGTCAGATCGCACAGCATGAGCGCCATGGCGGGCTCGTCAAAGTACTCGGCGTTGCTCACCGCCACGCCAATGCCCACCGTGCCCGCCCAGTCGGGCACCTCGGGCAAAGCCTGGCGCAAATGGTCCAGCAGCGCTTGCGCCTCGGGCGCGTAATGGTCGGTGATGTAGAGCAGCCCCAATTTCGGATGACGGGCGTACTCCGGCAGTTCCATCTGAGCACGCAGCTGCGCCAGCACCAGGCCTGCGGCCATGCGCCACTGCGGGTGGGTGGCGTGGCCACAAGGAAACAGCTTCATGGGCGCTTCACTTCTTGGTGGCTTTGCGGGCAGCAGTCTGGCTGGCCGTGCGAGCGGCCTTGGCAGGCGCCGCTTTGGCGCCCTGCCGCTTGACCGCTGCCCCACGGGCTGCTGGCTTGGCCCGGGAGGTTTTGCCCGACGCCGATTTGCGGGCGGCCGGGGCTTTCGCCGAGGAGGCGGCTTGGGCCGCCATGCCGGCCTTCATGGCTTCGCCCGCCACGTCCTTCAAGGCCGCTGCGGCGATGCCCTGAAACTGCTGCGTCAATGCACCCCACCACTGCATCGGGTCCACCGCGGGCTTGGCCGCTTCGCTGGCAGACCCGCTTTCCGCCTTGTCGGCCGACGGGTCCGCTGCAGCCTGGGCCGTCGCATCGGCGCTCGATGCCGACGCCTGCGGTGTGGCCGGCTCGGTTTCAGCGTGGGGAGCGGGCTTGGGGGTGAACAAGGAGGTCCTGGGTTTGGCTGCAGCGCTGGCCGCAGCGGCTGCAGGCGCGGCTTCCGGCGTCGGGGGCTTGGCCGTGAACGCCTTGGCCAGATCGGCCATGTTCACATTCATGCTTTGCAAGGTGGTCAAGGTCATTTTTTGCACCTCCATCGCCTGGATGGTGGCCTTGAGCGCCGTGGTGTTTTGCTCCAGCCAGAACAGCACCGACTTCAGCTCCTGAATGCGCTTGTCGATCTCTTCGATGCTGAGCGTGGGCGCCACCCAGCTGGCCATGCCAGGCATGCCCGCAGCCGCCGCAGGCTGGGCCTGCGCAGCGGTTTTGGACAGGTTTTGCAAAAAGTCAAAGCCCGGCACAAATTGGCCAAAGCCGAAGGCGGAAGTGTCGCTCATGGCTGCTCCTTGAAAAGTGGTCTGCAAAGCTTACCTGAAGACGCTTTCAAAGCACATGCGTTCCTGCACGAGCACCCGCTCACTCAATGTTTGTGCTTGTGGGCATGCCCGTCGTCATGCTTCATGGCCGCAGCTGCACCAGCGCGAGCAACGGCTTGGATGTCGAGGGTCTGGCGCTTGCCGTCCTGGCCTTCGACCACCAGGGTCACGGGCACCGTATCACCGTCTTTGACCTGGCCCTTCAGGTCCATCAGCATGACGTGGTAGCTGCCCGGCTTGAGGTCCACCGCTTTGCCCGCGGGCAAGGCCAGCTTGGGCACCGCGCGCATTTTCATGACGCCGCCATCCATGCGCATTTCGTGCACTTCCACCACACCCGCCACGGGGGACTGGGCCGAGATCAACTGGGCGTCTTGCGCCGACAGCAACTGCATGAAAGCGCCTGTGGCTTTTTGCTGGGCCACCGTGGCACGGACCCAGGCGTCTTTGACGGTCACCTGGGCAGATGCAGCAAAAGACAAAACAAGAACAGACAAAGACAAAACGAAACGGAACATGGATCACTCCTGAAAATGGGTCATCAATCGGTCAAGCCGAAGAGGCTGGCAGACACCGTGGTCTCACCAGCAAAGAACAGCGCAAGCTCAAACCTCAGGTCCGAGGTCAAGCCCTGAGGCACGAAGGCATCAGGCCCCAGAAGCGGGGGGTGCGCGGGCTTGCCAGGGCTGATGCGGCCGACTGGCCAAGCGCGCCGTCGATGGCGAGGGCAACACATGCGGCGCGGCGCCCCAGGACCACTCGGTCACCGCCAATGCGGCGGCGGGTCCCATCAAGGGCAAACAAGCGGGGCATTCAAGCCAAGCATGCGTCAAGGGCGCGGACGCGTCGTCTGCGCCGACCTGCACCATCTTGATGCTGCCGGTGGCGGTGCACACCAGCTGCGAAGCCTCGGGTTTGACCCAAGGCGATGCCACCGAGGCCCCCATGAACAACATCCACCAAACCAGCACACAGCGGGCGAGTGAATGGGCGTTGCGCAGGGATGACATGAGGCCAGATTATGGCGCAGCAGACCATGCCCGCACGCGACGCGCGCAGCTGGTCAACTTGGCGACGCGTCAATCGGCTGTGGCCCATTACGCTGGGACATTTCAACACCCTCACGAGGAGACCCCCATGCTCACACTCTGCGGCTTTTCGGCCAGCAACTACTACAACAAAGTCAAATTTGCCCTGCTCGAAAAAGGTGTGCCCTTCACCGAAGAGCTGGCCTGGGTGGGCCAGACCGATCCGGCGGCTAGCCCCTTGGGCAAGGTGCCCTACCTCAAGACCGCACAAGGCACGTTGTGCGAGTCGGGCGTGATCATGGAGTACATCGAAGACCAATACCCACAGCACCCCTTGCTGCCCGCCGACCCGTTTGCGGCGGCCAAGGTGCGTGAACTGGTGACCTTTCTGGAGCTGCACCTGGAACTGGTAGCGCGCAACCTCTACCCGCAAGCCTTTTTTGGCGGGCAGATCAGCGACAGCGCCAAAGAAAAAACGGGTGCCCAACTTGAAAAGAACGTGGCGGCGTTCGCGCAACTCGCCAAGTTCAACCCCTACATGCTCGGCGACAGCCTGAGCTTGGCCGACTGTGCGGCGGTGGTCCATCTGCCGCTGGTGTCGGCGGCCACCAAAATCGTTTACGGCCGCGACTTCTTGGCCGATCTGCCCGTGCGCGATTACCTCAAGCGCATGGGCGAACGCCCCACCCTGCAACAAGTCAACGCCGACCGCAAAGCCAACACCGAACTGATGATGGCCCGCGCCAAAGCCAAAGCCTGACCCAGCGGAAGGCACCTCCACGCGCCTTCCGATTGATGCAGGTCAAATGCGGCGAGCCCATGCCCAGCCAGCGCCCGCATGGTTGACCTGCATCAACAAGCGTCCTGCATCCGAGGCTCATGATGAATTTCATGAGCACATCCACATCTTCCCCTCACGACATTTACAAGGCCCAGCTGATCGAGGCCCGGTCGCAGCTGCTGGCACGCATCGCCTTCGAACGCGGCGGCGTGGTGTCGCGCGCCGACATGGCCGCTGAGCACTTTGACAACAGCTTTCAGTCGCGTGCCCAGATCCGCTCCGAGCGGGAAACCGAGTTCGCCATGAACGAACACGAAACCGCCGAGCTCGGCGACATCGACGCCGCGCTGGAGCGCATTCAGGCCGGCACTTACGGGCAATGCACCGACTGCGGCGTGACCATTGCGCCTGCACGCCTGAACGCTTACCCCACCGCCAAACGCTGCCTCGATTGCCAGACTGTGGCCGAACTGCGCCGCTGAAACAGCTGCACTGCGGGTTCTTCCCGCTGTTCCAGCCGCTGGCGGGCTGATATGCTTTGACGCATGCACAGCCTGTTTCATTTCGCTTTTCATGTCACCAACCTCGACGAAGCCCGCCGTTTTTATGGCGGCGTGCTCGGTTGCAAAGAGGGTCGCTCTACCGACACCTGGGTGGACTTTGACTTTTTCACGCACCAGATTTCCCTGCACCTGGGCGAGCCCTTCAAGACCAGCCTGACGGGCCATGTCGGCGACCATTTGGTGCCGATGCCGCATTTCGGTCTGGTCTTGCAAAAAGACGACTGGCAAGCGCTGGCCGACCGCCTGCAAGCGGCCCGCATGCCATTTGTGGTCGAACCCCATCTGCGTTTTGCAGGCCTTGCGGGCGAGCAATGGACCATGTTCTTCATGGACCCGTTTGGCAACCCGATCGAGGTCAAAGGCTTTGCCGACCTGAGCACGGTGTACGCGAGCTGATGGGCATGGAGCACACCTTTGCTTCGGCCACCATCTTGCTGCTGCTGATCACCGACCCGCTGGGCAACATCCCGATTTTTGTCAACAGCTTGCGGGCTGTCCCGCCCGAGCGGCGTGCCCGCGTCATCGTGCGCGAGGTCTTGATCGCTTTTGGTTTGCTGCTGGCCTTCATGTTTGTCGGCCAGTCGTTCTTGAAGGCCATGAGCCTGTCGGACGTATCCTTGCAAATCGGCGGCGCGGTGGTGCTGTTCTTGATCGCCCTGCGCATGATCTTTCCGCCACCACCGCAGGACTCGCCCGTGCCGGTGGCCGAGCCCTTGATCGTGCCTTTGGCCATTCCCGCGCTGGCGGGTCCATCGGCCATGGCCACCGTGCTGCTGCTGGTCAGCCAAGCCCCCGAACGTCGGCTGGAGTGGGTCGCGGCGCTCACGGTGACCATGCTGGTGTGCGCTGTGGTGCTCCTGCTGGCCGAGCGTTTGCAGCGTGTGGTGGGTTTGCGCGTGGTCTCGGCCTTTGAGCGTTTGATGGGCCTGATTCTGGTGTCCATCTCGGTGGAGATGCTGATCCGGGGCCTGAAGTCACTGGCGCAAAGCTGGCCACACTGAGGCGCCTGCGGCCTGGCCTCAATTGGCCGAATTGAGCCTTCGGCTTTCCAGAGGCACGTCCTGTTTGGCGCGTGGCTTGCCGATCGGGGCAGCCGTCTGGCCTTTTTGCGTGGCCGCCATGTCTTCTTCGCTGGGGTATTGCCCCAGCAGCCAATAGTCAAACACACGCCGGGCGATGGGGGCGGCTGAAGCCGCACCAAAACCCGCGTTTTCCACCACCACCGCCACCGCAATCTGCGGCTTTTCAACGGGCGCGTAGGCCATGTACAAAGCATGGTCACGCTGGTATTCGGACAAATTGGCCGCGTTGTACTTTTCCTTTTGGCCGATGGTCACGGCCTGGGCCGTGCCCGTTTTGCCCGCGCTGGTGTAGGCCGCTCCGGCAAACACGCGGGCCGAAGTGCCTGAGGTCACCACCCCCGTGAGCCCGTTGCGGATGACCTCCATGTGCTCGGGCTTGAAGCCCAGGTTCACCGGCTCGGTCGTATTGACCCGCGTCTGGGCGTGCGTCAAGGCGTCTTGCGTAGCCGTGACCACCCGGGGCTTGAACTGCAGCCCGCCGCTGGCCAGCGTGGCCGTGGCCGAGGCCAGTTGCAACATGGTGAAGGTGTTGTAACCCTGCCCAATGCCCAGCGAAATGGTTTCGCCGCCGTACCACTTCTTTTGCTCGGGCTTTTTGTAATAGTTCCGCTTCCACTCGGTGCTGGGCAGGATGCCACGCACTTCGCCCGGCAAGTCGATGCCCGTAATTTGGCCAAAGCCCAGCGGCTTCATGAAGTCATGGATGGCGTCCACCCCCATCTCGTTGGCCAGCGAGTAGTAATAGACATTGCTGGACAGCGCGATCGAACGCACCATGTCAACAGGCCCAAGCCCCGTGTCGCCATGGCTGCGGAAAGTGTGGCCGCCATAGGTCCACGAACCGGCATCGTGGATGATGGTCGTGGCACTGCGTTTGCCCGTGGCCAGAGCGGCCATGGCCATGAAAGGCTTGTAGGTGGAACCCGGTGGGTAGGTGCCACGCAAGGCACGGTTCAGCAAGGGCTTGTCGATCGACTCGTTGAGCATTTGCCAGTTCTCGACATCGATGCCGTCGACAAACAAATTGGGGTCGAACGTGGGCTTGCTGACAAACGCCAACACCTCCCCGGTGTTCGGGTCGAGCGCGACCAGCGCGCCACGGCGGGTGCCAAACAGGTCCTCCACCATTTTCTGCAACTGGATGTCGATCGACAAAACCACGTTCTGCCCGGGTGTGGCCAGACGGCTGGACAGGCTGCGGGTGGCCCGCCCGCCCGCCGAGGTCTCGACCCGGTTCACCCCCGTGATGCCATGCAGCTCGCGCTCGTAGCGTTGCTCCACGCCCAATTTGCCGATGTATTCGGTGCCCCGGTAATTGCCTGCATCGTCTTCTTCTTCGATGCGCTCTTTTTCTTTGGCGTTGATGCGGCCGATGTAGCCGATCACATGGCTGGCCAATTCGCCGTAAGGGTATTGCCGGAACAATCGGGCCTTGATGTCCACCCCCGGGAAACGGTAGCGCTGGGCGCTGAAACGCGCCACCTCTTCGTCACTCAAGCGGGTGCGGATCGGCAAGGAGTCAAAGCTGCGCGCGTCTTCGCGCAAACGCTTGAACCTGCGGCGGTCTTTGCCCTGAATCTCCACCACCTCGGCCAGAGCGTCGATCGTGGCCTCCAGGTCAGGCACCTGCGACGGTGTGATTTCGAGGGTGTAGGCCGAGTAATTGCTGGCCAGCACCACGCCGTTGCGGTCCAGGATGGTGCCGCGGGGCGGCACTGTCGGGATCACGGCCGTGCGGTTGCTTTCGGCTTGTTCGTGCAAGTCTTCATGGCGCACGATCTGCAAATAAGACAGACGGGCCACCAGCAACAAAAAACACACCAGCACAAACACCTGCACCACCGCCACCCGGGCGCGGAATCTTTGCAATTCGGCCTGGCTGTCACGCAACTCGGCAAGGGAAGGCAGCCTGAGCGACATGGTCAAAGGGGGCGGATGTTGTCGGGGTCAAACGCACGCCGCTGTGGCGCCAGCAAGACCGCACCGACCAAGGGCCACAGGGCGGCCTGCAAGAACGGCGCCAGCAATTGGCTCCAGTGCGGCCAGGCATCGTGAATGATCAGCCGGGTGGCCCACTCCAGCAGGGCCGCCACCAAAAACAAGGGCACGATCTGCAGGGCTTGCTCGCGCAGGGGGAACCACAACAGGCGGCGCTGAACGGCCAGCGCCATGCTGCTGAGCACCACATAAGACAAGGCGTTCTGCCCCAGCAAAGCCGACTCGTGCACATCCAGCGCCAGGCCGAGCACAAACGCCAAAACCACGCCCACACGCCGTGGCTGGTACACATTCCAGAACACCACCACGATGGCCAGCACATCGGGCAGCCAGCGCCAGCCGACCAGGCCCAGCAACATGTTCAGCAGCAAGCCCACCACCACCGTCAAGGCGATGAAGCGGGGGTTGGCAGGCAAGAGCAGGGGACGCCCTGCGGGCATGATCATGGCTTGCCTCCTGATGCTGAAGGGGCCACCGCACGGCCTTTGCCGCTGCGCTTGGGCTCTGGTGCAGCCGCTGGCAATGTAGGCCAATCTTTCACAGGCATCAACACCAGCAAATGCCGCCCTCGTGGTTTGGCCGACGGGGTGGCATGCACCCGGGCAAACGAAGAGTCCACACGGCGGTCAATCTGGCTGACTTGTCCCACGTGCAAGCCCGGGGGGTAGACGCCATCAATGCCACTGGTGGTGAGCAAATCACCTTGCTTGACGTCGGTCCCTGAAGGCACGAACTTCAACTCCAGTGCGCCACCCGCTATGCCGGGGTTGCCCACGGCCACATGGCGGCTGCCGGTGCGGGCGTTCATGACCGGGATGCTCTGGTCACGGTCGGTCAGCAGCGTCACTTCGCTGACCAAGGGGTACACGCGCGTGACCTGGCCCACCACACCGCCCACATCGATGACGGCCGAGCCTTGCACAATGCCCGCCACTTGCCCGCGGTCGACCACGATGCGGTCGGTGTAGGGGTCTGCTGTGTCGTAGAGCACTTCTACGGCCTTGGATGGCCCGGCCATTTGCTCGCGCAAATCCAGCAGCTCCCGCAACTGGGCGTTTTCCTGGGTCAGCTGCTCCACTTGTTGCAGCCGCCGGGCCTGTGCGATGGTGCGGGTCTGGAAGCTTTGCGCCGCGTCCTGGGCCGCCTCGAGATCACTGAAGTATTGGCCCAAACCGCTGACCGCGCGCACGGGCTGGAGTGCGATCCATTGCAAAGGGGCCAACACCACGGCGATGCCCGAGCGCAAGGGTTGCGAGATCTGGAAACGGTGGTCCGAAGCCATCAACAAAATGGACAACAAGGACAGCAACACCAGTTTGGAGGTCGCAGACAGACCCTGCCGAAAGATCGGCGGGGCACTGCGTTCGAGGGTATCCAGAGCCATGAATGTGTTGCGCCGGATTCAGGTGAGGAAAAGCGAGTTCGTTGACCGATGGCCGACAGCCCGAAGCAAACCTTATTCGCTGGTGAAAATGCTGCCAAGCTGGTCCATGCGCTCGAGCGCCATGCCGCAACCACGGGCCACGCAGGTCAGCGGGTCTTCGGCCACCAGCACGGGCAGGCCGGTTTCTTCGGCCAGCAAGCGGTCCAGATCGCGCAGCAAAGCGCCGCCGCCCGTGAGCATCATGCCCCGCTCGGCGATGTCGGCACCCAGCTCGGGCGGGGTGTGTTCCAGCGCGGTCTTGACGGCCGAGACGATCTGGTTGAGCGGATCGGTCAGGGCTTCGAGGATTTCGTTGGAGCTGATGGTGAAGCTGCGTGGCACGCCTTCGGACAGGTTGCGGCCCTTGACTTCCATTTCCTTGACTTCGCTGCCGGGGAAAGCCGAACCGATGGTCTTTTTGATGGCTTCGGCGGTGGGCTCACCGATCAGCATGCCGTAGTTGCGGCGGATGTAGCTGATGATGGCTTCGTCAAATTTGTCGCCACCCACGCGCACGCTGCCTTTGTAGACCATGCCGCCCAGCGAGATCACGCCCACCTCGGTGGTGCCGCCACCGATGTCGACCACCATGGAGCCGGAAGCGGCCGACACGGGCAAGCCCGCGCCAATGGCTGCGGCCATGGGTTCTTCGATCAGGTAGACCTCGGATGCGCCTGCGCCCAGCGCCGATTCGCGGATGGCTCGGCGCTCGACCTGGGTCGAGCCGCAAGGCACGCAAATGATGATGCGGGGGCTGGGGCGAAAGGTGCTGCGGGGGTGCACCATGCGGATGAACTGCTTGAGCATCTGCTCGGTCACGGTGAAGTCGGCAATCACGCCGTCCTTCATGGGGCGAATCGCCTCGATGTTGCCGGGCACCTTGCCCA
>VFQS010000455.1_pt1 | contig 46624 bp, 53 predicted proteins | sample 3512361 | NCBI WGS metagenome assembly VFQS01 (sample SAMN10412375, study PRJNA504923) | tailings metagenome | isolation source: Relicate 1 Philex TSF3 active mining | place: Philippines
CCCTCCTCGAGAACGTCAAGAAGGATGTCGCTGACAAGGCAAAGGCAGCTCTCGAGGCAGCTGGCGCGAAGGTCACCGTCAAGTAAGCAACATCTCGTAAGAGAATCAAATGCAAAAGGCCCCGGGAGACCGGGGCCTTTTGCATTGTCAACTAAGTCAACTTCGAACTCGACCCTTTGTGAGCAGTCCCATCACGCGCTCAAGAGGACCTTGGTCGAATCGATTGAGCCAGTAATTGGATAGTTGTACGAGCACCGCCCACACACCAACAGCGATGACAAGTACTGCCCAAAGTGGCACTTCTTGGAAGAGGCCCAGTCCCCATGGTGCGAAGATCAGCGAGACGATGATTGATTGTGAGAGATAGACGGTAAGGGACATCCGACCTGCTTGCCGCAACCAATTCACCACTTTGGATCCACCCTGCATCCATCGAAGGAAGAGAGCGACATAACCGAAGGTCAGCAATGGAGCAGTAACGAAACAGAGTACGAGCGCAAAAATATATGTACCTTCTGAAGTCTTTGTGGTCTGCTCATTAAGCACAGCGATTACTGCTCCGGCAACTTGCAATGGAAGTCCGATCAGTAGCGCGACCTTAATTTTCCGCCCCACATGCAGCTCTTCCAGCGGCTTCGACAGTAGTCGTCCTCTTCCAGCTCGTAAGCCGAAAAGGAATGCTGCGAAGACGAACCCACCTTGAAGCAGGATTCCTGTAGCGATACCGAAAGTCCAGAGCTCAAGCCTTGGAGCGATGGCCTCGGTAAAACTGCCGTCGCGCATGATGCCATCAAGGGACACTGCATTATCGACTTCGAACTCGACTTCCTCAGGCAGAAGTCTCTCGAAGATCACGATAGAACTCGCGGCAAAGACCAAGATCACGGTGAAGAAGGAATAGATGACTCTGGTCCAGATCTTGAGCGTACGGTCGGCGCGAAAGAGGAATGGAATGAGAAGAAGACCAAGGAGTCCGTAGAGGAAGAGGATGTCGCCATGCCAGAAGAATGTGAAGTGCACAGCGCCAAAAAGCATGAGGACAAATGAACGCCTTGCCCACCTTCCTCGATTCGATCGCTCACCTTTGATCAAATAGTTGGCGCTGTATCCGAAGAGGAATGCAAAGAGGATGTAGAACTTCCCTGCGAAGAGAGCGATCATCAAAAATGCCGCCGTTCCATTTGCTGGCCCTTCAAGCCATGTGCCGCGCGCGCCCTCAGCGGAGAGGAGAGCCAAGAAAGGGATGTTGACGATCAAGATACCGAGGAGTGCGAACCCCCGAAGTGCATCCGGTGCGAGGTCTCGATTTGCTGTTGCGTTCACAGAATCTCCCAACTGAGATCAAAGATGACCATCACGGATGCGATAGCGATGGACCAAAGGATCATGCTTGCGGTCACTAGGAGCGATACACGAAGAGGCTTCACGCCAGCAGCCACTGAGGCAGCTGCCGCAAATTGCGTACCGATGATCACTGGCCCAAGGGCCGCCATTCCATAGATGCCATATCGATGGAAGGCCTTCGCTGCTCTTTCGAAGCGAGGCGATTCAGCACTCTTTCCTTTTGCAACGCGCCTTTTAATCATCCAAGCCCGGATATTTGAACCGAGATATGCGAAGAGAAAAATCGTCATCGCATTACCGATAACCGCTGCGATGACGGTAGCAATCGGATTCAGCCCCAAGATAATGCCACTAGGAACGACACCGATCGCTTCCATCCACGGGATCGCCCCTGCTAGGAAAACTCCGAAAAGACCCAAACTCTCAAGGTTCACTTGGATGACGCCGATCGCTTTCTTCGTCGGTCTTGGCTCAACTCCATCCCTAAGAGCGCCATGCTCGGCAGCATCCAGGAATAGCCTGCAACGAGCCAGAAGACCGCTTGCACTTGTGGCCAAGTGATCCCCAACTGATAGTTGAAGCCATCAGAATCTGGGTTCATGTCCTGGGTGATCGCAAAGATGAGTAGTCCTGTGATCAGGGCAAAGAGAATCATCGATAGCCATCGATAGCTCCAAAGATAAGCGCGGTCGCGCTCTTTGGTCAGACGCTCGTCTAAGGCAGCATCGGGTGCATCTGCCACAAGTCTCGCTGAGGTGCGAAGCAAGAACCAGAAGACAAAGAGGAAGAGGATATGAAGCAAGCTAAAAGCAGCCCACTTGTTGTCTCCCACGAACCATAGGAAGGTCGTGCCGACGACCATAGTGAAGTTTGAGCCGATCAGTAGGAACTTCTTTGCTCCGATGGTTCGCAACCCATCCCACTTCTCGTCGTTGAGTTGCTTCGTCACCGATTTCTCAGATGCCGTACTCCAAGCGTTACCCATTCCGAATAACTTCCAATACTCCCTTCCAAGACCTCGTGCCTTGAGGTACCAGAAGAAGAGCGGCGATTCGAGAACTATGGCCATGACAACGGTGAACCAGATCCAATTAGTCTCAAAGAAGAAGAGAGTGAAGGTGATCTCATCGCCCATGTAGAGCAGAGCGACAATACCTAGGACAAGGAGTCCACCGGCTGCATCGATCCATGCCATCTTCTTGACGTTGTTGCCAGCGTAATTGGGATAGATCCACAGATATGCGAGTGCGATACTCGCCAGAAGAATGAATATTACGATGAGCTCTTGCATTTACTTCCCTCCTTCGAGCCAAAAGAGGTCCTCCACTGAGGAGTCGAGCGCTTGAGCGATCTTGAGCGCAAGAAGGAGCGAGGGCGAATACTCGCCACGTTCGATGTAGCCGATGGTTTGATAGTGGACACCCACTTCATCAGCGAGTTCTTGGCGGCTCAATCCTGCGCTGGTTCGTACCGGCTCGACTCGATTGCTGACGAGACCCTCTTCTTCTTTTGGTCTACGACCCATGCTCCGTAGCATAAATACTATGTAGCAATAATGCAACAACTCCTACTGCAGTAGAGACAAAAAGGGCGGATTAGACACGCCCGACCCCGGGACGATACCCTTCGCGTTCGCACAAAATTCCTGGGGGTCCTGCATATAGCGGCTCGGACCTTCTAGTTGCGTGCGCCTTACCTTTGGAAGGAACACACGTTGGCCGCGAAATCGAAAACAAATGCTCCTAAGAGAATTTCTTTCGCAAAGATCCGTGAACCACAAGAAGTACCGAACCTCCTAGCCCACCAGATCGAGAGCTTCGACTGGCTACTTGGCAACGAGGCGTGGAAAGCGCGACTTGCGGAAGCTGAGAAGGCGGGACGCGATGACGTTCCGATGCAGTCAGGTCTGCAGGAGATCTTCGAAGAGATCTCTCCTATAGAAGATGTACAGGGAACGATGTCACTCTCGTTCCGCGATCATTACTTCGAAGAACCGAAGAACAACATGATCGAGTGCAAGGAACGTGACCTCACTTACTCACGTCCACTCTTCGTCACCGCTGAATTCATGAACAACGTCACCGGTGAGATCAAGTCACAGACCGTATTCATGGGCGACTTTCCATTGATGACCCCTCGCGGCACATTCATCATCAATGGAACAGAGCGCGTCGTCGTATCGCAGCTCGTTCGCTCACCTGGTGTCTACTTCGAACGCACCATCGAGAAGACCTCCGATAAGGACATCCTCACATCGAAGATCATCCCGAGCCGTGGAGCATGGCTTGAGTTCGAGATCGATAAGAAGGACTTCGTCGGTGTCCGTATCGATCGTAAGCGTAAGCAATCAGTCACTGTCTTCTTGAAGGCACTCGGCTGGAGCGATGATCAAGTTCGTGAAGAGTTCGGTGACTTCCCATCCATCATGGGAACCCTTGAGAAGGACACCGTTCACGATCAAGACAACGCACTCCTCGACATCTATCGCAAGATGCGTCCTGGTGAGCCGCCAACAAAGGAAGCTGCTCTCCAACTCATCCAGAACCTCTACTTCAATCCGAAGCGTTATGACCTCGCGAAGGTCGGTCGCTACAAGATCAACAAGAAGCTCGGTATCAAGCATGAATTGACGCAAAATCTCCTCACTATCGAGGACATCGTTGCGACGATTCGCTACCTCGCAGCTTTGCACCGTGGCGATGCGTTCATGGAGTACGGCCGCGAAGTTCATGATGCTGGCCGTGAGGTTCGCGTTGAGATCGACGATATCGATCACTTCGGAAACCGTCGCCTTCGTAGCGTCGGTGAGTTGATCCAGAACCAGGTTCGAACAGGTCTTTCACGTATGGAGCGTGTGGTCAAGGAGCGCATGACGACACAAGATGTCGAAGCGATCACACCACAGACCTTGATCAACATCCGTCCAGTGACTGCATCGATCAAGGAGTTCTTCGGAACATCCCAGCTCTCGCAGTTCATGGATCAAACCAATCCACTCTCTGGTCTTACACATAAGCGTCGTCTCTCAGCGCTCGGACCTGGTGGTCTCTCACGAGATCGTGCAGGCTTCGAAGTTCGTGACGTTCACCCATCCCACTATGGACGTATGTGTCCGATCGAAACACCTGAAGGTCCGAATATCGGTCTCATCGGTGCGCTCGCAACATACGGTCGTCTCACGCCATTCGGTTTCGTTGAGACTCCTTACCGAAAAGTCGTTAAGGGTAAGGTCACAGATAACGTCGATTACTTGACCGCTGATCAAGAGGAAGAGCACATCATCGCTCAGGCGAATGCTCCACTCACCGAGGACAATCACTTCGCAGAAGCGAAGGTCTTGGTTCGTCGTCGTGGCGGCGAAGTCGATTACATCAACGCAGAAGAAGTCGATTACATGGACGTCTCTCCGCGTCAGATGGTCTCTGTCTCAACTGCGATGATCCCGTTCCTTGAGCACGACGATGCAAGCCGCGCGCTCATGGGTTCGAACATGATGCGTCAGGCAGTGCCATTGATCCGCGCAGAAGCTCCACTCGTTGGAACCGGTATGGAATACCGCGCAGCTGTCGATGCTGGCGATGTCGTCACCGCAACGAAGGGTGGCGTCGTAACCGAGGTCGAAGCAGATCAGATCACGATCAAGAACGACGATGGCGGACAGGATGTCTACTTCCTCGAGAAGTTCATCCGCTCCAACCAGGGAACCTCGCGCAATCAGCGCGCAGTCGTCTCGGTAGGAGAGAAGGTCGTCACCGGACAGGTGATCGCCGATGGTCCAAGCACCCAACAAGGTGAAATGGCCTTGGGTAAGAACCTCCTCGTCGCATTCATGTCATGGGAAGGTCACAACTTCGAAGATGCGATCATCCTTTCCCAGCGTCTCGTCCAAGATGACGTGCTCTCATCGATTCACATCGAAGAGTATGAAGTCGATGCACGCGACACCAAGCTCGGACCAGAGGAAATCACCCGTGATATCCCGAACGTCTCTGAAGAGGTCCTCGCAGATCTCGATGAGCGCGGCATCATCCGCATCGGTGCTGAAGTCGTCCCAGGCGACATCTTGGTTGGAAAGGTAACGCCAAAGGGCGAGACTGAACTGACCCCAGAAGAGCGTCTCCTTCGTGCGATCTTCGGTGAGAAGGCTCGCGAAGTTCGCGACACCTCACTCAAGGTTCCACACGGTGAAGGTGGCCGCATCATCGATGTGAAGATCCAAGATATCGATGATGGTTACGACCTCCCTGCAGGTGTGAACCAAGTCGTTCGCGTCTATGTCGCACAGAAGCGAAAGATCCAAGATGGTGACAAGCTCGCTGGTCGCCACGGAAACAAAGGTGTTATCTCCAAGATCCTTCCAGTTGAGGACATGCCATTCCTTGCTGATGGAACTCCCGTCGATGTCATCTTGAATCCACTCGGTGTCCCAGGTCGTATGAACGTCGGCCAGGTACTTGAGACTCACTTCGGTTGGGTCGCGAAGAGTGGTTGGAAGGTCGTTGGAAGCGATGAAGATTGGAAGCAGCGCATGCACACCATCGGTGCTGCAGAAGCTGAACCAGGCACTCGCGTTGCAACACCGGTCTTCGATGGTGCGAAGGAAGATGAACTCTTCGGTCTCCTTGGCTCCACATTGCCGAACGCTGATGGCATGCAACTCGTCGATAATCGTGGAAAAGCACAACTCTTCGATGGTCGTACCGGTGAGCCATATCGCGATGGAATCTCAGTTGGTTACATGTACATCTTGAAGTTGCACCACTTGGTCGACGACAAGATCCATGCACGTTCAACTGGTCCATACTCGATGATCACCCAGCAGCCTCTCGGTGGAAAGGCGCAGTTCGGTGGACAGCGCTTCGGCGAGATGGAGGTCTGGGCGCTCGAAGCTTATGGAGCTGCATACACACTCCAAGAGTTGCTCACCATCAAGTCCGACGATGTCTTGGGCCGCGTTAAGGTCTACGAGGCGATCGTCAAGGGCGAGAACATCCCAGAGCCTGGTATCCCAGAGTCATTCAAGGTTCTTGTGAAAGAGATGCAGTCACTCTGCTTGAACGTCGAAGTCCTCTCATCCGAGGGCGTCGCGATCGAGATGCGTGACACTGATGAAGAAGTATTCCGAACCGCTGAAGAACTCGGCATCAACCTCTCCAGGGTTGAACCAAGTTCGGTCGAAGAAGTGTGATGGGGGAGAGATAAATGTTAGACGTCAATTTCTTCGATGAGTTGCGGATCGGTCTCGCATCTGCGCAGAACATCCGTGAGTGGTCCTTTGGTGAAGTAAAGAAGCCGGAGACCATCAACTACCGAACACTCAAGCCTGAAAAGGATGGCCTCTTCGACGAGAAGATCTTCGGACCAACTCGTGACTGGGAGTGCTACTGCGGTAAGTACAAGCGCGTTCGCTTCAAGGGCATCATCTGCGAGCGTTGCGGCGTTGAAGTCACTCGCGCGAAGGTTCGCCGTGAGCGCATGGGACATATCGAGCTCGCCGCTCCAGTGACCCACATCTGGTACTTCAAAGGTGTTCCATCACGTCTTGGATATCTCCTCGACCTCGCACCGAAGGACCTCGAGAAGGTCATCTACTTCGCTGCATACATGATTACCGATGTCGACGCTGAGGCTCGTGAAGAAGACCTGCCAAAGCTTGAGAAGAAGCTCTTCTCCGATATCAAGAAGATCGAAACCAAGCGCGATCTCGATCTCGACAATCGTCAGAAGAAGCTCGAAGAAGACCTTGCAGAACTCGAAGAAGAGGGTGCGAAGTCCGATGCACGTCGCAAGGTTCGCGATGCTGCAGAGCGCGAGTTGAAGACGATCCGTGAGCGTCATCAGAAAGAGATCGATCGTCTCCAGGAAGTCTGGTCACGATTCAAGAACCTCAAGGTCCAAGACCTCGAAGGTGATGAGAACCTCTATCGCTTGATGCGTGATCGTTACGGCATCTACTTCAAGGGAGCGATGGGCGCTGCTGCGATCCAACGCCGACTTGAGACATTCGATCTCCAAGCAGAGTTCGACAAGCTCAATGACTTGAGCCAGAACGGAAAGGGACAGAAGAAGACCCGCGCGATCAAGCGCCTCAAGGTCGTCAACTCCTTCCTCTCAACCGGCAACTCTGCGACATCGATGGTCCTCGATTGCGTCCCAGTCATTCCACCGGATCTTCGTCCGATGGTTCAGCTCGATGGTGGACGTTTCGCGACATCGGATCTCAACGATCTCTATCGCCGCGTCATCAACCGTAACAATCGTCTCAAGCGCCTTGTCGATCTCGGAGCTCCTGAGATCATCGTCAACAACGAGAAGCGCATGCTTCAAGAGGCTGTCGATGCACTCTTCGATAACGGTCGTCGTGGACGTCCAGTAACTGGTCCAGGAAACCGTGCCCTCAAGTCCTTGAGCGATATGTTGAAGGGTAAGCAGGGACGTTTCCGTCAGAACTTGCTCGGAAAGCGTGTCGATTACTCCGGTCGTTCGGTCATCGTCGCTGGTCCACAGCTGAAGTTGCATCAGTGCGGTCTGCCAAAGCAGATGGCGCTCGAGCTCTTCAAGCCGTTCGTGATGAAGCGTCTCGTCGACCTCAACCACGCACAGAACATCAAGTCAGCGAAGCGAATGGTGGAGCGTTCACGCTCTGTCGTTTGGGACGTCCTTGAAGAGGTGATCGCAGAGCATCCTGTCTTGCTCAACCGCGCACCGACCCTTCACCGACTTGGTATCCAAGCATTCGAACCACTCTTGATCGAAGGTAAGGCGATCCAGATCCATCCATTGGTCTGTACCGCATTCAACGCCGACTTCGACGGTGATCAGATGGCTGTTCACGTGCCACTCTCTGCAGAGGCACAAGCTGAGGCGCGCGTTCTCATGCTCTCCTCGAACAACATCCTCTCGCCTGCGAGCGGTCGCCCACTTGCAACACCGACTCAGGACATGGTCCTTGGTATCTACTACCTCACCTCACAGATCGATGGTGAAGTAGGAGAAGGTCGCGCATTCGGCTCCATCGCAGAAGCGTTGATGGCCTATGAACAGCGCACACTCTCTGTTCAATCGAAGGTGAAGATCCGCATCAAGGATGAGGTTCGTGAGACCACTCTCGGACGCGCACTCCTCAATGAGGTACTTCCAGATGACTTCGGTTATGTCGAGCATGAAGTGACGAAGAAGGGTGTCTCAGCGATCGTCGATCGACTAGCTGAGGTCTATCCGAAGGTCGTCGTCGCTGCTGTCCTCGATCAACTCAAGGCACTTGGCTTCTACTGGGCAACTCGCGCTGCTGCGACGATTGGCATCGAAGATGTCGTCACTCCAGCAGACAAGATCCAGATCCTCGACAAGTACGAGACTGATGCTGACAAGGTCCAACGTCAATATGACAACGGTCTGATCACCAATGACGAGCGTCGTCAGGAATTGATCGAGATCTGGACTGAAGCAACCGCCAAGATCGGCGAAAGCATGGAGAAGCACTTCCCACGTACCAATCCAGTTTGGATGATGGTCTACTCGGGCGCACGTGGAAACATGATGCAGATCCGTCAGATCGCAGGTATGCGCGGACTCGTTGCGAATCCAAAGGGCGAGATCATCGCTCGTCCGATTAAGTCGAACTTCCGCGAAGGTCTCTCGGTACTCGAGTACTTCATCTCTACACACGGAACTCGTAAGGGTCTCGCTGATACCGCGCTACGTACCGCTGACTCGGGTTACTTGACCCGACGTCTCTGCGACGTTGCACAGGATGTCATCATCCGCGAAGAGGATTGCGGAACTGATCGCGGTCTCACACTCGCAATTGGCGCGAAGACTCCTGAAGGAATCGTCCGTGATGAGCATGTCGAGACGTCAGTCATCGGTCGTGCACTCGCCGAAGCAGTGACTGCTGGCGGCAAGGAATTGCTCCCTGCTGGAACTGACCTCGGTGAGCGTCATATCGAACTCTTGCTCTCCAATGCTGTCACTGAAGTGAAGGTCCGTTCGGTCCTCACCTGTGATTCCAAGTTCGGACAATGCGCGATGTGCTACGGCCGTTCGATGGCCGCTGGCAAGATCGTCGATGTCGGCGAAGCTGTTGGAATCATCGCGGCACAGTCGATCGGTGAGCCAGGTACACAGCTAACGATGCGTACCTTCCACACCGGCGGTGTCGCAGGCGATGACATCACTCATGGTCTACCTCGTGTCGTCGAGCTCTTCGAAGCTCGTACGCCAAAAGGCGTTGCACCGATTGCGGAAGCAGCGGGTGTTGTCTCCTTCATCGAAGATGCCAAGGGTAAGAAGATCCTCGTGACACCAGAAGATGGTTCCGAGGCGATCGCTTATCCGATCACGCGTCGCCAGAAGCTTCTCGTAGAAGAAGGTTCAAAGGTCGGCGTTGGTGAGAAGTTGGTCGTCGGTGCAATCGATCCAAAGCAAGTCCTCAAGATCCTCGGACCTCGTGCAACACAAGTTCACTTGGTCACCGAGATCCAAGAGGTCTATCGCTCACAGGGTGTATCGATCCACGATAAGCACATCGAGATCATCGTCCGCCAGATGCTCAAGCGCGTCACGGTCCTTGAACCAGGAGATACCGAACTCCTACCTGGTGAACTCGTCGATCGTGCGCGTCTCGAAGCAGAGAACCGCCGCGTCGTTCAAGAAGGCGGAAAGGCAGCTTCTGGTCGTGCCGAGTTGATGGGTATCACCAAGGCATCGCTTGCTACCGAATCATGGCTCTCTGCCGCATCGTTCCAGGAGACGACTCGAGTCCTTACCGATGCAGCACTCTCCGAGAAGCGCGATCCGCTCCTCGGTCTCAAAGAGAACGTCATCATCGGCAAGCTCATCCCAGCAGGTACCGGTCTTGCGCGTTATCGCAACGTCAAGGTTGAGCCGACTGAGGAAGCCAAGGCAGCTGTCTACGCCGCTTATGACGAGTATGACTACTCACCATTCGAATCAACTGGTTCCGGTGCAGCAGTCCGACTCGATGAGTTCGACGTTGATGCTCGCTAACTAAAAGCCACATAGCAGTAAGAGAAGGGCCTCGAGGTGACTCGGGGCCCTTTTTCGTTATGAGAGTAACCTCTGGCCATGCATGAGTTCGATGAAGAGATTGACGCACTGGCTGCGAAGATCCTCGAGTACTCACTCGTTCGTCTCAAGACCGATCCACCACTCGATCATCCTTCGAGTTATGAGGAGATCTATTCCGAAGTAGGCGAGACGATCACTGAGAAAGGTCTCGGCGGTGAGAAAGCTCTTGAACTCTTCAAAGATGTCCTTGCCCCTGCTTGTATCTCTACTGATCATCCACGTTATTTAGCCTTCATTCCTTCTGCCCCCACAGAGTCATCGAACCTCTTCGATCTCGTCGTCGGTGCATCTGCGCTCTATGGCGGCTCGTGGCTTGAGGGTGCAGGAGCAGTCTTTGCTGAGAATCAAGCGCTCAAGTGGCTCAGTGATTTGGCCGGAATGCCAGAAGGCGCCGGGGGAGTCTTCGTTCAAGGCGGAACGATGGGAAACCTCTCTGCGCTCGTTGCAGCGAGAAGTGATGCGAAGAAGAGATTCCCTGAGATTCGAGATTGGGTGATCGCTTGCTCGGATGAGGCGCACTCGTCCATCAAATCCGCTGCCGATGTGATGGATGTTGAGATTCTTTCGATTCCAACCGATGATCACCATCGTTTGATCGGTAGCGATGTGGCGCGAGAGGTCGATGCTTTCCAAACTGCCAATCCCAATAAGAATGTCTTCGCAATCGTCGCAACAGCAGGAACGACCAACCTTGGCATCATCGATGATTTGGTCGGGATCGCAAGGGCCGCCAAAGAACGCGGGATTTGGTTTCACGTCGATGGTGCATATGGACTTGCAGCGCTTGCATCACCGAAGACGAAACCGCTCTTTACAGGAGTTGAAGAGGCAGATTCATTCATCGTTGATCCGCATAAATGGCTCTTCGCACCCTTTGATGCTTGTGCCTTGATCTATCGAAATCCAGAGATCGCGAGGAAGGCACATACCCAAAGTGCTGGATACCTTGAAACGTTAGAACGTGGCGAATGGAACCCTTCTGATTATGCGATCCATCTAACGAGACGTGCCAGGGGCTTGCCGTTCTGGTTCTCACTCGCCGCACATGGCACTAAGAAATATGCCGAAGCGATGGATAAGACGATGCAGGTTGCGAAAGATGCAGCGGAGTTGATCAAAGCGCATCCAAACCTTGAGTTACTGATGGAGCCGACGCTCTCGATCGTTGCTTTCAAGCGAAGAGGCTGGTCACTTGAGGATTACAAGAAGTGGAGTGAGAAACTATTGGGCGATCAGATCGCTTTCGTCACGCCCTCATTCCATGAAGGGGAGCCGATCCTGCGATTTGCGATCGTCAACCCTTGGACCTCAGTTAGAGATATTGAGACGATTCTAAGTACGCTCTAGTTTCCCTGATAGACCACAAGCGCTGCGGCGATGAAGTGGAAGACGAAGGCTGCTGCTGTCATCGCATGGAATAACTCATGGAATCCGAACCAGTTGATCGAGAAGTTCGGTTTCTTCATTCCGTAGATGACTCCGCCTACTGAATAGAGAAGTCCACCCGCAAGAATCAATGTGAATACTGCGATGCCACCTTCGTTGTAGAACTCAGGGAGGTAGATCAGCGCCATCCAGCCAAGGCCGATGTAGAGCGGGACATAGAGCCACCGCGGCGCATTGATCCACGCAATACGAAAGATCGCGGCAGAGACTGCAGTTCCCCAAATGATCGATAAAAGGATCGTTGCTTGCCTTGAATCAAGGAGGAAGACTGCGAAAGGTGTGTAAGTACCTGCAATCAGGAGCGGGATATTTGCGTGATCGATTCTTCGCCAGAGAGCTTTCGTTGAGTCCCGCCATTTCACTCGGTGATAGAGCGCGCTACATGTGAAGAGAAGTCCTGCAGTTAAAGTGAGGATTCCGAGAGTCAAACGTCCGCGGAACTCATGTGCGATTGTGACCAGAGTGAGACCAGCGACGAGCGAGATTGGAGACATCACCAAATGGATGACGCCGCGAAGCTTTGGCTTAGGCAGAGTCGTTTCAGTCACAGGGCTATTTAAGTCGTTCAAAGACGTTCTGCATCTTCTTATCAAAGGTGAGCAATTCAGTGTCGTGGATGAGTGCAGAAGCGACGATGATCGCATCACTAATGGAGAGCCGATGCTCGACTCGGATTTCCGCGGCCTTGACGGCAATTTCAGAGTCGACTGGTACAGCCGGTTGTAGGGCTTGAGAGAATCGTTTGAATCGCTCTCGACGTCGACTTTCAAATGAGGAAAGCAATTCAGCTAAGGCCAGTGCCGTGATTGCTGGAGCGATTCCCAATCTCTCGAATTGAGCGACCGCATCACTATGGTGATGGTCCTCAGGATCGAGAAGGGCAATCAACCACGACGAGTCAGCTTGGCATCCCACTCTTCGCGCTCCTTCTTGTAGTCCGATCTCTTGCTAAGGCCAGGTTCTGAGCCGATTAACTCCCGCATGGCGCTCTTCCATTTTGGCTCTTCATGCTTGATGAGGGATATCTGCCCCTCACCATTACCTATGAATTTCACTGTATCTCCCGACTTCATGTTGACTTCGCGAAGTATTTCGACCGGAATGGTCACTTGGTTCTTGGCGCTGATCCGGGATGTGGAAGAGCGCCCGCGCCGGATAACTTTTGCCTCTTGATTCTTTACTTTGCGAGTCATGGGTAAAGGCTAGCAGAGCCTTCCTCGGCGTGTCGCGGTCGAAAATCCAAGATCTGGCCCAAGTCGAGGAGTAAGGGCATTTTGACCCACGGAGCGTGATTCAGTTACCCTCACCCTCTTGCTCACGTGGGCTTCTTGAGATTAAACGTCGTTTCGTTGCTGAGACTGACTCAAGAAAAAAGTAGTGAGCATAAAAAGAACGCAATTCATTTTGCCATTCGCGACTTTCGTTGCGCGTGCGCGGATGAAAACGGAACGAGTTACGACACACCCGACCTCGTGGGTCGGAGAGTGACGCAACGAGAGCAGAGAGAGAAACGTAGTGCCAACTATTCAGCAGCTGGTCCGTAAGGGTCGCATGGAGAAGTCAACGAAGACGACAACTCCTGCACTCAAGGGAAGTCCGCAACGACGTGGCGTATGCACTCGCGTCTACACAACGACACCAAAGAAGCCGAACTCAGCGCTTCGCAAGGTCGCACGTGTACGACTCACGAGTGGCATGGAAGTCACCGCTTACATCCCTGGTGAAGGACACAATCTGCAAGAGCACTCCATCGTTCTCGTTCGTGGTGGTCGTGTTAAGGATCTTCCTGGCGTTCGTTACAAGATCGTTCGCGGTTCACTCGATACTCAAGGCGTCAAGGATCGCAAGCAAGCGCGATCACGTTACGGCGCCAAGCGAGATAAGAAGTAAGGGGAGATAAGAGATGCCACGCAAAGGTCCCGCCCCGAAGAAGCAAGTCATTGCTGATCCTGTCTACAACTCACCAGTTGTCACTGCTTTGATCAACCGCGTCCTCACATCAGGAAAGCGTTCAACAGCAGAAGCGATCGTCTACAACGCTCTCGAAGGTTGCCGCGCAAAAGCAGAAGTTGATCCAGTCATCACTTTGAAGCGCGCTATCGACAATGTGAAGCCAGCAGTTGAAGTTCGTTCACGTCGCGTCGGTGGAGCTACCTATCAGGTGCCTGTCGAAGTGAAGGCCGCACGTGCGATGACTCTCGCGCTTCGTTGGTTGGTCGAGAATGCACAGAGCCGTCGCGAGAAGTCGATGGCAGAGCGTCTTACAAACGAGATCATTGATGCGAGCAACGGCCTTGGTGCTGCTGTGAAGCGTCGCGAAGATACCCACAAGATGGCAGAGGCGAACAAGGCCTTTGCTCACTACCGCTGGTAATCGAGAAGAGGGAAATAAGAAGTGGCAGCAATCGATACGGCAGTTGATCTCTCAACCGTCCGCAACATCGGCATCATGGCTCACATCGATGCTGGTAAGACGACGACCACCGAGCGAATCCTTTTCTACACCGGTATCACCTACAAGATCGGTGAAGTCCATGAAGGCGCAGCAACCATGGACTGGATGGAGCAGGAGCAAGAGCGCGGTATCACCATCACCTCTGCTGCTACCACCTGCTTCTGGAAAGACCACTTGATCAACATCATCGATACACCTGGCCACGTCGACTTCACCGTCGAGGTTGAGCGCTCGCTCCGTGTCCTTGATGGAGCGGTTGCAGTATTCGATGGCGTTGCTGGCGTTGAGCCACAATCAGAGACCGTCTGGCGCCAAGCAGATAAGTACAAAGTCCCAAGGATTTGTTTCGTCAACAAGCTTGACCGTACCGGTGCTTCATTCGAGCGTTGCGTATCGATGATCAAGGATCGTCTCCGCGCAAAGCCGCTCGTCCTTCAGATCCCAATCGGTGCTGAAGCTGACTTCATCGGTGTCGTCGATCTGATCCAGATGAAGGCACTTGTCTGGCCAGGCGAAACCAAGAAGGGCGAGGATTACCTCGTCGAAGAGATTCCTGCGAATCTCAAGGAAGCTGCAGAGACAGCTCGCCATGAATTGCTCGAGACCCTCGCTGATGTCGATGACCAGGTGATGGAGAAGTACCTCGAAGGACAAGAACTCTCTGAAGACGAGATCATCGCAGCGATCCGTCGCGCGACCCTCGCAGATAAGGCGACTCCAGTCCTCACTGGTTCTGCATTCAAGAACAAGGGCGTTCAGCCGATGCTCGATGCAGTGGTTCGTTACCTTCCAAACCCACTCGATGTCGAAGCGATCGTTGGAACCAAGATGGGCGATAGCTCAGTCGAGATCGCACGTAAGCCTTCCGATTCCGAGCCATTCTCTGCGCTCGCATTCAAGATCATGAGCGATCCACACCTTGGAAAGCTCACCTTCGTACGTATCTATTCGGGAACTTTGACCGCTGGTACTGCAGTCCTCAACTCAACCAAGGATCGCAAGGAGCGCATCGGCAAGATCTACCAGATGCACGCCAACAAGCGTGAAGAGCGTGATACTGCTGGCGCCGGAATGATCATCGCTGTGATGGGTCTTAAGGACACCACCACCGGTGACACTCTCTGCGATGCCGACAATCCCGTCATCCTCGAGTCAATGGAATTCCCAGATCCAGTCATCCACGTTGCGATCGAGCCAAAGACCAAGGGCGACCAAGAGAAGCTCGGTACTGCGATCCAGCGTCTTGCTGAAGAGGATCCAACCTTCCATGTCCGTACCGATGAAGAGACCGGACAGACGATCATCGGCGGAATGGGTGAGCTTCACCTTGAGATCCTCGTCGATCGTATGAAGCGTGAATTCAAGGTCGAAGCGAACGTCGGTAAGCCACAGGTTGCATACCGCGAAACACTGCGCAAGGCAGTCGATCGTTACGACTACACCCACAAGAAGCAGACCGGTGGTTCTGGTCAGTTCGCAAAGGTTCAGATCGCAATCGAACCGTTGGCTGTTGGTGAAGTCCCATCAGGATATGAATTCGTAAATAAGGTCACCGGCGGTCGTATTCCGAAGGAATACATCCCTGCTGTCGATGAGGGTGCACAAGAGGCGATGCAGACAGGTCCGCTCGCTGGTTACCCATTGACCGATGTACGAGTAACTCTTCTTGACGGCGCGTATCACGATGTTGACTCATCGGAACTCGCCTTCAAGATCGCCGGTATCGCAGCATTCAAGGAAGCAGCAAAGCTTGCTTCTCCTGCTTTGCTCGAACCGATGATGTCCGTCGAAGTCGTTACCCCTGAAGATTTCATGGGTGAAGTCATCGGCGACCTCAACTCTCGACGTGGCCAGATCCAGGCCATGGACGAGCGTTCCGGTGCCCGCGTTGTGAAGGCACTGGTCCCACTTTCGGAGATGTTCGGCTATGTCGGAGATCTACGAAGCAAGACCCAGGGTCGCGCCTCCTACTCGATGCAATTCGATTCCTACGCTGAAGTTCCAGCTGCGGTATCGAAGGAGATCATCGCGAAGGTACGCGGCGAGTAACAACACACACGAGAAGAAAGAGGAAAGCTAGTGGCAAAGGCGAAGTTCGAGCGGACAAAACCGCACGTGAACATCGGCACCATCGGGCACATCGACCACGGTAAGACAACTCTTACTGCGGCGATCTCCAAAGTGCTCCATGACCGATACCCAGATGTAAACCCATTCACCCCATTTGATCAGATCGACAAGGCGCCAGAAGAGCGTCAGCGCGGTATCACGATCTCAATCGCTCACATCGAGTACCAGACTGAGAAGCGTCACTACGCACACGTCGACTGCCCAGGTCACGCCGACTACATCAAGAACATGATCACCGGTGCGGCACAGATGGACGGCGCAATCCTCGTGGTTGCAGCTACCGACGGCCCAATGCCACAGACCAAGGAGCACGTTCTCCTTGCACGTCAGGTTGGCGTTCCTGCAATCGTCGTAGCTCTCAATAAGTCCGACATGGTCGACGATGAGGACATCCTCATGCTCGTCGAAGAAGAAGTTCGCGACTTGCTCAAGAAGTATGAATTCCCAGGCGACACAACTCCGATCGTCCGAGTCTCAGCACTCAAGGCGCTCGAGGGTGACGCAACATGGGCAGATAAGTTGATGGACCTCATGAACGCAGTCGATGAGTTCATCCCAACTCCTGCACGTGAGATCGACAAGCCATTCTTGATGCCTGTTGAAGACGTCTTCACGATCACTGGTCGTGGAACCGTCATCACCGGTCGTATCGAGCGCGGCATCGTCAAGGTCAACGAAGAAATCGAAATCGTCGGTATCAAGGAAGCTTCACAGAAGACCGTTGTTACCGGTGTTGAAATGTTCCGCAAGCTCCTCGATGAGGGTCAAGCCGGTGAGAACGTCGGTCTCCTCCTTCGTGGTCTCAAGCGTGAAGATGTTGAGCGTGGTCAGGTCTGCTGCAAGCCAGGATCGATCACACCTCACACTGAATTCGACGCATCTGTCTACATCCTTTCCAAGGATGAGGGCGGCCGTCACACCCCGTTCTTCAACAACTACCGTCCTCAGTTCTACTTCCGTACGACTGACGTCACCGGTGTTGTGACCCTTCCAGCTGGCAAGGACATGGTTATGCCTGGCGACAACGTCGAAATGGCAGTTGCTTTGATCCAGCCGATCGCTATGGAAGAGGGTCTTCGTTTCGCTATCCGTGAAGGCGGTCGTACCGTCGGCGCAGGTCGCGTAACCAAGATCAAGAAGTAAGGAAAAAACTAGCTACAAAACTCGTGTGCGCCATCGGCGGGGTGAAAGCCCCGCCGGTAGGCCAAACAAGAGTGAACAAAGTTTTAGGCAGTAACAACAAAAGGAGAAGAGATGGCCGGACAGAAGATCCGCATCAGGCTCAAGGCATATGACCATGAGGTGATCGACTCTTCCGCGAAGAAGATCGTGGAAACAGTCGAGCGCACCGGGGCAACTGTCGCGGGCCCAGTTCCACTTCCAACGGAGAAGAACACCTACTGCGTCATCCGCTCTCCTCATAAGTACAAGGACAGTCGTGAACACTTTGAGATGCGCACCCATAAGCGCCTCATCGACATCATCGACCCGACACCAAAGACCGTCGACTCATTGATGCGCCTCGATCTTCCAGCGGGCGTTGACATCGAGATCAAGCTCTAACGAAAGAGACCTGAACAATGAAGAACACTCAAGCACATAGCTCGGCGATCAAGGGCATCCTTGGTACCAAGCTCGGCATGACACAGGTCTTTGACGAATCGAACAAGGTCATCCCCGTGACAGTGATCGAAGCTGGTCCATGTGTCGTCTCCCAGATCCGCACCCTCGAGAAGGATGGCTACGAAGCCGTTCAACTCGCATTCGGTGCCGTCGATCCACGTAAGGTCGCAAAGCCTGAGGCTGGACATTTCGCCAAGGCAGGCGTGACCCCACGCAAAGAGGTCGCTGAACTTCGCACCTCTTCCGCTTCCTCATATTCCCTCGGCCAAGAGATCAAGGCCGATGTCTTCAACGCTGGTGACATCATCGATGCAACCGGTACCTCACTCGGAAAGGGAACTGCTGGTGTTATGAAGCGCCACAACTTCCGCGGTTTCGGTGATGGTCACGGTGTCGAGAGAAAGCACCGCACCTCAGGTTCCATCGGTAACCGAACCACCCCAGGTCGCGTCTTCAAGGGTAAGCGAATGATGGGTCGTATGGGTATCGAAACCATCACCATGCAGAACCTCAAGGTCGTCAAGGTCGATGCAGAGAAGAACTTGATCCTCGTCGCGGGTTCAGTTCCAGGTGCAATCGGCGCAACCATCTTCTTGCGAACAGCCGTCAAGGGTCTCGCAAGCGAAGTGATTAACAAGGCAGGTGCATGATGACTCTCTCCGTTGAAATCAAAGACGTCGCAGGTAAGAGCGCAGGAACATTCGCCCTTCCAGCAGAGATCTTCGATGTACAAGTCAACGTGCCGTTGATCCACCAAGTCGTGACCGCACAACTCGCTGCAGCTCGCCAAGGAACACATAAGGCTAAGAACCGCGGTGAGGTAAGCGGTGGTGGTAAGAAGCCGTTCAAGCAGAAGGGAACCGGTCGCGCTCGCCAGGGTTCGACACGTTCACCTAACCAGCGTCACGGTGGTGTCGCTCATGGACCAGTTCCACGTTCCTATGATCAGCGAACACCGAAGAAGATGATCAAGGCCGCCCTCGCTGGCGTCCTCTCCGATCGTCAACGCCATGACCGGATCCATATCGTCGATGGCATCGTCAACGCAGAGAACACCAAGAGCACACTCGCAGCGGTTCGTCAGTTCACTGATCGCAAGCGTGCGTTGATCGTCCTCTCCCGCACTGAAGAGAGCGCATGGCTCAAGCTTCGTAACGTCGAGGGCCTGCATTTGATCGCGTCCGATCAACTCAATGCCTATGACGTCGTCGTCGCTGATGATGTCGTCTTCTCACACGATGCAATCAAGGAATTCGTCGCAGGTCCGCAAAAGGGCGCGACCGTCACAGCGGTTGCACGTGAGAGTGAAGTCGGGGTGTCAGCATGAAGGATTACAGGGATGTATTGATCGCTCCGGTGGTCTCCGAGAAGTCCTACGGTCTTCTCGATCAGAACAAGTACACCTTCCTGGTCGCACCTGATGCGAACAAGACAGAGATCAAGATCGCGGTCGAGAAGATCTTCAAAGTTGAGGTGCTCAAGGTGAACACCATCAATCGTGAGGGAAAGACCAAGGTCACCCGATTCGGTCGGGGCAAGCGCAAGGACACCAAGCGTGCGATCGTGCAGGTCGCTGCTGGACAACGTATCGACATCTTCGGAGGACCTGTCGGCTAACGCCGATGGGATCTTCGATAAGAGGAGAAGAAAATGGCACTGCGTAAGTACAAGCCGAGGACGCCAGGCACTCGTGAGAAGAGCGTGGCCGACTTTGCTGAGGTCACACGTACCACTCCCGAGAAGTCGTTGGTTCGTCCAATCAATTCCAAGGGTGGTCGTAACGCCGCTGGTCGTATCACGACTCGTCACCAAGGTGGCGGACATAAGCGCGCATACCGCGTCATCGATTTCGTTCGCAATGACAAGGATGGCATCCCAGCGAAGGTCGCTCACATCGAGTACGACCCGAACCGCACCGCTCGTATCGCACTTCTGCACTTCGCTGATGGCGAGAAGCGCTACATCATCGCGCCGAACAAGTTGAATCAAGGCGACACCGTTGAGACCGGTGCAGCTGCGGATATCAAGCCAGGCAATAACTTGCCGCTTCGCAATATCCCAGTCGGTACCGTCGTTCACGCTGTTGAAGTACGTCCTGGCGGAGGAGCGAAGCTCGCTCGCAGCGCCGGAACGTCGATCCAGCTCGTCGCTAAAGATGGTCCATACGCACAACTTCGTATGCCATCCGGTGAGATCCGAAACGTCGATGTCCGCTGCCGCGCAACCGTCGGTGAAGTCGGTAACGCAGAGCAATCGAACATCTCACTCGGTAAGGCTGGCCGTAATCGTTGGAAGGGTCGCCGCCCAACCGTCCGTGGTGTCGTCATGAACCCTGTCGATCACCCACATGGTGGTGGTGAAGGTAAGACCTCCGGAGGTCGCCATCCAGTTTCACCTTGGGGTAAGCCTGAAGCTCGTACTCGCAAGAAGAAAGCTTCCGACAACCTCATTGTCCGTCGTCGTCCATCTAACAAGGCCCGTTAAGGAGAGCGCATGGCACGAAGTCTTAAGAAGGGTCCTTTCGTGGACGCTCACCTTTCCAAGAAGGTCGATGAGCAGAACGAGAAGAACACCAAGACAGTGATCAAGACCTGGTCACGTCGTTCAACGATCACTCCTTCGATGATCGGTCACACCATTGCAGTCCATGATGGACGCAAGCATGTGCCGGTATTCGTCACCGAAGCGATGATCGGTCACAAGCTTGGCGAATTCGCACCGACGAGAACCTTCAAGGGTCACGTCAAGTCTGACGGGAGGGCGAAAGTTGGCTAATACAACTGTTGCGACTGCAAAGGCTCGAAGCCTTCGCGTCACACCTCAGAAGGCACGTCGCGTGGTCAACATGATCCGTGGTGCGCGCCTTGACGAGGCGCTCAACATCTGCAAGTTCTCACCACAGGTTGCGGTGAGCGAGGACCTCTACTCCTTGCTCAACTCTGCATTCGCCAATGCGAAGCAGAAGAATCCAAATATCCGTGATGCGAAGGAACTCTGGGTCGCTGAAGCTCTCGTCGATGAGGGCATGACCATGAAGCGTTACCGTCCACGTGCACAAGGTCGCGGCTACCAGATTCTCAAGCGATCAAGCCAGATCTCAGTCGTGGTTTCAGACGATAAGAACTACAGATCACACGGTCCTTCCAAAGGTGGCAAGAAAGTCACAGCGAAGACACCAGCAGCTGCAACTACCGGAGAGGAAGTGACTGAGTAAATGGGTCAGAAGATCAACCCCCACGGCTTCCGCCTCGGTATCACCACTGAGTACAAGTCTCGTTGGTACGCAGAGAAGCTCTACAAGGATTACGTCAAAGAAGATGTGATGATCCGCAAGATGATGCACGCCAAGATGGAGCGCGCTGGCGTATCTCGCATCGAGATCGAAAGGACCCGTGAGAAGGTCCGCATCGATCTCCACACTGCACGTCCTGGCATCGTCATCGGTCGCCGAGGAACAGAGGCAGACAAGCTTCGTCTCGATCTAGAGAAGCTCACCGGCAAGCAGGTTCAGCTCAACATCCTTGAGGTGAAGAATGCCGAGATCGACGCGCAACTCGTCGCACAAGGCGTTGCAGAGCAGCTCGCTGCTCGCGTCTCCTTCCGTCGAGCGATGCGTAAGGCGATGCAGACTGCATTCAAGGCAGGCGCAAAGGGAATCCGTATCCAATGCGGTGGTCGACTTGGTGGCGCAGAAATGTCGCGCTCTGAGTTCTACCGTGAAGGTCGCGTTCCATTGCACACCCTCCGTGCAGATATCGATTATGGGTTCCATGAGGCACACACCACCTTCGGTCGTATCGGCGTGAAGGTTTGGATCTACAAGGGCGAAGTTGTTGAGTCACGTGCAGAGCGCGAAGCTCAAGCACTTGCTCAGGCGAAGGCTGCACGCGATCAGCGTCAAGCTCGCCAGAACCGTCCTCGTCAGCCAAAGGGTGAAGTCACTGTGACTAAAGGTGAAGCGACAGTTGCTGCTCCTGTAGCGGTTGAAACACCAGCGCCAGAGGCTCCGGCAAGTGAAGCCCCAATGCAGCAAGGAGGCGAGTAGAGATGTTGGTTCCACGCAAGATCAAGCACCGTAAGCAACATCATCCAAAGCGAAGCGGTAAGGCCAAGGGCGGAACGACTCCAGCCTTCGGTGATTACGGCATCCAAGCGCTCGAAGGTGGCTATGTCACCAACCGACAGATCGAGGCAGCGCGTATCGCGATGACTCGTTACATCAAGCGTGGTGGAAAGGTCTGGATCAACATATTCCCAGATCGTCCATTGACTAAGAAGCCAGCGGAAACTCGTATGGGTTCCGGTAAGGGATCACCTGAATGGTGGATCGCGAACATCAAGCCAGGTCGCGTGATGTTTGAGATCTCTGGCGTCAGTGAAGAGATCGCAACTGCGGCAATGACTCGCGCGATTCACAAACTCCCAGTGAAGTGCCGCGTCGTCCGTCGTGAGGAGGCATAAATGGCCAAGATCGATAGCGTTGAAGAGCTACGCGCTCTTCCAGTCGAGGAATTGAAGGAGAAGGTGAAGGCCCTCAAAGAGGAGCTCTTCAATCTTCGATTCCAAGCTGCAACCGGACAACTTGAGAGCCATGGTCGCCTTGGTGCGGTCCGCAAGGAGATCGCACGGATCTACACGATCCTTCGTGAGCGAGAGCTCGGAATTGGAGGAGCAGCGTGAGTGAAGCACGTGGTTTTCGCAAGGTAAGAGAAGGAATCGTGGTCTCTGACAAGATGGACAAGACCGTTGTGGTCTTGGTCGAGGATCGTGCTGCGCACAGCCTCTACGCAAAGGTCATGACTAAGAGCAAGAAGTTCAAGGCTCACGACGAGTCGAACAGCGCCGGTATCGGCGATCGAGTACGGATCATGGAAGTCCGTCCGATCTCTGCATCGAAGCGTTGGCGAGTAGTCGAGATCCTCGAGAAGGCCAAGTAAGAGAACCGAGAGATAAGGAAACAGGTAGAGAAAGATGATTCAACAAGAATCTCGTCTTCGCGTTGCCGATAACACCGGCGCGAAGGAGTTGCTCTGCATCCGAGTTCTCGGTGGCACGAAGCGACGTTATGCCGGAATCGGCGACGTCATCGTCTGCTCGGTCAAGGATGCAATCCCAGGAGGACAGGTCAAGAAGGGTGACGTCGTCAAGGCAGTCATCGTCCGTACCGTGAAGGAGAACCGTCGCGCTGATGGCAGTTACATCAAGTTCGATGAGAACGCAGCGGTCATCATCAAGGACGATCTCGAGCCACGCGGCACTCGTATCTTCGGACCAGTCGCTCGCGAACTTCGTGACAAGCGTTTCATGAAGATCATCTCACTAGCCCCGGAGGTGCTCTAGATGGCCCGGATCAAGAAGGGCGATCGCGTTCTCGTGATCGCAGGTAAGGACAAGGGAATCACCGGAACGGTGCTCAAGGTTGATCATGTGAAGGAACGCGTGATCGTCGAAGGCGTCAATCGCGTGAAGAAGCACACCAAGGAAGGCACCTCTGATCGAGGCGTCAAGACTGGTGGCATCTTGACCGTTGAAGCCCCGATCCATTATTCGAATGTGATGCTCCTCGATGAGGACAATCAAGCAACCCGTATCGGCGTGAAGAAGAACGATGAAGGTAAGAACGTTCGTATCTCACGTCGCACAGGGAAGGAGATCTAGTCATGGCTACCGCTACGGCACCGCGTCTGAAGGCGCGTTACAAGGAGCAGGTCTCCCCGAAGCTCAAGAGCGAATTCGGCTACAGCAACGTCATGCAGATCCCATCGGTCACCAAGATCGTGGTCAACATGGGTGTTGGTGAAGCTGCTAAGGATTCCAAGTTGATCGAAGGCGCGGTCCGTGACCTCGCTCTGATCACTGGTCAGAAGCCAATCGTCACTCGTGCGAAGAAGTCGATCGCTAACTTCAAACTCCGTGAAGGCATGCCGATCGGTGCACACGTCACACTCCGTGGCGATCGTATGTGGGAGTTCCTCGACAGATTGCTCTCTGTCTCACTTCCACGTATCCGTGACTTCCGTGGTCTCTCCCCGAAGCAATTCGATGGAAAGGGCAACTACACCTTCGGCGTCACCGAGCAGGTCGTATTCGCTGAGATCCCACAAGACAAGATCGATCGCGTCCGCGGCATGGACATCACGATCGTCACCACAGCCAAGAATGACGATGAAGGTCGCGCACTGCTTCGCGCGCTCGGATTCCCATTCGCAGAGAAGTAAGCCGGGAGATATCTAGATGGCAAAGACAAGCCTCAAAGTAAAGGCGAGCAGGAAGCCGAAGTTCAAGGTGCGCGGTTACACCCGCTGCCAGCGATGCGGACGTCCTCACTCGGTCTATAAGAAGTTTGGAATCTGCCGCGTGTGCTTCCGCGAGATGGCGCACCGTGGAGAGCTTCCAGGTATTTCGAAAGCAAGTTGGTAACCACTATCAAGTAGGTCTCGCACAACGGGTGCGAGATACCGCTCGAGGAAAGGCCATAGGCCACGCATGACAATGACAGACCCGATCGCAGACATGCTTGCACGTCTGCGGAACGCCAATATGGCGTACCACGATTCGGTATCGATGCCTTCATCTTCGGTGAAGACCCGCATCGCTGCGATCTTGCAGCAAGAGGGTTACATCGCGAGCTACGCGGTATCGGATAACAAGGAGGGCTTCGGAAAGACCCTTACCTTGCAACTGAAGTACGGCTCAAATCGTGAGCGCTCCATCGCAGGACTGCGCCGCGTCTCGAAGCCAGGACTTCGCGTCTATGCGAAGTCGACCGCACTGCCAAAGGTCCTTGGTGGACTTGGCGTTGCGATCATCTCAACATCACAAGGATTGCTGACCGATCGTCAGGCCAACTCGAAAGGCGTGGGTGGGGAAGTCCTCGCCTACGTATGGTGATTTGCCATGTCACGTATTGGAAAGATGCCGATTGCGATTCCAGCAGGAGTCGAAGTAACGCTCAATGGAAATGATGTCGCTGTGAAGGGACCTAAGGGTTCACTCGCGTTGACCGTCTCCGAGCCGATCACTGTCACCAAGGAAGAGAACAACCTCGTCGTCGCTCGTCCCAATGATGAGCGCGTCGCGAAGCAACTCCATGGTCTTTCACGAACACTGATCGCCAACATGATCACTGGTGTCACCACTGGTTACACCAAGAAGATCATCCTCACCGGTGTCGGTTACCGTGTTGCGCTCAAGGGTAAGGATCTCGAGTTCCAACTCGGATACTCACACAACATCCTCTTCCCAGCGCCAGAAGGAATCACCTTCGCATCAGCATCACAGACCGAACTCGAGGTCTCCGGCGTTGATAAGCAACTCGTTGGCGAAGTGACCGCGAAGATCCAAAAGCTTCGTAAGTCCGATCCTTACAAGGGTAAGGGCTTGCACTTGGCTGGTGCACGTATCCGTCGCAAGGCTGGTAAGGCAGGTAAGAAGTAATGGCTACCAAAACTAAGTCAGCTCCTAAGAAGACCAAGACTGCGGTCCGCTCTGGTTCCAAGACCAAGAACCGCATCGTCAAGGGTTCATCACAGGTCGCACGGATCCGTAGACACTTCCGCGTCCGCAAGAAGGTCACCGGCAGCACAGAGCGTCCACGTCTTGTGGTCACTCGCTCTGCCCGCCACCTCTTCGTACAGATCGTCGATGATTCGAAGCAGATCACACTAGCTAGCGCTTCGACGATGGAAGCAGATCTTCGTCAGGACTCTGGCGATAAGACCAAGAAGGCACGCAAGGTCGGACAACTCGTCGCAGACCGTGCGAAAGCAAAGGGAATCTCTGCAGTTGTCTTCGATCGCGGTGGCAATCGCTTCCACGGTCGAGTAGCAGCGCTCGCAGAAGGTGCTCGAGAGAACGGATTGGACTTCTAATGACTCCTGTAGAGAACAAAGTGCGTGACGAGAACGCACCACAAGGACAAGGGAAGCCAGATCGTCGCGAGCGTCGTCCACGCGAGGATCGTGCGGAGAAGAGCCCGTACATCGAGCGCGTCGTCTTCGTCAATCGTGTAGCGAAGGTCGTGCAAGGTGGACGTCGTTTCTCCTTCACCGCTCTCGTTGTCGTCGGTGACGGAAACGGAACCCTCGGCGTCGGTTACGGCAAGGCGAAGGAAGTTCCACAAGCGATCGCGAAGGCAGTGGAAGAAGCGAAGAAGTCATTCTTCAAAGTTCCACGTCTCGGTTCCACCATCCCACACCCAGTACAAGGTGAGAAGGCAGCAGGAGTAGTACTCCTTCGCCCAGCAGCTCCCGGTACCGGTGTGATCGCCGGTGGACCAGTCCGTGCAGTCCTTGAGTGCGCTGGAATCTCCGATGTCCTCACCAAGTCCCTCGGATCGAACAATCCGATCAACATGGTCCATGCAACTGCTGCAGCGCTGAAGATGTTGGAGACCCCAACAGCGATCGCTGCACGTCGTGGCAAGTCTCTCGAAGATGTCGCACCGAAGGCGATTGCGCAAGCAGTTGCAGCGGCGGCAGCTACATCTGCTCCAGCAGTAAAGGCAGGTGCATAAGAGATGCCACGTCTAAAGGTGACTCAAGTTCGCAGCAAGGTCGCGAACATCCCAAGCCAGCGTGAGACTTTGAGAACTCTCGGTCTCAAGCGCATCGGTGATGTCGTCGTCAAAGAAGATCGCCCAGAGATTCGCGGTATGGTCTACGCCGTCCGTCATCTCGTCGAAGTTGAGGAGGTCGAGTAGTGGTACTCAAAGTCCATCATCTCCGTCCCGCCCCAGGTGCGAAGAAAGCCAAGACTCGTAAGGGTCGTGGTGAAGCATCGAAGGGAAAGACTGCAGGTCGAGGTGGCAAGGGAACACATGCCCGTAACACGGTTCGCGCAGGTTTCGAAGGCGGTCAGATGCCTCTCGTTCAGCGCTTGCCGAAGATGCGCGGTTTCAAGAACCCTGCTCGTATCGAATTCCAAGCAGTCAATGTCGCAGCGATCAACGATGCCTTCCCATCAGGGGGCAACGTCACTGTCGATGGTCTGGTCAAGGCTGGCCTTGCACGTAAGGGCCATCTGATCAAGGTCCTTGGTCAAGGCGATATCTCGGTCAAGGTCAGCGTCGAGGCGCATGCCTTCTCCAAGTCTGCACAAGAGAAGATTGCTGCCGCAGGTGGCAGCATCAAATCGGTCTAGGTAGCAACTAGCCTTCACGAGAAGTGAACTAGGAGAAGAAGATGTTGCAAGCATTCGGTAAGGCGTTTCGAACACCTGATCTTCGCAGGAAGATCATCTTCACGCTTTCGATCATGGCGCTCTTCCGTTTCGGATCGATCATCCCGACACCGGGTGTCAGTTACGAAGCGGTTCAGCGCTGTCTTGCAGTCGCCGATACCGGCGGTCTCTTCGGCTTGATCAATCTCTTCTCTGGTGGCGCACTCCTTCAACTCTCCATCTTCGCGCTCGGCATCATGCCTTACATCACGGCATCGATCATCGTGCAGCTACTGACCGTGGTCATCCCACGATTCGAAACCTTGAAGAAGGAGGGTGCAGCTGGAACACAGAAGCTCACCCAGTACACCCGTTATCTGACCATCGGTCTTGCAACCTTGCAGGCAACTGGTCTGATCGCAGTCGCTCGTACTCCTGGTCGTTTGATCCAGGGATGTAACGAGAACATCATCCCTGACCAAGCATGGAACATCCTCTTCGTGATGGTCGTCGTGATGGTCGCTGGCACCTCTGTAGTGATGTGGCTCGGTGAATTGATCACCGATCGCGGTATCGGAAACGGTATGTCGATCTTGATCTTCACCTCGATCGCAGCTGCCTTCCCAGGACAACTCTGGTCGATCCGCCTCACCAATGGCTGGTTCCCATTCTTCGCAGTGATCGGCGTTGGACTTGTCATCGTCGCGCTCGTCGTTCTCGTCGAGCAATCACAGCGTCGTATCCCAGTCCAGTATGCCAAGCGCCAGATCGGTCGTCGCTCCTATGGTGGAACATCGACTTACATTCCGATCAAGGTCAACCAAGCTGGCGTCATCCCCGTCATCTTCGCATCTTCCTTGCTCTACATCCCATCTCTCGTCGCAAGCTTCTCTGGAAGCACCGCGCCATGGGCGGTCTGGGTGCAGAACAACTTCACCGTCGGTGACAATGGTTATTACATCGCGCTCTATGCAGCGCTCGTCATCTTCTTCGCATACTTCTATGTTGCGATCTCTTTCAACCCTGAAGAGGTTGCCGAGAATATGCGTAAGTACGGTGGCTTCATCCCAGGTATCCGAGCTGGACGTCCGACAGTTGAGTACTTGCAGTACGTCCTCTCCCGTATCACAGCTCCCGGATCGATCTACCTGGCATTCGTTGCGATCATCCCGATCATCGCCTTGATCCTCTTCCAGGCGAGTGCGAACTTCCCATTCGGTGGAACATCGATTCTGATCATCGTTGGCGTCGGTCTCGACACCGCGAAGCAGATCGAGAGCCAGCTCCAGCAGCGCTCCTATGAAGGATTCCTGCGTTAATGCGACTTATCCTGGTAGGACCACCGGGAGCAGGTAAGGGAACCCAAGCGGTTAATCTCGCTGCTCATTTCTCGATTCCACATATCTCAACCGGAGATATCTTCCGTAGCAACCTCAAAGAGGGAACTCCGCTCGGAATGGAAGCGAAGTCCTATATGGATCGCGGCGAACTCGTTCCTGATGAAGTGACGAACAAGATGGTCAAGGATCGCCTCAACAAGAGCGATGTCGATGGCGGATTCTTGCTCGATGGATTTCCACGGAACGTCTTCCAAGCAGAGGTGCTTCGCGCGATCTTGGGGGAGAAGCGCACGCCACTCGATGCAGCGCTCGAGCTCTCAGTCGACAATGAAGAGATCATCAAGCGTCTTGCTGGCCGCCGCACCTGTAAAGAGTGTCAAAAGGCTTTCCATGTCGATTACGAACCTTCGAAGCAAGAAGGAATCTGTGATTCCTGCGGTGGTTCGCTCTATCAAAGAGATGATGACCTCGAAGATGTGATCGCACGTCGCCTTGAGGTCTACAACGAACAGACCGCTCCGATCATCGATTTCTATCGACGCGAAGGACTCTTGGTCACCATTCCAGCGATGGGACCTGTCGATGAGATCACTCAGCGCGCCATCAAAGCGCTCACTGCAATCGCGTAACGCGTAAGCGAGCGGGCAACGATGGCGATCCAGTACAAGACTCTCGATCAGATCAAATTGATGCGCAAGGCCGGCAAACTCGTCGGTGAAACCTTGGAATTGATCAAAGCAGCGATCGAACCAGGAGTGACAACCGCACAACTCGATGCGATCGCAGAAGAGAACATCCGCTCCAATAACGGAACTCCATCTTTCAAGGGATATCACGGTTTTCCTGCGACGATCTGTGCATCGGTCAATGAAGAGGTGGTCCACGGAATCCCTGGAAATCGCGTCATCCGCGAAGGTGATGTCGTATCGATCGACTGTGGTGCGATCGTCGAAGGTTGGCATGGAGATGCAGCCTTCACCTATGTAGTGCCGCCGCAAGATAGCGATGATCTGACGCTCTCAAACGTCTGCGAAGAGTCGATGTGGCGCGGTATCGCCGCAGCTCGAGTCGGTGGCCGACTTACCGATATCAGCCACGAGATCGAGAAGTACATCAACTCACAGAACACTCCGACGAAGAAATACGGAATCTTGCGTGAGTACGGGGGCCATGGCATAGGAACCGAGATGCATATGGAGCCACATGTTCTCAACTATGGCCGCAAAGGATTCGGCGCAGAACTCGTCGCTGGTATGACTCTTGCTATCGAACCGATGATCACGCGAGGAACTGAACGGATGCGCGTCATGCCAGATAACTGGACCGTCTCCTCGATGGATGGCTCACGCGGATCGCATTGGGAGCACACCTTCGCACTCCTTGAAGATGGTCATATCTTCGTTCTCACTGCGCTCGATGGCGGAAAAAAACGCTTAGGTGCGCTAGGTGTTGAGATTTCTCACTTGCTTGATTGAGCGTAATCTCAGATTCTCAGGTAATTTTCATCTTTTTTCGTACATGACTCCGTTTGACCGCTCAAAGTGAGTGGTTGTTATGGTCTTTGCATGACAATGTTGATGCCTTCACTTCTTCCCGAGAGTCGAAAGATCCGCGTTGGCCTGATCGGCTTCGGCAAGACCGGACGTGCCGTTGCTGCGACGATCCTTCGAGATGAAGAGATCTCGCTTGAATGGGTGGTCCGTAAGAGTGACCTCCTCGAACACCGTTCCGCACCTGAGTTTCTCGGTGAGAAATCCGATGAACCAGGGGTGATCTATTCCAAGTCCGAGTTCGATGCAGATGAGCTGCTCGATCGCGATCCCGTCGATGCCATCATCGATTTCTCCACTGAGGATGGCCTGGACTACTACGGGCAGGCGGCTTCAGAGCGAGGTATCGCCATCATCTCAGCGATCTCTCGTTACCCGCAGAGCAAGATCCGAGAATTGAAGGCACTGGCTCAAAAGACCCGCGTCCTCTGGTCACCAAATATCACGCTCGGCATCAACTTCATGATCCTCGCCGCGAAGACCCTTAAGACGATCGCACCACATGCAGATATCGAGATCATCGAGGAGCATTTCAAGGCAAAGAACGAGCGATCCGGAACTGCGATCAAATTGGCTACCTCTCTCGATAAGGAAGAGGAAGAGATCAAGAGTGTTCGCGCTGGTGGCATCATCGGCAAGCACGAAGTCCTCTTCGGCTTTCCGTATCAGACAGTGCGGTTACGACATGAGTCGATATCGCGAGAGGCGTTTGGAGATGGTGCGCTCTTCGCCGTTCACGAGATCCTTAAACGAGAACCAGGCTTCTATTCGATGGAAGAGATGCTTGGCCCTTACTTCATCTCTTCAAACGCCGAGTATGCAACGACCGAGATCCCGAAGCTCACCTTCATGGAGCGAGTACGTCAGCGCATTCGAGCCAGACTTCTCGACTAGATCTCTACGCCGATATATTTCTTCTCAAGGAACTCATTGATTCCGTCGAATCCACCTTCACGACCGATACCGCTCTGCTTGACACCACCGAATGGTGCAGCAGGATCGGATATCACACCACGATTGATCGCAACGAGCCCCGATTCGATCTCCTCTGCAGCGCGAAGGGAGCGGCGAAGATCGGAGGAGAATACGTAACTGATCAAACCGAAGTCAGTGTCATTGGCCATCGCGATCGCGGCATCATCGTTATCGAAGGTGACGATCGGAGCGACTGGGCCGAAAACTTCGTGCTTGAGGATCTCATTCTTCGCATCGACTTCAAGGACCGTTGGCGGATAGAAAGCGCCCTTATCGGTCGTGATCTTGCCGCCAGTCTTCACCTCAGCGCCATTGGCAACGGCCATATCGACCAATTCTGCGATCTTGTTTCGCTCCTTGAGCGAGACGAATGCACCAAGTTGGGCGCCTTCGGTGAGGCCCGGTGCCATCTTGATCTTCGCCATTCCTTCAGTGAGTTTCTCGGTGAATTCCTTAGCAATCTTCTTATGGACGAAGATGCGGTTCGCAGCAGTACATGCAGCTCCACCATTGCGCATCTTCGCAACGAGTGTTCCTGCGACGGCAACATCCATATCAGCGTCATCAAAGACGACAACTGGCGCATTGCCACCGAGCTCCATCGAGGTGCGAATGATGCGATCGGCGGATTCTCTTAGAAGGACGCGACCAACTTCGGTTGAACCTGTGAACGAGAGATTGCGGACGCGAGGATCATGGAGCATCTTCGAAACTGACTTACCAGTCTCCTTTGGGAAGATAACGTTTACGACGCCATCAGGAACTCCAGCACGTTGCAAGATATCGACAACCGCAAGAGCGGTCAGTGGAGTCTCGGTTGCAGGCTTGAGAATCGTGGTGCAACCAGCAGCAAGTGCCGGACCGATCTTTCGTGTTGCCATGGCAGCAGGGAAGTTCCATGGTGTGATGAGGAGCGAGACACCGATCGGTTGTTGCGTGACCAAGAACTTCTTATCTCCAGCGGGCGCGTTGCGATATTCACCATTGATGCGAACGGCCTCTTCGGAGAACCAGCGGAAGAACTCCGCTGCGTAGATGATCTCGTTTCGTGCGTCAGTGAAGATCTTGCCGTTCTCTTTGACGATGATCTTCGCAAGTTCGTCGGCTTCAGCGACCATGATTTCGAATGCCTTACGGAGGATCTCAGCGCGCACACGAGGAGCGGTCTTCGCCCACGACTTCTGCGCGGTGTAGGCGGCATCGACCGCCATCTCCAATTCCTTCTCACCAGCGAGTGCGATCTCTGCGATCGTCGATTCATCGCTCGGATCCATCACTGCTAGACGCTCTGGTGCTGATATCCAATTTCCGCCAATAAAAAGGTCTGATCTGTAGGTCATAGCCGAAGCATAAAGGGGAGGTAGATTTTGAGTATGTCGATCGCTGAAGTGAAGGAAAAGCACTCTCGTCTCGTTGCCCTCCTGGAGGAGAGAGAGCTTGAGGCGATCATCCTCAAAAAGGGCGCCAATATCGCGTGGGCAATTGGGGGACGAGCCCATGTGCCAACCACCCTTGAGCTTGCCTGCATGGACCTTGTCATTCGCAGGGATGGAATCGAAGTCATCACCAACAAGATCGAAGCCGAGCGTTTAAATGAAGAAGAACTGAGCGGAATCGAGAAGATCACCGTCATCAATTGGTTCGAAGGTCGTGATGGCCAACTCCCACAAGGGGAGCGCATCGGCATCGACGGACCGGATCCGATTCGAGTCAATCTCGGTTCGGAACTTGAAACTCTTCGTCGCGACTTGAATGAGTATGAAGTAGCGAGATTTCGGGATATCTGTCGTGACTCTGCCCTTGCTTTAGGTAGTGCAATGCGAAGCACCAAGAAGGGTATGAGTGAAGTCGAGCTCGCTGGATCGATTGCCAAGGAATGTTGGAGCCTTGATCTTGAACCAGTGGTCCTCCTTGTAGCGGGAAAGGAACGTCTACCGAAGTTTCGCCATCCGCTTCCAACGACCAAGCCCCTTGGTGATCGATTCATGGGAGTGATCTGCGCCAGACGAAAGGGTTTGATCGCTAGCGTCACCAGGATCGCTTCCTTCTCAAAGATCGATTCCGAGACCCAGAATTGGTATGAGCGACTTCTTGATGTGGAGCGAGTCTTCTTGAATGAAAGCAAGGTGGGAGCGAAACTCTCTGATGTCGTTAAAGAAGGAATCAGCGAGTATCGGATCCAAGGTTTCGATAGCGAAGAGTGGACTCGCCACCATCAAGGTGGCCCCACCGGTTACCTCCCTCGAGATTTCCCCGCCCATGAGAAGACCGAGCGGTTGATCACCACCCATAACGCCCTCGCCTGGAACCCATCGGGTAAAGGACTGAAGGTTGAAGACACCATCTTGACCACCCCATCGGGAGCTGAGATCTTGACTGTGGACCCGAAGTGGCCGACCCAGATGGTCTTCGAGCGAGCAAGGCCTGCCCTCTTCGAGCTCTAGCCCCTTGGTCAACAGGCCAAAAATCGTTATCAAAAAGATGCTCATTCACAGATATTCGCTATTGACCTGAGCGTGAGAACCCCGCAAGATGCCCGAGTGGTAAGAGGTCTGACCACTGGGGGCGAGGAGCAAAGTGATTCGTTACGGAATCATCGGGGCAGGCGCGATGGGGCGAGAGCACATCGCAAACCTCTCGTTCATTGATGGTGCGTCGGTCACTGCCATCGCCGATCCCAACGAAGACTCCCGCAATCGTGCGCTCGCCGAACTAGCGAATTGGAAGCAACCCCCAGCGCAACTCTTCTCTGATCATAAGGATCTACTCGCATCAAACCTTGTCGATGCCGTCATCATCGCAACACCGAACTTCACGCACGTCACAGTCTTGAAGGATGCGCTCGCTTCTGATGTACATGTCTTCATCGAAAAGCCACTTTGCACCACAGTTGAAGATTGCGCTGATGTCATCGAGTGGTCGAAGGGTCGCAACAAGTTGGTTTGGATGGGACTTGAGTATCGCTACATGCCACCCGTCGCAGAGTTGATCGATATCGTCAAAGCAAATGGCGTCGGGCAAGTGCAACAAGTTTCCATCCGCGAACATCGCGAACCGTTCTATCCCAAAGTAGATAACTGGAATCGCTTCGCATCGAAGACTGGTGGCACGTTGGTCGAGAAGTGTTGCCACTACTTCAATTTGATGGATCACATCACAGGCGAACATCCAGTTCGCGTCTTCGCTTCCGGTGGACAACGAGTCAATTACTTGGATGAGGTCTATGACGGAAAGCGCCCTGACATGCTCGATAGCGCCTATGTCGTCGTGGAATATCCAAGTGGTGCTCGCGCGATGCTCGATCTATGTATGTTCGCCGAGAACACCGTCGATAAGGAGACGATCTCTGTAGTTGGAAATGGCGGCAAAGTCGAGTCCTTCTTGCCTTCCTGCGAACTGCGCCACGGTAAGCGCGAGAGCGTCGGAAACTTTCGTGAGTGGACCTATGACGCAAGTAAGACGAAGGACCTCACCGTCAAGAAAGTCTGGGATGACTCGATCAAATACAAAGGCTTTCACTACGGAGCTTCTTATCTAGAACACTTGAAATTCCACAAAGCAATGACCGAAGGAAAGCAACCAGATGTGACGCTGGAAGAGGGAATGCGAAGCGTTGCTGTCGGTATAGCTGCCCACAAGAGCATCGAAGAGGGAAGAGTCGTCGAAATGAGCGAGGTTTTGCCCGCTAAATATGCTCCAAATAGTGCTCTAAGTGATGCTCCAGAGTTGGTGAACCGATGAAAGTAGCTCTCATTCCGGTCGCTCGTCCGACCTTCGATGTTCCAACCGCTCAGCGATTCTTCGATGAGGCGAAGGAGCTTCTCACTTCACTTGGAGCAGAGATCGTCACTCCATCAGAACTCGTCATGACGCCAGAACAGACCGAAGCTGTCGGAGTGATGGATATCGATCAACCGAAGATCATCTATCTCAACGCATCCTTTGCTGATGCATCTCCAGCGATGAATCTCTTGGGAAAGAAAGAAGGAGATGTCCTTCTCTGGTCAGTTCGGGAATTCGGCGAGGTAGGCGAGCGTCTTCATCTCAATTCGATGTGCGGATCGAACCTCGCTGCGCACGCGCTTCGAACCGTTGGTAAGAGCATCACACACCTTCATGGAAATCCTGGCGAAGATAAGGTCAAGGATCTCCTTGAGAAGTTCCTCAATGGTCAAAGCCCGGACGTCGGCCAACCACCTCTGGTCAACGGAGAGAAGGCAGATAAGTCGAAGGTAGAAGCAGCGCTTGAAGACTTAAAGGGTTCAAAGATCGGCGCGATCGGCGATGCTCCAAATGGATTCACACCATGTCAATATGACGCGGATCTTCTCGAGAAGTATTTCGGAATCGAAGTGAAGACTCGAACTATTCCGGATCTCTTCGATGCCATCTCACAAGTTCCATCTGAGAAAGCCGAGGCGGAATACCGGAGCGCACTTGCAGCGCAACCATCACTTGAAAAAGTCCCAGCTGTTGAAGCCAAGACCAATGCAAGCACTCGTGAAGTCCTCTCCGATTGGATCGATGAGAACGATCTCGATGCGATCGCGATGCGTTGCTGGCCCGAGTTCCCAACCGAACTTGGCGCTTGCCCTTGCGGCGCAATGGGAAGGACTGCGACGTCTGGAACCCCCGCCGCATGTGAGCGCGACGTCTATGGAGCAGCAACCATGCTGATTCTTGAGGCTTTGGGCTCAGGAACCAACTATCTGGTCGACACTGTCGACCTCGTCGAGGAGGAGGGCCTGATTCGTATCTGGCACTGCGGCTCTGCCTCGACCGAACTCGCGGCCGATCCAAAGAACGCAACGCAATGGATCCACTGCAACCGCAAACTAGGTGTGGCCGGTAACTTCGCATTGAAGCCCGGTCCAGTTGTCCTTGTCCGACTCGACTCCGATTCGGACCCGGCCAACCCAAGCAAACTCCGATTAGTTATGACTAGTGGTGAATCGCTCGCTACCCCTAATCGGTTTCAAGGCAATACAGCAACGGTTCGAACGAACGCACCGGCGCGTCAGTTGATCAACGGATTGGTCCGCAATGGCTATCCGCATCACACTGTCGTTTCGTGGCGCGACATTCGACCGGAAGTCCGAACATTGGCGGAGCACCTCGGTATTCCGCTGATGGAGTGGTAATCAAGACGATTCACCACAAATCCTTATCCCTAATAAGGGCCCTTACAAAAGGAGAAAGCATGAAAGCAAGTAAGAGTGCGAAAGCATTCAAGCTGTTCATCGCGGCTGCATTCGCGGTAACAGCGACTATCGTGCCTTTGACTGCTAGCCAGGCTGCTGGTGAGCGTCTTGGTGCGAAGTGCACAACTGAGGGATACATGACTGGAACCAAGTCAACCTCCCTTGTTTGCCAAGAGAAGAATGGAAAACTCACTTGGCAGCGCGTTAAGTTGGCATCAGGTCCTGGTCGTCCAGTTGCAAACTTGACGCCACCAAAGGGCGAAATCGAGTTCTGGCACTATCGTCCAGAACCAGGTGATCAGCGCGCATTCGTTCAGATCATCAAGGATTTTGAAGCCAAGTACCCAGGCACCAAGATCAAGCAGGTATTCACGGATACCACTACCTTCAACAACACTGCTCGTGTAAGGATCCTTAACAATCCAAAGGCAGCTCTCTTCGCAACGTCACGTGGAGCGATCTTCGATCAGTATGCGAAAGCTGACATGATGGTCGATCTCTCAAATCAGCGCTACATCAAGCAGAATCTGATTGCGCGAGGCATGCTCGCTGGCCAATATGAGGGCAAGCAACTCGGTGTTCCTTATCAATATCTCTTCAACAACCCGATCATCAATACTGAGATCTGGAAGAAGGAAGGCTGGACAGAGCCGAAGAATCTGACTGGTTGGGTCAACTGGTGTAAGGCTGCTAAGGCAAAGGGTTACACACCTCTTGCATGGCCAGGTACTCCACTTGGACAGGCAGCGCAGATCTCTAACTCTGCTCTGATGAACTCAGCTGCAAACTATGCAGAGCTATCCAAGAACCTTGCAGACCTCAACACTGGAAAGATCGATCTCACCAGTGATTGGTTCAAGGGTGTTGCGGACATCTATGTCAAGCTTCGTGATGCTGACTGCTTCCCAGAGAATGCAACCGGCGTAACCGAAGCTGCCGCTTACAACCTCTTCGCGACTGGAAAGTCTCCTGTTCTTCCTATCGGTTCCTTTGCGATGACATCCATCGTTAACTTGAACCCTGCGATGAGCGGAAAGATGCAGTTGATGTCGATGATCCTCACTGACGGCAAGGTCGTCGCTGAAGGAATCATGAACAACACCTTCATCTTGAGCGTTAACAAGAACTCAACTTCTCGTGATCAGAAGATTGCGAATGCGTTCTTGTCATATCTCGTGACTGGCAAAGTTGCACAGATCTATGCAAATGAATCTCTGCAGCACGTCAATGTCCTCGACGTCGAGTACACAAAGGTAGATCTCCTTGTGAACTCTGCCTTCCAGGCTAAGGACACCATGCTTGCACCTCGCTTCCTTCTCACCAATGGAGCAGTCAGCGACCTGACACAACAGGCACTGATCGCGATCGTCGGTGGCAAGGATCCGAAGGATGTATTGCCTGACTATTCACGTCAGATCAAGCAGAAGCTTTCATAGTCGATAGGAATATTGACTGAAATGACAGCTCAAACCGGTACCGCTCCCACCACTGGTGGGAGCGGGCTGGTCTCTCGCAAGAAGCGCAAGCGGGATGCCGGCATCTATTACGCAATGGGGCTTCCTGCTGGTTTGCTCTTCGCAGCCTTCTATTTCGTTCCATTTGTGCTCAATTTGCGCTACTCGCTCACGAAGTGGGACGGAATCACCGAATCTGAATTCGTTGGACTGGGCAATTTCACCAATTTGATCACTAATGACGATCTCTTCTATAAGGTTTTAGGCAACAATCTTCGCTTTACATTCCTCGTTGTAATCTTCCAAACCCTCTTCTCTCTTATCTTTGCGATATTCCTTGTGAAGAACACCAAGGTGAATATCGCGCTCCGCACCCTCTTCTTCTTCCCGACAATTCTCTCTTCGGTCTCTGTAGGAATGATCTGGCTCTTCCTCTATGACCCTAACTTTGGTGCGATCAATCTCTTTTTCAACAAGATTGGCTTTGAATCCTTTGCCCTCAATTGGCTTGGCAGCGAAGGTTCCGCCCTTAATTCGATCGCCTTCACTCAAGTTTGGTTCCACACCGGACAGATGCTGGTCATTTACATCGCCGGATTACAGCAGATCCCTCAGGAGCTCTATGAAGCCGCTGAGATGGATGGCGCCTCGCGTTGGCAACAATTCAAGAACGTAACCTGGCCGATGGCAATCCCAACGACCATCGTCGTGATGGCCTATACAACCATTCAATCCTTTAGAGCATTCGATTTGATCTTCTCCATGACCCAGGGAGGACCAAGTAATTCATCGAACATCTTTGCAGTCTTGATCTATCAAACGGTCTTTACCGATTTGAGGATTGGATATGCCGCTGCACAATCTATTTTCTTTGTCTTGGTCCTAGTGTTCGTGACACTCGTTCAGCGTCGATTCCTTAACTCAAGGTATGAGAGGTGATGAGATGATCTTTAAACTAACTCGGATTCTCTCACTGGCGATATTTGCAATCCTCATCATCATTCCAAGCTTGATTGTCGTCTTTGGCTCGTCCAAGACAGATTTTGAGGTCTATAACTCACCGCTTGCACTACCTGAGCGTTGGAATTTAGACAACTATAAATTCCTTTTCGAGACTAGCCAAGTTGGCCGAAGTTTCATGAACAGTGTGGTGGTGACACTTGCTTCAGTGATTCTCACACTGCTGTTGGCGAGTTTATGCGCTTATGCGATATCGAGGATGATCACAGTTACCGGAAAGGTGCTCTTTGCTCTTTTCACCATCGGTTTGGCAATTCCAGGTCAAGTGAACATTGTTCCCATTTTCGTTCTTTTCAATGATCTGGGTTTGACCAACAAACTTTCTGGACTGGTCTTGATTAATGTGGTCACAACGCTGCCGATCTCGGTCTTCATTCTCACTGCATTCTTCAGAGAATTGCCCAAGGAGATGTTTGAAGTCTCGTCTATCGACGGCGCATCACCACTTCGGACCTATCGTTCCATCGCACTTCCACTTTCGCGGCCCGCCTTGGGGGCAACGGCGATTTTTCTCTTTGTCATCAATTGGAACGAGTTGCTCTTCCCGTTGATCCTTATTACCGATCAAGAGAAGCGGACGCTCCCGCTCTCACTCCTCTCCTTCCGCGGGGAATTCTTCAGCAGTTATTCCATGATTTTCACTGCCGTGATGGTCGCCTCACTTCCCATGGTCGTGATGTATCTCTTCATGCAGAGATCGTTCATCGCTGGTTTAACTGCTGGAGCGGTCAAGGGATAGAAGATGTCGACTCCAATACTCTCTATCCCGCCGAAGCTCAATGACAATGTTCGTGAGCTTCTCGATTACATCGAACGATCGAAACTCAAAGCGGGCGATAAGTTGGAGAGCGAGCGTGAACTCGCTCGGATCATCGGAATCTCGCGTCCTTCGCTTCGAGAGGCGATCCAAGTGCTTCAGGCACAAGGTCGCTTGATGGTCAAGCACGGCGTCGGTGTCTTCATCCTTGATGAGGTAACTGGCGAGAAGATGAAAGATGCCTATCTCTCACAGCGCCACACGATCGAAGAACTCTTCCAGATGCGTGAGATTCTTGAAGCTCCCGCAGTGGAATGGGCTGCCGAGCGACGTACGGATGATCAACTCAAGGAGATCAAAGCCGCGCTCGAGAAATTGCGTGTAGCTCTGAATCAGGATCCGATCGACTTCGACAGAGTTCGAGAACTTGATATGGAATTCCACCTCGTGATCGTTCGAAGCGCACAGAATCGCTTCCTCAATCAGACCCTCGGAACGCTGCAAGAGATTATGCGCCACTCGATGGATAACACGCTCAAACTCCCAGGTCGTATCGATCAATCTGAGGCAGAGCACCGGATCATCCTTGAGGCGATCGAGACTCGTGACCCGATCAAGGCCCGATTGATGATCATCCAACATATCCACAATGCGCGTGATGCATGGGCGAAGTTCTTGAAGAACGAGCACGAGAAGTAATCGATGACTCAAACCCAAGTGCTCTCCGTTGGCATAGCAACGGTCGACAACATCGTGCTCGTCGATCGCTATCCCGAAAGAGATGAACGCGTCATCGCGTTGCAACACGCTCGCTCGATCGGAGGGCCAGCAACCGTCGCTGCGATCACGATGGCTCGTCTTGGCGTGAAGGTCGCACTCTCTGCAGTCGTTGGGAAAGATGAGGGTGGCGATTACATCCTTGAGGTCTTGAATCGAGAAGGCGTCGATACCTCGCTCGTCGAGCGAAGTGCCACGCCAACGACCCAGAGCACGATCGTCATCTCCCAGAGCGAGCAATCGCGAGCGATCATGGTCAAACCTGAGCGGGTCGCTTCAAGCAAACCGAAGATCGAATTACCAGCGTGGATCCATGCAGATCATTTCGGTGCGACTGTGATCAAAGAGTGGGGCATCAAGCGTGGCGGCGCTTCGAAGCTCTCACTCGATGTTGGCTATCCCTTCGAAGGACTCTCCGCCTCAGATTGGGATCTCTACGTTCCTTCGGAGAAGATCACAACCGATACATCAAGTGCGGCTCGCGATAAGAATTTGGTCGTCATCTCCCACGGTGAGCGAGGAAGCGCATACTCCGATGGAGTGACTTCAGGAATTGCACCTGCTATCTCCGTCGATGTCGTGAGCACTCTCGGAGCTGGCGATGTCTTCCATGGCGCAATGGTCGCTACCCAAGTCTGGGGAATGAAGATCGAAGAGGCAACGGCCTTCGCAAACGTCGTCGCGGGCCTCTCATGCAAAGGACTTGATGGTTACAGCGCAGTGCCATCGAAAGATGAAGTGTTGGAATACATGAAAGTTGGTGTGAAGTAATGACATCTCTCGCCCCGCTCTCTCTGCCATCCGGTGGACTTGCGATGGTTGCTGTCGATCAAAGAGAAGCGCTCCGAGGCATGTATGCCGCAAAGCGAAGTGGAGTGATCGGCGATGAAGTCCTCACTGACTTCAAAGTCGCGGTTGCCGAGACTCTCTCTGATCTCGCTTCAGGACTCTTAGTGGATCTCGACTTCGGTCTACGACAGATCGTCGAGGCGAAGGCACTCGCACCAAGTTGTGGCCTGATCGCAGCGCAGGATCTCTTGATCGGGCCTGCGGGTGGAGCAGCAACCGATACAGCAATCGATGATCGCGTCGTCGCTTCCGAGATGAAGAAACTTGGCTCCGTTGCACTCAAGCTTTTGATCCTCTATCGCTCTGATGAGAGCCCTGAGATGCGCGCTGAGATGGCGAAGAAGTTCATCGATGGCGCAAAGAAAGAGGGATTGATCTCGCTCGTTGAAATCATCGTCAAGCCCCCGAAGAGTGGCGGCGAGTTCAACCGTGAAGTTGAGATCGTCAACGCTGCGAAAGAGGCGGCGAATTGGGGGATGGATGTCTATAAGGCAGAAGTTCCTTTCGGCGGGAAGGCGGGCGATGCTGAGATGGAGAGCGTCTACAAAGCGATGCATGACGCGATTGGAATTCCTTGGGTAGTCCTATCCAATGGAGTAGCGAAAGAAGATTTCGAGCGCGCAGTAAGCCTTGCCTGCAAGTCAGGCGCTAAGGGCTTCCTCGCCGGTCGAGCAGTCTGGGCAGATGTTGTTGGTGACGAGGATGAGCGTGCATCACTCACCTCGATCTCAAGACCCAGGCTTCAACGTTTCATCGATGCAGTCAATGCAAACCTGATTTAAGTACCCATACGTAAGACCAAGTCACACAGGTAATAACGAGCGGAAAGGAAAAACCATGGCGAAGCGAGTGCCGCAATTCTTGCTTCATCACGATGGCGATTCAGTCGCGGTTGCAAACGATGACCTGCAACCAGGCGAGCTGTATGGCCTATCCGTGAAGGAGCAGACTGAGCACACAGCAGTCCTCAACCACGCGATCCCTTTGGGACATAAGTTCGCGTTGAAGGATCACGCTGAAGGCGAAGCGATCATCAAGTACGGCATCCAAGTTGGGATTGCTAGCGAGCCGATCAAGAAAGGCGATTACGTACACACCCACAACATGAGGAGCTATAGATGGCAAGCAAGCCGCGCTTAACCGGATACCGACGCCCTGATGGATCGATGGGCATTCGAAACCACGTCATCATCCTTCCTGTTGATGATCTCTCCAATGCAGCCGCAGAGGCTGTCGCAAAGGTCGTGCCAGGAACTCTCGCACTTCCACATGCCTATGGCCGACTCCAATTCGGTGAGGATCTCGAACTGACCTTCCGCACGCTGATCGGAACTGGTCTCAACGGAAACGTCGCTGCCGTCATTGTGATCGGCATCGAACCGAAGTGGACTGAGCGAGTTGCCGCTGGAATCGCAAAGTCAGGAAAGCCCGTCGCTTCCTTCTCCATCGAAGGTAAGGGCGATCTACAGATCATCTCGGAAGCAGCGCGCGTCGCACAGATCTTCTTGCAAGATGCATCCGAAGCGCAACGCGAAGATGCGCAACCTGGCGATCTGATCATGAGCATCAAGTGCGGTGAGTCCGATACGACTTCCGGTCTTGGTTCATGTCCGACAACATCACAAGCTGTCGATCGTTGGGTCGCTGCGGGCGGAACTGTCTTCTTCGGTGAGACTTCAGAGCTGACCGGTGGCGAACATTTGATCGCAGAGCGCTGCATCGACGATGCATGCCGCCTCGCCTTCCAGACCACCTATGACAATTACATCAAGGTGATCGAATCAACAGGTGCGAACCTTCTTGGTTCACAACCGACACAAGGAAATATCGCCGGTGGTCTCACCACCATTGAAGAGAAGGCACTTGGCAATATCGCCAAGACCGGCTCAGTTCCTGTGATCGGCGTCCTTGCTCCAGCAGAGGCACCTGATCGCAAGAAGCAGGGTCTCTATTTCATGGATACCTCATCCGCTGCCGCAGAGTGCGTCACATTGATGGCAGCAGCCGGAGCTGTTGTTCACCTCTTCCCAACTGGACAAGGAAACGTCATCGGAAATCCGATCGTCCCTGTTCTCAAACTCACTGCGAATAAGAAGACTGCAGCGAGCATGAAGGAACATATCGATCTCGATGTCTCAGGTCTTCTCCGTCAAGAGTATGACCTGACAAAGGCAGGAGATTTGATGATGGAGGTCATCGAACGAACCGTGAACGGCCGCCTCTGCGCAGCCGAAGCTCTCGGTCATCGCGAGTACACCTTCACCAAGCTCTACATCTCCGCCTAAGTTCAATCGCACCAAATCCGAACGAATAACAATAAAACGAGAAGAAGTAAGGAAGGACTGGTTCGTGATCGTCATCAGTGAAGACGTATGGAGTGATGGTTTCGCAGAGCTCGCGAAATCACATAAGACCCTCCACGAACCAGATCTCTTCTCCCGTCGCGAAGATTTGAAGAAGGCGCTTGCAGAGGCAGAGGCTCTTGTGGTTCGGAATCGAACCCAAGTCAATGAAGAACTCTTCGCTGCCGCGCCGAAACTCAAAGTCGTTGGACGCGCCGGAGTCGGTCTCGACAATATCGATATCGAAGCTGCGAATAGACATGGCGTTGTCGTCTCTGCAGCGCTCGGCATCAATGCAATCTCTGTGGGGGAGTTGACCTTAGGTCTAGCTCTCGCGCTGCTTCGCAAAGTGAACGAACTTGATGCTTCGACTCGTTCTGGTGAATGGAATCGCAAGGCAGGGGTGGAGATCACCTCGAAGACCTGGGGAATGTTGGGCTTTGGCGCAACCGCTCGTGCGCTAGCTCGCCTCCTCAAAGGATTCGGAGTGACCATCCTTGCCTACGATCCCTTCGCAAAGCTCGATCCTGATTTCGCGAAAGAGACCAATACAACACTTGCGACACTTGATGAAGTCATCGCAAACTCAGACATCATCTCGCTCCATATGCCGGCAACTCCCGAGACAACGAAGATGATCAATAAGGAGCGCCTTTCCGCCATGAAATCAGGCGCAATCATCGTCAACGTCGGCCGCGGAGAATTGATCGATGAAGAGGCTCTCGAAATTGCTTTGAAATCAAACACGATTGCCGGAGCTGCGCTCGATGTACGAGAGAGCGAACCACCCAAGGATTCCCGTTTCACAGATTTAAATAATGTGATCCTCACGCCACATGTTGCAGGCATCACGAAAGAAAGCCAAGCGAAGATCAACCAGGTTCTGGTCAGTGAAGTTGAAGCGGCGCTCACTGGAAAGTCACCTTCCTATGCCGTTGGCAGTGTGAAGGAGTTCAAGAAGTGATGGACGCCAAGAACGGAATCGATTTCGCTACTGCACTCCTCGTTGCCTCGGGAGTCGAAGAGAACAAAGCCGCGACAACTGCCCGCGCCATCGTCGCCTCTGATGTCTGGGGTAATGCCTCACACGGATTGATGCGCCTTGGTTATTACCTACGCAGGCTTCACGCTGGTGGTATCAATGCGAAAGCAGAATTAAAGGAAACTTCATCACGCCCTGCCGTAACAGTCTTCGATGGTGAGAATGGCCTAGGACATTGGCAAGTCTGGGAAGGTGCAAAGCTTGGCGTTGCAAAGGCAAAGGAGTTTGGAATCTCCTTGATCTCCATTTCGAATTCAAACCACTGTGGCGCACTCGGCGTCTACCTCTATCCAGCACTTGATGCCAATGCGATCTCGATTCTCTTCACCAATGGCCCTGCAGTGATGCCAGCCGTTGGTGGAAACGCACCACTCCTTTCAACTTCTCCCATTGCCGCTGGAATTCCAGCTTCAACTCCGATGATCGTTGACCTAGCAACTTCTGCAGTCGCTCGTGGAAAGATCGCGGCGAAAGCGAAGGAGGGTGGAATGATTCCTGAGGGTTGGGCAGTCGACCGCGAAGGAAACACCATCACTGATGCGAAAGAAGCGCTGAATGGAATGCTCGCGCCACTCGGCGGAGCAAAGGGATTTGCCCTGGGACTCCTCGTCGAATCGATGGTCGCCGGCCTTACCGCTGGCTCACTCTCTACCGAGATCCCGGATATGTTCAATGAGGCAGATGATGCGAAGGGTCAGAGCATTTCGCACTCGATCATCACGATCGATGCTGATGCAATCTCCGGAACAGAGGGACGCGCAAAACTCGATCAGTTGGCGAGTAGCGTCAAAGCAACAGGCGGAAGAACTCCAGGCGCATCGCGCGTCCACCCCTCAAAGACCACCAATGAGAAGTGTCAGATCGCTCCTGCGGTGACTGAGGAACTCAATCTCTGGGCAGAGAAATTGGAAGTCAGCTCTCGAATATGAAGTTGACTCTCAAGAATCTAGGCTCTCTCTCGATCATCTCCGTGGGTGTTGCCCTCGCATTTTTAGTCAACTCATTTGAAGGCGCGATCTCTCCACTCTTCCTCTCTATGCTCTTCGGCTTGATCCTGACCAACACCATCGGTTGGAGCGAGAGTGAAGTGATGAACTTCGTCGCAAAGAGAGCGCTTCGTTTTGGCGTCGTGCTCCTTGGATTCCAAATCTCGGTAGATCAACTAATCGAGATCGGAGTTAAGGGAATCTTCGCAGTGGTGATCGTCGTCTCGGGGGTCTTCTTCGGAGTCCGTTGGCTTACTCAACGACTGGGTCTAACCAAATCTCTATCAACCTTCATCGCGAGTGGTTTCGCTATCTGCGGCGCCACCGCTATCGCTGCAGTCTCCTCCACGCTCCTCAAAGGAAAGAGTGAAGTGGAACGCAAGGAACGTGAGCGCGACATCTCCTATGCGGTGGCCGTCGTCGCTCTCTGTGGCACGCTCTCCGTCTTCGTCTTGCCAGCCGTTGCTCACCTTTTCAATCTGGCCGATTCAACGACCGGGGCATGGATTGGCGCTGCGGTTCATGATGTCGGCCAAGTTGTCGCAACAGCCTCACTAGTCTCCGATGAGGCAGTGGAGTCATCGATCATCGTCAAACTCACGCGGGTCGTTTTGTTGATTCCACTCGTTCTCTTCCTCGCCCGTGAGAGCGCAAAAGAAGACTCTTCTTCAGAGACTTCTGTGGCCCTTCGAAAATCAGTTCCGGTCTTCGTCCTCTTCTTCGTGCTCGTCGCCGTCGTTTCCAACGCCATCACGTTGGATCCAGTAATCATCGATGCTGGAAAAGAAGGTTCGAAGATCTTCCTTTCGCTAGGCCTTTTCGCAATGGGCCTTGGGGTGAAATGGAAGTCGATCTCTCGCCTTGGCTCTCGCCCTATGGTGATCGGTATTTCACTCTGGTTGCTCTCAGCGAGCTTCGCTCTCGCAGTGGTCGCTCTCTTCGGTTTCTAGTCCGATATTCTTGAGCCACATTATGAAGTGGCAGAGCGTGAACTATGACGAAGCGGGTGCGCTTCCATTCTTCACTGATATCCATATCAACGGCTTCGTCGGCATCGACCTTCTCTCTGCAACCACAGTCGAAG
>VFQS010000458.1_pt1 | contig 46061 bp, 47 predicted proteins | sample 3512361 | NCBI WGS metagenome assembly VFQS01 (sample SAMN10412375, study PRJNA504923) | tailings metagenome | isolation source: Relicate 1 Philex TSF3 active mining | place: Philippines
GAAGAGCTTGTCCTGCTCCACCATCTCCTGCAGATCCCAGCCGAAGCTGGCGGCATTGCGCAGGATGTCGAGGGGCGACTCCTCGAAGGTCACGAAGATGCCGGGCTCGTTGAACTGGCGGATGCCGTTGTAGAGGAAGTTCAGCGAGAACACCGTCTTGCCGGTGCCGGAGGTGCCGCTGATCAGGGTGGAGCGCCCGATCGGCAGACCGCCATGGCAGATGTCATCGAACCCCTCGATGCCCGTGGGGAGCTTCTGCACCTGCATCAGGGTGTTGCTGGTGGGGCTGGGATCCTGCATCGGAGGGGTGCCGGAGAGCGGCGGAGGGGGAAGTGGGTCGGCGGGGGCTGGGGAATGGGGGCTCAGTTGGGAGGCTCGGCGAGCGGCGGGGCCGAACTTCGGCGCTCCTCCGGATCCTCGAGGGACTCCTCGGTGAGCTCCTCATAGAGCAGATCCAGGCCGATCAGCACGCGCTCGCGGTCGGAGAGATCGCCGATGATCCGCCGCACCGGCGGCGGCAGGATCTTGGCCAGGGTGGGGGTGGCGAGGATCTTATCCTCTTCCGCCAGCTGTGGATTCTTGAGCACGTCGATCACCTTGAGCGCATACACACCGCGAAACTCGGTTTCGAGGATGTTGCGCAGGGTCTTGAGGGCGCGCATCGAGTTGGGCGTGTTGCCCGCCACGTAGAGCTTGAGGATGTAAGTCTTGCGGTGCGACATGGTGATTCTCCTCAGGCTGCTGGGGGCATGGTCGAAGCGGGGTCGTCCTGCTGCACGGTTGACTCGGCGAGGGGCTGATCTGGGGGGATGGAGCGGCGGTACATCTCGCAGAGGTGGGCCATCACATCCAGGAGGGCAAGCCGGTAGTCCTGGAGGAAATCGTTCTTGTGCCCTTCCAGCCTGAGCTGTTTCCAGAAGCCATCGATGAGATTCATGTGAATCTCCACGGTGTTCGTGATCGGCAGATCGCTGAAGAATGCGGTGTTCACGAAGCTCTCCAGGGCCTGGTTGGCCGCGGCCGGGTCGCGGAAGTAGCTCAGCAGCAGGTCGCGGTAGGTGCGGGTGAGCGAGCGCAGCAGCTCCTCCCGCTCCCCCTTGGGCAGGTTGCGCAGGAAACGGGCGGGGTCGCGCTTGTAGTACACGCCCAGATAGCCGAGCCGGCCCTTGAGCCGGTTGGCCAGTTTCCAGCGCTCCGGGGTCTCCCCCGCGGCGCCACCGCCGAGGCCGTTGCCGGGCTGCAGGCCGCGGCGCAGGAAGCGGGAAATGGCGGCATCCAGGCTGTAGCTGAGCTGCTCCAGCTGGTCGACCGGCAGGTGCACCTCGGCCTCGTGGTAAGCGATCCGGCCGGTGACCTGGCCGATCACCACCGCCGGCAGCTGCAGGCCGAGCTCGGCCAGGCTGCGGGTGATGGCGCCGTCGAGCACCCCCTGCTCCAGCAGCACGGCGTCGAAATCCTCACGCCGCTGGTCGAGCACCGCCACCGGGTCGTGGTCCGGGTCGATCGGCTCGAGGCGGTAGCGACCGCCGCGCAGCCACTGGGCGCAGGCCTGGGCCAGGGCCGGGTCGCGCAGCAGGGAAGCGATCGTGAGGGCCGGCTGGGGCATTGCGTTGGTGGTCGGGACTCCCCAGGTGGCTGCTCAAATGTTGACGAAGGGATGATCGGAACGGCAAAGTCTTTGTTTGTCTTCCGAAAGACGTGCGCCCAGGCCGCCAATGGCGGCAGCGGAGCCTCCGGGTCCCGCCCCCAGCCTGGCCACGCCCCCACTCCCATGAGCGAGTCCCCCACCGCGTCCAGCTACGCGATCGTCGAAGCCTCGGGCCAGCAGTTCTGGCTTGAGCCCAACCGCTACGTCGACCTCGACCGCATCGCCGCCGACGTCGACAGCATCGTGACCCTGGAGAACGTGCTCCTGGTCAAGGACAGCAGCGGCACCACCCTCGGCCAGCCCTACGTGAAGGGCGCCAGCGTGGAGCTCAAGGTGATGGCCCACCGCCGCGGCCAGAAGATCATGGTGTACAAGATGCGCCCCAAGAAGAAGACCCGCCGCAAGGCTGGCCACCGCCAGGAGCTCACCCGCGTGATGGTGCAGGCCATCAAGGTGGGCGGCAAGGCGATCGCCTGAGCCGGGGCCCCGCCCGCGCGCTCCACTCCATCCAGCCCTCAGCCCCTCCGCACCTCCTCCCCATGGCCCACAAGAAAGGCACAGGCTCCACCCGCAACGGCCGCGACTCCAACTCCAAGCGCCTCGGCGTGAAGGCCTACGGCGGCGAAACCGTCACCGCCGGCGCGATCCTGATCCGCCAGCGCGGCACCTCCGTGCTTCCCGGCGTCAACGTGGGCCGCGGTGCCGACGACACCCTCTACGCCCTCGTGGATGGCGTGGTGAACTTCGACACCATCAAGCGCGAGCTGCGCAGCCGCAAGCGCATCAACGTGGGCGTGGCCTGAGTTCAGCCCGCGAGCGCTCAGCCCAACCCACCAGCCTCAGCCCGCCCCACCGGCCCCTGTGCCGGCACCGGGGCGGGCTTTCCGCTGCGCGGGGGCACGCCTGATGCCCCCCCGCCTTTCACTCCGCACCGATCACCCCCTCGCCAGCCTCCTCACCAGCCCCGAGCTCGGCCCCGTCGCCCGGCACCTCCAGCCAGCGCCGCAGCCAAGCCACGAGCAGGTAGAAGGGCAGGGTGTCGATCAGGGCGGCCAGAAACTTGAAGGTGTAGCCGCTGGCGATGAAGAAGGCCAGCTGGGGCAGCACCGGCTGATCGGGCTGCACCGGCACCACGTGGGCCCCGTAGTGGCTGATCAGGATCACCGCCGTGGTGTCCACCAGCTGGCTCACCATGGTGGAGCCGTTGTTGCGCAGCCAGAGGGCGCGGCCATTGCTGAAGCGCTTCCAGAAGTGGAAGAGGCGCACGTCGGTGAACTGGGCCGCCAGATAGGCCGCCATCGAGGCCCCCACGGCGCCGAAGGCGAGCCGCCGCACCTCGTAGAACACCGGCACGGCCCCATCGCCGGCCGCGCTGCCGCCGGGCACCCCCGCCCCGCCCCAGCCGCTCCAGCCGTAGCCATCCACCCCCGGCAGCACCCCGCCCAGCCAGAGCACCAGCACGATCCAGCCGTTGAGCAGCAGCCCCACCCACACCACCTGGGAGGCGCGGCGCTCACCCCAGATCTCGCTGAGCAGGTCGGTGCAGAGGAAGGTCACCGGGTAGGGCAGCGCCCCCACGGCCACGATGATCGGGAACGAGCCGATGCTGCCCAGGCTGAGGAAGCGGGTGAGGCCGAGGATGTTCAGCATCCCCATGGTTCCGAGAAACAGCCCCGCCAGCACCAGGAAGGCCAGCTGGCGCCGCTCCTGCACCGACAGCCACGGCTGCCTCGCCACCGGATCCGCCATCCCCACCCCGCCATTGCGCCCCCAGGCTGACGCAGGCCCAGGCCCGGCGCATCCCATCTCCGTTCCCGTCTCCGCGCCCGTTCCCGGCATGCCCGCTCCGCCCGATCCCCTGCTCTGCGGCTTCCTCGTGCTCGACAAGGAGGCCGGCCTCACCTCCCATGGCTGCGTGGCCCGGGTGCGGCGCGCCTACGGCCTGCGCCGCGTCGGCCACGGCGGCACCCTCGATCCGGCCGTGACCGGCGTGCTGCCGATCGCCCTCGGCCCCGCCACCCGGCTGCTGCCCTACCTCGAGGGCGACAAGGCCTACCGGGGCACGGTGCAGCTCGGCCTGCGCACCGACAGCGACGACCTCAGCGGCGCCGAACTGGAGCGTCGCCCCCTGCCGCCGCTCACGCTGGAGGCGCTGGAGGCGGCCCTGGCCCCCTGGCGCGGTGCCGTGCTGCAGACGCCGCCCCAGGTGTCGGCGGTGCACAGCGACGGCGAGCGGGCCTACCGGCGGGCCCGCCGCGGCGAGACCGTGGCCCTGGCGGCCCGGCCGGTGACGATCCACCAACTGGAGCTGCTGGGCTGGGATGCCGAGCTGGGGCGGGTGGAGCTGGCGGTGCGCTGCTCGGCCGGCACCTACATCCGATCCCTCGCCCGCGACCTGGGCGAAGCCCTCGGCTGCGGCGGCTGCCTGGCGGAGCTGCGGCGCACCGAGGCCCTCGGCTTCAGCCTGGCCCAGGCGGTGCCCCTGGCGGCCCTGGAGGCCCGGGAGGCCGGGGCGCCGCCGGCCCTGATCGATCCCCTGCTGGCCCTGCCCCACCTGCAGCGCCGCCAGCTGAGCGAGGCCGAGCGGGAGGGCTGGCGCTGCGGCCGGGCCCTGGCGGCCGAGGGCTGCGATGGCGAGGCGGCCGTGGCCGTGGTGGCGCCGGATGGCAACCTGGCCGGCATCGCCCGGGCAGATGGAACGGGGCTGCTGCGGCCGAAGCTGGTCTTCGACGCCGCCGGCTGACCCCACAGCCCGGCACCCCACCCCGCGTTCCTTCCCGTTCATGGCCGGCCACAGCAGATGGGCCCAGATCAAGCGCACCAAGGCGGTGGTGGATGCCCGCCGCGGCGCCGTGTTCACCCGGCTCGGGCGCGAGATCAGCGTGGCCGCCCGCGCCGGGGCTGATCCGGCCGGCAACTTCCAGCTGCGCACGGCGATCGAGAAGGCCAAGGCCGCCGGGGTGCCCAACAGCAACATCGAGCGGGCGATCGCCAAGGGCTCCGGCCAGGCGGGCGCCGGCGCCGATGCCTTCGAGGCGGTGCGCTACGAGGGCTACGGCCCCGGCGGCGTGGCGGTGCTGGTGGAGGCCCTCACCGACAACCGCAACCGCACCGCCGCCGACCTGCGGCTGGCCTTCAGCAAGAACGGCGGCAAGCTCGGCGAGACCGGCTGCGTCAGCTACCTGTTCGAGCAGCGCTCCCTGGTGCGGCTGGAGCAGGCCGACCTCAGCGAGGAGACGCTGCTGGAGCGCCTGCTGGCCCTGGAGGAGGAGGGCGGCCCGGCGGTGCTGGGCTACGAGCTGGAGCCCGGCGGCGCCGAGGTGAGCGGCGCCTTCGCCGACCTGGAGGCCCTGCAGGACGGTCTGCGCCGCCAGGGGCTGGCGGTGCGGGAGTGGGAGCACCGCTGGATCCCCCAGACCCTCTGCCAGCTGAGCGATCCGGAGCAGCTGCGCGCCTGCCTGCGCATGCTCGACCTGCTTGAGGAGCTCGACGACGTGCGCAGCGTGACCGCCAACCTCGAGGCCGACGACGCCCTACTGGCCAGCCTGGAGGGCTGAGGCGGCTGCGGCGGCCCTGTCCACCACCAGGCACACGGCGCCGTGGCGGCGCAGCCAGCTGGCCGGCAGATCGGCGTGGGGCGGCTCCTGCAGCAGGCGCCGCAGCACCGGCCCCTTGGCCGCGCCGGTCACCACCAGCAGCAGCCGCTGGGCCTGCAGGATCTCAGCCAGGCCCAGGGTGATCGCCCGCTCCGGCACGGCGGCGGCCACCCCGCCGAAGGCGGGGGCGTTGGCGGCCCGGGTGCTGGCACTGAGGGCCAGGCAGCGGCAGGGCGCCTCGGCCGGGCAGGGGGGTTCGTTGAAGCCCACATGGCCGTTGAGCCCCAGGCCGAGCAGCTGCAGGCCCAGGCCGCCGGCGGCCGCCAGGCGGCCGGCATAGTCGCGCGCCGCGGCGGCCGGATCGGCCGCCAGCCCATCGGGCAGCCACACCCGGCCGGGGGGCAGCCCGAGCGGCCGCACCAGATGCTCGGCCATGAAGGCGGCGAAGGAGCGGGGGTCGGCCGGGGCCAGGCCCACGTACTCATCGAGGTTGAAGCTCAGCCACTCCTGGCGCAGCCGCTGCCGCGCCGCCGGCTCCAGGGCCGCGACGCGGCGCGCCAGGGCGGCGTACACCGGCTCCATCGTGCGGCCGGTGGCCAGGCCCAGGGGCCGGGAGGGCCAGCGCTGGCGCTCCTCCAGCAGCAGCGCGGCCACCCGTTCCGCCACGGCGGCCGCGTCGGCGAGCACAAGGGGCTGCAGGCCGGCGCCGAACGAACCCATCAGGGCTGGGACCAGCGACCCAGCTCCGCGCCCCGGTAGTAATGGCGCAGGATCTCGGCGTAGCCGCTGCCACGCAGCGCCATGGCGTAGGCCCCCCACTGGCTCATGCCCACACCATGGCCGAAGCCGCGGCCGCTGGCCACCAGCAGCGGCGGCTGGGCGCGGCCCGCTGCCACCGCCGCCCGGGTGACGCTGCCGCCGGCCCCATCCAGGCCGTCTGCGGCCGCATCGCCCGCCTCAGCCGGTTGGAAGGCGAAGCGCACCAGCGTGCTGCGCAGGCCAAGCCGCTGGCGCAGTTCGGCGCCGCTGAGCTCGAGGCTGCCGCCCGGGCCGATCACCCGCGCCCGGCGGATCCGCCCGGTAGCGGAGGCGGCCAGCACCTCGATCCGTTCGGCGCCGTCGGTTTCCTGGAAGAGGCGGCGCAGTTGGTCGGGGCTGAAGCTGAGCTGCCAGGCGCTCACGGGGCTGGCGTGGTCGTAGTCGGGCACGCTCACCAGGTAGGGGAGCTGGCTGCTCCAGATGTCGCCGCTGTTCTCGGTGCTGCCGCCGCTGCTGCTGTGGAACACGGCCTGGATCAGGCCACCGCCATGGAGGAGCACCTGGGAGCGGGTGCGGGCCACCGCCTCGCGGGTGGAGGCTGTTTCGGCCTCCACGCCCCGATACACCTGGCTGGCCACGGTGGCCTTCACATCGAAGGCGGCGCCGGGGCGACGCTGGCTGAGGGCGTAGGTGCGGGCGGCCACCGCCTGGGCGCTGAGCGCCTCCAGGGGCCAGCTGGCGGGCATCTCGCTGCCCACCACGCTGGGCAGGTAGGCCTCCAGAGCGATGTGGTTCACCGCCAGCAGTTGGTCGCCGTCGCGGCGCAGCACCAGGCTGCCGCGGTAGCGCCGCTCGCCCAGGGCCAGCAGGGCGGGGCCGGCGGGATCGAGGGGCTCCAGCCGCAGCGGCGCGGTGGCCGGCGCCAGCCGCAGCTCGGCGCCGGCGCCATCGCGCTGCACCACGACGGCGCCGGCCTCGCTGCTGAAGGCCAGGCGCTGGCCGGCGGCCAGGGTGAGCAGGGTGCGGCCGCCACCATCGAGCAGCCGCAGGGGGGCGCCGAGGGCCGCCACCTCGAGGGCGCCGCCACGGCGCAGCAGCACGCGCAGCTCGGCTTCGGCGGCCTCCGCCCGGGCCGGCGCCAGGGCCTGGAGGGGGAGGGTGCCGCTGGGCGGCGCCAGCAGCGGCAGCGCCGCGAGCGGCAACAGGGCCAGGGGCAGCAGCAGGGCGAAGGGGGCCAGGGGCGGCGGCGGGCGGGGCGCCCGGGGCAAGGACGCACCATTGTGACCAGCCCCGCCAGGGCGGGCCAGGACGGGGGGACAGGCGCGGCGGTGGTGCCGTGGCAGCATGCGCCGGAGGCGGAGTGCGGCCCGTGCAGGTCACCTTTCTCGGCACGAGCTCGGGCGTGCCCACCCGCTCGCGCAACGTGTCATCGGTGGCCCTGCGCCTGCCGCAGCGGGCGGAGCTCTGGCTGTTCGACTGCGGCGAGGCCACCCAGCACCAGTTCCTGCGCAGCGACCTGCGGGTGTCGCAGCTGAGCCGGATCTTCGTCACCCACATGCACGGCGACCATGTGTTCGGCCTGCCGGGGCTGCTGGCCAGCCTCGGGCTGGCGGGCACCTGCGAGGGGCTCGATCTCTACGGCCCCGATCCGCTGCGCGACTACCTGGAGGGCGTGCTGCGCACCTCCTCCACCCGCATCGGCTACCCGCTGCGCACCCACCGGGTGCGCGAGGCCGCCCGCAGCGGCAGCCTGCTGCTCGACGACGACGACCTCAGCGTGCGCTGCACGCCGCTCACCCACCGCGTGCCCGCCTTCGCCTACCGGGTGGACCGCAAGCCGCGGCCCGGCCGCTTCGACGTGGAGCGGGCCCGGGCCCTCGGCATCCCGCCGGGGCCGGTGTACGCCCAGCTCAAGGCCGGCCGCGAGGTGTGCCTCGACGACGGGCGGATCATCCGCGGCGCCAGCCTCTGCGGGCCGCCGCGGCCCGGCTGCAGCGTGGTGTATTGCACCGACACCGTGTTCAGCGAGGCGGCGGTGGAGCTGGCCCGCGGGGCCGACCTGCTGATCCACGAGGCCACCTTCTCCCACGCGGAGGCCGACCTGGCGATCGCCCGCCAGCACTCCACCAGCACCATGGCCGCCCAGACGGCCCTCGAGGCCGGCGTGAAGCGGCTGGTGCTCACCCACCTGAGCCCGCGCTACCTGCCCGGCAACCCCACCGGCCCCGACGATCTGCTGGCCGAGGCGCGGGCGATCTTCCCCGACACCTGCGTGGCCCACGATTTCCTCAGCATCGCCGTGGAGCCGGCCGAGGACGAGGCCCCGGCTGCTGAGGCCTGCAACAGTTCGCCCGATTCCGCTCCGTAGGTCCCATCGGCCGTGATACAAGGTCTCAGACGCGGTCTCACCGCCTGTTCGCCGGCTTCCTCCATGGCCCCCTCACTCCGTTCAGCCCTTCGCGCCATCGCCCGGACCCTGATGGTTCTGCCCCTGGCGCTGCTGGTCTGCTTCGCTGGCCCCGCAGCCGCGGCCCAGTGGGATGCGGCCACCCTCACCGTGACGGCCAACGCCGACGGCAGCACGGTCACCTTCTCGGAGAAGGAGTTCAAGGCCGGCCGCAAGCTGTTCAACGACACCTGCGGCACCTGCCACGCCGGCGGCATCACCAAGACCAACCAGAACGTGGGCCTCGACCCTGAAACCCTGGCCCTGGCCACCCCGCCCCGCGACAACGTCGCCGCCCTGGTGGACTACATCAAGGACCCCACCTCCTATGACGGCGAGTACAGCATCGCCGACGTGCACCCGAGCATGCGCAGCACCGACGTGTTCGTGAAGATGCGCGATCTCGACGACGAGGACCTGCGCCTGATGGCCGGCTACATCCTGGTGGCCCCCAAGGTGCAGGGCATCCAGTGGGGCGGCGGCAAGATCTACTTCTGATCCGCCTCCGAGCGGTGTCAGCCCCCGGCGCTGCCGGGGCCTTCCGGCCGGTGCCCCAGCACCGGCCTTTTTCATGGCCTCAGGCGGCTTGCTTTGCCTCAGGCAGCTGGCACAGCTTCAGGCAGCTGGCACAGCTTCAGGCGGCGTGGTGTTGGCCGGATCGCAGGAGGCCGGCTGCTTGCTGTACCACCACTCCTGCAGGGCCGGTGCCAGGCGCTGGGGGAAGAGGGTGATCACCGTGGGGGTGGGGCGGGCCCCCGGCTGCAGCAGCTCCACGGCGTAGGAGGGGCAGCGGCGGGCCGCCAGATCGGCCACAAAGCGCCGGCCGATGCGGCGCCAGCTCGGCTCCTTGCTGCGCCAGGCGAGGCGGCAGCAGGGCCAGGGCAGTTCCTCGCGATCAAAGAGGCGGCAGCAGGGCCCCAGCACACGGAAGCTGTACTGGCCGCCGGGGCTGGCGTGCACGCTGCCGTGCGCCAACACGGCAGCCGCTGGGGAGAAGGGCTGGGTGGCCATGAAAAAGCCACCCCGGAGGGGTGGCGCAGATGGGGATCGCAGCAGCGAAGGCTCAGTAGAGCTCTTCTTCGGCGTGGGTCTTGATGGTGCAGTCGCTGGTGGGGTAGGCCACGCAGGTGAGCACGAAGCCGGCTTCGATCTGGTCGTCGTCCAGGAAGCTCTGATCGCTCTGATCCACGGTGCCAGCAGTGATCTTGCCGGCGCAGGTGCTGCAGGCACCAGCACGGCAGGAGTAGGGGAGGTCGATGCCCTGCTCTTCAGCGGCGTCGAGGATGTACTGGTCGTCAGGAACCTCGATGGTCTTGTTGAGGCCTTCGCTCTCGTTGATGAGGGTGACCTTGTAGGAAGCCATGGAAGGGATTGGGGCTGACAGCAACCCGGAGCTCCGGGCCTGCAGGACCCGCTATTCATACATCCGCCGGAGGCCGTTCCCGGCGGTTTGGTCGCCGCTGCGCGGGAAGGCCAATCAAAGCCAGGGCACAGATCAGCGTGCCTTATGCGACATCCGGCCGCCGTTCGATCTGCAACAGGCCCCAGCGGTCCTGGCTGACCACCGGCTGGGCCCGCCAGCCCTCGGCCTCGAGACAGGCGATCAGGGCGGGCGCCTGGTCCACCAGCAGGCCGCTCAGCAGGCCGATGCCCCCCGGCGCCAGCAGCCGCACGAAGCCGGGGCAGAGCGCCTCGATCACGGGCGCCAGGATGTTGCAGAGCAGCAGGTCGGCGGGGGCCCCGCCGGGGCGGGCCGCAGCCTGGGCCCCCTCCTGGCGCGCCTCCAGGGCCTCAGCCAAGGCCTCCAGGGAGCCCTGCACCACCGCCAGGCGGTCTTCGGCGCCATTGAGCCGGGCATTCGAGCCGGTGGCGCGCACGGCCAGGGAATCGGTGTCGGAGGCGGTCACGCCGTCGGCTCCGAGGGCCAGGGCCGCCAGGCCGAGCACTCCGCTGCCGCAGCCCAGATCGGCCACCTGCAGCCCCGCCAGGGAGCCCCCCCGCTCCAGGGCGAGCCGCTCGAGGCCCTCCAGGCAGAGGCGGGTGGTGGGGTGGCTGCCGGTGCCGAAGGCGCTGCCCGGATCCATGTGGATCACCAGGCGCCCGGCGTGTTCGGCGGGCAGGTCGAGCCAGGCCGGCAGGATCAGCATGCGCTCGCCCACCGGATCGGGCTGCCAGTGCTGCTTCCAGCTGAGGCTCCAGTCCTCCTCCGGCTGGCGGATCCAGCGGGCCGGGCCGAGCCGGAGGCCGAAGGGTTCACCGAGGGGCTCCAGGGCCAGGAGCAGCTCCCGGCGCTGGGCCTCCGGCCAGTCGGCCTCGGGCAGCCAGGCCTGCAGCAGGCGCTGCTCCGGGGCCTCCGGGCTGTGGCGCAGGGCGATGCGGCCGATGCCGAGGCCCGGCAGCTTCCAGAGCAGCGAGTCCTCGAGCTCCGGCGGGCAGGGCAGCTCCAGCCGCCACCAGGCGGGCGCGGCGCCCTCCATCAGAGGGTGACCGGGTGGGCTTCCTGGATGCCGTTGATCTGGTGGATCGTGGCCAGCAGGCTGGGCGGGATGGGGTCGTCGAGGCTGAGCACCATCACGGCGTCGCCGCGCACGATGCGGCGACCCACCTGCATCGAGGCGATGTTCACGTTGTGCTCGCCGAGCAGGGAGCCGAGCTGGCCGATGATGCCCGGCATGTCGCGGTGGCGGGTGAACAGCATGTGGCGGCTGGGCGCCACGTTCACCGGAAACTCATCGATGGTGGTGACCCGCAGCTCGCCATCGGCGAACACGGCACCGGTGACGCTGTGGGCCCCCTTGGAGCCCTTGGAGGACAGCTTGAGCGAGCCGCCGGCGAAGTCGCGGCTGGCGTCGTCCTTCACCTCGAGCACGTGGATGCCCCGCTCGCGGGCCTCGAGGGCAGCGTTCACGTAGTTGATGCTGTCGCCGAGGGCGGTGGAGAGCACCCCCTTGAGGGCCGCCACCACCAGGGGCTGGGAGGGATGGCTGGCGAAGTCGCCCTGGAGGCGCACCTCCAGCTCGCTGATCTGGCCGCCGGCCAGCTGGGCCACCAGCTGCCCCAGGGTTTCGGCCAGCTGCAGGTGGGGCTTGAGCTGCTCCATCACCTCGGCGTTGAGGCCGGGGATGTTCACGGCGCTGCGGGCCGGCAGGCCCAGCAGCACATCGCGGATCTGCTCGGCCACGTCGATGGCCACGTTCTCCTGGGCCTCTTCGGTGGAGGCGCCCAGGTGGGGGGTGAGGATCAGCCGCTCCTTCACGCTCCGCAGCGGCGAATCGGCCGCCAGGGGCTCCTTGGCGAACACATCGAGGGCGGCGCCGGCGATCACGCCCTGCTCCACGGCCTCGGCCAGGGCCGCCTCATCGACGATGCCGCCGCGAGCGCAGTTGACCAGGCGCGCCGTGGGCTTCATGGTGCGCAGCAGCTCCGCGTTCACCAGGTTCTCGGTGTCGGGGGTGCGGGGCAGGTGCAGGGTGATGTAATCGGCCTGGGCGAAGAGCTCGGGCAGGGGCAGCAGCCGCACCTGCATCTGCTGGGCCCGCTCCGGCGACACGAACGGGTCGTAGGCCACCAGCTCCATGCCCATGGCCCGCGCCACCCGGGCCACGTGGGAGCCGATCTTGCCGAGGCCCACCACGCCAAGCGTTTTCTTGTAGAGCTCGTTGCCCACGTAGGTCTTGCGGTCCCAGCCGCCGGCCATGGTGCTGGCGTGGGCGTGGGGCACGTGGCGCGAGAGCGAGAGCATCAGGGCCAGGGCCTGCTCCGCCGCGGCGATGGTGTTGCCCTCGGGCGAATTCACCACCAGCACGCCCCGGCGGGTGGCGGCCTTCACATCGACGTTGTCGACGCCCACGCCGGCGCGGCCGATGATGCGCAGCCGGTCGGCGGCATCGATCACCTCGGCGGTGACCTGGGTGCCCGAGCGGATCATCAGGGCGTCGTAGGCGCCGATGGCCTCGCGCAGCTCCTCGGGTGAGAGCCCGGTGCGCACATCCACCTGGGCCACCTGGGAGAGGATGTCGATCCCCGTTTGATCGATGGGATCGGAAACCAGAACCTTCGTCATGTCCGGCGGTGGCGAGAAGCGCCCGGCGGGCGCGGTGAAGAGGATGCGCCCAGCGGGCGGGCCGGAGGTGCAGTGTAGAGAGCGGGGAGAATCGCCCCGTTCGCGAGGCCGCCACCGGCGGCAGGAAGGAGACGAGTGGGCATGAGCGTGGTGGTGGTGCTGCGGGAGCGGGAGCGGCTGCAGCAGCTGCGCGAGAAGCTGGCGGCGGCCACCCCGGCGATGACCGCCCTGGTGGCGATCGGCGCCGGCGAAACCCCCATCAGCGCGGTCGACCGGCTGGATCCGGCGGCAGCCCGTCGCCGCCGCCAGCGGAGCATGGCCCGCTGGCTGCTGCCCTTCGGCTTCCTGGCCGGCCTCACCTTCACCCAGATCACCGATCTGCACACCTTCGATGCCCTCGGCCGCTGGGGCGAGCCGGTGCTGGGCGGCCTGCTGGGCATGGGCTCCGGCTTCATGGGCAGCTTCGCCGCCGCCGCGAGCGTGGCCTCGGAGGAGGACGACCGCATCCGAATCCTGCGCAACCGCCTCGACGAAGGCAACTGGCTGCTGCTGGTGGAGGCCCCCGCCGGCGTGGAGATCCCCTGGACCCTGGTGCAGCAGGCGCGGCCCCAGGCGGTGGTGCGCCTCTCGGAGGGCTGAGGGAGGCGGTGATGCCCACGGAAACGGGCGCGCTGGCGGCGCTGCTGGCCCTGGCCGAGCAGGCCCTGCGCAGCTGGGAGTGCGAATGGAGCGACTTCCTGGAGGCCCCCCTGCGGGAGCGGGCCGAGCGGGAGCTGGCCGACTGGGGCGAGCTGAGCGTGGCCAGCGATGGCGGCCACCCCGGCGCCGAGCGGCGGCGCCTGCTGCTGCGCCGCCGCGAGCTGGCGGCGGAGCCCCTGCCCGTGGCGCCGGCGATGGCCGGCCTGGAGATCAGCGGCAACTTCCTCTTCGATCCAGCCGGCCGCGCCGACTTCGAGGCGGCCCTGGCGGCGGCGGGGGCCGCCAACGGGGAGCTGGGCGATCTCTGGCTGCGAGGCGACCGCGGCGCCCAGGCGATCGTGGCGGCGGATCTGGCCCGGCGCCTCGACGGCGGCGATGGCCTGGTGCGCAGCGTGGCGGTGCGCTTCGAGGCCAGGCCGCTCGAGGCCCTGCAGCCGCCCCAGCGGCGCGAGCCGAAGCGCCTCACCAGCGTGGAGGCCTCCCGCCGGGTGGATGCGGTGGCCTCGGCCGGCTTCGGCCTGTCCCGCAGCCGCCTGGCGGACCTGATCCGCCAGGGCGCGGTGCGGCTCAACTGGCAGCCGCTCAGCAGTCCGAGCCGGGAGCTCGAGGCCGGCGACCGGATCCAGCTCGACCAGCGCGGCGAGCTGCGCATCGAGAGCATCACGCCCACCCAGCGGGGCCGGCTGCGGATCGTGATGGAGCGCTGCTGAGGGGCCCGCTTCCGGCTGCTATGGTCGGCGCACTGATGGCCGGCAGCCGCTCCGCGGCAGCACTGCAATCAGCCCGGGGATCGGCGGCACGAACCGCAGCTCCACACCATGCGAAACAGGGCCCACATCGGCCGTTTTCGTTCACCCTCAGAAGGGCGATTAGCTCAGAGGTAGAGCACTACCTTGACACGGTAGGAGTCACTGGTTCGATTCCAGTATCGCCCACTTCATCCAGCACCAACGCCATGGCCACCCACCCCTCCAGCAGGATCGTGGTGGTGGGTCTGGCCCGCTCCGGCGTGGGCGCCGCCCGGCTGCTGCGGGCCCGCGGCCATGGCGTGCTGCTGATCGAGAGCCGCGGCGATGCCGCCCTTGAGGCCCGCGCCGCCGAGCTGCGCACCGAGGGCATCGAGGTGCGTCTCAACACCCCCCTGAGCGGCGCCACCTTCAACGCCCTCGGCTACCGGCCCGACGCCGTGGTGGTGAGCCCCGGCATCCGCTGGGATCACCCCACCCTGGTGGAGCTGCGGGCCGCCGGCCTGCGCGTGCAGGGCGAACTCTCGCCCGCCTGGGAGGCCACCGCCGCCACCCCCTGGATCGCCATCACCGGCACCAACGGCAAGACCACGGTGACCCACCTGGTGCATCACCTGCTCAGCCGAGCGGGGCTCGATGCCCCCCTCTGCGGCAACGTGGGCCACTCCGCTGCGGAGCTGGCCCTGGCCTGCCTGCGGGCGGGGCGCCAGCCGGACCGGCTGGTGGTGGAGGTGAGCAGCTATCAGATCGAGGCCTCGCCCGAACTCGCCCCGGCGATCGGGCTGTGGACCACGCTCACCCCCGATCACCTCGAGCGCCACGGCACCCTCGACAACTACCGGGCGATCAAGCGCAGCCTGGTGGAGCGGGCGGCGGTGCGCATCCTCAACGCCGATGACCCCGACCTGCGGGCCCGCGCCGGCAGCTGGGACCGGGCCCACTGGATCACCGCCGGCCCCCGCAACGCCCTGCCCGCCGGCATCTCGCCGCGGCTCTGGATCGAGAACGGCCAGGTGCAGAGCGAGGCTGGCCCCCTGTTCGCGGCCGACTCCCTGGCGATGCCCGGCGATCACAACCGCCAGAACATGCTGATGGCCGCCGCCGTGGGCCTGGAGCTGGGGCTGGCCCCGGCCGTGATGGAGGCGGCCCTGCGGGAGTTCCCCGGGGTGCCGCACCGGCTGGAGCGGATCCGCAGCAGCGGCGGCATCACCTGGTACAACGACAGCAAGGCCACCAACTACGACGCCGCCGAGGTGGCGCTGCGGGCCCTGGAGGGGCCGCTGGTGGTGCTGGCCGGCGGCCAGTCGAAGGTGGGCGAGGCTGCGGCCTGGGTGGCGGAGCTGCGGCGCCAGGCCCGGGCCGTGGTGCTCTACGGCGCCTCCCGGGCCGAGTTCCAGGAGCTGCTGGCCCGCCACGGCTACGGCGGTGCGGTGCACTGCTGCGAGGGGCTGGATGAGGCGGTGCCGCTGGCGGCCTCCCTCGCGGCGGGCTGCCGGGCCGTGCTGCTCTCCCCCGCCTGCGCCAGCTTCGATCAATACAGCGATTTCGAGGCCCGCGGCGACCATTTCCGCCGCCTGGTGGCGGAGTTGCCCGAAGCTGGCGGGGTCGCCGCCTGAACCGATGGCCCACTGGCTGATGAAAAGCGAGCCCGAGGTGTACGGGATCGATCACCTCGAGCGGGAGGGCAGCACCCTCTGGGATGGCATCCGCAACTACCAGGCGCGCAACTTCATGCGCACGATGCAGGTGGGCGACCGGGCCTTCTTCTACCACTCGAACGCCACGCCCCCCGGCATCGTGGGCCTGATGGAGGTGGTGGAGATCGGCCTCACCGACCCCACCCAGTTCGATCCCGCCAGCAAGTATCACGATCCCGCCTCCCGGCCTGAGGCCCCCCGCTGGGACTGCGTGCGGCTGCGCTTCCTGCGGCGCTTCGGCGAGCTGCTCAGCCTGGAGCGGCTGCGGGAGGAGTTCACGCCCGAGGAGCTCGGCGTGGTGAAGCGCGGCAACCGGCTCTCGATTCTGCCCGTGAGCGAAGCCGCCGCCGGCCGCCTGTTCTCCCTGCTGGGAGAGAAGCCCTAGGCCGCCCTGCCGAGGGGGGCCCCACTGGCGCCGGCGGCCCCGCAGAACCGGGGGCTGCCGGGGAACAGGCTGGCGAGATAGCAGCGGGTGAGGTCGCGGTTGGCCACGCCGTTCTGCACCAGAAAGCCGGCAAGGGCGGCCTGCACCAGCCGGTACTGATCCCAGTTGGGATGGCGGTCGATGAACTGGCGCATCGCCAGCAGCAGCGGCGCCGGCACGTCGGCCCGCAGGCTCACCACGCCCTCCTCGCCGGCCCCCGCTCCAGCCGCGTTGCCGCTCCCGAACCCGCTCTCTGCCCCCATCGATGCCCTGCCTGCCGGCGCTCTGCGGCCATCAGTTCCCCACATCCGCCGGCGGGCGTCAAGCGAGCTGCCGCGGCCCCATCCCAGGCTGAGACTCGGCCCCCGGAGCCGGTTCCGGCTGGGGCCAACCTGCAGGCCCGGGAACGCGGCGGGGTCCACCGCGGCTGTCAAGGGGAGAGCGCGGAACGCGCCCCCTTTCCCCAGCCTGGGCGCTCAACGCCACGGGGGAGCGGCAACGCCCCCGACAAAATCGGGGAAAACCTGTGCAAAACCCCGGCGGGCCACTGGAAAGCCGGGGAAAACCAATCTGATCAGCAGCGCTGATCAGTGCCGGCGCCGGCCTCCGCTCCGCCGGCGATCTCACACGGGTCAGCCAGGGGCAGCAGCGCGAGGGCGGCGGCGATGGCGGCGCTGGCGCCCTCCTGCCAGGCCCCCTCCACGCCACGCCGTGGGCCGCCGGGGCTGAGCACGAAGCGCAGGGCCCAGCGCTGGCGATCCCCATCAAGACCCAGCCAGAGGCTGCCGGCTTCCCAGGCCCCAGGCCCGGCCCCAGGCCCGGCGGAGGGCGGAGCCGGGACCTCGGGCTCAAGCTGCAGCTCGAGCTCGAGGCTCACCTGCTCCTCCGGCATCAGCAACGTTTCGAGGGAGCGGTGCTGCTGCCGCAGGCGACACAGCCCCTCCTGCAGGCTGCGGGCCTCCAGCAGGCTGAGCTCGGCGGCCCAGCCGCAGCCGCCCACCAGCACGGGGTAGGGGGCCCGCGACGGATCGTGCGCGAGGCGCCAGCCCTCCCCCTCCTGCACCTGCACGGCGTCAGCCGGGCAGCAGATCCGGCTGGTCCTGCTCGTCGCTCAGTTCGATGATCGCCCGCTGCACCGGCTTGATCATCGAATCGTCGAGCAGGCCATCGAAGTCGTCGAAGCGACGCTGCTTGGCCCGGAAGGCGATCCGAACGGTGGTGAGATAGCGGTTGCTGGCGTGGCGGATCAGGCTCTCAGCGCGCTGGGCCAGTTCCTTCGGATTCACTTCGGGGCTGCTCTGCATGCGCTGCGACGGTTCGCCACGGGATTCGTCAATCTAAACCCGCTGCTCCACACCCCCCCATGCCAGGCACCCTCGCCATCGATCTGGGCAGCAGCACCACCGTGGTGGCCTGGCAGGAGCGGGGCGGCGAGCCGCGGCTGCTGCCGCTGCCCCCTTACAGCGCCGCGGATCCCTGCGTGGTGCCGAGCCTGCTGTGGCTGGCAGGGCCGGAGCAGCACCGCCCCCTGATCGGGCGCCAGGTGCTCGAGAGCGGCCGGGCCGAGGCGGAGGAGCCGGGGTTGCTGCGCGACTTCAAACGGCGGATCGGGGCCCCCGAGGGGAGCAGCCCCGGCAGCGGCGCCTGGCTGAGCGCGGAACAGGCCGGCGCGCTGCTGCTGCGCAGCCTCTGGGAGGCGCTGCCCGCCGGCGTGGAACCGGAGCGGCTGGTGCTCACGGCGCCGGTGGAGGCCTACCGGGGCTACCGCGAGTGGTTGCAGGCGGTGAGCGCCGACCTGCCCGTGCCCGAGATCGCCCTGGTGGATGAGCCCACGGCGGCGGCGATCGGGGCCGGGCTGCCGGCGGGCAGCCGCGTGCTGGTGGTGGATGTGGGCGGCGGCACGATCGACCTCTCCCTCGTGGCCCTGGAGGGGGGCGAGGGCCGGGCGGCGCCGATCGCCCAGTTGCTGCGCTTCGCCGGTCGCGATCTCAATCGCAGCGGCCAGAGCCTGCGCTGCGCCCGGGTGATCGGCAAGGCGGGCCTGGCCCTCGGCGGCCGCGACCTCGACCGCTGGATCGCCGCCGAGCTGCGGCCCGACCTGCCGGCCCAGGGGGCGCTGCTGCAGGCGGCCGAGCGGCTCAAGATCCAGCTCAGCCGGGAGAGCAGCGGCCTGCAGGTGTGGAGCCCGGCGTCGGGCGTGGTGGAGGAGCTGCGGCTGGAGCGGGAGCGCTTCGAGCAGCTGCTGCGCGGCAGGGGGCTGCTCGAGCAGCTCGATGGCCTGCTCGAGAGCGTGCTCGCGGCGGCGCGCGGGGAGGGCCTGGGCCGCGACGCCATCGACGCGGTGCTGCCGGTGGGAGGCGGCAGCCGCCTGCCGCTGCTGCAGCGGTGGCTGGCGGAGCGCTGCGCGGGCCTGCCGCTGCACGGGGAGCGGCCGGTGGAGGCAGTGGCCCTCGGCGCCCTGGCCCTCACCCCGGGGGTGCGGCTGCGCGATGTGCTGGCCCGCGGCGTGTCGCTGCGCTGCTGGGACCGGCGCAGCGGCCGCCACCACTGGCATCCGCTCTTCGTGGCGGGCCAGACCTGGCCCACCGACACGCCGCTGGAGCTGGTGCTGGCCTGCAGCCAGGACGGCCAGGAGCGGATCGAGCTGGTGCTCGGCGAGCCGCTGCCGGAGCAGCGGGCCGAGGTGGTGTTCGTGGATGGCCTGCCCCAGCTGCGGGGCCGCCAGGCGGGGGCGGCCCGGGTGGAGCCCTGGGCCGACCAGCCGGCGCCGCTGCCGCTGCAGCCGCCGGGCCGGGCCGGGGAAGACCGGCTGCGCCTGGCCTTCGCGATCGATGCCGCCGGCCAGCTCACCCTGCAGGTGCACGACCTGGCCGCCAGCGCCGCGGCCGACGGCGGGACCACGCCCCCCCTGCGCCTGGGTCCGGTGCGCTGAGCGCCCACCGGACCGTGCCGTGGGCCGGCTGGCTTCATACAACGGACCCATACGAACCGGGCGGCCTTGGCCCTTCTCCACCACCGTCTGCCGCGCTTCTGGCTGGCCCTCACCCTGGGCTCGGTGCTGGCCGCGGTGGGGGGGCTCTACTGGTGGGAGCGGCAGCTGCCGGGCCGGCTGGAGCAGGCCGTGAGCCGCGGCGACCTCGACGCCTGCCTGCGCTACAGCGAGCAGATGGCGGCCCTCAGCTGGCTGCCGGGGGGAACCCCGCTGCAGCAGGGGCGCTGCCGCCGCGATAAGGCCGCCCAGCTCTGGCAGGAGCGTGCCTGGGCGGAGGCCCTGCGGATGCAGCGCCAGCTGGTGGCCTCGGCGGCCGCCACCCCCGCCGACAGGCAGCGGCTCGAGGACTGGCAGGAGTCGCTGCGGGCCGAGGCGATCAGCCGCTTCCAGGCGGGAAATCTGGAGGGGGCGCTGGCGGCCCTGCAACCCCTGGGCGAAGCCGGGGGCCGGGGCGGCAGGGCCCTGGGCGACGAACTGCGCGAACTCTGGAACAGCAGCAGCCTGCAGCTGAAGCGGGCGGAGCGGCTGAGCCGCGAATCCCGCTGGTGGGAGGCCCTCGATGCCCTCAACCGGATCGAACACCCCTGGTGGCAGCAGCGCAGCCAGCCGGTGCGGCGGCGGGTGGAGGCCGGCCTGCAGAGCCTGCGCAGCGCCGAGCGCCAGCGCGACAGCCACGGCAGCCTGCCCCACACGGTTCCGCCCGAACGCCTCGATGCCCTGGTGCAGAAGCGGATCGCCGCCGGCATGGACGAGTGGAAGGCGTTTGAGGCCTCGTGCCGCGAACTGGGCGGCAAGGTGGTGGAGGCCGGGCCGGAGAGCGCCTGCCAGCGCTGACCCAGGCCGGGTGAGCGCGTGACAGGATTGGCGCGTTTGATCCGGGCGCAGATGCAACCAGGCGATCAGGTGACGGTGTGCCGCAGCGTGGTGGTGTTCAACCATCCCCAGCACCGCGGCCAGGCCTTCGACCTTGAGGGTCAGCAGGGCGAGGTGGTCACCGTGCTCAACGACTGGAAGGGCCGGCCGATCAGCCCCACCCTGCCGGTGGTGGTGGCCTTCGGCAAATTCCGCGCCCACTTCCGCGCCGACGAGCTCGCCCCCGCCGCCTGAGCCCCCAGGGGTCAGGGGCTGATCAGAAACACCCCGTCCTCGCCATCCACCGCCTGCAGGCACAGCTGGATCGATTCCCGCCGGGTGGTGGGCACCGAGCGGCCGCAGACATCCGGCTGGATCGGCAGCTCCCGGTGCCCCCGATCCACCATCACCGCCAGCAGCACGCGGCGGGGTCTGCCCCAGGCCTGGAGGGCCTCGAGGGCGGCCCGCACGGTGCGGCCGGTGAAGATCACGTCATCCACCAGCACCACCAGGCGGCCGTCGATCTCCACGGGCAGCCGTGTGGCCTGCACCATCCGGGTGCCCACCCGCTCGAGATCGTCGCGGTGGAAGGTGGGATCGAGGCTGCCGCAGGCGATGCCATGGCCGCAGATCCGCTCGATCCGGCCGGCGAGCACCCGGGCCAGATCCACCCCGCGGGTGGGGATGCCGAGCAGCACGAGATCCCGGCTGTCGGCGGCGCATTCCAGCAGCTGGGTGGCCATCCGATCGAGCGTGCGCCCGAGGTCGGTGGGGCTGAGAAGCTCCCGCCGCCGACCCACCGCAGCGGGCTCAGAAAGAGGGTCCATGGAAGAGGGAATCGGCGGAGATCACTGGGTCGCCCTGGGTATTGCCATGGGTGTCGCCATGGGGGTTGCCATGGGTGCCGTCAGGCGAGCGCGGTGCGTGTCGCCAAAGGCTGACGCAGCTTCAGCCGCCTCAGGGCACGGGAGGGGGTGGGAGTAGGTTATGTGCGGCAGAAGTCGAGAGATCAGCAGGACGTCCGGGTGAAAGCCATTCCGTCTCCCCAGCACCCTTCGCTCGACCCCTTCGCCGGCGCAGATTCCGGATCGATCGCACCGGTTGTGCTCGCCATCCTCGACGGATGGGGCCACCGCGACGACACCACCCACAACGCCATCCGGGCCGCCACCACCCCGGTGATGGATTCCCTCTGGGAGGCCTATCCCCACACCCTGATCGAAGCCAGCGGCGCCGCCGTGGGCCTGCCCGACGATCAGATGGGCAATTCGGAGGTGGGCCATCTCACCATCGGCTCCGGCCGGATCATCCGCCAGGAGCTTGTGCGCATCGGCCAGGCCGTGCGCGATGGCAGCCTCTTCGACAACCAGGCCCTGCGCGATCTCGCCAGCCAGCTCAAGGGCAGCGGCGCTCGCCTGCACCTGATCGGGCTCTGTTCCGATGGGGGCGTGCACAGCCACCTCGACCACCTGGCCGGCCTGCTGCGCTGGGCGGGCCGCAACGGCCTGCAGGACGTCCACGTTCACGCCATCACCGATGGTCGCGACACCGCCCCCACCAGCGGGGCCGGCTTCCTGGCCAGCCTCGAGCAGCACATCCAGGCGGCGGGGGTCGGCAGGATCGCCACCCTCTGCGGCCGCTACTGGGCCATGGACCGCGACAACCGCTGGGAGCGGACCGAGCGGGCCTACCGGCTGCTCACCGAAGACGGCAGCTGCACCGCCCTGACCCCGGCGGAGATCCTGGCCGAGTCGTACGCGGCCGGCATCAGCGATGAGTTCCTGGAGCCGGTGCGGCTCGTGCCGGGGGCGATCCAGCCCGGCGATGGCGTGGTGTGCTTCAACTTCCGCCCCGACCGGGTGCGCCAGCTGATCCGGGCCCTGGTGCTGCCGGAGTTCAGCGGCTTCGAGCGGGAGCGCATCAGCCCCCTCTCGATCGTCACCTTCACCCAGTACGAGCGGGGCCTGCCGGTGCAGGTGGCCTTCCCACCCGAGTCCCTCGATGGCCTGCTGGGCCAGGTGGTCTCCGAGCACGGCCTGCGCCAGTTCCGCACGGCGGAAACGGAGAAGTACCCCCACGTCACCTACTTCATGAACGGTGGCATCGAGCAGGCCTTCCCCGGTGAAGACCGCCACCTGGTGCCCTCCCCCCGGGTGGCCACCTACGACATGGCGCCGGCCATGTCGGCCGACAAGCTCACCGAGAGCTGCATCGCCGCCATCCAGAAGGGCATCTACTCCCTGGTGGTGATCAACTACGCCAACCCCGACATGGTGGGCCACACCGGCCTGATGGAGGCCACCACGGAAGCCATCCAGAAGGTGGATGCCTGCGTGGGCCGGCTTGTGGAGGCCACGAACCGCATGGGCGGCACCCTGCTGATCACCGCCGATCACGGCAATGCCGAGGTGATGCAGGGCCCCGACGGCCGCCCCTGGACCGCCCACACCACCAATCCCGTGCCGGTGATCCTGGTGGAGGGCGAAAAGCGCAGGCTGCCCGGCCACGGCACCGATGTGCACCTGGCTGAGGGCGGTGGTCTCGCCGACATCGCCCCCACCCTGCTCGACATCCTGGATCTGCCCACGCCCGCCGGCATGACGGGCTCCTCCCTCATCCTTCCGGCCGTCACCCCTGCCGGCCGCGTGGCCCAGCCCATCGGCGCCCCGGCCCTCGGCAGCTGATCCGCGGCCGTCGACGGCCTGAACGGAAGCATCATCCCCGACACCGGCAGGGTTCACAAAATCCTCAGACTGGGGCGCCGCTCCGGGCCAGGCCGCATGGGGGCGCAACGGGAGCAAGGCCTGGCACGGCTCCTGGCCTCGCCGAGGTTCACGGCGGCACAGAAACCGTGCGGGCTCAGTCCCATTGGACACGCAGCGCAAGCGCTGCGTTTATGACGCAGGACTGCTAGGGTGCTTCCAGTAGACGCATTCACAATGACTGTCGCGACTCTCACCCTCGGCCAAAGCACTTACGTGCTCAGCCCCAAAGGCTTCCCCGTCGAGGCCGAGGGGAAGAATTACAAATGGGAGGTTGAGCCCAAGAAAGGCGACAGCATCCAAGGCCTTGCAGTCAAGACCTTCGGCGGCGGCAGCCACAGCATCAAGTTCGAGTCCCGGCTGGTCAATTCCACCGTTGACACCCGCACCGACGCCAAGTTCGTCGACGGGTCCGACAAGATTGATTTCGAAGCCGGTGTGGCCGGTACCACCATTCTGACCGGCTATGAAGCCTCCACCGGTGGCGACACCGTGTGCTTCTTCAAGGGCGTGAACAACAGCAGCCTGACCACCGGCTCCAAGTCCGACTCGGTCAGCCTGCTCCGCACCAAGGCCACCGTGGGCAACGCCACCTTCAACCTCGGCAAGGGTCAGGACGCCATCACCGTCGCCGGCAAGGACAAGCTGGGCACCGGCGTTGTCATCAACCTCGGCAAGGATTCCGATCGCGACCTCATCACGGTTGCCGACAAGTCGGTCTTCAACAAGACCACCGTTGTCAACTTCACCGACAAGGTGGATCGGATCAAGGTGGGCAACACCACCTACACCAACAAGGCAGACCTCAAGAAGGTCTTCGGCAGCGACATCATCTTCACCGACACCTGATTTCTGCTCTGTCGTCTACTCCCTCGGGGCTCCTACTGGAGCCCCTTTTTTGATGCACGCGTCCAGCGGTCGCCCCTCCCTGGCCCCCACCTCCCCCCTGGCCCTGGCCCTGCAGGCGGAACGCCATGGTGCGTGGCAGGAGGCTGCAGCCTTCTACCGGGAGGCGGAGCGGCACGAGCCGAATGATCACCGGCTCCCCACCAACAGGGCCCATGCCCTCTGGCTGGCCGACGATCCCCTGCCAGCCCTGGCGGCAGCGGGCCGGGCCGTGGAGCTGGAGCCGCGGGCGGCCTTGCCGCGGCGCAACCTGGGCAACATCCTGCGCGATCTGAACCGCTTTGAGGCGGCGGAAACGGCCTATGCCACCGCCATGCACCTGGAAGGCCAGCGGGACCCCCTCACGGCCTGGAACCGAAGCCAGACCCTCATCGGGCTCCAGCGCTACGACCAGGCCTACACCCTGGCGGAACGCCGGCTGGAGCTGGAGGCCTTCGAGCCCTGGCGGGATGGGCCCAGCTGGCAGGGCTGGCAGCCATGGAGCGGCGGCAGGCAGCGGCAGCCCGTGCAGATCTGGAGTGAGCAGGGCCTCGGCGACACCCTGCAGTACGTGCGCTGGATTCCCCTGCTGCTGCGCCGGGGCCATCCGGTGCAGCTGGTGGTGGAAGCCTGCCTCTGCTCCCTGCTGCAGGAGGGGCTTGGCTGGGCCGGTGCCGGGCTGGAGGTGCAGAGCAAGGAGGCCCTCACGGGCGTCAACGCCGGCGGACCGCCCTGCCATGGCTCCCTGCTCAGCCTTCCCTGGCGCCTCGGCGGCGCCCCGGCCACCACCGCTGAGCCCTATCTGCACTCCCCCCTGTGGCGCCCACGCCGGCCGCCAGGCGGCTCCGAGCTGCGCGTGGGGCTGGTGTGGGCGTCGGGACGCAAGCTGGAGGAGCCATTCATGGCGCGGGAATACGAACGCCGCACCCTGCCAGCGCCCCATCTGGTGGCGCTGCTGGAGGGCCTGCAGGCCTGCGCCGAGCGCCAGGGCCGCAGCCTGCGGCTGGAATCGCTGCAGCTGGGGGAAGACCGGCAGCTGGCCGCTGGCTGGCGTGGCCGCTTCGCGGCGGAGCTGCCGGGGAACGCCGGCTTCGCCGCCACGGCCCGCCACATCGCCGGCCTGGATCTGGTGATCAGCGTCGACACGGCGGCCGCCCATCTGGTGGGGGCCATGGGGCACCCGGGCTGGGTGCTGCTGCCCTGGGGCAGCGACCCACGCTGGTTGCGCCAGTGCGGCTCCAGCCCCTGGTATCCATCGCTGCGCCTGCTGCGCCAACCGGCCCACCGCGACTGGGCCGGCCTGGTGGCCCTGGTGCTCAGGCAGTTCGGCGACTGGCTCGCTCAGCCACGAGGTTGCTGAGCAGGTCGTCGTAGGCCGCCAGGCTCGCCTCGAGGCCATAGCGCTCGGCGACGCGGCGGCGGGCGGCCTCCCCCAGCCGGGCACGCAGCTGAGGTTGATGCAGGAGCTGGAGCAGGGCGGCGGCCAGCTGGCCTGGATCGTTGAGCTCCACCAGCAGCCCGCTTTCGCCGTGGCGGATCACCTCCTCCACCGGAGCCGTGCGCGACCCCACCATGGCGGCGCCGCAGGCCATCGCCTCCAGGCAGCTCCACGACAGGGCGTAGGGATGGGTGAGATACACATGGGCGGCCGTGATCTGGAACAGCGCCAGCAGGTGGGGGTAGGGAATCCGCTCGAGAAAATGAATGCGGTCCAGATCGAGCCGACCCTCCAGTTCCTCGAGCAGGGCACCCCGGTGACCGCCGGCATGGGGCGACGGGGGGCCGTAACCGGGGGTGTTCTCACCCACGATCAGCACCCTCACCTGTGGGTGAGCGCGCTGCAGGGCCGGCAGGGCACGCAGCAGGGTGTGGAAGCCGCGCAGGGGTTCGAGGTGGCGGCTGCAGAAGGTGATCACCGGATCACCGGCCCTGAGCAGCAGGCCGTGGCCCAGATCCACACAGCGCTCCGGCGCCGGCACGAGGGCCCCGAGATCCACGCCTTCGTGGATCACCACGATCCGCTCCCGCAGGGGCGGGGGGAAGGTGTCGCGCTGGAACCGGGTGGGGCAGATCACGGCGTCGCTGTCCTGCAGGGCCGCCAGGCTGAGCAGGTTGTGGCGTCGCAGCCGCCCGGGCAGGTCGGGGGGCATCGGCCCGAGCTCCGTGCTGGATCCGTAGCCGAGCAGGGCGGGGGAGCCGTACAGCTCCGGATAGGACACCAGGACCACATCCGGCCAGAGGTCGCGTAGGTAGAGCCCCTCGCCCCAGCCGGTGTGCACCACCACCGCATCGGGGCGCCCCACCTGACGCTCCAGCTCCCGGCAGGCCTCCAGCACCCGCTCCGCCCGCACGAAGCCCGCCTCGAGATCAGGATCGAGGCAGTTGTCGTTCGGCTCGGGTTCCGGATAGGAGCCGTAGAACACCCCGGCCGGCAGGTCAGGATCGGGGGCACTGCCCAGGGCGAACACCGCATGGCCGCGGGCAACGAGGCCCGCCGCCAGATCGCGGAACTGGCCTGGAAAATTCTGGTGAATCAGCAGCAGACGCACCGGATCGACCGGTCACTGCAAGTACCATGACACGAGTTGGCGGGCCGCTGATTCCGCGGGTGATCTCCCCGGTTCCCGGCCCTGGCGGCCCTCCCCCCCCTCCCCCGATCCGGTGGTGCACCGGCGTTCCCTGCGATGTTTCGTCGTCTGCTCCGTCGCCTCCAACCCACCCACACCGATGACCGCGCTGGTGTCGCGGCGGGCTCCACCATCGCGGTGAATCTGGTGGAGGAGGAGATTGTGCTGCCGGCCCCACCGGAGCGCATCGGCATCGGCGGCTCCCCGGAGCCCCATCCCTGGACCCTGGCCCGGATCGAGAGGATCGTGCGCCGGGCCAACGCCCAGCCGCAGGATCCCCAGCTGCTGCTGGAAGCCCGCCATGCCCGCCTCGCCCTCTCCCGCTTCTGGTTGAACGCCCCCCTCGATCTGCTTGAAGGGCTCTACACAGGGCCGATCGGCCAGGTGCACCGCCTGCTGCAACTCGGGCCCCTGCCCTCCCTGCCCCTGGCCGACGACGAGGAGGCCTGGCGGGCCAGCCTCGCCGAGCGCCTCACGACACACTTCGACAGCGCGGAACGGCTCATCCTGCTGCTGGCGGTGATGCCCTATTGCAAGCGGGGCCGGATGCGGCTGGTGAACCCCACCGAAAGCCTGCCCTCCTGGCTGATCGCCGACTACGCCAGCTGCTTCGATGCCGAACTGGCCGAACAGCTCAACCAACCCATCGGCCTGCTGGAGCAGGCCGGGATGAGGGAGCAGTCGAGGGCTGCCATCGGCCAGGCCGATGCCGCGCAAGCCGAGCCGGACCAGGCGCAGGCGGAGCCGGCCGATCTGCCGGAGAAGCCCCAGCTCAGCGAGATCCGCGGCCAGGAGGGCTTTGCGATGTTCCAGGACCCGGCCTACGTGGACCGGATGAACGGCCTGATCAACCTGTTCAGCATCGATCCCGAGGATGGGCTGGTGCGGGGCGAACTGGGACACCTGCGCCGGGTGATCGGCCAGATCTGGCTTGATGTGGCCACCGGGAACCTGGAGGACATCTACCAGACGAGCATGGGCCAGGTGTATCGCGCCCTGCTGGCCAGCAACTTCGGAGCCCTGGCGGTGGAGGGTGATGATCTCGCGTTCCGCACGGCCCTCACCGAGCTGGCCACCCGCATGGACCATCCGGCGGGATGCCAGGCGCTGCTGGCGGTGATGACGTTCTATCCCCAGGGCAGCATGGAGCTGGGCGATGGCCGCGGGGCGCTGCCGCCGTGGCTGCAGCGCGAATTCAACCTGCTGGCAGGCACCTGAGACCCCGCCCCAATCCGGGGCTCAACGGTGGTACTCGTGCCAGGCCAGGAGGTAGGCCAGATACCCCACGGGCGGCACCAGCAGCACCGGCAGCAGGGCGAAGATGGTGAGGTGCGGCTGGCCGATCAGCAGGGGCACCAGGCACAGGGCCAGATAGACGGCCAGGGCGAGACGGATCCGGGTGCCGCGTCGCCGCAGCCACTCCCTGAAGCGCAGCCAGCGCAGCAGGTGCCGCCGCCCGGCGCGCTCGGCCCGGGGCACATGGCTCCACCAGGGATGCTGGCGGGGATCGGCACCCATCGGCTGGGCCTCGGTGGCGGCAGGCTGGGATTGGCGGGGCATGGGCTCAGCGCAGCCGCTCGAGGTTGCGGCGCTTGTCCTCGAAGAAGCTGGTGAGGATGTTGATGAAACGGCGCTCGCGCAGGATGATGTCGGCCGTGAGCGACATGCCGGCCTGGAGCGAGGCAGCGCGGTCCCGCAGGGGCAACGACTGGCGCGACAGCTTCAACACGGCAGGGAAGTAAAGACCGTTGGCGTCGCTGCCGAGGGCCTGGGCGAGTTCCTGGGGGGTGAGGGCATCGGAGCCGATGCGCTGCACGGTGGCGGGGATGCGGCCGTAGTCCGAGGAGTTGAAGGTGTCGATCGAGAGATCGGCCCGCTGGCCCACCCGCACGAAGCCGATGGCGGTGTTGGGCAAATACACCTTGGCCTGGAGCTTGTCGTTGGGCACGATCTTCATCACCGGCTTGCTGCTGTCGGGCTGCACCTGCTGCACCACGCTGCCGGGGCCCACCGTGATGTCGAACACCTCGCCGGCGGCGGGTGCGGTGAGCACGCCGTACTGAATCTGCAACCTGGCCTTGGCGACGTCGCGGTCCAGCTCGGAGATCTGGCGCAGGTTGGTTTCGATCCGGCCGCGCAGATCCACCCCGGGAATGGAGCGGGTGTTCACCAGCACCGCCTGCAGACGGGCGATCTCCCGCTGCTCGGCGTTGCGATCCGCCTGGAGCTGCTGCACCTTGTTGAGCGATTCGAGCACCTGGATCTCGCTCACGGCGCCGCTGCTGGAGAGCTCGCGGAAGCGGGAGGCCACGTTCTCCGCCGTGGTGAGGGTGGCTTCGATGCCACGCAGGCGCTCGCGGCTCTTGGCGAGATCCTCCTCGGCGGCGCGGCGCTTGCTGCTGATCTCGCTCTGCTGGCTGTCGAGCTGGAGCTGCTGGTTGATGGAGAGGCCCGTGGCGGCCCGTTCGCCGAGGCTGGCGCGGTACACCTGATTCTCGTTGAGGAGGCGGCTGCGCACCGCCTCGGCGGCGGCGAGGGTGCTGCGGGCCTCGCGCAGATCAAAGCGCAGCAGCGGCTGGCCAAAGCGCACCACCGCTCCCTCCTTCACCAGCACCGCTTCCACCACCCCGGGCACCGGGGCATCGATGCGTTTCACGCTGGAGCCCGGCTCCAGCTTGCCCTGCACGGCCACGGTCTCGCTGAGGGGAGCCACCAGGGCCCACAGCACCCCCGCCCCCGTGAAGGCGACGGCCGTCCAGATCATCAGGGAGGAGGTGACGCCGGTGCGGCGCAGCAGCACGGGCTGATTGAAGGTCCACTCCTGCGGCGGCTCCTGCCCCACCCGTGGCGCCAACGCCCCCGGCGCCTGGGGGGTGATGGCCCCATCCTCGGCGGACGGGGGCGGCGCCTCGCTGCCACCAGCGGGGTTGCCCCGCCGCAGCGGGTTCCAGCGGGCGCGACGAGGGGCCATCAGCTCAAACCCTCCTGGTTCTGGCTCTGGAACAGGGCGTAGTACCAGCCGCGCAGAGCCATCAGCTGGCTGTGGGATCCCACCTCCATCACCGCACCACGGTCCATCAGCACAATCATGTCGGCAGGGCGCACGGTGCTGAGGCGGTGCGTGATGAAGAAAACCGTACGGCCGCGAAAGGCTTCAAAGAGGTTGATGCACACCTGGCGCTCGGTGCGGGCATCGAGGGCGCTGGTGGCCTCGTCGAGGATGAGCATGCGCGGGTTCTGAAGCACTGCCCGGGCCAGGGCCAGGCGCTGGCGCTGGCCGCCCGACAGACCGGCCCCCCGCTCTCCCACGCTGGAGTTGTAGCCCTGGGGCATGTCCATGATGAAGTCGTGGGCGCAGGCGATCCGGGCGGCACGGATGAGCTCATCCGCGGTGGCATCCGGTTTCACCAGCAACAGGTTCTCGCGGATTGTGCCGTCGAAGAGAAGACTGTCCTGGGGCACCACGCCCACCTGCCGGCGCAGCGAGTAGAGCTCCACCTTGGACACATCGAAGCCATCGATCTGCACCTTGCCCTGCAGGGGGCGATAGAAGCGGGGCAGCAGCTTGAGCACGGTGCTCTTGCCGCTGCCGGAACCACCCACCATGCCCACAAAGCTGCCGGTGGGAATCTCCAGGTTGATGCCGTGGAGCACCATCGGCGCCTCCTCGGCAAAGCGGAAGGTGACATTTTCGAAGCGCACATGCCCCTGGATCGGAGGCATCGGCAGGTTGGTGGCCTCGGCGATGGTCTGCTCCGTTGGGCGATCCACCACATCACCGATCAGCTGCAGCTGCTGGGTGCTCATGCGGAACTGCTGCCAGGTCTGCACGATCTGCACCAGCGGGCGGGTGATACAACCGGCGATGATGCGGAAGGCGATGAAACCACCGAGGGTGATCTGGTTTTGCATCACCAGCCAGATGCCGAAACCGATCACCAGCAGGCTGTTGAGATCGTTGATGAAGTTGGCGAGGTTACTGGTGGATTCAGTGGCCAGCTTGAGCTTGAAATCCTCACCGATAAAGCGGGAGTAGCGGTTCAGAAACTCCCAGCGCGTTTTCATTTCGGCATTCTGGGATTTGATCGTCTGAATGCCGGTGATCGCTTCCGTGAGATAGGAATAGGTGTGGATGGCCTCGCCGAGCGAGCGCTTGACCTGGCTCTCAAACAGGGGATTGGAAACCAGCGCCAGGATCAACATCAGCGGCACCGTGCTGAGGGTGACAAGCGTGAGCAGCGGGTTAATCGCCAGCAGAATGAAGATATAGAGAATGCTGAACAGGAAATCCACCAGAGTGGTGAGGCTCTGGCCGATCAGAAACTCCCGCAGCCGATCCAGCATCTGGAAGTAGTAGGTCACCTGGCCCACTGGGCGGGTGTCGAAGAAGCCCTGCGGCAGGCGCACCAGGTGGTCGAGAATCGCAGACTTGCTGTCTTGGTCGATGGAGTTCGCCACCTGGGCGAACACGAAGGAGCGCAGGGTGCGCACCACGGCGGTGGTGATGCTCGTGAGCAGCAGCAGGGCCGAGATGCTGATCAGGGCTCCCATGTTCTGGAAGCGGGCCACCTGGTCGATCAGCACCTGCATGCCGAGGGGCGTGGCCAGGGCCAGCAGATTCACCACCAGGGAGGCCGCCAGCACCTCCACCAGGGCCCGCTTGTGGGGCGAGAGGTAAGGGCCGAACCAGCCCCAACCGAAATTGATGTCCTTGCTGTCTGGCTTGCGCTGCACCAGCAGCACATCCAGGGCGCCACCATCCTGGAGATCGAGGGAGGCAGGGGGAAGGCGCAGGGGGCCCAGCTCCGGATGGAGCAGGCGCAGCATGCCATCGGGATCAACGCCATCGAGCACCACGAGCTGGCCGTATTGCTCGAGCACCGCCGGCGCCGGCACCCGGGCCAGGCGATCGGCCGGCAGGCGGGTCATGATCGCGCGCAGCCCCAGATAATCGAGCATCTGCCCGGCATTCATCAGGTTGAGCCGGGGCTGGCGCTGCAGCACGCCATCGATGAAGTCGAGCAGGCTGTCGCGGTTGAGCGGCAGCTGGAAATACCGGGCCAGGCAGACGCACACCGCCAGCGGCGTGGCGCGGGGACCGCTGGCCCGCGGCAGGGCAAGCGGAGCCGCCGCGGGGCCGGTGGGTGTGGCGGACGCGGGGGGAGAGAGGGCATAGGAGCCTGGACCTTCGGCCGGCACCAGGGCACTGCCCTCGCCCTCGGCGCGGGCATCGGGTTGCGCTCCGGCGGGCAGCGGTGCGATCGCCTCACCATCGCCGCCCGCATCGGCCACGTCGGCCACGTCGGCCGGGTCGGCCGGGTGGTCTATCGCAGCCGCGGCGCCGGGGACGCCAGCGACCGGGGGCGCCAGCAGTTCGGGAGACATCAGGCCGATCAGGCGCAACCAGGGCACCCCAGCCGCCGCCTGCAGCTCCGGCAGGGGCAGGGCCGGAGACCAGGGCTCCGCCAGGGGGCCGCCACTGCTGACCAGCCAGAGCTTGCCTGCGGTGAGCTCCGCCTCGATCGGCCGCTGATCGCCGGCAAGGCTCATGAGCTCCACCTCGAGCTGCGCCGTCGACCACGTCTGCAGGAGCACGGCGGAGCGGGGATCCCGGTCGGCCAGGGCCCGCAGCACCTGGTGCATCTCCGCTGCGGTCAGGCGCTCATGGAACCAGGTGGCCAGGGCCGGCTGCCGTTCCAGCAGGGCGAGAAAGGCCTCGGCGGGCAGGTGCAGCACCTCCGCCTCCGTGCTTGCCCGCACCAGCTCACAGGGGCGCTGGCGCACGAGCCCGGACCAGCCCAGCAGGGATCCCGGGCCGGGCCGGTCGATGGTGGCGGTGCCGCCGGCGGGATCGACGGCCAGCACCCGCAGGCGTCCCCGCAGCACCAGCAGCACCCCATCGGGAAGGGCGTCAGCGCGCAGGAGGGTCTGGCCCAGGCGGTAGCGACGCAGGCTCACACCGGCCGCCAGGGCCTCGAGTTCGTCGCCAGGCAGTCTGGAGAAAGGCTCGAAGGCTGCCAGCTGGGCTGCAGCCCCGGGGGCGGCAGCGGGGGGGGCGGAACCCGCAGGGGTGGACTGGCTCATGCCAGCGGCTCCTCGAAACGGGGCAGGGCCGGCAGGGGTTCTCCGGCCATCAGCAGGCGCACCCGCTCCTGGAACCAGAGATCGAACAGCTCCTCGATCAGCTGCTCGCGCGTGGCCTCATCCAGCTGGGCCGGGAAGCGCTGCTCCATGCGCAGGATCAGCCACACGTTCACCAGATGGAACGGCTCCCAGATCTGGCCGGGCTCGCCGGTGCGCAGCCGATTCACCACGGCCGGATGGGCCAGGGCGAGGGGCACGGGGCCGATCAGGCCGCGGGTGAAGCGCTCCTGGCCCTGAGAATGGAGCGGAGCCAGGTCGGTGAAGTCCGCCTCGCCCTCCCGGATCTGCTGGTAGAGCTCGTCGGCCAGCTCCTGATCCTCCACGCGGATCAGGGAGTAGGTGACCTGATCGAGCTCGAGCTTGCGCTCCAAAAAGCGCAGCTCCACATCCTCGCCGTGGTGTTTGTTGCGGAAGAGCTCCAGCCGGCGGGTGCGGGTGGCGAAGACGCGCAGGTCGTCGTCGCTGAAGCGGCGGCTGCGCAGCCACAGCTGGCGCTCCTCTTCGCTGCCCACCCCCTCCTGCTGGAGGAAGAGGCGCACCTGCTCGCTCACCTCCTGATCGGAGAGCGGCACCGAACGCGCCACCTCATCCAGCACCCAGGCCTGGGCGATCGCCAGCACGAGCCCCTGGTGGCGCATCAGCCGGTGCAGCTCGGCCAGCGAGAGCCATGGCCGGCCGGGCGGAATCTCGATCAGCGGGACGTGCTGTGCGGCAGCGTCGTCCGCCTCCTGGATGGGGCCCTCAGGGGTGGAGGGCTGCTGGCCGATGGAAGGCTCGCTGGACACGTCGCGCTGCGCCATCGGTGGATCGTAGGCAGTCCAGCGTCTGAAACCAATGCCCGGCCCTGCCCGGTCCGGTTGGACTCGCTTTGCGCGTTCTGAAAACGGACGTAGGCTCGCCCCCAATACACCTCCAGATTTCAGCGTCCGCCTGTCCCCGGGCGCCATCATTGATCCATGAGTGAGCCAGTGAGCACCCGCACGGAGGCGCCCGCCACCAGCCCCGTGGCGCTGCTGCGCTGTGCCCACGACCTGGCCCTCCAGCGCGACTACCGCCAGGCCATCGACCTCTACCTGCGCCTGGCCCGCGAGTTTCCGGAGCTGAGCGGCCTCGGCGCCACCATGGTGGACACCTGCACCGCCCTGCACCGGCGCAGCAGTCCGGGGCCTGCGCAGGGCGCCCCTGCAGGCGGGACCGTGACAGGTGCAGCCCCGGCGCCGGCCATCCCCGCCGACCTCCAGGCCCCGAGCCTGCACCCCCAGGATGCGGCCAGCCAGCGGTTGCTGGGTCTGCTCCACGCCGCCCCCAGCCTGATTTCCGCCCCCCTGGCAGCCGCCCCCCAGGCCTTGCCGCCCACCCCCGAGCGGCCCGTGGGGATGGCCATCGATCGGGTGGGCTTCGATCCGGAGCTGCGGCTGCTCTCGATCCGCGGCTGGCTGGTGGACCCCCTCCAGGCGATCGAGCGGATCAGCATCGAACTTCCCGGCGGCGAAAGCGGCATGGCCCCGGCCGCGGCGCGCCAGCGCCGCGACGACCTGCTGGGGATGCTGCAGACCATCGGCCTTGCGGAACCCATCCTCTCCCGCACCCTGGAGGAGGCCGGCTTCGCCATCACCCTGTTCCTGCCCGAGAGCGGCGCCATCCCCGACTGCCTGCATCTGCACCTGGAACTGGCCGACGGCACACGGGCGCGGCTGGCAGGCGAGGTGTGCGAGGAGGCCGACGCGGTGGCCGCCGCCAAGCAGGTGATCGATCTGGCCATCTCGCCGGGAATGGAGCTCAGCAGCCCCGAGGCCCTCCAGGCACTCTCCCGGCGCTGGGCGGAGCGGGCCGCCGGGCTGTTGGCGGAGCCGGCCCTGCACAGCTGCTTCGGCGGCACGGAAACGGAGCCGGAGCTGAGCGTGGTGGTGCCGCTCTACGGCCGCATTGATTTCATGGAGTACCAGCTGAACTGGTTCCATGCCTGGCGTCGCCGCCGCGGCCCCGGCCAGCCGGCCCTGCAGCTGATCTACGTGCTCGACGATCCCAGGCTGCGCGAGGAGTTCCTCGCCCTGGCGGGCCGCTGCCGGCTGCTCTACGACGTTCCCTTCGAGATCGTGGTGAACCCGCGCAACCTCGGCTTCTCGGGGGCCAACAACCGGGGTGCGGCCCAGGCCCGGGCTCCCTGGCTGCTGCTGCTCAACTCCGATGTGCTCCCGGCCGACGACCAGGCCTTCGCCACTTTGCTCGCCGCGATGCGCGCCGGGGGCGAGGGGCTGGGCGCCCTCGGGGCGCGCCTCTCCTTCGAGAACGGTGACGTGCAGCATGTGGGCATGGAATTCCGCCAGCGTCCGGAGCTCGGTGGGGTGCTGGGGCGCGTCTGGCTGAACGACCACCCCCTCAAGGGGCTGGCCCTGCCCGCACCGCAGCCGGAGCAGGCCCTGGTGGAGGTGGAGGCCGCCACCGCCGCCTGCCTGCTGCTCGCCACGGAGCGCTACCGGGAGCTGGGGGGCCTGAGCAGTGGCTACATCGTGGGCGACTTCGAGGACTCCGACCTCTGCCTGCGGCTGCGGCAGCAGGGGCTGACGATCCAGGTGCACCGGGGCGCCTGCTTCTTCCACCTCGAGCGGCAGAGCGTGGGCAGCGATGAGGCCCGCGACCTGATCCGGGCGAAGCTGGTGGCCACCAACGCGGTGCTGCACCACCTGCGCTGGGCCGACACGATCGCCTCCCTCAAGCAACCTGCGGCATGAAGGTTCTCTTCCTGATCCACGGCCACCGCAAGTTCTCCGTGGGCGGCGGCGAGAACGCCGCCTTCGCCCTGTTCGAGCAGTGCAACCGCACCCCGGGGCTGGAGGCCTGGATCCTGGCCGCCTGCCACACCAGCCTCGGCATCGTGGGCCATGGCGAGCTGCGCAGCATCGACACCGAGGGGCGTGAATACCTGATCGGCAGCGACTGCGACTGGTACCGCTTCACCAACTCCAACATCGTGGCGATGGCGGATGGCCTGCGGCGGCTGCTCGATCACATCCGGCCTGATGTGATCCACCTGCAGCACTACAGCAACTTCGGAGTGGACATCATCCCGCTGCTGCAGCGCCTCAGCCCGGGCACCCCGATCGTGCTCACCCTGCACGAATACCTCGGGCTGTGCATGCACAACGGCCAGATGGTCACCACAGGGGCCTTCTCGCTGTGCGAGCAGGCCACCCCCCTGGCCTGCTCGCGCTGCTTCCCCGAGCGCAGCCCCCAGGACATGTTCCTGCGCAGCCATTACATCCACACCATCCTCGAGAGCTGCGATGCGCTGATCAGCCCAAGTGAGTTTCTGATCAGCAGATACCGCAACTGCGGCGTGACTCACGACCGCTTCCGGATGATCGAGAACGGCCTGCCGGGCAACTTTGAGACGATCGACCGCACGCCCTTTCTCACCAATCACACCGCTCCGCTGAACCGTTTCGCCTTTTTCGGTCAGCTCAACCTCTACAAGGGGGTACTGGTGCTGCTGGAGGCGGTGGCCCTGCTGCTGGAGCGCGGCGTGGAGGGCTTCAGCGTGGAGATCCACGGCGCCAATCTCGACTTCCAACCCGAGGGCTTCCAGCGCGACGTGCGCCGCTGCCTGGATCGCGTCAGCTCCCACGTGCAGCTCTGTGGCTCCTACAAGCAAGCCGAGATGGCCAGCCTGATGCAACGCACCGACTGGGTGATCGTGCCCTCGATCTGGTGGGAGAACTCGCCGGTGGTGATCCAGGAATCCTTCTTCTTCGCCCGGCCGGTGATCGGGGCCGACATCGGGGGCACCGCCGAAAAGGTGAGCGGCCATGGCGGCATCACCTTCCCCAACCAGAGCGCCGTGGGGCTCGCCGACGCGATCGCCCAGGCCTGCGGCAACCACAGCCTGCACAAACGGCTGCTCAGTGAGATGGACCCGCCGTTCCGCTCCGAGGACTGCCTGGCGGCCCACCTGGAGCTGTACCACGAGCTGCTGGGCCCGGCAGACCCTCCGGCCGAGGCCGTGCTCGCGGCCGCAGCCGCGCTGGAGTGAGGCGGCCATGCTGCTGCCCGCCGTGGTGAATCCCTTCCCGCATCTGGCGGCGCTGCTGGCCCCGGGCGGCCAGGTGCACTTCATGCCCAACGGCGGCAACCTCGGCGATGGCCTGATCAACCAGGCCGCGATCCAGGGATTCCAGCGCTGGGGCATCCCCTGGCGGCTGCTGCGCGGCGGGCGCGAGTGGGTCCGGGAGGGTGATCTGCTCGTCTACGGGGGCGGCGGCAGCCTGGTGGAGGACTACCCCGGCAGCTACAGCTGCCTCACCTTCCTGCACAGCCTCGGGCAGCGGGTGGCGGTGCTCCCCCAGACCGTGCGCGGCAACAGCGCCTTCTGGCGCGACCTGCCGCCGACGCTGGTGTTCTGCCGGGAACCCACCTCCTTCGCCTTCCTGCAGGGCATCGGCCGCCACGACGTGCAGCTCGCCCATGACCTGGCGCCGGATCTGCTGCTCAACACGAGCCCCTTCGAGACGGTGCTGCACTTCCGCCGGGCCCTCGAGCGGCTGGGGCTGCTGCAGGAGGCCCCCCTGCTCGCCTTCCGCACCGATGGCGAGGCCACGGCCAACCGGGCCCGCAGCCAGATCGATCTCTCGGCCCTCTCCTACCCGGACATGCAGAGCCTGGCCTCAATCGAATCGGCGGCCCTGTCACTGCTGCACATGGTGGCGCCCTTCCGGCGGATCGAAACCGATCGGCTGCACGTGATGATCGCCGGGGCCCTGCTGGGGGTCGAGGTGGCCTTCCACGACACCGAGCGCGGCAAGCTTTCGGCGATCCACGCCTTCAGCCTGCGGGATCGCTTTCCGCTGGTGCAGCCGGCCGCCGCGATGAATCCGGACGCAGGCTGAGCCAGCGGCGATGCAGCCGCTCCAGCCCGGCCAGGCGCTCCGGGTCCTCAGCGGGATCGCCGCCCGCGGCGCCAGCCCCGGCGCACAGGGCGGCGTGGAGCTCCTCCGCCAGGGGCAGTTCGGCGACGCCGTCCTGCAGGAGGCCGCGGCGCTGCTCCTCGAGCTGATCGCGGCGCTGGTGCCGCAGGGCCGGATCGATGAAGTCGCCGGAGGCGGCCCCGCCGTTGATGCTCTCCGGCCCCGTCGCCTCCGGCTCCAGCCCCAGGCGCCGGTTCACGAGGGCCACCACCTCCCGCGGCTGGTCGAGCACCTGCTCAAAGCTGAGGATGCAGCGGTCCTGGCCGCGGCTGAGCCGCTCCGCGGCGAACACATGGGCGAGCCAGAGGCGCAGGCCATCGCGGAGGGGGAGGCCATCGCGCACGTGCAGGGAGTGGGCCACCTCAAGGGGCTGCCGCACCGGCAGCAGCAGGGTGATGCCGAGCAGACCGCTCTCCAGCCAGGGCAGCAGGCCCTCGAGCAGCACGCAGAAGCGGGGATCCTTCACCACGGCGCAGCGGGTGCCGCCGAACCCCACGGCGAGATGGTCGAGCAGGCGGCTGCGCCACTGGCTGGCCGCCGGCGTGCTGCCCCAGCCCGGCGGCAGGGGCGCCGGGTCGCTCCAGTCGGAACCCAGCAGCCGCAGCAGATCGTCGTTGAGGGCGTAGAGCCCCATCGATTCCCAGTAGCCGCGCGGGTTGTTGGGATCGGGGGGCATCGGATCGCGCGGCGCGTCGTAGCCGTTGCTGCAGAGCAGCCCGGCCAGGGCGGAGGTGCCGCTGCGGTGCATGCCGAGCACCAGCAGCAACCGTTCGGGCAGCCCACCGCGCCGCAGCCGCTCCGCCAGGAAGAGCTGCTGGCGCAGACGATCCACCAGGGCGGGAGCCTGGGCGGGATCGAGGGGGCCGGGATCGCCGGGGGCCAGCGCGGGCTGTTCGGCATCGGGCAGGGCCTGAAGGGCCGTCTGCAGGCCCTGGAGGAAGGCCGCGGCCCGCTGCTCCGCCGCCTGCTCCCGGCCCAGCAGCAGGAACTGCTCGGCCTGGGCGAGCTGCTCAAAGGCCAGGCTCACGGCGAACGCGCTGAGGGAGAACGGATCCCCTCCGGACGCGATGGCCGACTCCTCCGGCGTGGTGGTGGCGAGGCGCAGCTGGCGCAGGCGCCCCGTCGCCGCCGCGATCGCCCCGGCCAGGCCCGGCCCAGGATCGCCGGCCAGCAGCGGCCGCCAGCGGGCCTGGGCACAGCAGGCCAGGGACTGGCGCAGGGCGACCGTGGCTGCGCCGCTCATGGCGCCTCAGCGGGACGGGCGCCGGCCTCGATCAGCCGGGCCAGCTCAAGCCGCAGCTCCTCAAGGGCCCGGCTCGAATGATCGGCCCTGAGCGTGAGGGTGGCCAGCTGCTCCTGATGCCCCTGGCGCAGCCGCAGGGCCTCCTGCAGGTCCTCCCGCAGCCGCTCCGACTCCGCCTGCAGCGCCGTGATCCGCTCCTGCGACTGCTCACAGGCGGCGCGGGCCTGCTCTCGCTCGGCCACGGTGTGATCGCGCTCCTGCTGGAGCTGATCGCACCCCGCCTGCAAGACCTCCAGCTGGGCACGCACCCCCGCCAGCTCCGCCTGCAGGGCCTCGCCCTCGTTCTGCTGGAGCTCCGCGCGCTGGCGCAGGAGCGCAACCTCCTCGCCGCTGCGCTCAAGCTCCGCCTGCACCTGCGCGGCAGCGGCGCGCTGGGCCTCCGCCTCCGCCCGCTCCGCCTCAAGCTGCTGGGCCAGGCGGGAGGCCAGCCCCTGCTGAATGGCCAGCTGGGCGGCCAGCCCGGCCTGGCTCTGCAACAGCGCATCCCGCTCGGCCTGGAGCTCCAGCTGGCGCTGGGCGATGGCTTCCCGCTCGCCACGCAGTTGATCCAGGTGCCGGGTGCTGTCCGTCCAGAGCTGATGCAGCTCCCGGTTCTCGGCCCGCAGTTCAAGGGCGGCATCCCGCCGCCACCAGTGGCCGGGCTCCGCCTCCGGCCAGGGCACCAGGAAATGGGAGGCCAGGGCTGGCAGCAGTGCGCCGGGCGGCGTGTTCGCCTCGCCGGGGGCGAACCAGGCCAGGGCGGCCAGATCGGCGAGGAGCGACCCACCCCCGGCCAGCAGCGCCAGCTGGTCGGCGTCGCGCAGCAGCAGCAGGCCCTCCCCCTCCAGCGGGCCATCGCGCTCCGTCCAGGCGTGGCGCAGGGAATCGAGCGTGTGCTGGGGCCGCATCTCGAGCGATTCGAGCCGCAGGTTCGGGCGGTCGGCCTCCAGCTCGCCGGGGGAGCGGGTGCCGTCGCAGCGGGGGTCGTTGTAGGTGTACCAACAGACCTCGCCGGACTCGGCGGCGAAGAGCTGGTCGCAGAGCCGGAACCCGGGGGTGTCGATGGCATCGATCGCCTCGGCCAGCCGCTGCACCCGCCAGGCCTGGGGGAGCACGAGGATCAGCCGCAGACCGCGGGCGCGCAGCGCCTCGATCAGGTCGGGGTCATCGAGCTCAAGCAGAATCACCCAGCGGGGCGGTCCCGCGTCGCGGCCCTCGCCGGAGCGCCCCAGCGCCTCCAGCAGGCCGTGAATCCTGGCGGCCGATGGCGCCTGAGGGGACTGAGCATGCGACCCCTGGGCGTGCGACCCCTGGGCGCACGAATTTGGAGCGCACGGTGGCGGGGAATCGGCGGCGAGCAGGCTGGAAAGCGGAATCGCCACGCCGGAGCAGACACTGGAGCGAACTCTATGAGCATCCGGTCGGATCCGGACTCAGACCGCGCAACCCGCTGATCCGGGTAAAGTTGACCGGCATCGGCCATGCCTTCCATCCGCACACCAGGCTGACCATCAAGCCGACCGCCGATTTGACGCCAGCCCGAGGTCCATCCGACACGTGATATCCGCAGGGATCAACGCAACGATTCAGACCAGAGAACGTCAGACAGAGCGAAACATGGTCACATTCGTGACAAACCTTCGACCCCATGGACTCCGCCTCCGCGATGTCACGGCCCTGCAATCGATTGCATCCGCCAGGGCGTCTACCGCCAGCGCTGAGTCCAGCCCCTGTGTCCAACCAGGTTGAGGCCCCGTGAGCTCGTCTGATCCGCAACCCATGCAGGAGGAATCGCCGCTCACGGCCCTCGAGGCGACCTCCGAGGATCTGCTCGCCGCGGCCCTGCGGGCCGCCGCCCCCGGCAGCCTCTGGCCTGAACGGTTGCGCGCGGCCGGCGGGGAGGAGCTGTCCCCCGCAGAGCTGGCTGATCGGGCCGGTGCCTGGGACGAGGACAGCATCCCCCCCCTGCTGCTGGGCTACACCGATCCGGTCCGGGCCCTGGCCCAGGCCCTGGAAGTCGCCGATACCGACGGCGACACCCCTGAGCCCGACCCGCTCGTGCTGCTCGAGGAGTGGCTCCGCGCCACGGGGCTGTTCCTGAAGCTCAGGCGTCGCTGGCCGGCGCAGGTGCGGCTGCTGCGCCTGGAGCCGACGGCCGACACCGACCCTGCCGAGGCCCTCGACCCTCGCCTGCAGGCCCTGCTGCAGGCCGTGCCCGAGGTGGCTGAGCGCCATGCCGACCTCGAGGGTTGTGCCGACCTTGAGGGACGTGAGCCCGCCTTCAGCCTGGGGCTGCCACCGCTGCGCGGCGGCAGCTTCGCCTCCCTCTGCCTGGAGAGCTGGCGGCAAGACCGGATCGCCCTGAAGCGGCTCGCGGCGGAACGGCTGGAGCTCCAGCGCGAGCGGGACACGCTGGTGGAGGATCGGGACACGCGGCATCACGACCTCAGCACACGCCTCAACGACGCACAGCAGGAGCTGCACCTTCTCGAGCGGGAGGTGGAGAAACTGCACCTTCTCGAGCAGGAGGTGGAGAAACTGCGCCTTCTCGAGCGGGAGCTGGAGGAGCTGCGCGAGGGCGAGGCGGAGCGCGCCGCGGCCAGCGAGCAGCATCGCCTCGAACTGGAGCAGGCCCTGGAGCGGAGCCAGGCGGGATCCGAGCTCACCAGGGCCCAGCTCGACGCCGTGCAGGACAGCCTTGAGCAGCTCTACGGCGAACGGAGGCGCGTGGAGGATGCCATGCAGCGGCTGGGCAGCGAGCGCGACCTGCTGGGCCATGAAGCCACCTCACTGCGGCAGGAGCTCGAGGGCCTCCAGGCCGAGGTGGCCCACTATCTGCGGGCCAGCACCCCAGGGCCCCAGCTCGATCGCAGCCGGATCCCCCGGCTCACCACCCTGCTGCGGGAAGCGCTGCACCTCCACTGAGCCAGGCCTGGCGGAGCAACGGCCACACCAGGTCCACGTGCTGGGCGCTCTGGCAGGGGTGGCCCTCCACCACGCAGGCCGGGTTGGCGTAGGCCAATTGATGGCAACCGTCGCAGGTCACCGGCGACACGCTGGTCCACAGCCGCGGCGACCGGGGCGCCCAGAGGCTGCGGGGGCTGGCGCCCACCCCGGCCGCATCGGTGCCGAAGATCGCCAGGGTGGGGCAGCCGGCCGCGGCGGCCAGATGCATCGGGCCCGAATCGATGCACACGAGCAGCCGGCTGGCGGCCAGGGCGCCGAGCAGCTGGGGCAGGGGCAGGCGGCCGCGCAGATCCCGCACCCCCGCCGCCAGCAGGGCCTCCTCGCTGCGTTCGCCGGGGCCATCGCGGCCCGCCGGTGGGCCACCGAGCAGGCCGATCCCGGCCGGGGCCTGGCCCAGCTCCCGCCCGAGGCGCTCCAGCAGGGCCAGCCAGTGGCGCGTGGGCCAGAGCTTGGCGGGGCGCTCCCCATTCACCGCCAGCAGCACCCTTGGCAGATCGGCGGGCGGCTCGGCGCAGGGGAGCTCGACCCGTTCGTAGTCGGTCTCCACGAAGGCCACGCGGCAGTGCAACTCGCGGATGCTGTTGCTGCCGATCCAGCCCGGATAGCGCTGCACGAGATCGGCATCGGCCCAGCCCGGATCACAGGCGAGCCGCTGCAGCGGGTGCTCGCCAGGGGGCAGGGGGGCGGCCCCCACCACATGGCGCGGGGCCAGGGCCTCCACCCAGGCGGCGGTGTGGGGGCTGTGGCCATCGGCGTTGATCAGCAGATCCACCGCTCCGCCAAGCCCGCGGCGCCAGGCCTGCAGCGGTGCAACCGCCTCCGCCGCCAGGTCGGCCAGGGGGAGGGTTTCGTCGATCCAGGGGTTGAGGGCCTCCAACTCGGCCGTACGGCGGCTGCCCACGTACACCAGCCGGCCCGCCGGATACTTGCGCCGCAGCCCGCGCAGCAGCGGCTGCAGCACCACGTAGTTGCCGAGCTTGGCGGAGCCGAGCACCACCAGCGTGGGGGTGGGCCCCAGGGGCTGATCCTCGAAACGGATCATCGGGCCCCCTCTCCCGCGGCAACGGCATCAACGGCATCGCCATCGGAGCTGAGCCAGAGCCGCAGCCAGTGGCCCTGGCCGCGCCCCTGCAGGCGCCGGCGGCTGAGATACCAGAGGCGGTTGAGCTGGTAGCTGGCCATCAACCGCTCGGCCAGCTGCGGATCCGCCGCCAGGGTGGCGCTGCCGCCGGGGTTGGCGGCGGCCATCGCGCCACTCCATGGTCCCTCCGCGATCACCTCGATGGCCGGATCGGCGGCGAGGCGGTCGCGGTAGTCGAGATCCTCGAAATAGGCCGGGTGGAAGGCCGGATCGAACCAGCCCACCCGATTCCAGGCCGGCGCGGTGATCAGGAAGGCGGAGTAGGCGGCCGGATCCGGCAGCAGCCCGAGCCACTGGGGCCGGGCGGGATCGAGCCGGGCCAGGGCGAGGGGCAGGGCCTCCGGAGTGAGCACCACGTCGTGGTTGAGGATCAGGGCGTAGGCCGCCTGCGGGAAGGAGGCCAGGATCAGGTTCCAGCTGGCCGCCACGCCGAGGTTGCCGAACGGGCGGGCCACCCGCACCTGCCGCACCAGCGGGTGCCCCACCTGCTCGAGCCGCTCGAGGGCGCGGCGCACCGGCCCGGGGCCACCGCTGTTGTCCACCAGGGCGAGGGTGTCGACGGGCTGGCGCAGGCTGGCCAGCAGGCGATCGAGGTGCTCCACGCCGTTGAGGATCGGCACCCCGAGCAGGGGGATCCGCCCCGGCGACGGCGGCTCGGGCCGCAGCACCGCCAGGGACTCCCAGAAGATCTCCAGCAGCCGCTGGTCGGAGGTGCGCTCGACCACATCGGCCAGGCAGCGCCAGAGCAGGGGCCGGCGGGCCTGGGCCAGGCCGGGCCGGGCCGCCAGCTCGCGGCGGTGCAGCTGCAGCCAGTCGTGCACCAGGGCCTGGGCGGTCGTCAGCTGGGCGAGCTGGAGCATGGCCGCGATCTCGGCGGCCCGGCGGGCATCGCCCCGCTGGGCGCCGGCGGCGAGGGCCTGCTGCACCAGTCCGTCGGCCAGGCGCTCAGCGCGCTGGCTCCAGTCGCCCACCGCTTCACCGGTGATCCCGTCACCGGGGATCCCGTCCTGGGGCGGGCCGGCGAAGGGGTGGGGTTCCATCCGCCGAAGCCACCGGCCAAGACTGCCGCAACCTTAGGCGGCTAGCCTGGCCCGATGATCAAGACCACCCTCTCCATCGCCTGGATGATCAGCGGCGTGCTGCTGATCGTGGCGATCCTGCTGCACAGCCCCAAGGGCGATGGCATGGGCGGCCTCGTGGCCAGCGGCGGCTCGATGTTCAGCAGCGCCCGCAGCGCCGAAACCACCCTCAACCGCATCACCTGGACCCTGCTGGCCATCTTTCTGGGCCTGGCGGTGCTGCTCAGCCTCGGCTGGCTGAACTGACCGTGCCCGTGCCGCGCCGCTCCGCCCTCGCCCGCCTGCTCACTCCCCTGGCGGGCCTGCTGCCCCTGGTGCCGTTCCTGCGGAGCGAGCCGGTGGACGCGGCCGCCGCCGCCGCCACCGACCCCGCCTGGCGGCTGAGCGAGGAGGCCTGGAAGAAACGCCTCAGCCCCCAGGCCTACGCCGTGCTCCGCCAGGAGGCCACCGAGCGCCCCTTCAGCAGCCCGCTCAACGGGGAAAAGCGAGCCGGCACCTTCGTGTGCGCCGGCTGCCGCCTGCCCCTGTTCGCCTCCAGCGCCAAATACGACAGCGGCACCGGCTGGCCGAGCTTCTACGAGGCCCTGCCCGGGGCGATCGGCACCCGCAGCGATTTCCGCCTGCTGCTGCCCCGCACCGAATACCACTGCCGCCGCTGCGGCGGCCACCAGGGCCACGTGTTCGGCGACGGCCCCAGGCCCACCGGCAAGCGCTATTGCAACAACGGGGTGGCCCTGGCCTTCGTGGCCAAGGCGGGTCGCTGAAGCCTGGGGCCGGGCGAGCCACCCTGCCGAAAGGTTTCAGCTGCCGAAGCAGGCGCGTCAGCGGGGCCCTCTGCCCATAGGCTCTGCCAACGCCCTGAGACGCCGCCCTGCCGATGGGGAGCCCGATCAGCAAGGAGACCTTCCTGGAACGGGCGATGGCGCGCTTCGGCGATCGCTACCTCTACGACGCGATCGTCTACAAGAGCTACAAGACACCGATCCGCATCCACTGCCGGCTGCATCCGGTGAAGGAGATTTCGATCACGCCGGAAAAACATCTGCAGACCACCGGCGGCTGCAAGTTCTGCCTGCGCGAGAGCCGGATCGTGATGCTGGAGCGGGAGCTCTTCCGCCAGCCGGCCGAGCGGCCTGCGGCGCCGCTGCCGGCGCCGGGGCTGCCGCTGCTGCGCGACTGACGGCATGGTGGCTGGATCCGATGGGGCGGCCGTCGCCTTCCTGGTGCTCGGCCATGCGGCCCCCGAGTGCCTGGCCAGGCTCTGCCACCAGGTGCAGGACTACGACATCGACGTGCACCTGCACCTCGATGCCCGCACCGACGCCCAGGCCTACCTGGAGCGCATGGGGCCGGAGGCCACCACCCCGCAGCTGACGGCTCAGCGGCTGCCGATCTTCTGGGGCGGCTTCCACATGGTGGAGGCCAGCTGCAGCCTGATCCGCCAGGCGATGGCCCGCAGGGCCTACCGCACCCTGGTGCTGCTGCCGGAGGACTGCGGCCTGCTGCTCAGCCCCGACCGGGTGAAACGGGAGCTGCTGCGCCAATCAACCCGGATCGATCTCGGCCTGGGGCGCCTCTGCCCGCGCCGGCCGCGCTACGCGGGCACCTTCGTGCTGGATGCCCCCTTCGCCTCGGCCCGGGAACTGCCGGTGGAGGAGCGGGCGGTGGATGTGGAGGCCTTCCTGGCGATCGCCGCCGATCTGCAGCGGCTGCAACAGCTGGGCAAGGCGGAGATTCCCTTTCTCTACACCGGCTCCCAGTGGTGGGCCTTGCCGGGGGCGCTGGCCCTGGAGCTGGCCGAGCAGCTGGCCAGCGATGAACGGCTGCGGCTCTCCTTCCGCTATTCCGCCATTCCCGACGAGAGCTATTTCCAGACGATGGTGGGCCAGCGGGGCCTGCTCGAGCCTGGCCCGCCCAATCCCTTTCCCTCGCCGATGCTGGCCGATTTCAGCCGCGAGCCCAAGCCCTACGTGTTCCGCAGCCTGGAGGAGATCCGCGAGGCCCACCGGCAGCGTCGCCATCCCGCCCTGTTCGTGCGCAAGCTGGAGCCGGGATTGCTGGATGCGCTGCCACAGCTCTGGCAGGAGAGCCTGCCCACCGCAGCGCAAGAAAAAAGGGGAGAGGCCTGAGCCCCTCCCCCCTGCGCGAAACGCGTGAACGCTTCGATCAGTAGTCGAAGTCGCCACCCATGCCGCCGCCACCGGCGGGAGCGGCTTCCTTCTTCTCGGGCAGATCGGCCACGATGCACTCGGTGGTGAGCACCATGCCGGCGATCGAGGCGGCATTCTGCA
>VFQS010000459.1_pt1 | contig 45996 bp, 41 predicted proteins | sample 3512361 | NCBI WGS metagenome assembly VFQS01 (sample SAMN10412375, study PRJNA504923) | tailings metagenome | isolation source: Relicate 1 Philex TSF3 active mining | place: Philippines
CCACCACATTCGCTGTCGCTCCTGGCAGGACGGGTTTCGTGTAGGACGTGATCGGGAGATACGACGAAGAGACGCCGACGGACTGGGTGAGGGCGGGGTTGGAGTAGAGGGAGGAGATCTCGTCGGCGCTGAGGGCTTGGGTGTAGAGGCGGACGTCGTCGACGTAGCCATTAAATGAATTATTATTACCTCCTGGTGCTGTTCCGATATATACATTTGTTAAATTTCCACCTCCTGCAGCACATAATAAACCACCAGGGCTAACTGACACAACGGATATACCGTTCACATAAAATACAAGTGCTCCTGTATTAAATGTCATTGCTAGATGAGACCATGTATTCAATGGAATAATGGTAGATGATGGTAATCCTGTTGCGGACGTTGATGTAGTCGTAGAATAGTTAAATTGTGCGGTACCAGTTGAATTAATGAAAAATCCATTGCTGTAGTTTGTTGTACTTGATAAAATCATTGGACACATACCATATGTGGGTGGGCCATATGATGTTGGATATATCCAACAAGCCATCGTTAACACAGGAGGTTGATAGAGTGTGGTAGGTACAGTATAATTCAAATACATCGTAGGAGTTTGACCAGGATTGGATTGATTAAAAAACGCCGAGGTCGTTCCCACCTTCACCACCGAGCTGGAATACGTCACCGTTCCTGCCCCCGTCGCCGGCGTCAGCACACCCTGCGAATCCACGTTGGTACCATCCATCGTCAGCCTCGCCAAAGGCGGCACGCAGTTCGTGCTGAGGGCGTACTGGCCTGAGGGGGACAGGGCGACGATCTCGTTGGAGAGGGTGCGAGAGGTGTTGGACCAGGTGGCGCCATAGTTGGAGGAGTAGGAGGAGGAGTTGGAGAAGTTGAGGTACCATTCACTAATTTCACAAACACCATTACCAGAAGGCCAGACATTTGTTACAACGATACGAAAATACATCCATGGCTGAGTGGTATAGGAATACGCAGTTGAGGTTCCTGATCCGGTTGTTCCTGCTGTAATCGTAATTGAACCTGTTGTATTTGTTGTGATATAGTTTGTTGCATTTGTTAATGAACCTGTAAACGGATTAACTGTGAGTGCTACATATTGAAGTGGATACCAGGTTGAGCCATCCATGGAGCCTACGATGTAATATGTTTTAGGAAAGGTTACTACACCCCAGCATCCAAATGTATACGATTGTAGAACAAGTGGAACTGAGGTTTGGAGTTGAAGCCATTCTCCTGGCTGTGCCCCTATACCCCCTTGAATAATAGTACTTACTGTTCCTGGATATGCTCCTGTAGTTGTATTATAAATAAAGGCACTACCCCATGGTGAGATTGCATTTGCATTATCAAATGCCCTCCAAGCTACACCAGTTGTTTCCGTACTCGCCGTCGCCCCCCACTGCACACCCCCCTGTACCCACGTCGGCGTTGTCAACCCCGTCTGATTCGGCATAATCGAGCCCGCCGCGGAATTCGTGGCGACGAGTTGGTACTGGCCTGAGTAGGAGAGGGCGAGGGCGGAGGGGGAGGGTTTGGCGAAGTTGAGGTAGAGTTCGGTAAGTCCAAGATATCCATCACCTACTTCAGGCCATTTTGTTACTCCAATTAGACGGATATATAAATAGGGTGATGTAGATGTAGAATATGATGTAGTTAAACCAGAACCCACAATATCGCCCAATATCGTCTGTGTCCCTGTAAAATTAATAAGTAGATTAGAACGACCAACAGGGACAGCCCCTGTTGTAAAAGGATTTGTTGTCATAGACACATATTGAATAGGATACCATGTAGTACCATCATTTGACCCGACAATATAGTATGATTTTGGCAATCGTAAAGGTGTATCTGGTCCATATGTATAGGATTGAAGAACCAATGGGGATGATACTTGTAATTGGATCCATTCACCATTTACAATACCAATTCCACTTTGAATGGTAGTTGATGCTGACCCTTCATATATACCTGAATTATTATAGAGAGAATTAGATACCCATGAAACGCTAGGGCCTCCACCAGTTGATACATTAAACGCATTATAAGGATAATACGAACCCACATTCCCACTCGCACTCGCCACAAAATTCACCCCATCCTTCTCCCATGTGCTCTGCGCCAATCCCGTCTTATTCGGCTGAATCAGATCACCCTGTGTGCCGACGCACACAGCCTGCTTGGACCATGTTTGACCCGAAGTAGAGGAGCCGAGAACCCAGCCTGATGCGGCAGAGGCCAGGGCGTACTGGGCGTTGCCTGAGAGGGCGACGGAGCGGTAGTTCTGGGGGAACAAGGCGTGGTAGGGGATGGCGGCGTTGTAGATGCGGAAGTCGTCGATGTAGCCGTTGAAGGCGCCATATGCAGTCCAATCTGATATGCCACCCAATCGTAATGATGTTGATGTAGATAGTGAAGCAGATGTTCCTTGACCAATAAGAACTCCATTGATATATAGAGAACATAGACCTGCAGATTGGTAAATAAGATGAAAATGATACCATGTATTAACGGATATGGCAAAACTTGTAGATAAATACACACCAAAACTTGTAAATGCGATTGATGCATTTTTGTCGTTGATTAATAATGCCTGACTGCTTCCATTTGTTGAAAATAAATATTGATTTTGACCTGATGGAACACCCTGCGTATTAAACCATCCTGTTGCGGTAAATACACTCATGGATGAAGAGGATAACTGAATATAATTCGTCGCATCTCCACCCGCCGTATTCGCCAAGTTCACCGCATTCAGCCCCACCACGCCAGGCACGTACGACAACGAGCCCGACACGGTCATGATCGAAACGGGGTTGTAGGTGATGGCGTAGTTGTAGAGGCGGAAGTCGGCGATGTAGCCGTTGAAGGCAACTGCCGAATTATGATCATATGCTCCTAATTTAAACCCATTTGTCGTCAGTGACCCGAAGCCTGAAGAGTTTGTAATACTACCAATGAGTGTATTATTGAGATAGAAGGAGCATAGACCACCTGTTTGAAAGATAATTGAAACATAGTACCATGTGTTTGTACTGATTACATTGGATATTCCAACTGTTCCATAATTTGAACCACCTCCTGATGGACAAACCACGACAAAACGATTGGAATCATTGATTTGAAGAGACAAAAACGCGGAGTACATGCTAAAAATTGTTTGAAATTGACCATTCTGCGTCTGCAGCGTCTGTGGATTTACCCAGAAGCTCACGCTCAGATTCGGAGAAGTGGTCCATGTACCTGATACAAACTGTGTCGCCGTTCCACCCGCCGTGTTCGTGAGATTAATGGCCTGACCCGTGTATCCCGCGCGGTTCGCCGCGACATAGGTCACCGAACCCGTCGCCGTCACGGTGCTCGCACCATTGGAATCTGTCACGGATCCCTCAAACGGCAAGTAAATCGTACTACCTTGTGAGTTGGCCGACTGGGAGCCAAGGTCTTGTGTGGAGTTCTCGAAGGGGAGCCAGATGTTGGGGGCCAGGAGAGGGATGGGATTGTAAGAGATGGCAGAGTTGTAGAGGCGGAAGTCGGCGATGTAGCCGTTGAAGGAGTAGTTTTCTGAAACATCTTCACCCGATATCTGAAATCCATTCGTCGTAAGGGTTCCCACACCAGAGGAGTTAGTAAGGCTTCCTACGAGTGAGTTATTCAGATAGAAGGAGCATAGTCCACCCGTTTGGAAGATGAGGGTTACAAAATACCACGTATTTGCGGTGAGAGGACTTGATGTGCCAACAACTGAACGATTGGTTCCTCCACCCGTCGGGACCACCGCGTATATATTATTGAGATTATCAATGAGAATGCCCAAAGATGCGTTATAAGAGGAAAAAAGAGTCTGATAGACACCACTGAGAGTCTGAGGATTAAACCAGAAACTAACGGACATATTCACTGGATTGGTGGGTGTCCATGTGCCACGCAAGTATTGAGTTGGTGCTATGTTTACGGTATTCGACAAGTTAATCGCCTGATTCGTAAAACCCGGTTGCTGGACGGATACATAGCCTGGCGAACCCGTTGCGGTAGCGGCCGCGCCGCCCATCGCATCCGCCAATGAACCATTCAACTGTAGCCAGATGTCAGGTGTGGCCTGTTTGGTCAAAGCAAAGGTGCGACCATAGTCGCAAGAGAACCAGAGGGAGCCACCATAGACACCCAGGAGGATGTATTGGCCGTTGGCGGAGATGCTGCCCGAGGACCAATAGGCCGAGCCCGTCAGGGTCGGGAGGCCTGTATTTGCGGGAGTCAGTTGAGACCAGGTAATGCCCGAGTCGGAGGAGAGCCAGATGTCCGAGGTGTTGCCCGAGACGACGAGTTGGTACTGGCCCGTGGAGGAAGTGCCCAACTTACGGGGGTTGACCAGGCCTGACTTGGCGGTGAGCCAGGAGGAGGCTGCGTAGGAGCCCTGGGAGAAATTGACCTGTGTGCTGGTAGTGCTGAGGCCGAGGGCGATTTGAGTGGACTGGAGTTGGATGTCGTTGGTGGTGAGGAGGTTGGTGGAGATCGTGGAGGCGGAGAGGGTGGAGAGGCTGGCTACTCCGCCCTGGAGGGTGGATGCGGAGAGGGTGGAGACCGTCAGTTGAGACGTAATGTTGATGGTGGAGCCCGTGATGGAGCTGGCCTGGAGGGTGGAGCCGTTCATGGTCGAAAAGCCGATGGAGCCCGAGTTCAGCGTCGAGGTGGTGATGGAGGAGGCCGAGAGACCGCTGAGGGCGATGGAATTGGTATACTGAGGCACACCATTCGTGCTAATCGTAAAGATGCTACTCACGGCGGGGAAGGACCCGTCGGGGTTATACATCTTCAGGTTTCGAAGATGCAGCAGGTTAAAGTCACCGGACGACATCTTTTTTTTCTAATGAGGGGCCATAAATTTTAGGGGGGGAAAGGCAGCGCAGCATGCGCTGCCGCCTTAGCGCGCCCCCCTGCGGGTGCGCTAACATCCGCCGCAAGCGGCGTTTTACCCCCTCATGCCCCCCTTCTTTATAAGCTCCGCTGGGCACTACCCTAAGGACGCCGCCTGCGGCGGACTTACGCGCTGCGACGTGACTCTATCGGGCTCTACAGGGCTCCACAGAGCATCTAAAGACGTGTAGGGCTTGATAGGGCTCGACACGGCTTGACAAGGGACTTAAAGACGTGTAGGGCTCGATAGGGCTCCACAGGGAACCTAAAGACGGTAGGGCTCGACACGGCTCGATAAGGGACTTAAAGACGTGTAGGGCTCGATAGGGCTCGATAAGGGACTTAAAGACGGCAGGGCTTGGCAGGGCTCCAAGAGAGGGGGCATGAGGGGGCGTAGCCCCCCAGGGCTCCAAGAGAGGGGGTATGAGGGGGCTACGCCCCCCAGGGCTCCAAGAGAGGGGGTATGAGGGGGCGGAGCCCCCCAGGGCTCCAAGAGAGGGGGTGTGGGGCTGTATCGGGCGCGCAGTGCCCCCACCCACCATTTTCAACCGTCCAGATAGAATGCGTCGAAACGAGGAGAGCAAAGAAGTAGGCCTCGAGCTACCCGACCGCATCCTGAAACGACTCTCAGGCCCCGCCAGCATCGCGTATCTCCGACCCAAATCCACCGCCTTCCTCACCCAAGAACGCATTCATCAACCCCTCATTATGTTATTTGGAGATGTTCATCGAAGCACCAAACATCTCTGTGATCCATGTGACGCCCCCGACTGCCACGCGATCTATGATCCCGTATTCCTCAAACAGCTCAATGAACTCGCAAACGTCCCAGGCGGTCCTTACCCCATTGACTTCTATACTGAATCAACGAGGGATCATTATCCTAGTGAATTCGATGAAGATATCCTTTTTAGGGACTTCCTCGAAGCTACCTTGCCCTGTCATGGAAGAGTACGTCGCTCTAGACCTAACTATCAGGACTGTCCTTCGCCAAATATTCGATGGCATTATGCGGATCCTCGTTTTATGTTAGATGACATGGAAGGTTATCTCTTCCGTCCCTTTATTGATCAATGCTATAACATCTCCATTCAACAGAGTATCACAACATATCCCACACTTCACCATACCCATCAAATACTCCTTGAAATGCATGATGAGCTATTCTACAGTGAACCCTTTACCGGTCTCCATGAACTCCTATCAAGAATGGTGGACGTAATGCTCCGTAGCACCGAGACCATTCATCCTCTTGACAAGTATGAAGCTCTGTTTCTTCCCTATCTGGAGTACGGTCTTCGGCGTCCATATTCAGTGGTGATCAAGCAGTGGAAGAAACTGGACGCATCTCTCGACAAACCCCTCGGACTCAAGGGAGCCGTCCGTTTCTTCGCGGAAGCCTTTCATCATGCGAGCAAAAAACGCGTAAAAGGTGACGATCTCGATCTGTCTAGCTTAGAGCGCCAAATCTCCATATTTTCTACGCCGCTCATCACCTATCTTCGCACGTTCTTCACTCCCTCCTTCACCAGACTGGAAGTCGATCTAGACCCTAAGAATAAGAATGCGAGTGGTCTTCTCGATGATATCGAGAAAGAGTATGGCAAAGAAGCTAACTATTGGGTATGGTATGGCTTTAAAATACTAGCAAATTTTGTTTTAAACGTTGAATCCTTCCTTGTTGAATTCTATACCCTATTTCGTATGATGAAGCCACCCCAACAAAGCTCCCTTCCGTATCTGGTATTCGGCTTTTTTGGTGCAGCCCATAGCTATAGTATGTCTCGTATCCTCCAACTCGCACCCTACTTTGACTATGAACTCGTCTACGAAACGACTCAAATACGTCTACCCAATCGTTGTCTTACTTTTACACAATATATTCCACTTGCCAGTGATCTTCAGAAACATGCGCAGTATATATTTCAGAATCAGGGCGCACAACACACCCTTCGTCAGTATCATCGTATCCTTAAGAATGAAGCCTTTCAGAGAGAGGCTGGTCGATTTGGCCAATTGCCAAACGCATATAAACATCAACCTGTTGTGAAGTCTAAACCAAAAAATGTTTCGAACAATGACGCAGTACAGCCCATTGTAATAGAAAAAAATGGCCCGTACGCAGGCGGCGCTTATACACGACGTAACCGAAAGAACCGTTCCTATCACCTCAAGAGTAAGAAGAGTCAGAAGAATCAGAAGAGCCGAAAGAGAGCGATAGCGTGGCTTTAGAAGCATTTAAGTGGCTATTGGGAGGGGGTTTGGAGCTGTATTGGGCGGAAAAGCCTCCACCTAGCAGCTTTTAAGTTTCCATTGAGAGGGGGGGTGTGGGGGCACAAAGTGCCCCCACTCAATAGATGAATCTCTCCAAAACCACCGTCACCCAACTATCCGGCCCCGTCAACCTCGTCTATCTCAAACCTGGCCCTCTGTTCTTCGGACTACCCCAGGCCCATCAGCCACTGGTGATGTTGTTTGGGGATCTCCATCGGGATAGCACAGGGCTCTGTGACTGCAAAACGGACGGTTGTCACGCCATCTACGACCCTGCGTTTCTCAAACAGCTGGACACCCTAGGGGCCGCCTACCCCATCGACTTCTACACCGAGTCCGCCCTCGAGTTCCCCTACGCGAAAGCCACACCCGAAGACATCCTCTTCTACCAGTTCCACCGTCGCACCCGCGCCTGTCACATCCGAGCCCTTCGAACGAAGAACCTTTACACGCACCGATGCCCCACGGAGCACATCCGATGGCACTACGCCGATCCGCGTTTTATGATGAACACGACCGAGTATCACCTCTTCGGCCCCGTCGCGGATCACTGGATCTCCGCCTTTCCCAACGGCATGAAGCCCGTCCTGACCCACTGGAAAGCCACCGCCGACCCCCGTCTGACCGATCTCGCCGCGGTCCATGACTGGTTTTACAAGCTCAAACTTCGCAGCGAGCAAGCGCTCCCCGCCCAAGGTTTTGAACAGCGCTATCATGACTCTCGCGCCGTCTTCCATCCCGACGTCATGCGTCCCATCCGACATCAAATGATGCGCGTCCTTCTCCATTCACGCTCCGCCCTCCCCCACAAGTACCACCATCTCTTTGCTCCCTATGTGGATGGCCCCGCCCCCTCCCTCGTCCTCAAACAACTCGCCAAGATTCCCATCCGCCTGACGAGGGATCAAGTCATTTCGTTCCTTGCCCAAACCTTTCAAGCCGCCATGAATGCTCCGCCACCACCCACCGTTTACCAACGAACGGCCCTGGAGGACATGGAGCGCTTCGTCGACACCTTGCCCCCGCCCCTCGCGGGCTACATTGACTTCTTCTTCGAGGTCACCCCCGCCCAGTTCCACGCAGAGGGACCCGCCCAACTGGAAGTATTGGAGCAACAATACGGTCCGCAAACCCCCGTCCTCGTATGGAAAGCGTTCAATGTCGCACTTCGGTATGCGTTCGACCTTCATGCGTACTTTGCGGACATCTACATGTTGTTGCGCATGATGAAGCCTCCCCATCAAAGTACTCTCCCGTACCTCGCATTCGGCTTCTTCGGTTCGGACCATGTTCGACGTATGGCGAACATCCTGACGGCTACGCCGTTTTTTGGCTACCAAGAAGCCTATCGCATCGAGGAAACCGATCCCGTTTCGCGTTGCCTGACGTTCCTCCAGCCCCTCGATCTCGCGGGCGATCTCCAGCGTCATGCCACCGCCATCTTAGAACAGAATCAACGTGCTCGACATACCCTCCCGCTTTTCCAGAAGCAACAGGCCATGGAGCGCTATGAACGCGAAGCGGATCGCTTGCGGGCTATCCAGTGGGGGGGCACTACGCGCCCCCCTCATACCCCCCTTCTTTATACAGCTCGGGGTCGCAGGACTCGTCCACATCTTCGCACAGCTCGTAGGAGCACACGCAAACGCGCACGAAAGTCGCGACGTCGTTTATACACTATGCGCACTAAATAGATGTCTCTCGCAACGTCGCTGTCGCAGAAGCAGCCCCAGCAGCCCGGTCTCCATCTTCCATCGATGACGGTGACCCAACTCTCAGGCCCCACCTTCTTCTTGTATTTCCGCCCGAAAACCTCGCAGCTCTTTGGTCAAGGTAAGCCCTTCATGCCCCTGATCGCGCTCTTTGGGGACATTCATCAGGACGACTCGGGCTTGTGCCAACAAGGTCACGCCATCTATGATCCCGCGTTTGTAAAGGCCCTGAATGATCTCGCCTACGTGGATGGACCCGAGCCCTATCCCATCGACTTCTACGCCGAGTATTCGGCAACCTTTCCTTCCTATCACACAAACACCGACATCCTCTTCGGCCGTTTCCTGAAGAAAACCACCGCGCCCTGCTTCGATCGCACACAGCGCAACAAGCCCACCTACGCCTGCCCCGCTCCCGCGCTTCGTTGGCATTACGCCGATCCCCGTTTCATGCCCTTCGCCCCCGAAACGTCCGCCGTCGGACCCTTTGTACGAGCTTTCGCGATCAATATGAACCTTACCAAAAAAATCAAGGAATGGAAACAAACGAACGACCTACAGATTCTCGAACCAGGCCGACCGTACTTACGATTCATCCAGATAAAGGATCAATTGGTCAACCAAAAACCCGAACTCCAAGCCTTCCAGGCCGAACTGGGGGACATTATACTCCGCACCGATACCTTCGAAGACAAGCATCGAGCGATATTTAGTGCGCTCATTGACTATGTCCCAAAACGTCAGCAAAGCGACCCCACGATCAAGAGTCCGATTCTCAAGCAACTCCAGCGTCTCGGCATTCCTTTGACCAAAGCTGCACAGGTCGAGTTCTTGACAAAGACCTGTATGGCGGCTACGACCACCCCATTCGCCGTCGAACTGGAGACAAACATCGCTAGCATCCCTCCGCCCACCGCCGCCCTCCTCCGCTTCCTTTTCACCTCCACCTTCGATGAATTCAGCCATAAGGACGCGATCATACATCATGTTTCCGCCATCGGACAGTATTTCATACCGACCATTCCTCGACAAGGGAAGACACAGAGTGAATTCGAAGCTCTTGTCTCCACCACCGTCGCGGAGAATATATGGAGCTCGTTCGACCATTTGGTGCGCTACATGTTCAACCTTTCCAACTACTTTGCGGATATTTACATGTTGTTGCGCATGGTCAAGCCTCCACAGGGTTCCTCGCCGCCCTATCTTGTCTTCGGCTTCTTTGGTATGGCACACCTTGCCCGAATGTACCACATCTTGCGTACGGCGCCCTATTTTAATTACGATCTCATCGCACAAGAGCCCCGCCCGTTTATCGCTACGCCCCCCAACCGTTGTCTAACCTTTCGTTACCCGGTCGATCTCGTCACAGACCTGCGTGACCTCGCAAGACATGTACAGAGACATGCTCATCCAAATGCGCTCAAGCGTTTACAGAACTTTCGAGGCATCTCTCTGCGCGAAGCGTCGTTGCGAGCACCTCCCCAGGCACTTCCACAACCTCCACAACCTCCACAACCTGTGATCTATCCCGTCTCCAAGGGGTCTCGATTTGGCGTGTCACTGGGTCATAAAGCGGCATCAGTCGCAGCAGCCCCACAAGTCGCAGCAGCCCCACAAGCCCCACAAGCCCCACAAGCCCCACAAGCCCCCGCAGCAGCCCCGCAGCCTTTAAGTGCTCTCTCTTCTCCAAAGTCCGTCAAGACCGCGAAGCGGAAACAGCCGAATCAGTCGCTGCCATCGCAGTCGCTGCCATCGCAGTCGCTGCCATCGAACCAGAAGAACCAGAAGAACCAGAACCAGAAGAAACTCCGCCGTTCGACTCGAAAGACCAAATAGAATGCCTCGAGGTCTCCGTCTTCCCAGTCAAACGGTTCATTATCTTTCTGGACCTACGTCCATGATCTATCTCCGCCCTCGCAGTACCCGTGTCTTCAATCAACCCCGACCGCATCAACCGCTTGTGATGATGTGGGGCGACGTACATCGCAGCGCATCCCATATGTGTCCATCCTGTGAATGTGAAGCAAAAAGCAAAGAATGCTGCTACACCATCTACGATCCCACCTTCCTGAAACAGCTCGACGCCCTCGCGAAAGACTATCCCATCGACTTCTACACGGAATACGCCAGAACCTTCAACGAGGTGGAGAATGAAAACGAGGTCCTCTTCCGCCGATTCCTACAAAACACCACCGCGCCCTGTCACGGACGCAATCAAACCCCAAACAACAAAGCGCGCTGTCCCACCCAACACATCCGCTGGCACTATGCTGACCCACGCTGGATGAAGGACAGTATTGAACACCATCTGCTTCACGAATACATACAAAACCCCATCTTTCACGAACTGTCAAACACCCTCGACGAATGGCGCCAATCCGGCGATCCGCGTCTTACCCACTTCCTCGAAGCCCACAAAGTACACCACCTTCAAAAGCTCGTCCTCACACAAGAAGCGCCCGAATTCGAACCCTTCCGCCTCTCCTTCCTCGCCCCGCTCCTACAACCGCCGCCCGCCGATCAAGCACATAACCCCGTCTTCTACGTCGAACGCTATCGCAAGATGTTCACCCTCTTCGTAACGGAAGCACTTCAACCGGCCACAAGGAAGAGTCCCATCGTCAAACAACTCGCGCGACTCCAGCTTCCCACGCCTCTCACCCCCGAAGACATGGTCGACTTCCTCACCAGTTCCTTCATCACCGTCGCCACTCCTCCGGTTCTTTTCGCCTACGAGAAGCATATCCAAACCCTCGCACAAGATCAACCCGCCGTTCTCTCCTATCTCTATCACGTTCTGACGACCCCCGCCGCCGACTTTGGAGATCCACATGTCACCGTGGCACATGCCCGAGCCCTTGCGTCCACCCCTGTAGAATCCATTTGGCTTGCCTTCGTACCCACTATGACGATTCTCTTTCATCTATTCTCCTACTTTGCGGACGTCTATGCGCTCTTGCGGATGATCAAGCCCCCACAAGGCGCCTCCCCGCCCTATCTCGCACTGGGCTACTTTGGAGCCGCACATCTCGAGCGCATGATCCGGATCCTCCAACTCCGTCCCTACTTTGACTATGAAATCGTCGCCCATGTTCCAAAGAATCCCCCTCATCGATGTATCACCCTTCCCGCCATTGATCTCGTCACCGATCTCGAACGGCACGCACAGCGAATCCTCAACAGCCACCCCGATTCCGCAAACACGCTACAAAACTGGCGTACTCGAAACGCGAATCGACCGACGAAGCGCATGAAGGGGATGAAGGGGATCAAGAGCGCGCAGACGTCCTTTCGCCGTCCTGCGTCGTATCGACCTCGCTCCACTCGAAAGAACAAGAATAAATAGATGGCACTCGTCCACGCCCTCGCCGCATTAAAAGACACCTATGATGCGATCCTAGAAAGTCCCGACTGGTGGGACGAAGATCTCTTCCTGTACAACAATGACCAGGGTGATGCGCGAAAGGATGTGATCGTCCAGTGTGCCCTCGAACTCTTTGAAGCCGCGTACAACCTCTTGCCAAAAGCCTCCCATGGCGCATTACAAGCCGCTGCGCTGTCTCTTGCGCTCCAAGCACCCGACTTACACGCCCATACGGACCGTGTAGCCCTCCAACAAGCGCTTTCTCGAGCGTTCCGCGTCAAGATCGCAGCGTTTCAAGAAGTGGAGTCGTTCCTCGAATCCGCGATCCCTATGCCGTGTGTGACGGGACAGCAACCGCAGCAGCAACAGCCGCAAGAACAACAACCACAACAACCGCAAGAGAACAAAGAGAACAAAGAGAACCAAGAGAACCAAGAGAACCAAGAGAACCAAGAGCAGCCAGGTCTCCATCTCCCTACGGGCACGATTCAGCGAATTTCAGGACCGGTATCGATGGTCTATCTCGCGCCCACCGAGCACATTCTTTTTGGAAACTACCGCGTCCAGCTCCCGCTGATTATGTTGTTTGGCGACGTCCACGCGGTCAATGACCGCGGGCCTATTCCTGGGCCTTCGGCGCAGGGAGACGCGCATCAAAGTGTAGAACATCTCTGCGAGCCCTGTGACGCGCCTGACTGTCGTGCGATTTACGATCCCGTGTTTCTGAAGAGCTTGGATCAGCTTGCGGCCATACACCCGATCGACTTCTACACCGAATACGCCGCCACCTTCTGGCAGCAAAACAAGGACGAGGTCTTATTTGGTCGTTTCCTTCGAGATACCACCAAAGCATGTCATCAGAAAGACCTTCGTCGTCATCATGACTATACGCACCAGTGTCCCACCGAGCACATTCGCTGGCACTACGCTGACCCGAGATTCATGAAAGGAACCGTAGAATACGAATTCTTTCGAGAATTGTCGGACAAGTCGATCTATCATGATCCTATTGCGAAAAAGTGGGACACGTGGAAGGCGTCGGGTGATCCAGACACGCAATTCTTGTGGTACACGCACATGGAGCTTATCTCGTATCGATCACGCGCTACCCCCGAGACACCCGCCTTTCAAGCGTTCTTCTCCGCGTTCGTCAACCAGCTCCTGGAACCCCCACAGCGAATTGGTGTCAACCAAGAGACCCATCTCCTCCATCCGGTCACGGGCGATCCCAACCCGAAGTATACCCAACTCATGACGCTATGGTACGACTATGCTCTACAGTCCGAAAAGAAGAGCATGCTCTTGAAAGAACTCCACCGTCTGGGCATCCCCCTCACCCGACCCGACGCCATCCGCTTCCTCGCCGTTACGCTCCTCCATGCGCTTGCTCGAGATGAAGAGGGCCGCCCGCGACTGGCACGGTACGAAGAGGCGATGTATCAGTATCCTCTCACGGTGAAGAAGTACATTCGAGAGCATTTCTCCCATACGTACACCGAGCTCCGTCGACAAACCTATCGAGCCAAACGGGTCAGGGGCATGAAGACGCTCCCCATTCTCGACGAGCTCGAGCACGCACACGGCGCACAAGCCATGCCCTGGTTGTGGAAAGCGATGGAATATCTCTATCAGTATCTCTTCCAAATCGAGGCCTACTTTACCGATCTCTATGCGCTCTTGCGTATGATGAAGCCGGCGAAAGACAGTTCACCTCCGTATCTCGCCTTCGGCTTCTTTGGCGCCTCCCACGTTCTGCGAATGTCCATGATCTTACAAGCTCACCCTTACTTTTATTACAACGTCGTCTACGCCATTCCCTACTATTCGACTAACCTGACACGTTGTTTGACGATCACCGAATCCATTGATCTCGCCAGAGACCTCCAGACGCGTGCCACCAACATCTTACAAGGCGATCCGAACGCACCACGACGCCTACAAAACTATCACCGTGTCCTGAAAGAGGAACGTTTTCAAAGGGAGGCGAGTCGGATGGGCGACATTCAGATGGGTGGGGAATGTAATGACCAGCGTGGAAAGCGAAGCAGCAAGCTCAGCTTTACAAGGAAGCAGAAGAAGCGGCAGCAGCAGAAGCGCCGGCATCCGCCTTCTCGGAATAGACGCCGAGCGTTCTAGCAGAGGGATCGACGTATCCAGCGACTTCACCCGCCGCTGTCCATCGAGGTTGCCAGTAGCCGGGTAGGACATCCTGACGCTCCGCACCAACCATCTCGCAGAACAGCCTGCGGTACCAATACGCCTCTTTGGTCACTGGGGTTTGATACGGATACGTCACCGCTGCCGTGGCCATCTCTTCATCCGTCACGACACCCGTCTCTTCGATCCACTCCTGAATCATGGTGGTCCACGAGACTTGTCCCGAAATGCTGTCACTAAAAGCGTCTTTGGTACGCATGCGGACACGCTCGGGTAACAAGCCTTGGGACACAGTGGAGCACTTAAAGGCCTCGCGCAGCCACCACTTTTCCACGCCTCGCCACGAGGGCATACGACATTCGCCAGGGATCCGCCAATATGCCTGAATGAACTCGGGATCGAGGAACGGTACACGCGCTTCCAAGCCCCAACGAGCAATACAGCGATCCGCACGGCGTGCATCGTATAAATGAATGCGCCGCACATACTCACGAGCCGCCGCGTCCAGAGCCGCCCCCGACGGCGCATACCAGTTGAACAAGTACGACGAACAGACTTCATCCGGTCCCTCCCCCACAAGAACAACCCGACCATCCGTGTTCTGTCCAATCCATCGACAGACCAGGTATTGTCCCACCGACGCCCGAACCGTCGTCGTATCCCATGATTCGACCGTTCGAACGACGTCGGGTATCGCCGCCAGCGCTTCCTCTTTCGTAAAGAGCACTTCCGTATGCTCGGAGCCAATCCACTCCGCGACCTCGCGAGCATATTCCAAGTCACGCCCCACTGGCTCTCCTCCGACCTTTAAGCCACAGCAAAACGTCCGAATGGGCCGACCAAGCAAGCGCGCTCCTAGGGCCGCCACGAGAGACGAGTCGACACCACCGCTCAGCAAGAAGGTCAGCGGCCGATCCGCCTCCAAGCGTCGACGCACGGCGGCAACCGCCGCCTCTTGAACGCCAAATAACAAACCATCGATATCCTTTCCCCCCTTGGCCTCGTCTTCGACAGACAGGGAGGGTACGCTATACAGCCGCGCCGTCATGTCATAGGTAGCTGTAACCGCCAGACCATTCAAGCCCGCCGACCACGTCCAGACTTCTCCAGGTGCCAGTTCCATCATTGGCCCTTTATGGGAGGTCGCGCCCTTCAATTCCGAGGTCAAGAGCAAACCATCCGTCATATTGCTAGAAACATATAGCGGTCGCACACCTACCTTATCACGCCCCGCCATCACGAAAGACACCGCACCCAGCGCATCCAGTTCCACGACAACAAACGCAAATTCGCCCTTGATCTGATGCTCCACCGCGTGTAAGAACAATGATTGGCCTGCTAGATACAAACCCATTAAGACTTGGCAGTCGCTCCCCATATGCTCGTACGCACCCAGCTCTTTCCAGTTGTAGATTTCTCCGTTACACATCAACAGCACCGTGCGACCGTCCTTCTGCCGAACAAAGGGTTGTTGGCCCGCCGTCCCCGTACCCACAATCGCCAAGCGGTGGAAGCCGATCGCCATTCCCGCGCGTCCATAGACTTGGTAGTGACTGTGATCCGGACCGCGATGCGTTAAACGAAAAAAGTCCTCTCGTCGCGCAGCCGATCGCGCTTCTTCGGGCTTTGTAGGATTCACATACAGCCAAATACCGCACATCTCAACAGTCGAATGGACCAAAGGGCTTACCAAGTCTTTAAGCATCTTTGGCCTCGTTGGCCTCTTCCTCATCCGTCACAGAAGCAGTCGCAGCAGTCGCAGCAGAAACAGCACCCTTCTTCTTTTCGGGCCTCGCCGTGACCAGTCGGTAGCATACATTCTCTTCACCCGGCCCGTATCGACCCCCATAGCCCCCATAGCCCCCATCCGCGTTCGGCACCGCAGAAAACCGCGTTCCTTCTACACGGATAAAGGGTACCGCGCAGTTGTACGAGCGCCCAATATCCCCCATGCCTTCGTTGACCATTGCGATCAGTTCCGACACCTCCACGGCCCAGCGCTCGAGATACGCATCCGCCGCTGCCATGCGAAGCAGGGTAAACGTGTCAACGGTCTCGTCGCGATAGTGCTGGATGCGATTCAGGAGCTCGACGGCGACCATGCGGAACGCCGCATAGACTTCCTGGACCTCCGCATCGCGCTTGCGATTCTTCTCGGCCAGGGCGAGACGTCGGCCCCATTCTTTTTCGTCGTAGTCGTTCAGCAGGAACTTGACATGTGTCTCCCGCATCCCGTTCTGGTCGAGATGGCTGCGGAACGTGCGCTCGGATTCGTCTTGTAGCTCCATACACAGCCGGTGAAACTCAAAGAAGAGGTGGGCACGAGAGGGCGATGCAACACGGTGGACGGGACGGAGTTCGTAGGCGTTGGGGAAGCCGCCGCAGGGGACGTCGGCGGGATTGCGGGGCGCTACGCCCCCCGTGCGCTTCATCCATTCGTAGTAGTGGGGGTTGTGGATCGTGCCTTTGGTGACCACTCGGCATGTGTTCCAGTCCCACGGCACGTGGCACGCCACACACCACATCATGTAGCAGCCCATGGTGCGCTCGGTGAATACACCGCAGTTCGGACACGGTTTGGAGCCTTGTTGGATCATCTCCGCCGTCGCGATGTCTTCCGCCTTACACTCGTGTGGCGTGTCGTGCGCTTCCCCGCGAACCGTGAAGCATTTGCCACAGCTGTAGTGTTCACAGAGGCCGCACTTCCAGGCGGTGCTCAGATAGCCTTGACAGTTGGGCTTCATACAGCGTCGGACGAACTTGCGTCGCTCTTGTGCTTCCTTCTCTTCCTTTCCGTCCCCATCCCCCGCAGCACCATCGCCATCCGCAGCAGCCCCCGCAGCACCATTCGCCCCACGCCAACGCCGACGCCAACCATCTCGCTGGAGTTCTTGGATCTCTCTGTGTTTCGCGGCGATCGTCTCCTTCAGTTCCACTTCCCTTTTCGCCAAACGGGGCAATTCGTGATTGGCGGTCTCGAGCTTCTCTTTTTCCTCCTCGATTTCTCCACCACTGGCATTCGCAAGTAAGAGATTCATGTAGCGCTTCATAATGCGATCGCGTGACATAAGCGTCACATAGTATGCATTCGAGGCTTGAACACGCTCCCGCATCAGCTCCACGATCTCCCCGCGGATCGCATTCACTTGCTCCGCCGTTTCGCGACGGCGTCGCTCCTCGAGGGCCGCATCCTGTAAGCGAGGCAAGTTCGCCCGCTCACGACTCACCAGCACCGCTTGACGATGCTTGTAGTATGTTTGCTGAAGATACGTCTTGGTACAGATGTCTTTCAGGACCGTATCGGAGTAGTTGACTCGGCAGTGGATACAGTGCGCATCTTCGGCACGGCCGAGCAAGTAGTGCTCGATACACTTGGTACACGCCCCACCGTGGCAGAACTTACAGACCACTTTGCGGCGCAGAACGGCCGTGTACACCTCGGCACAGATGGGACAGACCTCCTTCTCTTCCTCCTTGGCTGCCTTGGGCTCTTTCGCCGTCTTTGGCTCTTTCAGCTTCTTGGCCTTTGAGGTCGCAGGATCATTCGAGTAGGAGGCAGTCGCAGCAGTGGCAGCAGTCGCAGCTGTCGCAGACATGGTCGACCTTTGTATAGAGAACAAGAAGGGCGTTTAGATGGCGTGAAGGGTCGACGAGCTTGTCGATTTTTGGGAGGGGGGTCTCGCCCAATGCCCCCTTTCCTAATGGGCTTGATAGAGCACTTAAAGACTCTGCCGGCTCGCCGCCCATCCGTAAGTCCGCCGCAGGCGGCGACCTTAGTGAAGGATGGCATAAGGACGCCGTTAGGCGGACTTTCGCCCAGCCCGTTGGGCTCGCGATGCTTGATAGAGCACTTAAAGACTGTGCCGGCCTTCGCCCAGCCTTTTGGGCTTGATGGGCTTGATGGGCTTGATGGGCTTGATGGGCTTGATGGGCTTGATGGGCTTGATGGGCTTGATGGGCTTGATGGGCTTGATAGAGCACTTAAAGACTGTGCCGGCCTTCCCCCAGCCCTTTGGGATTGATGGGCTTGATGGGCTTGATGGGCTCGCGATGCTTGATAGAGCACTTAAAGACTCTGCCGACCCACCGCCCCAACCGCCCCACGCCGTCCCTCCTCCGTATAACCCGAGAGTGGCCAAGCGGGCCACACGTACCACTTGACCGCCGTCAGCACCGCGACCATGTCCCGATCCTTCTCCGAATCCGCATCACAGCCCGTCAAGAGATCCCACGCCGACATGGCCCCGTGGAGCCCACAGATCGTAGCCAGTAACTGGAATTCCGCCAGCCGTTGACTGGCCGCGGGGACCGCGATCTCGTCGGGCAGGGCCGTGGAGCCATTCCAGTATTCGGCAGGCGCCTGAATCGTACGATGAAGCACAAAGCGCATCCCTACTCTCGGCGTCGACAGAAGAGCATAAAAATGGATCGCGTCCAAACTCTTCAGATACATCAGATCTCTCAAAGATACACTAGACATGTCAGGAACCACCGCAACAGCAGCCCTTTCCTCCCTCTTCTTCTGCCAAGGCATCTTACACAGCCACCCGATAGAGGGCCGCGTCGTCCATTTCCGTCCCATGACCCCTCCACCTGTGTTAGAGTCACAGCAGCAACAGCAGCAACAGCAGCCACCCTCCAAGAAGCGCCCCTTTTCCGACGAATCCGAACCGCTGGAAAAGCGCTTTAAGTTGGCCTAAGTTCCGACGGCCCGACAGCGGCCAGACAACAGCCCGATAGGACTTTTTTATGATAATGCTGTTAGGGTATCCAAGGAAAGGGGGTATGAGGGGGTAAGACTCCGCTTGCGGCGTCGTCTTAGGCACCTTCGGTGACGAGGCCGGCCGCAGGCCGGATGTCCCCCCCCCCAAAAAAATCGATCGGCGCCTAATCACCAATGACCATCGTCCTTCACCTATACAGAGACAGCCAGCATGGATTACAAGCCCGCCATCGTCCACGCCTTTACCCAGCTCTACGAGAAGGAGCAAGCGCAGAAGGAGGCCTTCAAGGCCCGCGCCTACCGCACGATTCTCCAGCAAATCGCACCCCTTCCCGCCATCCACTCGATGGACGACCTCGCCGCTGTTCGAGGCATCGGTCCCAAGATCAAGGAGAAGCTCGCAGAGATCTTTCATAAAGGCAGCCTCCGTGTGTCCGCGCCCCAGCAACAACAGCCCCTCGAAACGCTGGATGTATATGGCATTGGGCCCGTGAAGGCAAAAGCGCTCCAACAGCAAGGCATTCGAACCGTCGCCGAGCTCCGTGACGCTGTCCAACGCGACCCCGCCCTCTTGAATGACAAGCAACGCATTGGTCTCCAGTACTACGAGGATCTCCTCCAGCGCATCCCACGACAGGAAATGATGGAGCATGAGCGCCAGCTCTCCCGTGACGCCCCGTATCCCATCGAGCTCGTCGGAAGTTATCGACGCCAGGCGGCCGATTCAGGAGACATTGATGTCCTCTTGCGACTCCCCGCGCATGAAACGCCCAAAGCGGCTAAACAGGCCTTCTACGCTTACGTGGAACAGCTCCAGCGCACGGGATACCTTCAAGAGATCTTGGCACTGGGAGAGCACAAGTGTATGGCCATCGTCAAGATCTCTGATCGGCCTGAGCAGCCTGAGGCCAGAAGCCGCCGCCTCGATCTCCTTGTCACCCCTGACCATGAATACGCCTGCGCTCTTCTGTACTTTACGGGCTCCAATCACTTCAATGTCTCGATCCGAACGCATGCACTGGAAATGGGCTATACATTGAATGAACATGCTCTGACCCCGCTTCGACCCGATGTTCCCCAACCACCACCGTTCCCTACCGAGCGCGATCTCTTCGAGTTCCTCGGATGGGAGTATGTTGAGCCGGGGGGGCGAAGCCCCCCTCCCTTAGAGCACTTAAAGACGGGGCGAACGTAACCCCCTCCCTTGGAGCACTTAAAGATGCGTGAAGGATATAAAGCCGTATAAGAGGACATCCACCTCTTTTTTTGTCGTGATAGAAGGAGAGACATGAGTCAAATCGTCGCGAACGATGATTCGGATATGATTGGGGAGGCCAATGAAGCTACGGAGGACACGGAGGACACGGAGGAAACTCCCGCTCCCAAACGTTCTCGTCATCGCCCCCCACAGGCACCGCTTCCCGCAGGTCTCGAGACATCACCTGTTTCTATGCCGCTCTTTAGCCCCGTAGCCGCACAAGCAGCCACAGCAGCCACAGCAGTCACAGCAGCCATCGACTTAACAGAGAATACACACCAGCCCACACCCTTTAACGATGTCCACCCCGCCCCCACTCCCGCTCTCGCTCCCACGGGCCCCCAGCCTCGAACGCCCCTCGTCGCCCTCTCTCCTGAACATGCGCATCTTCTTGACCTCGTGGATACATACAAAGACTTCAAAGATCCCCCTCCTCTGGAGGAACTGGTTCACTTTGCCCCTGTCTTTCATCAGAATGAAATTCGAAAAAGCGAGCTCTATTCCTCTACTCTTCACGCGCTTGAAGCCGCCTATCCTGTCTTACACATGCCCGCGGAGACTCTCGAGTTCGACGACGAAAAGACGCTCCACAATCTCTCCGATGGGTCACCCATCCCTGCTCTTGCCTCTCCCGCGCTCCGCCTCGAGTTCTCCACATCCATCAACGCGCTTTTTTACACGACTCCCGATTCCAAGAAAAGCATCGATCGCCTGTATACGTACAACGGACACAATCTATCCTATCGTCTCCTTGCCAGTCGCATTTTGCGCAAGTACTTTACGGGAGAGGCAGACGGCACACTTTTCTTGAACTATGACGCCGTCGAGGGCCGAACCGCCTACAAGATCCTGAACGGTCGCCCGTATGTCCACGCGCTTACTACTCCACAGAATGTGTTCGACTCGGCTCACACGAAGAAGGACGTCGCCGAGGGTCGATACTACCAGTTTGTGACGTATCCAGGAGAGGAAACGGAGACCAACGAGACCAACGAGACCAACGAGACCAAAGAGGCCAGCTTTCGAACCACCCTCCCCCTTTCCAACTATGTCTTTGAATACGCCAACGCAGAATTTGGCCCGACCCACCCTCATGGTTTCCGTGTGACATTACACACTCCGACCCCCTATACGACCGAGATGGCCCCACATCACACGGGTGGGCCCAGTCAAGCCTACTTGGCGAGCTGTCTTGTCGCCACACTCGCAAACGAACCACTGGCTGCCGTCACAGCAGAGCATTCGAGCACGTTCGCCTTTTTCCACGCGTATCATGATGCGCCCCTCAACCCGCGTGCCTTCCTCGACCTGAAGCGCAGTGGAGACCGTGACCAAGCCACCGCAGCCCGTGAATTCGCCCGCAAGGAGCCCACCACCGTCTTTGTCACTGGCGATTCCCTTTCCGCGCTTTATGCACGTATCCTCGGTCTCCATGTGATTCTAGACCGTGGTCAAAGCCTCCTGCTGTATCGTTCTCCCGTCCTCTCTACAGCCTTAACGGACACGGAACGACATGAACGAGAACAGGAGCGATGGCGTAAGCGGTTGGCCGACGCCGCGCCCGTCTTCCAGAATCTCGACGCCCTCGCAGCTCTCTTCCACACCTGGGAGCACAGTCTTGATCAACGTCTCCAACTCCTCCGTGGCTCTACGGTCCCCTATGCTCGGTACTGGATCACCCTCTGGGAGAAAAAGGCCGACGATGTTCGTCGTGCGCTCCATCGCGCCACACAGTTCATTGAGCGTGCCCAATCACTCCCGCAAGGTGCCGAAGCCGCGTTTCATTCGCTACTGTTCCAGATTGACGAGGGAGAATGGGTGTGGCCGCTGCGTACGTGGATTACCCTCGCGCTCTCTAACCCCTCCTCGACACCTTTGCCGCGCTATACCCGAATTCATCCCACCATGTATGAAGAACTCGCCAAGGATATACACGCATTCCTAGCCTACCGATGGGAGCCTCAGACGCCTACGCGAACCCTCCGACGCACACGCTCCAATCTCTCTCGAACGCAAGACCGTGCCATTGAACTAAATATTCTTCTGGACCGTATTCGCTCTCGTTGGATCCAGTACAAGACCGCCATGCTCTTTCCATCCCCTCTCGATGATCCGGATCTCCCTCCCCTCTCTCTCCAAACCACCGAGGAAACCGATCTCCGTCCCTCCATCCGTCAACGACAACAGGCGCTACAAACATGGTGGTCCGGTACTCTACAGCAGGATGGACCCGCAGGTCAACAAGGTGGCGCCAAGGAGACACAGAAGACACAGAAGACACAGAAGACCCAACAAACCGCATTGGACCGCTCCGTTATCCGTCGGGGTATGTTACGCCGTATCGGGGACATCTTAAGCACATACTTACTCGGTATTCGCTCTGACACAACCACACCCGCCACGGTGTCACAATGGCACGAGATGCTTTCCTCTCTTGCCCCTCGATCGCCGTCTCCGTTTCCACTGGGCGACCACTATCGATCCGCGTTCCGTAATCCAGAAGAACCGGCTAAGCCAAATGCGATGACCATCGTTGATGCGATGGATGAAAAGGCCATACTCGACGATGAAAAGGATGAAATACGCCTACAAGAGCCACGCGGGTCCTGGTACAAGGAAGAGAACCTAAAGCCGACAGAGACCCTCGACCCATTTGACGAGCGCATCGCCGCCCTTCTTGACTCTTCCGATCCCGCGGATCGTCTCCGATGCTTGATCGCCTTCCCGCAGCTCCTTCTTGACCTCCAAGATCATCCCGATCCGGATTCATTTTTCTACAGGCTCTACGGTGCCCATCCACTTGCCACACAGGCGACATGGACCGATGTAGAATCATGGTTGTTTGGCTTGGATCTCCCGACCAAGAAGAAAGTAAAAGGTGGGTTTCTCGCTTCTTGTCGACGCTCAGAACGGATTGCGGCAGCGGCTGCTAAAGCCCTACGAAGATCTACAAGGACAAAAAAGAGCCTAAAAAGATAAACTCCGATCTATACAGAACATGGGTCTGATCAATAAAGACGTCTTCGAAGCCAGTAACGGTGTCCAAAAGGCGGGTACTTATATTTCGTTTAACAATGAGACGCTGTACCTTCGTAAGGCTGGTGGCAAGCGTCTCCCGAGCCCGCTGATCATCCGCCCGCCTGCGATTCTGTCCGGGCAGACTGGGCCGACTGGCGTGACTGGCGTGACTGGCTCTTCCGAGGTGTTGGGATCTTCAGGCGCATCGGGCGCATCAGGTGCTTCAGGCGCATCGGGCGCATCAGGCGCTTCAGGCGCTTCAGAGGTGTTGGATGTATCTGGCGCTTCAGGCGCTTCAGGCTCCTCGGAGGTGTTGGGTGCTTCAGGTGCTTCGGGTGCTTCAGAGTTGGGAGCTTCAGGCGCTTCAGGCTCTTCGGAGGTGTTGGATGTATCTGGTGCATCAGGCGCATCAGGTGCATCAGGTGCTTCCGAGTTGGGAGCTTCAGGCGCTTCAGGCTCTTCGGAGGTGTTGGATGTATCAGGTGCTTCAGGCGCTTCAGGTGCTTCAGGCGCATCAGGCGCATCAGCCGATCCGGGGTATGCCCCAACAGGCCCAACCGGTCCCAACGAGATTGTATACCCTCCGCAGCAGCAACAGCAGCAACAGCAACAACAGCAGCAACAGCAGCCCCAAGAGGTCTCTCCTCCCCCCCAGCCCGAGCCCTGCTACATGGTCAACGCCAATTATCGCATCTTCTGGGACAAGAACGCCCGTGACGCAGGCAAGTCCTTCATGGAGCTCCGTTCGGTGACCACTGAGGTGACGGAGTCCCAACTCCAGTACAATCTGTACGAAGTGCTGTACGCCAAGCTGCGCGAGGTCTACCCGAATTCAGTGGACGAGTAAAAGCCCAGACAGCCCAGTCGAGTCACAAAAAGACTCTCTTTTCCACCTAAACCCTAGGCTGAAGAGAGAGGACAACAGACCCATATGATTGCCCACATCGCATTAGAACACCGCCCCTTTTTCACGGTCTTCCGAGGCCAAACCCACTGGAAGATTGTCGACGCACATCAAGATGTTTACCACCAGCCCAACCTAACCGTCCGCGAGTCCCTGAGTCGCATTCTATGCCTAAGTCATCCAACGCCTGCGCGACTCCATTCATTCGTTGCCATGGAACATCGAGAGATCCAGCCAACCGGCTTCCTGGACATGACCTGGCAAGACATCGCCGATACGTGGTGCTTTGTTGCGGTCGATTTGGTGGAGGTGTGGGATGCTGCGACTGCTGCGACTGCTGCGACTGACCCCATCGCTGTCAACCGGCTCCCAATGGTACAAGAAGACGAAGCCGCCCGGCTGCTGGTCGAGATGTCTCAGTCACAGTCACAGCCTGAGAGACAAGAGAAGCAAGAACAACAGACGTCAGGGATGCGCCTGAGAAGTGGACGGATGGTACAAGGTCGTTAGCGCCTAACAACACAATACACCATCCGCGGATGGATCATCTCCCCCTCTCCGTCGAAAAAGTCCGCCTCGTTCCACTGACTCGGATACGCGAGCGACCGTTCTTCAAACGCCGAAGAGTAGTCATGAACATCCAGACACGAGTAGTAGCACGCATCGCGAAACTGTCCCTCCGCGTTAAACCAATAGTCATCCGCCACTGGCGACCGCATCGTACCATACAGTGTCCCAAGCATCGGGATCAGGTAGAAGAACTCTCGACGGGCCACGTACAGGTTGTTCTTTCGAATCGTCTGGATGTATCGCCCCTCTCGAAGATACGCAAGAACGTCTTCCGCGGTCGATGGCACTGATCCCAATCCCAAAGGGCTCTGCGTCCATGACACCTCCACAAACGGCAAGTTCTCCACGACCTTGGAAGACCACAGAGACGCCATGATATACGTCAGCATTGTCCGAGCATCGACGTCCCCCATCACGCCCCGAATGGCCGTCATCCGCGCCTCCACGTCCGTCACGCTCCAACCACGCCACGCAAAGTCCAACGGCTGCGCATAGACGCTATCGGTCCTCGCCCGAATCACATAGTCGAAGCGGAAGCCTCCAAGTGCCTCCATATGGCACATCTTCAAATACGCCAGTTGGAGCTGATAGTACTCGATCATGGACCCACTGGAACGCAAGTAGTCTTTCCACGTCTCGGATATCGTCATGTGCGAAAGAAGCAACTCCCGCTGTTCTTTCCAGCCTGGGAAGCGATCGACGCTGAACCATACGACGTCCACCAGAGGCGCACCGATCTGTTCCCGCAGCCACGCCGTCCATGTCTCTTCGGACTCCGACGTATCATTCTGGACACACGCAAAGACAGAGACCCAGCCTTCTCCGTCCCTCGCTGGACACAAGACGTTTCGTAAAAAGAACTTCATCGTTTTACGAATCGTTCGCAGCGCACCCGTCAACAACACGGCTCGACGCATCCCTTACTAGCTCTCTACCCCACCCGCCTTCTCGGACCCTTTAAGTGCCTGCCGCCCCTTTCAAGTCAACAAGACACGGAGGGACGCGCCGCACCAGGCCCCGAATGAACTTCACCGGCCCTTTCTTTCCAATCGCATCGTCTCGAAGCACCGACATCACATTCGTTCGCAGCGTATCCCGAGAAAGCTTGTGATGCGATAAGAGCAATTCCACGACTTCACGGACTTGGATCTGGCCTTCCACATCCACCGCCGGCTCGCACACGCGCATAATGGACTGAATCCACGCCCTCTCTCGGTCCTCTCGAACCTCGCGAAAGATTCCCGCAGGTACCTTCTCTTCCTCCACTGACGCAGAAGCAGTCAAAGAGCCAGGAGAGAGGGCAGTCGCAGCCCCAGAAGCAGCCAAAGGGACGCGAGCACGCCCCAGGATCCTCTCAAGACGGTACTCGGAGTCGTCCAAGACATCCCCCACCCAGCGCCCGACTTCATCCAAGTGTGCCTTCAAACGCCGCCACTCCGTTCGACGTCGTCCGAGCTCTTCCGCCATCTTCTCGACTTCGCGTACGACTTCTTCACGTTCCCATCCCGCTTCTTCGCGATAGTAGTTCCACCATACGCGAAAGAGCGACATCAGCAACTGGAACACACGCCCCTCCTCCTCGCCACAGAACTCCTCGAAGCGGTTCAGGTAGACCATCATCTTCTCGCCCTCGAACTCCGTCCACAACCCCGCCCCTTTCCCCTGGATATCTGTACCCCGCGACACCATCACGCCGATCGACGCATGCGGCGCCTCCTTCAGATCCCGCAGGAACTTGTCGACCTCCGCCTTCGGCACCACCGAAGAATAGTTCTTCAGCTCCCACATGACGACCCGCCCCTCGATCTCCATGGAGAAGTCCATTTCATGTCCCGCACCGAGCCGAGTGTCTTTCAACGCAAACCCGCGACACACTCCGTACCAACGCCGCAGTTTTTCCCCGAATGCCTCTTCGTAATCCGCCCCCTTCATGCGAACATTGGCAAACCGTTTCCCGACTGTGCCCGACAGCCGCGCGATCTCATCCGACTGGCGCGAAATGGACTCCTGTAGCCGTTGATACGCCGATTCCATCTTTAAAAGCTGCTCCTGCTTCGACGCCACCAGTCGCTCCATCATCTCTTCGGTTCGACGCACAGCGGCCGCCACGTCCCGCTCCCGACCTTCTTCCAAGACCCGCCGCGCAGCCTCCAAGCCCGCAACACGCCCTTCGAGCACCGCGGTACGTTCCTCCGCCAACACCCGTTCGGCGCCCCGCGCCTCTTTCACGCGCTCTACGACACTCGCCTCCAGTCGATCGCGCTCTTCGGTGACCTCTCGAATATCTTCCAAGACACGGGTCAACTTCTCTTGATACATGGACTGGATGCGTGCGATCTCCGTATCCTTCAGTTCCGCCACCTTCTTGGCCTCATCCGAAGCCCGCTTCGAGCGCACCATGCCCTGAACCGTCGCCCCCAAGTACAATGCTTCTTCGACGCTCTTCGCATCGTGGTTCTTCGTGTACACGAGCGGCAGGTCAAAGCCCGCGGAGACGGTTAGGGTCACTTGACGCGTCAGCATTCTCTGTGAAGACATCGCGATCTACTCTTACGCTCTTTTCGCAGCGGTATACAGCACCACACACCATGGCGCAGCCCAGCAGTCGCGACATCGATGCGTTCCGCCTCCAGTTCTTCCAGAGCCTGATCCAGGACGAGACCACCAAGGCCGCGGAACTCAAAAGAAAACAGCGAATGTGTTTCCACGCGTTTCACCAAGTCGCACCAAAGGAATGGGAGTGCCGCCGATGTGGAATGACCCGAAAAAAGGGGTGAACCCCTAGACGCCGAAGAGTCACATGCGCCTTACTCCCATCGCTCCAACATCTCCAGCATACGTCGCACAATCGCCTCGTTCACATCCGTCAGAGAGACATCGCGCAGCCATCCCAACGGCGACACGCCAAGCCGATTCTCGAGCAACGGATCCGCACCATGTTCGAGCAGATATTCAATCATCGTGATATGTTTCTCACACTCCAAAGGGTTTCTATTATGGTAATAAATACACCTTTTTACATAGTAGAGCAGCAGCGTACTACTTGAACATATCACTCCACGATGTAAGGAAGTATGAATCTCATTGATATCCGCTCCCTCGCTAAGAAACCAGTCCATCTCCGTTTGATCTCCCCTGCGATACGATAGGTAGTACAGTGTCCAATAAGACTCCTTCAGTAGATCATCTTTCAAGTAGTTCAACATGCGCAATGGCATGTATCTCACATACGAAGCCATCTCTCTCGGTCGAAAGAATGCCCGATAGACATCCCATGCCTCTTTACAATTAGCAGCGACCACACGTTGGACAAGCCAATAACTAAAGGCAACAAACTGTTCTTCTTCGCCGTTTTCACGTACCATGACGTACTCGGGACGATTCTCGGGAACGCGGATCTTAGACCATCGGCCTTCGCAAATCAATTGACGAAGTTTCGGTGTACACTCCATTCTTGTTAACACGTCTAACATATAAAAAAGGGGGTCATCGACTCCTTCAATTTTTTATTACGCCCATCGCTCCACGAGCTCGATCAAGCGTTGAACAGCAGCTTTGCGATCACCGGACAGAGAAACACCGCGTAGCCATCCCAGTGCCGAAACACCTAGACGATTCTCAAGCAATGGATCGGCTCCACGTTCCAACAGGTTCCTGATCATCGTCAACTGTTTCTCGTCCCCTTCAGAATGGCCAAAGAGGTATTCAATATAGTTCTTAACGAAAGAGAGCAACAACATATTGCTTGAAGCAATCGACCCGCCATAGAATGTCGTATAAATTTCATTGATATCCGCACCCTCGCCAAGAAACCAGTCCATCGCCTTATAGCTCTTGCGATACGTCATGTTGAACATTGTCCAATACGATGCCTTCAGTAGGTCCTCTTTCAAGTATTCCAGCATGGGCATAGGGAAATAACTAGCATGCCATGCCATCTCTGTCGGCTGATAGAACATCCGATAGACAGCCCACGCATCCTCGCCCGATGCCATCACATGCTCGATAAACCACTCGTCAAAGTCAGTCGGATTCCCATCTACGATGACATATTCAGGGCGACTCCGAGGAGGCTGGATATCAGACCATCGGCCTTGGGAGATTTGTTGTTGAAGGATAAGCGGGCAAGCCATGGTTAATGTGACGTGGTGACGAGGTAACAATAAAAAAGAGGCCGAGGACCCCTTCAAATTTTTTATCAGGCACAGAGCCACAAGAGTCACAAAGAAGCGCCCCTTAGACATATCGTTCCATGACCTTCAACAGTCGTTGAACTTCCGCGCGTTGAGCGATGCGAGCATCGCGCAGCCAACCGATCGTCGACACGCCCAGTCGATTCTCCAGCAGTGGATCGGCTCCACGCTTCATTAAATGCTCTATCACACGAAGTCGGTCCCATTCTACGCGATTCTCTGGAATGCGTTGAATCCCCCATTTGACCAGAGAATAGACATAATCCATCGCAAGTGCCAGAAGAACCATGGTACTGTTTCCAATCTTTCCCATAAAGATCGTGGTATCTATCGCATTCACATCTGCCCCTGCCTCGATGAAACGATCTATCGCCTCTTCCGCATTCTCGCGCTGTGCCATGTGATAAAGAGATACATACGTCTCTTTAAGTAAGTCATCCATAAGGTATTCCATCATTGGCATGGGGAGAGACGCAGCATGCTGACTGATTTCCTTGGGAAGGAAGAAACGTCGATAGGCTTCCCATACTTCTACACCTGGTGGGGCGTTCAACACGCGATTCAGAAACCCGTCCTCGAAAGGTATGAGCACCTCTTCACCCTCGTCATCGTGTTCCACATAGTAGAACGGACGAGACACAGGCGCTTGAATCGCTGTCCATCGACCCTCTCGAATGAGCGCGTCAATCTCTTCTTGGTAATCAGACATCCGTTATACAATAGTAGAGGACACAAAAAAGGGTGAAGTGACACCCTTCGATTTTTTAAAATCCCCTTCTAGATCCAAGGTCGCAGCTTCTCCGCCACCCACTGGTAGTATTCACGCCACTCGCCCTCCTCCGCCCGTGCGACGACATACGACCACGCCGACCGACCGTTACGGTCCTCGAGCAGCGAGCAAGCCATCAAGATATGCCTCTAACACATCTTGAGGCAAACGCCCCTCCGCTTGTGAAGTGATCAGGTGACAGATCGCAGTGTTACCATGCCCTGCGCAGCCAACACCCCCACATGAAAGCGTTCATCGCGGTTCGTCTAATCATTTCTGTCATGTCCATCCCATCCTCCAGCCTCCCCATCGATTTTTCAAAAAAAGGCCATTGGCCCCCCACACCCTTTAAGTGCCCTTACACATACGCCGCCACGAGATCCCGCACCGCCTCCCACCGCGCCCGAAGCGGCCCTCCGAACCTGTCCTCCTCTCGATGAATAAACCACCACGCCGATTGTCCCACCTTGTTCTCTAGCAGCGGATCGGCCCCCGCCTCCAACAAGAAACGCACCACCTCCATAAATCGCTCTTGATTTCCTCCAGCCGCAATCATCCCCATCCCCCACCAGAGATAGCGATGAATCAGACTTTCTCTTGCTCGAGGCGTCTGATCGTTCGGATCCGCCCCGAGAGCGAATAGCAGGTTCAGATACGCTTTCCAGTCTGGTAATTCGATGGACAATAGGACAGGCGACTGCGAATCGATGGTATCCAGCGATACGTGACCTTCTTTCACACACCATTCCATTAGACGTAAGTCGAGTGGGCCTTCCACGGATCCGCCGAGCGCCCGAAGCATTTCGTCGGCGTCTTCTTCCGACTTTTTCGCGAGACGAACCAAGCGGATCGCCACATCATGAGGCGTCGATCCAGATGGCTGAAGCACCGTCAAACGCTTCGAGAGGATAAGAGATTCAAGCATAGAATACGCGCACATGTTATTAGAGAGTACACGAAAAAAAGGGGCTCGAAAACCCCGATCAAATTTTTTATAGTAGCCGAAGGTGCGGCTCAAGCCCACGCCCGCAACAGCGCCATAAGCTCTCTCGACTCCGCTGACACTTCGGTCCATGTTCCCAACCGTTTCGCCTCGTTCTCCACAAATGCCACGTAGTCAAATACGGTTCGTCCCTGTCGGTCTTCGAGCAACGGGTCGCATCCCGCCTCGAGCAGCCGACGGACCACGGCTAACCTTCTCTCACCAAGAAGTCGTCCCTCTCTCCATTGGCCCACATAGAGAATAACCCACCAGATGACTGCGGTCATCCCTCCTATGTCCTGATCATTCGGATCCACGCCGTGCGCAAACAGAAGGTCGATCAGGTCAAGCGTCGTGGTGCGATCATAATAGAGAACATGGAACAGAAACGGCATGCTCTCATCGATAAAGGGAAGATCGTCATCCTTCACGTTGGGTACAATCAGAGGCAAACGCTTCACATACCACCGTAAACAGGACAGTGACGCATCATAACGGATCAATTGGCACATGCGAGACATCAACGGCTGAGGATCCACGCGCTCGATCGCCGCAGCAACCGCATCCGTAAACGGATCCACGCATACCAGTTTAGAGACCGCAACAACGACCAACTCGGGCCGCCCTACTGGCATAGTAATACTGTCCCAGTCTTCTGTATCGATCCATTTGCGCCACACTTGATAGAAGTCGTATGATCTAGATTCTGACATGTCGCAGTAGTCGCAGTAGTCGCAGTAGTCGCAGTAGTCGCAGTAGTCGCAGTAAAAAGGAGCCGTCGGCCCCCTCGATTTTTATTGAACTACAAGAGTGACATACACCACAGAGTTTAGGCCCACGCCCTCAACGCGCGTAGTAGTGTGGCTTTCTCCTCCTTGGATCGCAAGCCCCGTTCGTCCTCTTTCCATTGTATCGCATTTTCGCAATACAAATACTCCACATAGTCAAACACGGTCCGTCCTTGCTTGTCCTCTAGCAGAGGATCGCATCCCGCTTCTAACAGCAGTTCGATCACACCCATCTCAAGAGTCCATACGTTTCGAATCACAAATAGGACATACCACATTAGTGCCGTTTCCCCGCCAGCTCGCTCCTCTCTCTTACCGCATGGTCGTTGTACATTAGGATCCATTCCCATTCGAAGAAGTACGGGAAGGATCTCCAGTAGTCTTGAAGGGTAGTGCACCATGATATGAAAGAGCACGATCTCGTTTCCTGCCTGCCAGGGATATACCACTTCCTTAGACACTTCCATGGGTGCTCCTTGCTCGAGATACCATTGAATCGCTTCCCATGATGCGTTTTCTGCCATCAACTGGTACATGCGCTCTGCCAAGGATGGCATAGGCCATAGACGATCGACGACAGTCGCAGCTTCGGCCGTAAAGAACTTTAAACGAAGAATAGAGGCGGCCAGTCGACGATAGTCCTCTAGATCTAGATGGGGATGGCGCTTCACTTCCGCCCACTTCTTCTCCGCGATAAAGGTGTAGCATTGCTCTCGAATCAATTGACGAGCTCTTTGCCGTGCGAGATTCTCTATGCGCTTTCCCTTTTTTTGGGAGATAGACGCAGCAGACGCAGCAGACACAGCAGACGCAGTCGCTTCGCGCTTCTCTCGTTTCTCTCTGTTCTTGGGCATCCTTCACAGTGAAAGAGTCCGATGGGAATCTTCAAATTTTACCGCGCCCCCACCTCCCCTTTTCTTCTCCGATCTCATCCCAGAATGCTTCAAGAGTTCTTCCAACTTCTTCTGTCCTTCCTCGTCCGTGTCCTGTCCTGGTTTGGTCTGTCGTTTGGCGTACAAGAAGAAGGGGCTGCTTTGACAGAACAGCCGTCGCCGTCACAACAGTCACAGTACAAATCGGACGACGTCCCTCCGCCGCTCCTCGAACCCCTTCCCTTCTCTCCAGACAGTCCCGCGAGTCCCGTAAGTCCCGTAAGTCCCGTAAGTCCCATCGGCACACTCCCGTAAGTCCCTAACATCCCAAGAAGTTCTGTCTATCGCTGAGCCACAACGACAGAGAGAACAACAAAAACAGCAAAAGACAAGAGACCCCAACCGCGCTTTACAACACGACACTCTTCTCGTGTCCGACCCGCAGGCGCGTGTTGACCATGATGTCGAAGCCCGCATCTTGAATGTTTTTACAGAAAGCGACATCTTCCGAGCACATATCGACCAGTTCTACGCCATCCTTGGACCGCATACGCTGGAGATCCCGATGAAAGTACGGATACGCAAGAGCCTCCAACACCTCTCGACGACACGCAAAGAAGCCCATGCCCGCATACGCGACCTCGATGAAGCGCGGGGACGACAGCGCAGGCAGCTCTTCCTTCGCCTCGTAGCACCGCTTGCGCTCCTCCAGTTCCGCCGCAAACGCCTTCACATCCTCCTCGACTTCACGTGGCTCCATGAACGCAAACGTTCCATGCTTCAAAAAATGCTCCTTGCTCCACTCTTTCACCACCGCAAAGTGTTTGTTGTCCGCCATCATGTAATAGCCCGACACCACCGGATGCGCCGCGGTACACTCGATGAGCTCGATGAGCTGCGCGGGCGAGAACACGACATCGGAATCCAGTGAAACGAAAACATCGTAGTCGGAACCATTAAACGGCTTCTGACCACGGCCTCGTAAGACATCCAGCCCCAGTGTCTTCATGCGCGCAAAAGGGACAAAGGAGCTCTTGCCAGGGCTTACAATAACATCATAACGCCCTGTATTGATGAGGGCGACAAGGGATTCGGTCCAGGACAGGAGGAAGGCTTGAGAGAAGTGATCGCCGGGTAGGCCAATGATCACGCGCTTCTTCTCTTTCTCTGGCTTCTCTTGCCTCTCTTGCCCGACCACAGGATTCGAGGGAGCGGCAGCAGCAGAGGACAGAACGGCTTCCATGATACCGTGCCAAGCCTACGTGGTCTTTAAGTGCCCTTCCTCAGTTTAAAAATCGAGGAAGGGAAGGAGGTAGAGACCCGAAGAGACCCAAAGAGCCAAGATGATGCGCATTCGACGACCAGTGAAAGCGAAGCAACAGCAGCAACAGCCGCAAGCCGTGTCATTGTTTGCCGGTGCTGGTGGGGACACGCTCGGGATGGAGCAAGCCGGATACCACGTGGCGGCCTTCTCCGAGTTCAAAGCACCCGCCATCGAGACACATCTCGCCGCCTTTCCCCACTCTCGCCACTTGACGGAGCCCGCCACGCCCGACATCACCGCATTGACGACGGCCACTCTTCAACCCTACGCCCGTCCCGCACTCTTGTTTGCCGGCTTCCCCTGTCAGGGCTTCTCCCATGCCGGCAAGAAGCGCGAAGAAGATCCACGCAATGAGCTCGTCCATCAGTTTGTCCGTATTGCGCAAGAGCTACAGCCCGACTGGTTGATTGGCGAGAATGTACCAGGCCTCTTGTCCCGCAGGGGTCGAGATCCACAAACCGGCGAACAACGTCCCGTGATCGAGATCGTTAAAGGTCTCTTCGAAGCCATTGGCTACCGCTTGACCTATCGTGTCTTCCATGCGACGGCGCACGGTGTTCCCCAAGAGCGAAAGCGTCTGATTCTCGTTGGCGCCCCCGCACATAAGGGCTACCCTGTTCTCCCTCCCGAGGAGGAAGCCAAGGAACCGCCCGCGACCCCAACCCTCCGCCCCTTTCTTGAGACGCACCTCGTCGGCGCCGTGCGCTTCCCTGCGCAGCATCTCCCTGCGGATCTCGACCCCGCCTACTGGATTGCTACCCCTCACGCGGAGCCGACGGGCACACCTCATCCCAACCTCCTCCGCTTGGTCCAGGGCATCCGAGGACTGACGCCAAAGGAACGAGAAGCCAGCGCATCCAGCCCAAAGGACAGAAAGGACAGACCCCAACGCATCGTCGAAGGCGGCTTAATCAGTTTCGGCGTTCGTAAATCCCCTTATCATGGTCAAATTCTCCACCCCGATCGTCCCTCGAAAACCATCATTTGTACGTATGGCACATGTCCGCGCTTGTTCGTGGGTCTCCACCACGCCCCAACGGATACCTATTGGGTACGCTGTCTGTCAGTAACGGAGCTCGCGCAGATTCAGGGATTTCCCAAAGACTATCCGTGGAAGGGCAAAGAAAAGGAGATCATCACCCAAATCGGGAACGCTGTTCCTCCGCCCTTGGTGCGCGCCGTCGTTGAGATGCTTCCGCGTGTCCGCTTTCAAGACGTACCGCATGTACCTGATGCCGTACCCATTGATCCAGTTGACGACGACACGGAAGAATAAGGCCTATTTGAAATCCAGACGCAGGTTACTTAGCCCTGCTCCGCCACCCCATCGAAGAATGTACCGCATGACACCTACATCGGTATGAATCTCCCCTACGACATCCCTCTCTGCGCGAATCGTCACCTGATCACACCGCTGGACCCGTATTCCTCGATGCCATTTCGCATCAAAGGCGCCCGACAGGACATCTCCCGTCACTGTCAACCATGCGTCTTTTTGGTCCAGTGCGTGGCAGAGCAAGGGAAAGACATCCGCACGAAGCGCCTCTCGATCTACCTCCTCCAGATGGTCGACAAACCATGGAACAAACTGGTCTCGTAAGGGCAATAAACTCGCGCCCGAGGCGCGTAGGGCCCGTTTCAGGGCCTTACCAAATGCCGAGCGAGGCGCACCCTGTGAACGAGCATCCGCGATCCATTCCTCAACCGTCGGTGTCTTCTCTTCGATCTCAAACGCCGTTCGCAACCATTCGCTTCCAACATATACCTCGTACCATAATTGCGCATATCGTTGACAAAGCCGGAACTTCTCCATACCGCCATTGTAGAATTGGACCGCATGACACATTGGGTTGTCTTTCGCTTTCTTTGTTGTCTTTTTGCCCGTCGCAGCAGTCGCAGACCCTTTATGTTCCACTTTCCACCACTGGATGCCCGAAGGGCCTTCTACTTCGATTTCAAAGTCATAGTGTTCCGAGCGTCCACCGGCACGGGGAGGGATGCGAGCAGAACGTATGTGATGATCGGGCCAGGTTTCATGAAAGGCCGCATGAAGCGCATCGGGGGGACCACACAACCGCTCTACCAATCGGGCGACATCCTCTTCTTCGTTTCGTTTGGCGAGTGCTTTGGAGCGTACACGGCCCACCTCGATATGGCAAATAACACGATCCCGTTCTACGGTGATAGTAAGTCGAATCATCCTGTGTATCCGTCTTTCGATGTCCCCGACCTATCAATTTTAAGCGGTCCCACTGTCCCATTGTCGCACAGTAAAAAGCCCCTCGCTCCCCCATCCGACAGGACAGAGAAGCAAGGGGCTCGGATACATAACATACATAGTGGAATCAGTGGAATCAGTGGAAGCTGCTAGAGAAATCGATGACAAAGCGCTTTTCTTGAACCGGCGCCTGTGCGCCCGCGGACTGACGATGGCCCTGGAAGAAGCCGCCTTGGGTCAGGTCGAACGCGCGGGAGCGCGCCGAGTAGACATAGACCACCCGCTTACCTCGACGGTCATGGACTGTGCGACGGCGCATGTTGACGAACGCATCGATGTGCGGCGCATGATGGAAGACGAGATGCGCGGCTTCGTTGGTGTCGATGACATGGTTGGTGTTCTCGAGCAGGAAGACGGACAAACCGAGCCATTCCATACCGAGTCTCCACGCCTCGACATCCCGAGCTCCGATGACATGGGTGCGACCACGTTCGACCAGGAAGTCAAGTAGCTCTTCATCCTTCTTAACCAAGCGCGCCTGTCCCTCCGTCATCCGCGACTGGAATTCGGCGCACATCGGGTTGAGCATGGAGCGGACCAGCGTCTCCGTGGCGTGAAGGGCTTCCCACGGCTTCAGATGCGCAATGGGCAGCAAGACTTCGCGCAAGCAACGGTCCTCCCACGTCGGATCTTTCCAGAGACTGAGGCGCGCCACGGCATCGATCCAGTAGGGCACGATCTGGCCGGGGAAGAACACCAACCAGGTCTGGAACGCCGTCGACACATCGACTTGGATGACGCCTTCTTCCCAGTCACCGAGCGCCGTTTCGTGATGATCGATACACTTGATCGACAGCGCGCCAGCCGCCATCAGCTTCTCCTGAGCCGCGCGATCGATACTGAGATCGAGGAAGAGCACATGTGAGCCGCTCCACTTCTGCGCTTGCTCATCGGACACGGTGCGCGTGGCGGTGACAGGGTAGAAGTAGATCATACGAGGGCGAGAGAGGGCCGTGTACGCCAAGAAGGCCGCCATCCAACCGTCGATCGAGTGGCCTCGGTAGACGATGGAATAGGTCTCTTTGAAGAGCGCGGAACGCTTGGCGATTTCAGCCACCGTGGCCCAGTACTCCTCCGTCTTTTGGACAGAGGAAGCAACAGCCTCGACGGCCTCGACAGCCTCGACAGCCTCGACGGCCTTCTCTTCAACAGGAGCAGCAGGAGCAGCAGGAACAGCAGGAACAGCAGCAACGACATCTCTCCATTGCGTAACGGCAGCATGAATCTCCTGATCCGCAGCCGTCATGGTCTCCGCAAGGAAGGTCATGGCAGCCGAATCGGTTTGAGCGGAAGCAGCGGCAACTTCCGCGTAGGAGCGATGATTCACGGAACGAGAGCGAGTGAACATTTTTGGCATGAATGTTGGAAACAGTAGAACAGGTACTCACAAGTGTGGGAAAGTGTTGCGCCCTTTAAGTTCCCCACGACGCCAATCAATTTTTTTCATGAAAATAATCCGCCCAGCACGAACAGCGCTTCCGTGTCTATTTCGTAGGCATCGTATACATCCCATACTGGCATGGGTCGTACATTTTCTTGACGGTATCGACGGTAGACTCGATGAACGCCCGCTAGCGCATTGGAAAGGGACGTATGCCATGTACCGAAGCGCACGGGATCTATGGCGTAGGCGGGCCAAGGGGAGTAGGTCACGCCCACACAGTACTGATCATGGTCACGCCATAACCGAATGTAGAGCGGTCCACCGACGGTGACTTCAAATTCCTCGCCGTCGGCATCGTCGTCTGTTAGGGCGGTGTACACCAAACGCGCCATTGCGAGAGGTACGGATACGACATGATACTCTAGTTCGTAATGCGCGAGATGATAGGGAGGCATGCGGAAGAGGGAGGGAAGGCGGGTGCATATGACTTCTTTAGAAGGAGTGGCCTGTTGGCATATGACTTCTTTAGAAGGAGTGGCCTGTTGGCATATGACTTCTTTAGAAGGAGTGGCCTGTTGGCATATGACTTCTTTAGAAGGAGTGGCCTGTTGGCATATGACTTCTTTAGAAGAAGCCTCGGACGCCATCCGAAAAAAGCGGCAGTTGTGGAAACATCTCCACGCCGCTTTACGCTCGCCCCGAGGCTGTATCGGGACAGGGGGCGCAGGTGGCGCAGGGGGCGCAGGGGGCTACTCGCGCTCGGAAGGGTCTTCCTCCAGCCGCCACAGGACTTCAATTTCGCCATCCGATACGACATCATCCTCGTAAAGATACTGTCCTCGATAGAACAGCAAGAACGCGTCACGATCTTCGTCCTCCTCGTCAAATGACTGCCAAAACGCTTCATACGCCATATCGCCCGAAACCACACCCTCGGGTCGATAGACTTCTCGGACTTCGCCTGTGCCTTCGACGACAAAGCGCAAGAGAGGCGCGAGATGAATCAGAGCGATGTAGCGCTCGCCTTCAACGACAGGTGTACCGTCCGCCAATAACAAGCCGCATTCGTTGTACAGTGACACATGATCCGCCCTACGATTGGGTAGAGCCACTCGCTGACGAACATCTCCCGCAGTGGAGCCTGAAGGGACTTCGAGGTACAATGCTTCGCCGTGGAGTCGGAGGGAGAGGATCATTACTCTAGGGTTCTATTGGAGATCAAGGACATGAAAAAGGGGCTCGTCCCCTCTATCCATTTTTTACGTATCATACCCCCCTTTCTCGTAAAGGGTACAAAGCGCATTACTCATCGGCATCAGACGCATCCGATCCATCCGACCCGTCCGCCGTTTCCTCTTCCGCGCCGGGTTCGGCCTCGGCCAAAGGCACACACATTCCAAAGAATTGGAGCAACATCTCCCGCTTCTCTTCGGCCTTTCCCGAAATCAGGCGATCGATACAGATGGCCGACTCTTCTTCCGCCTCCGCCTCGAGCTGTAAATGGATGACGCGCACGACGCGACGCTGTCCCATGCGCACCGCGCGAGCAATGGCCTGGTCCATCAGTGCCGACGTCCACCAAGGGCTGTTGAAGATGATGCGATCGTACTCCTGTAGGTTCAGCCCGACGCCACCCGCCTGGAGCTGGATCAAGAGTACCGCCGGCCCCACGATTTCCTTGGACTGACGCAGCACGATCGCCCGCTCATCCTGTGTCATCTCGCCGTCGTATTCCAAGATCGCCCCGCGATCGATCAAGCCCAGTGTCGCGATATAACCGCGCAACAGCCGCATCTCTTCACGGAACTGGCAGAACACAATGTACTTGTGCGTGTCGCCTCCCCCCAAATCCTCCCGTAAGATGTCCCGAATGGCCGCCAGTTTGGTGCTCTCACCCACCCAGTTGGGCCGCACATACTTCTTGGTCTCTCGACGCTTGGCGGAGATGTACACTTGTGGATGAACCGAGATCTGACGGAGTCGGAGCAGCAACAGGAACGCTTCCTGGCTCGACAGACGGTCCAGGTCGTACCCGCGCACTTCGGACATGGCCATGCCCTGAATAGCGAGATAGAACTCGCGCTCTTGCTCGGTCACAAACGGTAAGACACGGTGCTCGATCACGGGCTCGGGAGGCGCATTCACCAGGACATGACGCAACGCCTCCAGTGATCGATGAAGCACGAGATCAGGCAAGTGATCGAGGAAACGCGCTTCCCATCGCCAGAGGGGCGAGACGGGCACACCCACAAACGCCAACAATGATACGACATCGCGCCATGCGTTCACGAGTGGTGTGCCCGTCATGGCCCAGCGAATGGGTGCCCGAAGACGCCGCGCATACATCGCCATTTGTCCATCGGGGTTCCGGATCTTGTGGGCTTCATCCAGCACCACGCGGTTCGCCACCAGGCCACGAAACAGACGTGGGGTCGTGTACAACTTCTCAAAGTTCGTCACGTACACCTTCCATTCTTCCGAGCGCACCGCACCCGCTTGGCGCACCCAGCCACCGTTGAACGCATGAAAGACAGGGAAGCCTGCGCGTTGACAGACTTCGGTCCATGTCTCGACCATCGCAAGAGGGCAGAGCAGCACCGTCAAGGGCTGTGGATGGTTCAGCATCGTCGCCACCATTTGGATCGTCTTGCCAAGACCCATCTCGTCGCACTGTAGGCCTCCGTAGACGGTTGTCGGCGCATCGGCCAATCGACGTCCCGCGACTTGCGTTCCCGTCTTCTCTTTCTCAAGCATCCAATGAATGCCCACGACCTGATGCTCGAAGTAGTTCAAGCCATCCCAGAGAGGGATAAGATCCACATCGTTCAAAGGAACGGAACCGGGAATCTCAGACGCAGAAGAAGCAGAAGCAGAATAAGAGGACATAATCGATACAGGCGATCACGCCAAAAAGAGCATCAACGGACGCTCTCGATTTTTTTAGGGGGGGGGGACATCCGGCCTCCCCCACATGCCCCCTTTCTCAGAGATGTCCTAATATGCGCTGACATCCCACTTAAAGCACCGGCCTCTGTCCCGTCGTCTTCACATACCACCAGTGTTCGCGGAACATCGCCTTTTCGCCTACAAACAGTTCAGTGACATGTGTGACTGCTAACTCCCGTTCTACCTTCGACGCCTGGGACATGCGCCGCAGAATGCGCACCCACTTTCGACGGCACGCGCGCAACATTAAACGTCGATAGCGCTCGGGTATGTCCGCGTCTCGTAACATACTTTCTAGGGAATCGTGTCCCTTGCCCTGAATCACGACATGTGGATAAACATCGTCCCTTTCCATCCATGCGTCTCGAGGTTCATAGTACTTCCCCGACCGTAGATCGAAGATGAACTGCCATGTGTATACGACCACGTTCTTCTTTTGACCAATATCTTGGCTTACTGACACAATACATGGGTACATCGGTCGCTCCATGCGCTCGTCCTCCAAGGTATAATGGGCCCAATACAGATCCATCATGGACACGGACAGCGGAATGGGATCATCCACCCAGTACATTACGACATCGCCGTCGCGCCATTCGCGTCGTTCAAGTGCGTCTGGTGCAGCGTCTGCGTCCAACTCCAAGAAGCCACATTCTTCCGCAATGACTTCGTCTAAGAGGCTGTCGAGCGCCTTCTCGTCGACGGGTTCCCATCCAGACACATCGGCCTGAGAGGCCGCTGAGACCAAGCGGAGTCGAGAGGGGTCATCGGGACAGACGAGGGCACTGAGAGTCGAAGAGATCAGAGGACAGATGTGCTGACCATCCTCCCAACAGATGGACAGCGTATGAAGATCACCCGATAGCGATTTCGCGTAAAGAAGCATGGTTACACCTGATTTCCGTTCATCGGACGCTTTCGATTTTTGGGGGAGGGGGAAAAATCGAGAAACCCGAATCGGTGAACGAGTAGACCGATAACATGACGGCAACCGTGACCATCAAGCTCCTTAATGGAGATCTCTTGACCGTCTGCGGCGATGAGTGGATGACCGGCGAAGCCCTTTACCGCGAGGTCTATACGTCGCTGTCGCCCGACGTGGCCCCTCCACCCCTTGAAGCCTGGCGCTTGATGCTCTTGCGCGACGAGACGTACATTGCGCCCTCTTCGGCTCGGGCCGGGTTGACGGACGGCGAGGTACTGGATCTCTGGATCGAGAGCGGGACGTATCAGGTTCATGTGGCCTGTTATGGCGCAGTCACGGGCTTTCTGCGTATGCGACTGGAGATTCGAGGCTCGGTAGAGGTCAACGAGGTATTCTACATGAACGACGATACGGGACGCTGGTTCTACCCTTACGAGGTGCTAGTCGATGGCGATATATCCTGTCGAGCACAGAAGGGCTGTCGCGGGCGCTACGACTACCGCTACCTGGCACAACGGGTGGGTGTCAATCGGTGCGTAGAGGAATACGTATTCGCATGGCTCTTCTGTCAGTTCTATGATACCTTGCCGGCCCATGCGGACATAGCGCCGCTGCCGTTTGTTAGGAGTTTGATTGAAACGACGATGTTGATTGACTAAAAAGGCATCCACCCGATACAGGGCCCGCCCATTGGACCCTTTTTTATGATATTCCCTCGATAAAATTCGATGGCGTCCCGCTAAGACGTACTCTGTGCGTGATCAGAATGATGACAGTGTATGTAAAGACTTTATCGGGCCACGTTCTGCCTGTGTCATGTCCCGATGCGATGGACGTCGCTGATTTCCCCTTGTTCTGCCACATGGCTCTACCAGAGGAGGACCGCGAGCGCATACCACTCGCCTTTATCCGCGTGCTAGATGGCGATGCCACCGATGCCACCGATGCCGCCGATGCCGCCGATGCCGCCGATGCCACCACCGTGGTAGAGGGTGCGACGTACTACCTCTTGGTCGAAGATCCGCAGATTGTCGCACATGTCTACTGGGAAGACGATGTCCTTGTCGGCGAGCCGGTTCGATGGCGCTTGGATCAAGAGGGAGAGGACATCGAGGACAGCGAGGAAGAAGATGACTGGGCCGAAGGCTGGCAAGACTATGAGGCGTACCTTCTGAGAGTTGTTCGCAATGGTGAAGTCATGCTAGAACACTTGTTCTACACACCTATCGCATATGTCCGTGGTCAGAAGCGCTACAGCAACGTGTATTACCATGAAGATGACGTCGAAGTCGTCCACAATCCGTCGTTTGAAGCGCGTGCGCGTGATCCCATGGCGCGCTTTCGAGAGTGTGCGTTGCGACCGGGTGCCACGGCCCACTACAGTCCGTCGGTCTTTGGCTTAACGGTGGAGGCACGATATGCCACATGGGTCGCGGAACGTGTGGAAGAGGAGTGGGATGCGTATGTCGAACGAACCGGCGTGGGTGTGTTTCCTGTGGGAGAGTTGTGGCGGGACGATGCGTAGGTAGGATGGCGTCACAGGAGTCACAGGAGTCAAAAACGACGTGGGGAGCATTGCCCCTTTTTTTGGTGAGTTGACATTTGGCCGCCGCTTTCCCCCCCCAAAAAAAAGGGCATGTATCGCTGCTGAGCAGCGATAGCGTGGACCTGTGGCCCACTTAGGGGGTTAAGCCGCCGCAGGCGGACGGATGTCCCCCCTGGTGAGAAAGGGGGCATGAGGGGGAGGCCGGCCGCCGCAGGCGGACGGATGTCCCCCCTGGTGAGAAAGGGGGCATGAGGGGGAGGCCGGCCGCCGCAGGCGGACGGATGTCCCCCCTGGTGAGAAAGGGGGCATGAGGGGGAGGCCGGCCGCCGCAGGCGGACGGATGTCCCCCCAAAAAAGGGGCAATGCTCCCCACACCTTCTACATCAATACCATACATTCCACACACACGTCTCTTAAGGAAAGGGGGCTACCGCACCTTTAGAGCATGTCGGCGGCATCCCCGAGGTACATTGTACACTCTCCAAGAGCGCTTTTATCCGAGCGCATGAATTTGCTGAGTACGGGGTCGTATCGCATTTCCATGCTGAGGAGCGTTTTGGCACAGAGTGACAGATCCGCGTCGGCGAGGACATCGTCCCAGTCGTCGTGTAGCCAGTCCATTCGTTCGACAGTAATCGTGTGCGCCACAGGGTCATATGCGACTTCATCATCACGGAAGAACCCACAGCCTCGCCAATCGCTTTGGAAGAACAGACGCGTCGTATAGATCCGTTCGCCTTCACAGATCACGAACAAATCCACCGCAACATAGGGCATACGAGGATTGACCGCATCTACCACACGATCAGCGGCGTGATAGGACCACTGGTAGTCATAGGGTTCGACCCAGAGGGACAGCACTTCTTGGTTGAGGTCGACATCAACGGGTTTGCCATCTGGACGTATCCACTCGTCCAACGCACCGCCATCGCGCATGAGCATCATTCTCCAAAGCGGTGGTCGATCCTCGATAGGCAAGGCCGCATGAACCGCCCGATAGAGATCCTCGCCCGACCCCGCAGGGAAGTCAACGTCTACCACTGTACCGTTTAGCAATTTCACAAACATATTTCGCAATGTACGCTTGATGAGGCGGCCGATTGATTCGTTCAATTTTTAAGGGTATCGATGAAAAAGGACCTTGGGGTCCCGAGGAATACATGAGGGAAGGGATGTAAAGAGAGGGCTAGTGCGCCCGCATCCACGAGATCAGAAGTGGAAGAGCGTCGCAACTTCATCGGGCGTGTCATACATCGAGACGATACCACCCGCCGCATCATGAACTTCCATGCGTTGAATGCGCCGAATCTCGTCCACCAGTGCGATCATTTCGGCGTCGCGTTCTTCAGCCCATGACGGTATGGCCCACGCCCAGAAGATAACAGACAGCACTTGGAGGTAGTCATCGTGTTCTTCAGTGAAGTGATCGCGAACCCAGAGCTGTGCGTCGGGAAACGAGAGGACGCGTGCCACGCCCGAATGGTTGCTCTCTCCTCGAGCCCACGTGCGCACTAGTTCGAAGAAGCCGATCGACGGGAATTCGGGCAGATCCATCGTCAGCGTGTTCACCACATGCGACAGGAAGGAGCGTATCAAACCCACGCGCGCAGGGCCTCGGGCTCGACGCAGGACAGCGATCAAGCCCACCGTAATCGTCGACAGCATGTACTTTCTTCCATCATACAAACGCACTGGATAATGGGAGAAGACGGCAGCTACTTCTTGATACAAAGCAGAGAAGCGCAGCGCATGGCCGTCGCCTGAGGGGCGAGAGTCGATCAAGGCGAGAAGGGGTTCAATGTGAGACAGATCCATCGTGTGGTACGGTAGTTCTACGCCCTTATCGGAGGATAAGGGGTCTTATCGATTTTTTTAAGAGCCCATCACAGGAAAAAGGGCCCCTCCACGGAGCCCAGGGAAAGAGGAGGGAAGAGATGGGGGGGGAAGCAGGGATACAGATTAGAGAGCGACCGACGCATAGGACTGGCGAACGTACGGCCGCAAGTGCGTAGGGACGTAGATCACGCGATCGTCCGCGGCCCATCGGCTGGATCCGCGGTCTCTCGCGTCCAGTGCGGAGCGCTGTAACACCGTGGCCAGAGAGGCGAAGCTGCGTTCGTAGCGGTCGCCTGTTGTTTCGATGTATTCGCCCGCCGTGACGTTCAAGAGCATGACAGCGGGATCGGCCACGGCGAACACTGTTTCGCCCGCCAATGGGGCCCACGGAACTTCGGAGGGCTCTTCTTGACCGTTTTCACGAACGAAGATGATTTCGCCAGCATCACAGCCGAGAAGTCGGGCCATTTCCAAGCGGGCCTGTTGCCAGTTCACCCACACCAGAGTGTGAAGGTCACCGTTCAAGCATTTGACGTAGAGGGCCATGGTAAAGTTCGCAGGGTTTGTAAGAGTGCGATGGCTTTCCGCTAAGCGGAGCGATCCGATCAAATTTTTTGTAAGACCAAAGAAAAAGGAGGGATACACAAGGGAAGGGAAGGGATGGCAAGGGATGGGAACTTAAAGAAGAGGATGTCTCGGGTGGAACGCCTCCACGGGACAAACAGAAGGTAGTAAGGTTAGATGCCGACAATGCGTAGGCCCTTAGAGGCAAAGTAGCGGAGGATGGCGAAGCGATCTCTGTAGCAGAGCCGAAGGAGATCGGGTGACTGGGATCCGCCGAGTTCGACGCATTGGCGGAGGAAGAGGAGTTCAACACGACAATAGTTCATGGGTAAGATGAAACGCATGTAATCCTCGACCGAACGGCCATCCATGGCAGGGGGAACAAATCCGCGATCCAAGATACACAAGAGCCGATGAACGAGATCGAGCTCTTTGCGGATCCAATGCGTACCCGCGGCATGTTCGTCCCATCGATCGGTATAGCCATCTTGGGAGTAAATAACACGCGTGCGAAGGATGGAAAGGATGTCCTCGGCGATCAAGAACTTTTGTCCTTGAGCTTCTGGGCACCACACCGCATTGGGTTCACAATCCATATCAGTCATTTCAGAGGCCATGGTTAGAGTCACAATAGTCGCAGTAGTCGCAGTCGCTTTTGATCTTGAGCGTACAAGTCTAGTATCAGGCTAGTC
>VFQS010000461.1_pt1 | contig 45719 bp, 69 predicted proteins | sample 3512361 | NCBI WGS metagenome assembly VFQS01 (sample SAMN10412375, study PRJNA504923) | tailings metagenome | isolation source: Relicate 1 Philex TSF3 active mining | place: Philippines
CAATCTGGGTGCCAACCTGCCCAAGCGACTGAGCGCGCGCCAGCTCCTGCTGGATGGCTTGCTGCTGGGCAGAGGTGAGCGCCTGACCACCGGCCAGGATGGCTTGCTGCTGAGCGGTACCGAGGCCGCCAGCGGTCGATGCCAGCTGCGCCTGGCGGGCGGCTTCCTGTTGGGCGGCAGACAGCGCCTGGCCGTAGCCAGCCTGCAACGCCTGGGACTGCTGGTTCAGGATGGATTCTTGCGTGTCACGCAGGGCCCGGCTGCCGAACTCGCCCATGCGCGTGCCGCCGAACTGGCCTGCACGGATGAAGGCATCGGATACGGCGGGCAGCAGGTTTTCCTGCAAGTTGCGCGCGCCCAGCTTGGCGATCTGGTTGGTGACTGACTCGGTGTAGGGGTTGAAGAACTGCCCGATATCCTGCGCGCTCGTCTGCGCGGCCTGCTGCATGTACGGAGCGGCCGCCGTAAGGCCGGAGCCCTCCAGGCTTGCTCCGACGTAAGGCTGTAGCGTTCGCGCCGCAGCACCGGTGTCAACACCACCCAGGGCGGCCGCCTGCTGCGTCAGGTACGGGGTGGCTGCGCTCACACCAGTGGTGCCGGTGGCTTGGGTGATGAGCCCTTGCGCAGCTTCAAGCGGGCTCATGCCAGCGGCCCGCTGCATGTAAGGCGTGGCAGCGGCCATGCCGCCAGGCGCTGTGCTCAGCTTTTCAAGACCGGTTTGCGCAGTCTCGAACGGGGCCTTCCACAATCCTTGGTTGGCCGTTACTGCGTCGTAGGCCGCCTGCTGCTGCGGAGTTGCACCGGCGACCAGCGTTCCCTTGTACGGCGTGAACGGCGTGTTGGCCACGTTGGTGGCCTGGTAGATCTGGTTGTAGATGGCGTCCTGCAGCCACTTCGGGGTTTCCGTTGTGCTGGTGACGTAGGAGGTGGCTTTTTGCGGGTCACCCTGAAACAAGCTGGCCATGTTAAGCGCCTTTCAGATATTCCAACGGCGATTTGGCGTTCGCGCTGAACTTGCCCCGGGCCATCGATTTGCCTTTGTGTTGCCGGATTTTAGCCCGCATCTGGTCCAGTCGGCGAGCCCCAGAGGTTGTCGAGCCGTCGCCCAGGAGCGCCACGGTTTCGGCGTCCATCACGTACTCGCCGTCCGACAACTTGGCATCGATGGTGTCGTCGCGGCCAGATCCGCCGCCACGGGCCAGGCGGTTCAAAGCGCCGCCACGGGCCAGCTGCTTAGGAGCTTCCTCGGCCGGGTTGTCGTACATGCCGCCGCCGACCTTGTCCCAGTTGCGAGCGATGTAGCTGCCGATCGGCAGTCCCTGAATCTTGGCGGCCGCGCTGAGCGTGTCCCAATTCCAGGTGCGCATCGGGCGGTTGAAGTACTCCTGCTGCTCGGGCGTCATCTGCGCGACCACTTGCTGCACTTGCTCGGGCGTTTCGGCCGTGCTGAACAGGGAGAGCAGCGGCAGCATGTTGGCTGCGGTGCCCAGGCTGAAGCCCTTGTTTGCCGGTGCGTCACCGACCGTGCCTTTGACGCCGGGCGTCGTGGCAGCCGTCTGGGCTGCGATGGCGTTGAGCGGCGACGTTTGGATGCCGGTGCCGAGCTCAGGCTGGGCGCTGGCAGTTTGAGCCGTCGGAGCGGTCAGCGAGTAGTCCACGGCCATGGTCTCGGGACCCTTGAACGTGGGCGTCTGGCCGCCGGTCAGGCTGTAATCCATACCAAGGCCCATTTCTGGGACGCTGGCGGTGTTCAGCGCGGGCGCCTTGAGGCCTTCGACTGCCAGGTCGGACGGGGCTTTGAGGCCCAGGCCGCCGCTGTCAGAGGGGGTCAGGTCATAAGGCGACTTTGGAGCGGGCGCGGTCAGGCCAGCAGCAAGGCCGGACAGTGCGCCAGCGGTGAGCGCTTGGGTTGGCGTTGCGCCCATGGTCAGGGCGTTGCCAAATTGCTGGCCAGCCGTCTGCAGGCCGGTGCCAAGCTGGCCACCAACGCCGCTGGCTGCGTTCGAGAGTGTGCTGCCCGCGTAGCCGCCAACACCGCCTTGGACGGCGCCTGTCAAGAAATCGCCACCCGTGGCCGCGCTTTGTGCGCCGCCGATCAGTGAGCTGCCGATCACGTTTTTGGCCGTGTCGCTCAGCGCCATACCAGTGGCATCGCCGATCGCGCTACCCAGGGCGCCACCAGCGCCAGCGCCAAGAGCGCCACCGATCGCGCCTTGCAGGACGTTGCCGCCAGTTGCGGCCGAGGTCAGGCCGCCGATGGCAGCGCTTCCCAGCATGCTGGCTGCGGTGCCGGTGGCGCCAAGTGCCGAGCCGATCGCGGTACCGATGCCAGGAGCCACCACGCTGAGAACGATGGGCAAAACAGGCGCCACAGCCTTGACGATCTTCTTGAAGGCTTTTTTCAGACTCCAGAACTCGGGCAAGCCAGTCATCGGGTTGATCGTGCCGGAGCCGCCGCGAGCGCGAAGCATCCGGGCTTCTTCGGGCGTGATGTGGGCCAGCATGGTGTCGCCGTAGCGGCCCATGCGTGCAATCTGGTTGAGGCCGCCGCGTGCGAAACGGGGCGTGTTGCCTGCCTGGAGCTGGCTTTGCACGACCTTGAGCGCAATCAGCAGCACGGTCAGCAGAACCTCGTCGAACTGCTCGGGCAGGTCGTCCGCGTCGATCAGGTTGGACTCGATCATGGCCATCCGCGTTTGCGGATACAGGCCAGGATTCTGGAGCGTGCTCTCGACGATCTGCGTGAGCTGGTCAACAGCCTCCGGCGAGACGTCCTCGTCGTTCATGATCTCCTGGATGGCCTCGCCAACGGCCTGCATGGCCTGCGGGTTGCTCTGGATAAGGTTCAAAATTTCTTGATTCATGACAGTGCTCCAACCAGCCTCTCGGCCCATTCTTTCCAATCGTTAAAACCGTAAGGATTCGGCAAGTTTCGCCCAATCGTCGTGTTGTTCAGGAACTGCACACCCCAGTCCTGCCAGCGCTCCGGATCCTGCAGGCGTCCGAAGGCGCCGTAGGAGTCCAGGTCGAGGATGACCTGGGCGGACCAGTCCATGAGGTTCATGCCGGTGGGCAGTGTGATGATCATCCCAGCACCGTCCTGTCGCCAGATTCGATGTGCGCAATGATCTGGCCCATCTGGTAGTCGCCATACAGCGCGTTGGACTCAAAGCGGGCGCGCAGCTCGCGGCGCTGCTCCTTGAGCATGACGATCTGCTCGAAAGGCTGGTCGGCCTGCTCGGGGAAGGTGAAGATCGAGCTGACCACCTCGGGGGCGCGGGCGTTGGCGCGGCCAGTGATCTGCACGGTCATCGGGCCCTTTTGCACAAAGTCCGGCTCGATCGTGGTGATGCGCAGATAGCCGTCCTGGCCCTGCACGATGGACGACAGGTCTGCCGTCTCGAAGTAGGACTGGATGGGCGCGGCCAGCGTGCCGTCGATCTCGTCGACGCCCTGCTCATGCACCCATGTGCGGTAGCCGCTGGTGGTGGGAACGGCATCGACCAGGATTGGCGACATGAAGGCGTTGTTGTAGCCGCCGGCCGATCGGCCAGAGGTCGGCAGCGCGGTGTCGTACCAGGTGTTCTCGCGCACGTTGTAGATCACGGCGTGCGTGCATTCGGTGGCGTCGCCCTTCGGGTATGCCCACCAGATTTCGCCGAAGCGCGGCACCTTCCAGGCAAAAACCTTGCTGTGCTGCTGCGGGTTCAGGCCCTCGAGGAAGTAGTTGATGTTCATCTGGTTGGGCACATCGCGCACCACGCCGTTGAACATGAAGAACCGGTCCACGCCAGCCCAGAAAAACACGCCGTCGTAATCGACCACCGAGTCGGCCGACAGGATGGAGGTGTCGGTGGCGATCGTGTCGAACTGGAACACCGTCGAGCCGCCCGTGAAGGTGGCACGAATTACCGCGTCGTAGGCCCAGAAGATTCCAGCCGGTGCCGAGCCGGAGCCTGCGCGCAGGGGCAGGCCCTTGACGATCTTCTGGCTCCACACCCGGGCGATGCCAGAGCCTGAGCCGCTCAGGTCGGTGGGCTCGCCGGCCACGGACCAGCCGATGATGCCAGCCGTGCCGTAGTAGAACAGGTACGGGTGCAGGGCCACGATGCCGCCCGTGGCGTTGGCGCCTGCGGGAATCTGCACGCTTTTCAGGGGCGCGGTGCCCAGCAGGTCGCCGTAGAAAATCTGGCCGCCCACATCGTTGCACAGGCAGCGGCCGTTGGGCGCCACGTGGGCCAGCAGGGCGTTGTACTGCGTGGACGAGTCGAACACCGCCTGGAACATCCAGCGATTGGCGTCCGAGGCGGCCAGGGCGTCCGAGCCGCCCACCATATTGGTCGAGGTGGCCGTGACAACCGTTGTGGCCACAGCGACCACGTAGCCGTTGGTGGTCACGCCTGCGGTCGCGGCCGTGATCGTGATGACCGGGCCGACAGCCACAGCCGTGTAATCCGGGATCGAGGTGTGCAGGTTGATGTTTGTGGCCACCGCCGCAGCTGTGGTGGCCAGGTCGACCGTGAACGACACGGCGCCGGACATGATCTGCACGCCGTTGACCGTGATGCCATCCACAGAGCCTGCCGCGCCGCCAGTGAGCGTCACCGTGCCCGTTGCGGCCACGGCCACCGGGGTGCGGTTGGAAATCAGGCTGCTGTTCTTGCTGGCGTCGATCGTGAAGCGCTCAAGCGTGCTTGGGCCGCCGCTGTGGCAATACTGCAACAGCTGCTGCGTGAAGCTCATGAAGCCGCGCGAAATCTCGGTCAGGTACTTGGAGATCGAGCGGTACCCACCGATCTTGCGAGGCAGGCCGCGCTGAAACCGCACCCACTGTCCGTCGACGTAGAAGTCGCCTTCGAACTTGGTGCCGTCGCGTTTGATGCCCGGCTGGGAGCGCAGGATCTGGGTTGGCATCAGAACGTCCCGCCCACCACGACGCCAGAGGGTGCGATGCCAAGTGCGGCGTAGGCCGCGTTGCCGTCGGCGGCAGTGAACACCGCGTCGCCCACAGCCGTTGCACCCAGGTTGATTCGAGCCGAGCCGGCCGTCGTTGCGCCGGTACCGCCGTCGGACACCTGAATCGGCACGGCCAGGCCGCCCGTATCGGCGTTGACCACATCGGTGCCATCGCAGTACAGGATGGAGCGCGATCCGGACGCCACCAGGACGCCAGAGCCTGCAGCGGTCCGGACCGTGAAGTTGTAGGGGCCCGTCGTCTCGTTGTTGACCCAGTACTGCTGGACCGTGGCCGGAACGATGATCGTGCGGTTGCCAGTCAGGACGCCCGTGAAGCCGTAGGCGATCCGGTTGAGCTCGGTACCGGTCAGGGTGTAGTTGCCCGAGCCGGAAACGTTGATCGAGGTGTAGTCGAAAGCGAACGTGGCCGACTGGCCAAAACCGATCGTGTAGTAGTTGGTGCCGTCCGAAACGATGATCGCCGACTCGCCAGGCTGGAAGGACAGGGTCGGGCCACTGTCGATCAGCACGGTACCGGTCGGGTCGGCCACGATGGCGCCGGAGCCGGAGTTGCGCAGGTAGCAGAACCAGTTGTTGCCAACGACCGTGGGGGCTGGCAGCGTGAGCGTGCCGCCTGCACCGGTCCAGACAAACATTCGGGCGCGGTCCTGATCGCCAGCGGTGTAGTTGCTGTTGAACTCGGTGACGGGCACAGACTGCGCCAGCAGCGTGCCGGTGGCCACGATACCGTTTCCGGCCAGCGACGAGGCGTTGACCTGGGAGGTCGAGGCGCCGTACTGCAGGGCAACCCAGGTGCCAGCGGCCGTGCTGTTGTTGGTCAGGTAAACCTGCCACAGCGTGCCCGAGGCCACCGTGACGACCTGCACGCCATCGGCGCGCTTGACCGTGAAAGTCGATGCACCCCTGTTGTTGAACAGGATGGTTTGACCCGTGCCGGTTTTGTCAGCTGGTGGCAAGGTGATGGACAGACCGCCGTTTGCAGGCGTGATGTCCATGATCTTGGTGGCCAGGTTCTGGCTGGTCGAGGTCTCGTCGGGCCAGCTCAGCGTAATGTCAGCGGCCAGGGCGATGGCGCTGTAGTCAATCTCGCTGGGGTAGATGTTCGCCCCACCGAAAACGTCGGTGTATGTGGTCATGCTTCAGTCCTTTGCGCGCTGCGGTCCATGATGCGCTTCAAGTCCTCGCCATTCAGGGCCTGTGCGGCGCGATCGTACATCTGCTGCCAAGTGCCGATCCGCTCGTCCTTCTTGAGGAACGGCGTCGCCTCCAGCAGCGTGGCGTACAGCAGCAGGTCGGGGGCGTACTCGGTGAGCCAGTTGGTCTGGAAGTCCTCGCCCAAAAAGCGCGGCTGCTCGTAGTAGACCACCTCCAGATTGCTGTCGGCCGCAGGCGTGGGCGTGATCAGCCAGTGGTTGTAGTCGTAGTCGGCGTAGAACTGAGGCGAGCCGGTTTCGGCCTCGTCGGGCCAGTAGCTGCGGCAGTACTCGTAGGAGCGCGCAAAGATCGGCACGCCGTCCACGGTCATGCTCACGGTGTCGCGCCAACGGTCGGGCTTGCGGTAGGTGGCCACGCCGGTTTGCAGGGGGGTGGTGACGGCGCGAATGAAGCCTTGAATCTTCAGCTCGCGCGAAATGCGGCGCTCGCCCAGGGTGATCAGGCGCGGCAGTTGCTCGTAGACAATCTGGTCGCTCTCGGCGGTGAAACCCCGCTCAAGATAGCGGCGCACATCTTCAAGCAGGCTGCTGTACGTCATCGTGTACATGGGGACTCCAAATGGTTATGAAGCCGCTGTTCCAGCTGGCGCCTGGTGCCTGAATTATGCCCGGGAACCCACGGGGCGGCAAACCTCATCGGGCCACCCCACGCGATTTCTCAAACGACCGCATGCCGGCGATGCCCAGGATGCCCGACAGGATCACCCAGAGCTGGTCGGCGTCCAGAACGGGAGGCGGCTGCGTACCGGCAGGCAGGTAGCCGTTGGCCTGCGCCAGAGCCCACACCCAGGTCAGCAGCGGGTAGAGCAGGAACTGGTAGGCCATGGCCGCAGCGCCAATCCACCCGATGGCAGGGCGCCAGCCGGCCACAAACACGCTGGCGTGCTGGGCCTCAGTGTTGTTCACGCCGATCTGCGCCAGGTCGATGGCCTGGTCGAGCTTGCGGCCCTCCAGCTCAAGCTGCATGCGCTCTTTGTCTGTAGTGATCAGGTCGCCAGCGACCTTGCCGACGGACTCGATGACGGTTCCGATGCCCAGGAAGTTCATGTGGCGTCCTTCAGAGTGCGGTTGATCCAGCCGAGCAGGAACTTGATCTGCGTGCGGTCGCGGGTCACGATATCCCGGTACCGAGCGATCTTGGCTAAGGCGTAGGCCATGACGAACTTCTCGGGGTCCATGGCGTTGATCGCGGCCACAGAGCGCGGGCCAAGAGAGCCGTCAGGTGTTGCACCGGCCACCAGCTGCGCGAGCTTGACGGCCACGGTAGGGCGGCCAGGTGCGCTGGAGTTGACGGCAAAGTTGAAGATGGAGGACGCCACCGCTTGGTGGATCAAGTGATCGCCCGCGATCGGAATCCAGTAGTTGGCGTGGTACCAGTTGCGCACCATCGGAGTCGGTGGCGTCTCGCGCCGGTCGACAAACTCCCAGCCTGGCCAGTCCGGATTGAAGTTGCGGGCGATCCCCGCGTAGGTCTGCCCGCCACGATCACCAGGAATGGTGTGCAGCGTGTAGCCACCCTCGTCCTGGATCATCTGCTCGAAAGCTGGCAGGAAGTCAGCCATAAATCACCTCCATGAAGATGCGGACGGACCAAAGCACCACGCCGACGATCAGCACGGCAGCGACGAATGCTTCGGTCCAGTCTCTCACTGAGCGGCTGCTTGCAGCGGCTCAAGGTTTTCTGTCGTCCAGAAGTCCTTTGCCAGCATGATCTTCAGGTGCTCTTTGTTTCGAGCCACGCAGTCGGCCCACTCGGCATCGTCCATGCCTTCAGGCTTGCCGCCGTTGATCAGGTTCACAGAGTCCATCGCGGCGCTGTAGTGGCGTGCGATTTCTTCGGCGGTGGGTTGTTCCCTGGGGGTTATGATTTCAGTCATTTTCAGGCTCCTTTCAGGGTTGCAAGTTCGGCTTTTACCGAGTCGAGTTCAGCTTTAAGTTCTTTGATGGCGTTCACCATGTACCAAGTAAGCGGGTCAGGATCAACAGAGAATACGCCGGTGCTCTCTTGCTTCACACACTCAGGCATCACCTGTTGAATCTCTTGGGCGATCACGCCAAGCTGCACGCCGTCCTTTTCAATGGCGTTCGAAGGGTCGAGTTCGTCAATTTCCGCAGGCAGGCGGTATTCAAAGTTGCGAACCTGAATTGCCGTGATCTTCTCAAGTCCGACTGTGAAATCAACAATGTTCTTTTTCAGGCGTCGGTCAGACGTGGTTGACCAAGATGACGAGTTATTGCCTTGATAAACGCCGCCGCCACCGGGTCGAATATAGCCAGTGCTGCTCCCCTTGCCGACAGTGCCGCTACCAGATGCGCCAATCACGATCTCTTGAGTATTGCCACCAGCGCTCGGGCACGCGTAGTAGCCGATATAGACGCTATCGCTACCTGTCGTTAAATCTGCGCCGCCACCAGCACCCACGCCAGCAGAGAACCCAATACAGACATTTTCGTACCCGGTCGTGATGGCTTGCCCAGCGTAAGCGCCAAAGGCTGCGTTTCCTGCGTAAGTTCCACCCACGCAGCTTTTCAATGCGCGGTATCCAACAGCCGTATGCCCGGCTAAAGTGGTGTTTGCCTCAAGTGCATCTGCACCAACTGCGGTGTTGTACTGCCCGGTCGTATTGAAACGCAGTGCGTTCACACCAAACGCGCTGTTGTTGCTGGCAGTCGTGTTCGCGCCCAGCGCGTTCAGGCCAAACGCCGAGTTGCTGTTGCCCGTGGTGTTGGCGTCCAGCGCATAAGCGCCGAAGGCTTGGTTCTCTGTGCCAGTGGTGTTGGCGTAGAGAACCGCGCGGCCTACCGCCGTGTTGTTGCCAGCAGTAGTGTTGGAATACAGTGCTTGTCTTCCGATCGCTACGTTGTGGGCGCCAGTAGTGTTCAAAGAAAGTGCATCGGTTCCGATCGCCGTGTTGCTATCAGCCGTTGTCGAGGTGTACAGAGCCGCATACCCGATTGCCACGTTGTTGCTGCCAGAGGTCAGGTTGAACGCGGATGCGTTACCCATCACCATGTTGTTCCCGCCTGTCAGCGCGCCCGAGTTTCCGTACCCGGTGTATGGGCCAAGGAACACGTTGTAGTTGCCCGTGGTGTTGCCAGCACCAGCATACAAACCGATCGCAACCGTCCGATCGCCCGTCGTATTGCTGTACGCCGCCTGATAGCCGACGCCAACGCCTCCCGCCGCCGTGGTGGAGCGAAGTGCTTGAAACCCAACCCCCACGTTTTGGCCGTTTGTAGTCACCAAGTACAGGCTCTCGTAGCCAATCGCCACGTTGGCGTCCGCCGTGGTATTTGCAGCAAGGGCGCTCTTGCCAACGGCGATCAAGTAACTGCCGGTAGTGTTGGCGTACCCAGCCTGCTCCCCCACGCCCACGTTGTAGTTCCCGTTGTTCGTATAGAGCGCATAGGTGCCAACAGCGGTGTTTTGCTGCCCCGTGGTGTTGGTGTACAGAGCCAACTGCCCAATTGCAGTGTTGCGGATGCCAGTGGTGTTGGAATACCCGGACTGATGACCAAAGAATGCGCCCTGACCCGCCGTCGTATTGCTATACCCTGCCTGATACCCAACGGCGGTGTTGTTGGAGGCGGTGGTGTTGGCTTGCAATGCTCCGTTGCCGATTGCAGTGTTGTTGGAGCCAGTCGTGTTTGAACCCAAAGCGCCGTTGTATGTAGCACCATCGCCACCACCTAGACCCACGTTAGCATTGCCACTTGTATTTGCGGCCAATGCTGTATATCCAAGCGCCGAGTTGTATTGCCCTGCTCCGCTGGAGATCAGCGTTAACGCACCAACAGCGGTATTAAGGCCGCCAGTGTTTTGACGTAACGCGTAATGGCCAAAAGCCGAGTTGTAGTTGGTTGTCGCGCCCGAAATGTATGCGTTATTGCCAACCGCAGTATTTCCAGCACCTGTTGTGTTTGCTGCAAGAGCGCTGATACCAACAGCCGTGTTGCTATTCACAGCGCCTGCGCCACGGCCTACGGTGAGGCCATAAACAGTCAGGTCAGTGCCGCTGTAGAGCAGGTTGGCGGAGTCGACCAAAGCGCCACCAGCAGTGGAGTACACCACGCGGCCGGAAGTCAGCCCAGAGTCAGCAAGGTCGGCCACCGTCAGGCGGGTGCCGTTGAAGGTCATGTTGGCAGAGTCCACAAGCTGACCAGACGCGCCAGCGTAGGTGACGCGACCAGAGGTCAAGCCGCTGCTGCGCAACTGGCTGGCAGTCAGGTTCGTGCCGTCCCAAGTCAGGCCCGACGAAGCGCCAAAAACCCCGTTGTTGTTGAACTGCACTTGCGTGTTCGAGCCAGCCACCACGCCCGTGCCGCCTGTGCCTGCAAGCACGCGCACGGTCCCGCCGTTGTCCTTGTAGTAGAGCTTGCCGTCTGTGATGTTGATGGCCAGCTCGCCGTTGGCCAGGTTGCCAGACGAAGGCGCGGCCGAGGCGGTGGTGCTGTAGTACAGCTGGATGGGTGTGTAGCCTGCTTGAGCCATGGTGTTTCCTCTCGAAATTTAGAACGTGCCGCCCGAAATGCCGGACCAGGTCGGGGCGCCTGCGCCGGCCGAGGTTAGCACTTGCCCGGCCGTGCCGTTGGCGATGAATGCCGTCGCGCCTGCGCCGGTCTGGTATGGGATCTGGGATGCTGCGCCGCCGGCCAAATTGGACGCCGTGCCAACAGCCACCGAAGCGGCTGTGACGTTTTTCCAGTACCCCAGGGCAGCGTCGTATTGCAGCAGCGACTTATCGGTCGGCGTGCCAGTGATCTGCACGTTGGAGTCGGTACCGCCGAGCACAGAGCCGTGGTTGATCTCGACCTGGATCGAGCCAGAGCCACCATTACCCGCCTTGATCAGCACGCCGACCGAGACTTTGATGTTGGGCGCGGACGGCTTGATGTTGGTGGGGTTGCCGGTGACAGGGTTGTACCAGATCGTGTCGCCATCGGCCCAGGTCTCGCCGTATGCAGAACCGTCCGTGGTGATGCCGCGCACGATGCCGTAAGAGGTCACGCGGCCAAAAGCGTTGCTTGCAAGTGACTCTGTGGCAACGCCAACGATCAGATCGCCGTTGGTGATTCCTGCCACGGTGGGGCCAAATGTGATGACACCAGAGCCGCCAACGGTTCCGGTTTGGTAGATGATCTGCAGCGGAGAGTCGTTGATCGCCGCCGATGCCTTGCCGTAAACAAATAGCTCTTCACCGACCTGCTGGGTGATGTTGCCGCCGCCCATGCCGAAGTTCAGCGAACCGGTCGCGCCGTCGTACCACAGACGGCCAGCAGCCAAAGCAACTGCAGCGCCGTTGCTGAATTGGATGTACGGGTTGGCACCGTCGATCGTGGGACCCGACAGCGTTGGGCTGTTGGCGAACACCAGCGACCCACTGCCGGTCTCGTCCGTCATGGCGGCCGCCAGGTTGGCCGACGACGGTGTGGCAGCCCAGGTGCCCACCGCAGGCACAGAAAACGAGATCGTGCCGGTCGTGGTGATTGGGCCGCCAGTCAGACCGGTACCGGTGCCAACGCTGGTCACGGTGCCCGTGTAGGCGTCGCTCGAGGTGATCGTGAAGTTGGGGTATGTGCCGGTCACGACCGTGGTGCCAGCACCGGTCAGCACGACGGTTTGGTCTGGCGCAGTGTTTGTGATCGTGACGTTTCCGGTCGCGCCCGACACGCTGATGCCGGTACCGGCGATGTTGGACAGCACGCCCGTGTTGGCGATCGTGACCGCAGCAGATCCGTTGTAAGACGTGCCAGACAGGCCGGTGCCAATCGTCAGCGCAAACAGGTTGTTGCCCAGCGCGACACCCGAGATCGTGTTGAAGCTCAGCGCCGAGTTGGGGATGTTCGACAGCGTGTTGAGCGACGCGTCGATGGTCTTGTTGGTCAGCGTCTGCGAGCCGGTCAGCGTCACGCCGTCCGTGATGCCGTAGCCCGCGATCGTGGTCGGCGTGCCGGTGATGTTGGCCCAGGCGGGCGTCACATCGACCGCGCTGGCGCTGGTCACCACGCCCTTGCTGTTCACAACCAGCACAGGGACCTGGGTGCCCGAGCCGTAAGTCGCAGCCACCACGCCCGAGTTTGGCAGGTCGGCGTTGACCATGGTCCGGAACACCGGATCGGCCACGCCGCCGGACGTCGGGCCCGCAAAGAACGTGTTTGCAGCCACGGGGGCCAGGATCAGGGTCGAGCCCCAGGTCGGCGCCCCGGTACCGCCGGACACCAGGACCTGGCCGCTCACGCCTGCCGGGCCCACATACATGCCGTCAGCGCCGGACCAGATCACAGCGCCGGGCTGCATCACCAGCGACCGGCCGGTGCCGCCCTGGTCAATCGGCAGGATGCCGTCGATCTGGGTCTGGTCTGCCAGGTCGACCGCAGGGTGGCGGTGGTCCGAGCGCGAGAGGGTCAGCGCGGTACCGGCCGAGCCGGAGCCAGAGCCAGCCAGCGGCGTGCCGCCGTAGGATGCCGACAGCGTCACGTTCGAGGACAGCGCGCCGCCACCTGTGAGGCCGTTGCCGGCGATCACCTGCCGGGTATCGGGCACGTAGCCGGAAATCGAAAGCGGAACGGTCGTGGCGGCCGTCACGCGGCCCGTGGCGTCCACAGTGAACTGAGGCACGCTCGTGCCGTCGCCGTACACGCCAGGCGTCACGCCCGTGGTGGCCAGCTGCGTGGTGCCGATGCCGCCCGGGGCAACGGACAGCGTGACGTTGGCCACCAGCTGGCCACCACCAGTAAGCCCCGTGCCAGCAATCACCTGGCGCGAGGTGGGAACACCAGCGACCTGCAACAGGTCACCAGCGCGGAACTTGTACGTGACCCCGTTGTAGACGCCAACCAGCAGCACATCCTCCGAGGTCGTCGCCGACACCGGAAGCTGCGTGATGCTGATCGGGATGAGGTTTGATGGGACTTGGGCCATTTTTTAATCCACAACGAACAGGAAGCGTTGCCCGTCCTCAGAAACGATGAACTGCGTGCCGTCCTGCGTGATCAGGCCCGATGGCTGCGTTGTCAACGGCAAGTCAGGACGCACAAACGGCAGCACGACCTGGTCCTCTTTGCGCGGAGCCAGGCGGTAGGGGTCGTAATCGTCCGTGTCCTCGTCGCAGACCATGAGCGCCGGGTAATTCGGGTCCGGATGCAGCTCCGCGAGCTTGAACTTGCGCGAGCAACGCGCGCAAATGCCAAGACCATACGTCGGGTCGCTGGCATTTGGGACGATGAACTTCCCGCTCATTTGGTGTAGCACCCAATACCGGGGTTGATGTAGGTCGGCGAGCCGTCGTTGTCGCCGTCCCAGGCAGCCTGGCGTGCGGCGTACCACTTCTGCTCCAGCATGGCCACCAAACTTGGGTCCACGGACGGGGTTTCTGCGCCCACTTTGGCCGACAGACCGGCCGTGATCGCCTCCAGCCAGCGCTGGGGCACCTCGACGTCCTGCTGCAGATTCTGCGTGTCCATGATGTGGCGGTGGCGCCAGACGATCAGCTGCTGGTGCTCGGCCGCCGCATTCGGGCTTGGCCACAGGTTCATGACCGGGCGGGGCAGGTCGCGCTGGAACCAGTAGGTCAGCGGGCGGCCCAAGAACACCTTGTTGCTCTGCGCCACGTAGGTGTCGCGGTTCAAGACGCCCATGGGGATTTCCTGGGGCAGCGTGCCCAGGTAAACCTCGCTGAGCAGCATGGATGAGCTGCTGGTGATGCGGAACAGGCGCTTGGCCATGGCTGGGACGATGTCGGTCCAGGTCCATTCGCCAGCGGTGGCCGTCGTCGTTTGCGTGCCGACCGTGGTCCAGACCAGGCCGTCGTTGGAGGTTTCGAACGTGACCGACACCGATGCGCCGGTCCACTTCATGCCAACGGTGTTGACCGTACCCACGCCGCCGTCCTGGTCGTTGAAGTCGACCGTGTAGCTGGTCGGCAGCGAAACCGTGGTGCCGGTCAGCTCCTGCAGCGTGCGCAGGTTGGCATTGAGCACCTCCACCGTGCCGTTGGACAGGGTCACAATCGGCTGGCCTTCGTAGAACGGGTAAATCTGGCGCTCGATACACCAGCTGGGGGTCTTGGTGTTGGCCAACTCACTGAGCAGCAGGTACAGCGACTCAAGAGCGTAGGCGTGCATTTCGGCCGTGATGGCCTGAGCGGGCAGGCGGCAGCGCCGGAAGGCGTGATCGACGACCTTCAGGGCGTTGAATGTTGTGCTGCTGATGCTGCCGGAAAAGGCCATGCTAACTCCGTGTGTCGTCGTCAGATGGCCGCCGATTCAGCGTGCCCGTGGGGGTTGGGGAATTGTAGATCAAGAGGTCCTGCAGCGGCAAACCTGCCGCCGCACTCTCGATCAACGCTTTGCAGCCTTGCGGCCTTCGGACAAAGCGATGGCGATCGCCTGCTTGGGGTTGGTCACGACCTTGCCGTCCTTGCCCGAGTGCAGGTCGCCAGACTTGAACTCGCCCATGACCTTGCCGACCTTGGCCTGGCTCACTTTCCCAGCCGGGACCTTGCCGCCAGACTTCATGGCCAGCATCGGCTCGCGGGGAGCGACGGGAACCATCTTGCGTGCGGGCGCCTCGACCTTGCGGCTGGTCATGGCTGCCTCGCGGCGCATCGTGGGGGTCATGGCCATCTCGCGCTTGTCCATGGCCTCCATGCGGGGCATCTTGGCCTGGCCACCCTTGGCCAGCTTGAGCGTGGGCAGATTCGGCGCCACAGGCTTGGAGCCCTTGATGCCGGGGTTCTTGTTGCCCTTGATGCCCAGCTTGCTGGTGTCCTTGATCATGGTCTGGCCAACAAAGCCAGGGGCCTGCACCTTGCCGCCCTTAGCCAACTTGGTCAGGGGCTCGCCTTTGTGCATGGCCTTCTCGTGCTTGTGCACGGCTTCCTTGACCATCTTCTTGTCCATGGCCACGTCGCTGTGGACCTTGCCGCCCTCGGCGTAGCCCTTGCAGGCGCCGCCCTTGGCGTAGCCGCCGACCTTGCCGCCCATCGAGTACTTGACGGAGCCGTCCTTGCCCTTCGTGCCGAAGTCGAACTCTTTGACGTATTTGCAGCCCATGATTTTCTCCAGTCAGTCGCGCTCGTGAGCGGGCGCTTTGAGGTTGTCGATCTTGCGCTCAAGGCGGTCAAACCGGTCCATGAGCTGTTGCATGTCAGCCCGGAACTCAGTCCGGGTGATGTGATCGCGCGCGATTTCCTCGCGCGTCCTGTTGAGCAAGATACTGATGCGCTGAAGCTCGGCGAATTTCTCTTTCACGACAAATCCAAGCAGGGCGACAATTGCTGTCAGTACGATATTCCAGACCATCATTTCCATGGCGCGAACCTTCCGCGCCAGGATCAGGTGTAAGCAACGTTCACGGTACCAGCGGCCACGACCACCAGGCCGTTGTTCGCAGCAATACCGTGGCTGGCCCAAGTTGCGATTTCACCCTCTGCCATTGTCTTTTTGTAGAGGATGTTGCCGCTGGCCGCAGATGCGTTGTCGTAGACCGTGACGGCGCCCGCGACGATGCAGGTCACCGAGAACAGTCCGGCGGGGGTGGCTTTGATCACAGCGGTTTCGGCTGCAACCGGCTTGTAGCCTAATTTGTCGGTCATCATGAGGTGATCTCCTGGTTTGAATGAAACCCCACCGGTTGGTGGGGTGCGTCATGACGCAGGAGATCAGCTCAGAGCTGCGCCGACGGCAGTCACCCAAGCAGCACCGGTGTTGATCACCAAGCAGTACTCGTCGTTGCCAGCGCCGTTGTCAGAAATGACGTAGCAGGTGCCAGCGGGAACAGCGGTCACGGCGGGCAGGTTGGCGGTCGTGGTGACAGGGAACGAGAAACCGTTTTGAGAGGCGACGGGGCCGGAGAAGGTGGTGGTGCTCATGATTTTTCCTCACATGCGAGTTTTGCGCAGCCGTCTGCATGTCGTCGGCCAGGGCGGGCCGTCTGCTGCGCTGGTTGAAGGTGCCCAACAAAGCCCCCGCCTTGTGAGCAGGGGCTTCAGTTGGCATCTTAGACGCCAGCGGTACCGAACACGCCGCGCGGGTCAGTCCAGCCCAGAGCGTAACGCTCGGTGGCCTTGTAGCGCATGCTATCGGTTTCGAAGTCGCCTTCCATGGATTTCTCCAGGCCGCGACGCATCATCAGCTTCAGACCTTCGGGGGCGTCGGTCTGAACCCACCAGGCGGTGGTGCTGGTGATACGAGACAGGTTGGCTTGGCCTTCGGCCAGCAAGCCCATCGACTTCACCGGGTTGATGTCGTTGTCGGCAGTGCCGGTGCGCAGCACAGACTTCAGGAGCACCTCAGCCTGGAACACGTTGGAAGGACCGGAAACGATCTTCTTGGGTGTCAGGCGGATACGCTTGCCGTTGTTGTCAACAGCGTTGCGGATCTGGATGAGGATCTGCTCCAGGGAGGTCTGGGACAGAGCGGCGGCGGTGGACAGCTGGTTGCTGAACGTGCCGTTGACGATCGGGTGAGCCGTGGAAACCAGGGACACGCCGTCACCACCGGTGTACGCGCCGTTGAAAGCGCGGTTCAGGATGTTGGCTGCCAGGGTCTCTTTGGTTTCGATCAGGGACTGCGCCAGGTGCTTGGCGTAGGTCTGACCGATACGGATGTGGTCACCGTCCTCGACCAGCACTTTGGTCAGGGCGAAGGCCAGGCCGTACACCTTGTAGAGGTAGCGCTGCAGGAACAGCACACCGCCGGACTGGTAGGTCACGGCCATGCCGTCAGGCAGCTCGGGCGCAGCACCGAAACCGTACAGGACGGGTTCTTCATGGTAGTTGCGCGGGATGCCTTTTTGCTCGCGGAACACTTGTTTCCACTCGTCGGCACGCTGCTCGTAAACACCGTCGAACACCTCGTTCAGGATGGGTTCAACAACGGACCGGAAGTCCGTACTACGCATTGGGGTTGCCATGTTTCAGCCCTCCTTAGATGCTGTTGACGGCAGCCTTGTAGGCGTGCTCGTTGATACGAACAGTGGCCACAACGTAAGCGTCGGTCAGCGAGTCGTTGATGTTGTATCCGAAGCCGGTGATCTGGAACTGGCCAGAGGTCGACTGGATGGCGGTGAGGTAGGTGTTGCTCAGACCGGTTTGGGTCGAGCCACCAGGGGAGGCAACGGTCCAGTCGCACTCTTCACCCACAGCGGTCTGCACGGTGGTGCCGGCCGAGGGGTTGTTGTACTGAACGTCGAACAGCGTTTCCGGATCGTCGTACACCCAGGCCACGATGTTGGTGGCGGTGACGCCCGAGGGCCAGAAGGGGCTGATGGTGGGACGGCCGGTGGCGTCGTTGTACTGGCAGCCGGCGAAGATGCCCAGGAGGGTCACGCCGTCGGTGGTGCCAGAACGAGTACCGTCAGAGGTGCCCAGTTGAATCACACCAGCGTCGGTCAGCTTCACGGGGTCGCCCGAGAAGATGTTGGCGGCGTAGGTGCTCGCGATGGTGTAGGCTTTCGGACGCATCTGACCACTGTTGTGGTAGGAGGCGCGGAAGCCAAAAGGTGCGCTAGTCGAGGACATAGTGCGGACTCCTTAAGGGGTTGAATGGACTGAACTGTTCAGGTCAGCTCAAACTGAGCGGACCGTTTTTGTCCAATTTCCGTCATGCCATCACCCGCATCCATGCGCGATCCAGAGGCGCGAGCCTGCTGCTCCATGAACTCAGCCGTGTCGGAGAGCTTCTCTTCTTCGCGCAGAGGCGCGTCGTGGTGAGCTTCCTGCATGTACTTTTCGTACAGGCTGATCGGGAGTTTGAAAGCAAGCATCTCGTTGACACCAATGAAGCCTTGCCATTCACCCGTTTTGAGAGTGACATAGTCCCAGCCGGGCACATCGCTCGGCTTCAAAGGCTCGTAACCCAGACGCATACGCATGTGGATGGAGTCGCGCGGATTCGCAGTGGTCAGCCAGCAGCAATGCCAGCCGTCGAGTTTGGGCAAGTCCGGAAGTGAGGACTGGTGGAACTGCTGTCGGAACATTTCAACCCGCTCATCATCGGACAGGGCGCGTGATTCGGCTGCAGCGCGATCTACCATCGCACGGCTTTCACGGTTGTCACCAGCGGATTTCTTGAGGCGTTCGTCAGACATTTCTCGCTCCTTTCAGCGATTGGGAAAAATTATAGGTGGGATTTCAAAAAACACAACGCGATTTTTTCACGCGCGGTTGTTGCGGTCATATTCCGCGTAGCGTTTGACGTACTTCATGCGAAGCACCGGGTCGTCCCAGACGCCAGCATCGATCAGCGCCTGCTTGCGCTCGGGGCTGATGTAGACCTCGGTCCGGGTGCTGGTTGGTGCGTGCTCACGACCAGAGCCGATGGCCGGGCCGCCGCGTTGCTGGCGCTGCTGGCGGGGCTCGTCGCGGGTGCCACGGTCGTCGCCGTGATCGTTGCGGCGGGTGGTCTGCTTGAAGCGCTCGGGCAGTCGCTTGGCAGCCCGCTCGCGAAGCTCGTCCCAATATTCCTCGGTGTCCGGGCGGAAGCCTTCGCGGTGCAGGGCGCCGTCGATGGCCAGCACGATTGCGCTGTCCTCGTCCTGGCCCTTGGGGTCGTACCACGAGTTTTCCGTGATGAACTCCTTGGCGTAGTGCATGGCCATGTCGTCCAGGCCTGCGTTCTTCGGCTGGTTGGCCTGCTGGCGCTGGACCATGGCCTGCTGCTTGGCAAACGCCAGCTGGTTGGCCTTCTGGATCGCCTGGTCGCGGTAGCGCATGGCCTGGGCCACATCGTCACCGTTGCCGGCGGCCACCGCCTTGGCGATCACGCGCTCTGCCATTTCGGCCTCGTTCCTGGCCTGCAGGATCTGGGCGTCGATCTGGGAGAGGTCGGCCTGGTGCGTGCGCTGCTCGACGGTGCCGAGGCGGCGCTCGAGGTCGTCGTTTCGCTTGCGCAGGAAGTCCAGCTCCAGCTTGTCGCGCTTGATGGCCTGCTCGCGGCGCTCCTTGCGCTCGAGCTTTTCGAGGCGACGGCGCTCGCGGATGGCCTCGCGCTCGGCGTCGTTGCCATCGTCGCGGCTGTCGTCGCCAGCGTTCAGGCGGGCGTCGTCGTCGTGGTCGTCGTCATGGTTGTCCGGGTCCTGGTTGGCGCCAGGCTGGTTCTCGACGATGACGATGTCCTCGTTGTCCCCCGGGCGGTTGTCGCTGGGGTTGTTGTCATCTTCGGTCATGGTTGGCATGTTGTGCTCCTGTGATGGTTATTGGCAGGCCTCGCATGTGCCTTCGCCGGAGAGGTCGCAGGCTTTGCCGAGGGGGAAGTCGTCGTCATGGGCGGCCTGGGCGGCCAGCTTACTGCGCAGCTCGTAGCCCATGAGCGGCCAGATTTTCTGCACGGCATTCTGGCGCGCGATCTTCTTGCCGATTTCGGCGTCGAAGTTCTCAGGGCTGGCGCAGGCCGACTCACCCGTGACGGTGAAGCCGTTGCGCAGGACCAACACGCAGAAGGTCAGCAGATCAAGGGGGGCTTTGCTTGCCTCAAACACGCCAGACTCAATGTCGGGCGAGTAATCTTTGGCCTCTGCAATCACAGCGCCAAGCGTACCGTGTGCAGCGGTGAAATACACCTCCTGCACGATGTTGGCCTCGATGTCCGCAGGCGTGATGCGCGCGGCCGTCTTGCCCTTGGCTTGAATTTCCTGTTCGATTTGTGCGTCGGTGCTCATGAGTGGCAGCTCCAGTCTTCGGACAGGCAGTCGTTCACGCTGGGAACCCAGGTGCTCACGCTGTTGTCCACGTTTTTGATCGCCAAGTAGGCGTTGTAAGGGACCAGTGCGTCATCGCCGAAATAGGCCTTGGCCGTTGGCGTGCGCGCAGGGTAGCTGTCGGCCGGGACGTAGTAAACGAACATGCCCTTGCCATTCCAGCCAGCGCGGGAAACCTTCATCCCAGCCTTGAGCGCTTCCAGAGCCTGGCCAAAAGTCATGTTTTCGGACGGCCGGTAGGCGCGCTCGAACACATCCTTGGGGCTCCAGCTCACGTAGCCGGCGTAGTGGTCGGTGTTGCCTTTGCCGCCGTCAACGTATTCGACCAGGTAGCCGTCGTCGTTGGGATTTTCGTCGGCCGGGACGGTCCAGCCACGGAAGGCGTTGTACTCAGCCCGTGTCATGGGCTTGGCGTTGATCAGTTTCGTGCCGATGTAGCGTTTCATGGCGCCACCTCAGATGAATGCACGGATGGCGAGCGGGTCGCCGGTGACCTGGCCGATGATGTCCAGGTCGTTGAAGATGACGAACAGGGCCGACTCGCCGTTGGCCAGGGGCACTTCCCAGCGATCGCCGCCGTATTTGGGCACGCGAACGTAGTCACCCGGGCCGCACCAGCTGCCTTCGGGCCACGGGTCCATGGTGTTTCGGTTCTTGAAGGCCAGGGCGCCGACAGAGACGACGCGAGCCACCTGGGTGTTCCACTTCTCGGTGTCGCGCGAGCCGTTGTCGATGATGATCCCGGAGGCCGTCTTGGTCTTGGGGGTGCGAATCTGCACCAGGACCCGGCTCCCGAAGGGAACGATGCCGGGGTTTGCCTCGGGGAATGCCTCCCGCATGGCGTCAATCAGCACTTCTGCTGTCATCTTCTGCTCCTTTCAGCAGGTGTTACGGCGGCCACAGCGGCCGCCATCAAAAAATCGTCACAGACCCGTGCAAATCACAGGTCTCGGTCGCCGTGGCGCTCGTCGTCCAGAAGGTCAAGGAGGGCTTTGATGGCCGCTTCGTATCCAGCGACCATGCCCACGCGGTATCCGTACTCGAAAGCGTCACGCTCGACCGGGCGCTTGAGGGCTTCAAGCGCGAAAACCTGCTGTTCAGCTTTGAGCTTCCCGAGCAGGCGGTCCTCGATGGCCATCAGGCGGGGGTCTTGGGCATCGTGGGGGCGGCCGGCAGGGTCTGGCCGGTCACGGGCTGGCCAGCGGCCATGCGGTGATGCTGCTTAACCAGGGCGCCGGTCATCGGGACGGTGCCGGGGGTGGGTTTGTCGCTCATGGAGTGCTCCTTGGGGTTGGGTTATCGTGCGCCGGGGTTGATGCCGGTACCGGTGCTCACGGCGATTTTCTCGCCGGAGGCAATTTCTGCTGCGGCCAGGCGCATGGCCGTGGCGTTGTCGGCCGTGTTCATTTCAACACGGGCGTCGATTTCGGCTGCTGTGCGCTGCGACTCCGCGACCTGACGCAGTTGCTCGCGCTGCAGGTCCTGCGCGCGCGCTTGTTGCTTGTCGGCCAGGGCAGCGGCGTCGGCCTGGGCGTTTTGCGCGGCCTTCTGCTGCTCCAGTTGCAGGCGAGCGGCGTCCGTCTGCGCGCGCTGTTGCAGGGCCAGCTGCTGCACCTGCGCATTGAGCTGCGCGATCTGCATGCTGTTGTCCTGCGGCATCTGCGGCGGCTGCGGTGCAAACTGCTGCGCGATCTCGTCGATCTTGGCCAGGTCCTGAGCGAAGTTGGCCAGCTGCTGCTCGATGATCTGCTGGACCTTCACGATCACGCGCACCTGCTGCTCGGCCTCGTTGCTGATCAGGTTCTCGCGCTCGGCGCGCTGCACGGCCTCGTGGGCCTGCGTCAGGTAGAAGTTCAGCAGGTGGTCACGCAGGTGCTGCGCCATCGGGTAGATGTAGGTCTTGATGATCGCCGGGTTCATGCCGAACATGGGCGACTTCAGGAAGGCCAAGTGTGTCTGGATGTGCGCCACGTGGTCCTGCTTGGGCAGCACGTAGACCGGGCGGCCCATCGAGGCGGCAACGTTCTCGCTCACCGGGTCCACATCGTCCTGGCCAGGCTGAGGCTGCAGCACATCGTCCGGGCTGAGCTTCAGATTGCGCAGGAACATTTCCTCGACCTTGCGCAGGTCGTACATCTGCGGCATGACGGCCGCGCGGGCCTGCACTGCCTGGACCTGGGCAAAGCGCTGGGCCTCGCTGAAGATGGCCGGATCGCTGACTGGCACAACGTCCATCGGGCCGTCGAAGTCCTCGGGCTTGACGTCCAGGCCGTTTTCCATGGCCTCGATGTCTTCCTCGGTCAGGTACGCGCTGTTGATCCGGTGCAGGATCTGGAACACGCGGGCCATCGAGTTGTGCAGGCGCGAGTGGATGGAGCTGAACACCACCATGCCCTGCTCGATGAGCGCCAGGGTCGTGCCCACCGGGGCGTTGGGGTTCTGGTCGGACAGCTTCTCAAACGAGGTCTGCACCACGCCCTTGCCTGCGTCGACCAGGAAGCCGAGCAGCTGGAACAGCGTGGGGCTGGGGCCGTTGAACGGCAGGGCCATGGCCAGCTTGCGAATGTCGTCGACCAGGGCGCCGCCCTCAATCTCGACCACCTCGGTCGGCTGCACATTGATCGTCTGCCCGCCAGGCCCGCCCTTGAGCTTGAGCAGCGTTGGGATGTTCTGGATGTGGGCCGAGTCCAGCAGCGCGCGAAGGGCGCCAGTGGCCGCGCCGGACAGGCCGCCGATCATGTGCGTGAGGCCGATCGGGTAGGCGCCGCGCCATGGCACGAACGGGAACTCGACAATCCAGTCCAGCTCCTTGCGGCGGTCGTCCTCGGGCTCCCAGTTGCGGTACAGGCTCAGGGCCTTGCGCGTGGACTTGTCGATGCTGATGATGTACGGCTCCATGCCGTCACCAAAGTCCAGGTGGGTGTAAATCTCGAAGATGGTCCGCAGGCCGTCCTCGTTGTAGCTGGTGTCCTCGCGGCCTTCGATCTTGTCGTTGGCGATGGTGGCCTTGCTGAACTCGATCTGATCGGGCGAGCCCAGGTCCACCTCGGTGTACATGCCAGCCTTGACGCGGCGGTTGAACTCGGACTTGGTGACGTACTGAACGTGCGTCTTGCGCTCGGCGCTGTAAAAGTTGGTGGCCGCAAACGGAAGGTAAATGTCGTCGATGGCGATGAACTCGGCCGTTGGGCGCTTCCACTGCGGGGACCACATGAGCTTCAAGTACTGGCCGCCGCCCAGGGGGAGCTGCGTGGACAGTTGCTCCAGCTCGCCGCGCAGCTCGGGCATTTGCTGCGTGGTCTGCCAGTTCATGAAGTCGGCCTTGCGGCGGGCCTTCTCCAGCTTCTCGGGCTCGACCTCGCCCATGATTTTGGACTTGACCGGGCCGGAGGGTGGGAACACCTCCTTCATGAAGCGGGCGCTGAAGTCGACGCAGGCCTCGACCAGCATCGGGTGCACCACTTTGTTGGCGCCAGAGAACTGCGCGCCGCCCGGGGCATCGTCGCCCAGGCCGGTGCGGCGCAGGCCTTCCTCGTAGAGCTTGTCGCGCTTGGAGCGGGCGTCCTTGTCGCGCTTAATCTTGTCGAGCAGGTCGACCACAACGCCGGCCAGCATGCTTTGATCGACCTCGTCGACGATGTTGGCGAAGTGGGCCTTCTTGTCGGCCACATCGCGCTCGTTGGTCATCCGAATGACGGCGCCGCCGTCCTCGGTGTCCTCGACCTCCAGCTCATCTTCCTCGGGCAGGGAGACGGACTCGCCGCGCTGCTCATCTTCGCTGGGGTTTTCGTCTTCGCCGTTGTTCAGAAGTTGGTCAGCCATGTGTGTCAGCCTGCGTTCATTGCGTGGAGCTCGCCCACGATGGAGTCGATTCTAGCCGGGTCGAAGTCGTATGTGGGGAAATTCGCACCACCGACCAGGCCGCCTTCGGCGAAGCCTTCGCCCTGGGGCTTGAGCTTGATGTCGTTTTCCAGCTCCGACGCGCCTCGGTAAAAGTTGAGCTGTTTTGCTGGGCTGTCCGGGAAGGCGCGCTTGGCAACATCGACCAGCGGCTCCCAGCCGCCTTCGTCTGTGCGGTACAGGAACTCTTCGGGCAAACGGTACTCGCCCTTGTAGCTGATCAGACCTGTGTTCTGCAGGTCGCCGACCTTGCTCCACTTGCCCGACCGCACAAAGTCCTGAACCGCTGGCAGGTACTCGGGGTTGGGCGCGCGGTTGGCCTTGCCTTTGATCTGGACGATTTCTTGAGGTGGGTTTTCAAAAAACGCGGCGATCTCTTCGGGTGATGCGCCAGCGCGTTTCATTTTTGCGGCCTCCAACTCGTAGTTCTCCATCGGCCGCGTCTCGATCGTCACGTGCGGCTGGCCCTTCTTGTCGCGCAGGCTAAAAATCCTGGACCGACCCTCGATCACATCCGGACAGTAGCCGCCGACGCAGTGGCCCATGGTCTCGCCCTCGTACTTGAGCGCGTCCTCCAGAGCTTTGTAGGACTCGTCCATTTCGACCTTCTTTTTGCGGCCAAAATCCTCCATGGTCCGGCGCACAAAGTCGTTGAACTCGCGCGTGCCTTCTTCGAGCCCTTCGTCGTATGCCATGTCCATGGCCACCTCACGGCCCATCGCCTCGTTGTAGTCGGGCGGCAAATCCATCTCAGGTTTCTCGACGCTGATCTTGCGGCCAGTTTCCTTGGGTGCTTTGAGCTCCACCCACTTGAATCCTTGCTCGGGGTACTCCTTGAAAACCTGTGTGGCCGGGCCCATGGCACGCGCTAGGTCGGCTTCGGCTTTCTGCGCCGCGCGCCACTCGTTGATGTCTGCCACGCGCTGAACGGCCTGGGGCACCGTGACCTTTTCCAGGTCCTGGTACTTCCAGCGCAGGTTCTCGGGCAGACCAGACGCGGGGTTGATGGCGTTTTTCAGCTCGTCGACCAGGTGCTCGAAGCCAAGCTCTTGACGCACTTCGATCGGGTATGCGCCGTACGTCATGGTCTCGGGCGGCACCTTCATCAGCCAGGGGTTTTCCTGCTCGACCTGCAGCGCCTTGGTGCTGCCGCCGCCGGTGTCTGGGCTGATACGCATGCGCGCCGGCATGTTGTGGATCGCCTCGTCGGCGAGCTGCTCCCAGCCTTGACCCATGGTTGTCTCGGACATGCCGCCACGGGGAAATCCAGCCGCCGCGCGACGGCCTTCCAACGTTTCCGGAATCCACTCCGTGACCTGCTCAAGAGACCGCGCGCCTTCCGGGATGTGCGTCACCCCTTGTTCAGCCAGCGCCCGCAGCGGGTCTTCCGGCGTGGCCATCTCGTTGCGGATATACTTGGCGAGCTTCTTTTCAAGCCAGTCTTGCATGGCGACACTTGGACGCAACCAGTCATATCCACGCTCAACCTGTGCGCGTGTTTCGGGTGACATAGTTGCGATCACATCCTGTGGATATGTCCGATCCATCTCAGCTAATGTTTCACGCGCGGAGCGATTGCCAGCGCCCGTCCGTGGAATCATCGGCTCAATCGCCTTCTCAACCGAGCCCGCCAGCCAGTTGCCGCCCTTGGGCTTGACCACGTTCACGGCCGGTTGCCCCGAGGCCACCAGAAAATCACGCCCAGCGCGGCTGACGGCCGACGGCATCGCGGCGATCGCGCGCAGCGGGGAACCGGGCCCGGTGTAGAACCCGCCGCCAAGCTGGCCAGCGGTGGTGAAGGCGCGGCCGACGGGCGTTTCGCTCACGCCTCGCAACGGCAGGCGGCGCTCGATATCCTCGCTGGTCGGCAGGAAGGTCTGCTCGGACAGGCCGGGCAGCATCCGCACCAAGGACTCGATGTCGCCAGGCGCTCCAGCCACGCCGGAAATCATGCCGCGCAGGGCGGCCAGCGGCGCGTCGGCGGAGGCGCGGCGGTCGTTGAGCTCTGGGCGGCGGCGGCCAGCGGAGCGGTAGCCGATGTAGGGGCGGGTCAGGTCGTCAGCCACAGCTGCACTCCTTCACGTGGTTGAGGGCGCCGCCGACGCGGCCGCCTTTCTGGAATTTCTTGGAGCGAAGCACCTCGACCGCTGGACCCTCAAGGCGGCGGAACAGCTCGGTGTCGGTGGACTCGGGCGACGGCGTGATCTGCTTGTTGCCGAGCTGCAGCTCGTGGCGGCCAAGGCCCTGGCCAGAGCGGTACCGGAGCAAGGTCAGCGGGGAAACATCCTCGAGCAGCTCGCCCAGGTCGCCGCCGTAGTCGAAGTACTCGCGGAAAAGCGGGTCGTCCTGGATCGATCGGAAGGCGCCCTTGCTGCCTGCGCGCTGCAACTCAAAGCGCGCGGCGTCAAGCGTCTTGGGGTCGAAAACGCGCTGCGGGTTGTCGGTGGCAAAGAAGTTGTACGAGGTGGCGCGGCGCATGCCGTCGCGCGTCGGCGGGACCGCGATCAGCGTGCGAACGTCGCGGCCAGTCCTCGTCGGGGGGTAGTTGGTGCTGTAAAAGCTGAAGTCCTGGCGGCTCGGGGCGGTCTCGAAGATCGAGAACCCAGCTCCAGGGTGCGTGTGAAAGTCCAGGATGGCTGGACCACCAGGTGCGCGCACTGCCTGCCGGAGGTCGTAGGCGTTGGGCGTCACGCTGGACTCGGTGCCGCGCGTGATCGCCGACGCGCCGCCTTCGTTGGCCAGGCCGATGACCGAGTGTTCACGGCCAGTCTGAGCCGTCTGGCGCAAGGCCTCGCGGATGACGTCGGCTTGCTGTGGTGCCTCACGCGCAAGAAGTGCGCGCAGCTTTGCGAGGACTGAAACTGGAGGCATGATTTACCACTTCACTTTGTTGGCCCAGTAGGCCGCGCTCGACGGCCCCTTGGCGATGTTCTTGGCGTGGCGGGCTTTAAAGCTGTCGCGCTTGTCCTTCATGGCCTGGGACTCACCGGCCTTGGGCTTGCCAGCCGTCTTGGCGCCCTGCTCGCCGAAGCGGATCACCTTCTCCTGGCCATCAAAGCAGGCTTTGACGATGTGGGACTTCTTCGGGTGGTCCGGGGTGCGTTTCGGCTGGTTGCAAGCCATCTCGGACTTCTTGGCGGTCTTTGTCATTTCGACCTCCGCGCGGCTCGCATGTTGTCGACCATGTTTGGGTAAGGTCGTCCGGCCTTCTCGGCTGCGCGCTTGGCGCTGGACTTGGCGCTATCTGACAGTGGCTTGGGAGCGCCCAGAGACTTGGGGCGCTTCTTGTCCCAGATGGGCTTGGGTGGCTTAGACGGCATAAAAGTTCACCTTTTCGAGCAATTGTCCATGTGCCATCGCGTCATTGACGCAACGCCACCAGATTTCCCGCAGTGCGGACAAGTGACAACAGCTTGCCGAGTGCCCCGAACAGCCTGAGCAGCCAAGCTCTGAACTCTCTTCATAAATTCAGGCGTCATGTGAGCACGAAGACGTCCTTTTGTTGATTCAGAGAGTTTCCTTCTCATTGACTCGGGTTTTTTCTTCCCGATTTGAGCTTTTGATATTTTAGCTTTTGATTCGCTTGTGTGAATCTTCCTGCCTTTGATGGACGTGGAAAGCGCAATCCTGGTTTCCTGCGAAACAGAATGACCACACAGAGAGCTTGAAATGGCTTTTTTTGTTTTGTCTGAATGACTGAACCCACTTGTTCCGTCGCCGCCATCGGTTTGGTTGATGAGGTCGCAACCAATGTCTCGGAAGCAAGCAATCAAAAACCTTTCATGCTCAAACGCATCTTCCTCCGAAAGATGGGTCATCGCAAAGTGAACTGTTCTTCCGTGCTTTTTGTAAATTGCACGCCAGTGTTGCCCTCTTGCTGTTGCATAAGCTCGCCGGCCAACACCTTTGCCGACGTAGAAAACGGCGCCGGTGTCGTTTCGCGTGTGAAAGTAGGTGTAAAAGTCGCTCATGCTGCGTATGGGTTGATGCGCTCTCGTTTGTACTGTTGAGGCTCCTCCGAATCCCGAGCTTGCTGAAGAAGCAGCAAGCCTTCGTTTTTCAAAAAGATGATGGCCTGGGTCATAGTATCGACGTAGTCGTCGTGCTCAGCAACAGGGAATTTGGCGACTTGCTTTAAAAATTGGTCCGCCCAACTGACGGGTTGACCAGGGTTCTTTGCTGACTCGGGAATCCACAACACCCCCATTTCCAAAACTGGTGCGGCTTGATGGGCGCGGGACACTTTGTCGGCATTGCCCGGGTTGTATCCGATCGCTGGAACACGTGCCAACCTCAGATCCTGCAGCAGCGATTGGCCGCTGGCCTTGGCCTCGACCAGGATGCGGTCGGGCTTCCTGCCCTTGGTCGGCATCCCGGCCTTGGCCGACTTGTCGGCGCCGTACTCGCTGGTCCAGTCGCGGATCACCCGGGCGCGCAGGTCCGGGTAGCCCAGGTGCTCGTCCCAGGCGTCGAGCAGCATGGCGTTGCGCAGGCCCCGGTGCGTGAACACGCCCCAGACCGTGCAGGCCGTCGGGTCGCCCGTGGTCCGCTCGGTGAAGGCACAGTCGTAACTCTGCAGGATGTACTCGAAGGGCGGCAGGCGTTGGGCCATCGGCCAGAGCTGGAAGTTGTCCGTCTTGAGGATGCCGCCCTCGGCAGGCGACGGGTCCTGCTGGAGCTGGCCCGAGGCGCCGTAGGTCCCCAGCAGCTGCTTGAGCTTGGTGATTTCGGCCTCGCCGAAACGCGCCGGGCAGATCAGCTCGCCCTTCGTGCGGCGCGGGTCGTAGGGCCCAAGCACCGTGCGCCTGGCCTTGCCGTCCCACTCGGCCGGGATGCAGATGTGCTCCCAGCCCTTGATGTCGTTGATGATGTGGCCGCTGATGTCCTTCTCGTGCAGGCGCTGCATCACCGTGACCATAGCGTCGGTCTTGGGGTTGTTCAGTCGCGTGGACCAGACCATGTCGAACCACTCGAGCGCGGTCTCGCGCATGGTGTCGGACTGCGCGTCCTGGGCGCCGTGCGGGTCGTCGAGGATCAGGCGCGAGCCGCCCTCACCGGTGGCCGTGCCGCCAACCGAGGTGGCCAGGCGGTAGCCGGTCTTGTTGTTCTCGAAACGCTGCTTGGCGTTTTGGTCGCCCGAGAGCTGGAACATGTGCCCCCAGCGCTCCTGGTACCAGGGCGACTGGATCAGGCGCCGGGCCTTGAGGTTGTCCCGGATGGACAGCGTGCCCGAGTAGGACGCGGCGAGGAACTTCTGCTCGGGCGAGGTCAGCCACTCCCAGGCGCACCAGGCCACCGAGACGATGGTGGACTTGGAGTGGCGCGGCGGGATGTTGATCAGCAGCCGCGTGATCTCGCCGGAGCTGACCGCCTCCAGGTGCTCGCAGATGGTCTCGATGTGCCAGCTCGGCACAAAGGGCACGCCGGGCTCCATCACGTGCCAGGCCTGCTGCACGAACTCGTACAGGCTGGCGCTGGCCTTGCGCCGGGCCTGCTCCTTGGCGATCAGGTCCAGCATGACGGCGGGGGAGACGGGCGCGTTCATTGCCAGCGAATCTCCCCGCGTTCGAGCTTGTCGCGTTGGTCCATGGCGTTGTGCAGCCAAACACGCTCATCGACCTCGTCGGGCTGAGGGTGGCACCAGCACGTGCACGATGGCTCATGCTCGCGCCAATCGTTGATCGGGACGATGTGCCAACGCTCCATCTCCTGGTCGCGCGGGTGCTGGACCGTTGCGCTCATCCGGCGTTGATCGCTTCCTGCAGCAGCCGCACGGCGTCGAGCTGCGCGTTGACCACGACCGAGTTGGCGTGGCCGGTTTCGGACAAGGCCATGCCCTGGGCCTGGCACTGATCGCCGAAGGCGTCCAGGAGCGCCAGGATCCGGGCGCGCTCGTAGGAGGCCATGACCTCGCCGTGGGCGACAACCAGGTCCTCGGGGTAGAGGGCCTGAAAGCGGCCGTCGTGGTCGAGCAGCGCGGGCAGCGGGGATTCGGGGAGGGCGGGTTTCACAACGGTGGGGTGGTTCATTCGGTAGCTCCTTTTGCTTTGGTCAGCAGCGCCTGCATCTGCGCCAGCTCGGTGTCGTTGAGGCCTTTGAGGTCCATGGTGGCCACGGCGATCGGCGCGCCGTCCACGCCGCTGTGCTCGACCTTCTGGGTCTCGGACCACTTCATCTGGGTCTTGGACCACCAGATCATGGCCGTGGTGTCGCCCGAGGTCGCCTTCTGGAACAGGGTGCGGCCGACCTGGCTGTTGGCCTTGGCCTTGCCGCTGATCAGCTCTTCGGCGAAGTGCGTGCGCAGGGTGTCCACGTTGATGCCCTTGCGGACCAGCACGGCGATCTGGTCGAGCGGCAGGCCGTAGCCCGACAAGGCCTCGACCTGCTTTCGCTCGGTTTCCGTGGGCACGAATGGGTCACGGCCAGCCCCAGGCCGGGCGCCGCCGGAGTTTGGCCGGGGTCCGCCATTTGGCCCGCGTTTTTTTACGACGGATTTTTCAGCAGTTTTTGACATGAATCGCTCCTTTCCATGCAGTGATTCGGTGTGTTTTTGTCATCAATCGGCCTTTTTGGCAGGCTTCTTCGCCTGCTTGGCGTCGGCCTTGCCAGCCTCGCTGCCGATCAAGCTGTTTGGGCTGCGCTCGCCCATCACCTCCGTGAAGGACCGCCCGTCGGACTCCAGGTGCGCGTGCTTGCCGGTGAAGGCCTGCCAGCGGGTGACGATCACGTCACAGTATTTTGGGTCCAACTCCATGAGCCGTGCAACCCGACCGTTTTTCTCGGCCGCGATCAGGGTGGTGCCAGAGCCGCCGAAAGAGTCGAGCACGATGTCGCCGCCCTTTGTGTTGTTGAGCAGCTGGTACTCGAAAAGCGCCACGGGTTTCATGGTCGGGTGCTCGCCGTTGCGGGCGGGCTTGTCGAACTCGAGGATGGTGGTCTGCTTGCGGTCGCTGGCCCACAGGTGGGAGGCGCCTTCCTTCCAGCCGTAGAGGCAGGGCTCGTGCTGCCACTGGTAGTCCTGGCGGCCGAGCACGAGGCTGGACTTCTTCCAGATCAGGCATTGGCGCACGGTCCAGCCCGCGTCCTTGGCGGCGCCTCGGAAGTTGTAGCCCTCGGAGTCGGCGTGCCAGATGTAGAAAACCGCGCCGGCTTTCATGACCGCGTTGGCGGCGGTGTAAGCGTCGCGCAGGAACTCGCGGAACTGGGTGTCGCCCATCGAGTCGTTTTTGATGGTGAGCTTTTCCTTGGTGCCGCCCTCGTAGGCCACGTTGTAGGGCGGGTCGGTCAGCCACATATCCACAGGTTGTCCAGCGCACAGGCGCTCAAGGTCGTCGATGCTGGTGCTGTCGCCGCACAGCAGCCGGTGGTTGCCCATGACCCAGACGTCGCCTTGGACGGTGACCGGGTTGGCTGGGGCCTCGGGTGCATCGTCGGGGTCGGTCAGGCCTTCCTCGAGCTGCTCGGGCATGAGGGCGTCGATCTCGTCCTGGCTGAAACCGGTCAGCTCGACGTCGAAGCCTTGGTCCATGAGGTCCTTGAACTCCAGCGCCAGCATCTCGTTGTCCCATCCGGCGTTCAGGGCGATGCGGTTGTCGGCGATGACGTAGGCGCGTTTTTTGGCCTCGGACCAGCCGGTGGCGACCATGACCGGGACCTGGGGCATGCGAAGGCGCTGTGCGGCCAACGTGCGGCCGTGGCCGGCAATGATGCCGCCTTGCTCGTCGACCAGGATCGGCGTGGTCCAACCCCACTCTTTGATCGAGGCGACGATTTGGTCGATCTGCTCTGGGCTGTGGGTGCGGCTGTTGCGTGCGTACGGGATCAGTTTTTCGATCGGCCAATGCTCGATTTTGTCGGCAGGATTTCCGGTGAGATTTTCGCCGGTGATTTCCGTGGATGATTCAGTCGGCTGTTTTTTCATGCTGGCTCCGTGGTTGGTGATGGTTTTTCGACACTTGGGTCAGTAGTTGCAAATTATGCAACGATTGGGCTTGGCACAGGATGGCACAGGTGGAACGGGATAAAAGCAGACATTTTGACCGTATGTTCCTTGCGCATGTGTGTGTGCGCACATCATGATCATAGGCGTTTTATCCTGTGCCATCCTGTGCCAAAGGTAAAAAGTCTTTTAAAATCAATGGTTTGCATCATTTTTCGATCCTGTGCCAAACGGGTTTTATCCTGTGCCGGCACAAGATGCATCCTGTGCCAAACGCAAAAATCAGAAGGGTTCCGAGTCGCTCTCCCAATCGTGACGCAGCCGGATCCCGGTAAAAAGGTTCAATCTTGTGCCAGAACCCTCCGTGGCACAGGATGGATCGGCCTTCGATCCTGTGCCAGAGCTGCGCGGTTGGCTGCGCTTGATGCTCGGGAAAGCGGCCGAGAGCTGTCGGCCGAACGACACTTTTGTGCCGGCGTGATCGCGGCCCTGGGCCTCGCACCACTTCTTCCAGGCCTTGAACAAGTCGTCCCGGTCGACCTGGGCGTGCTCGCTGACGACGCACATTTCGTCGGCAAAGGCCCGGATCGGGCTGGTCTGATCGACCAGGTCGGAGGCCAGCTCATCGGCTGAGCTGGGGCGTTGGAAGTAGCCGCGCTGGTTCAGTCTGGTCAACCCCTCCAGGGCCCACAGGACGATGCCTGGTAGCTCCTTGAGCAGGCGGGCGGTGAGACCGTGGTCCTCTTTGCCCAGGAAGCTCGTGTTGAACTTGAAGGGCAAGAACCGGTTGGCCAGGGCGGCCGAGGCGTCCGAGAAGGCGGGCAGCTCGTTGGAGGCCAGCACGAAGCGGATGGCCATCTTGCCGGACCAGGCGGTCATGTTCTTGCGGTCGATCGTGATCGTGTCCTCGCCCGAGATCCGCAGCAGGTTCTCGACGATCGGCTGCTGGTCGGCCCGGCCGGACAGGCGCGCGTCCGAGATCATGGCCAGGCGCTTGCCAATCAGGGGCTGCAGGCCGAACTGCGTGCCCAGGGAGGCCAGGCTGGGGCTCACCCGGTTGGCGTACCCGACCAGGGCCTCGAGGATGCGCAGGATCGTGCCCTTGCCGCAGCGCGGGGGGCCGATGAGCATGAACATCTTTTGCTGGCTGGTGTCGTCGGTCAGCAGGTAGCCGAACACCTCGGCCAGGGTGGAGATCGACTCGGGGTCGTCGGGCCAGAGGCTTTTCAGGAACTTGAGCCACTCGGCGGGCTCGTTGGCGTTGGGGTCGTAGTCGAAGTCCAGGGAGGACACGCAAAACAGGCGGTCCGTGGCGGGCATGATGGTCCGCGTGGGGTGGTGCAAGAAGCCGTTTTTGAAGGCCACGATCTCGTGCGCCGGAAAGTCGCCCTGGCGTTGGTCGATCCAGACCTGGGGCTCGGGCAGGTCGGCGTAGCAGACCGCGCGCAGGGCGTGGGCCACGTCGTTGACCGTGGAGGTCTTGGGGTTGAAGGCCACCGTCTCGCTGTCGCCCGTCTTGGGGTTGACCTTGAGGGTCAGGCACCCGGCCATGAAGTGGTACAGGCGCTGGTCGATGTAGACCCGGTCCCGGGTGACGTAGCGGGTGGTGTCCCAGCTGTAGAACTCGCCGCGCCAGTGCAGGATGCGGCCAGCCTCGGGCAGGGTGTCGTGAAAGAGGGTGGCGGTCTTCATCGGCGAGGATGAAAAAATCATCGGCTGGTCGAAGCTGTCCGGCGGAATGTCGTCCGGGCCGTCGTTGGGCGGCGGGGGATTGCCAGCGCTGCCAGCAGGGTACTCCTGGGGGTGGGCAAACTGGTGGGCAGATTCTGCAAACGGTTCTGCAGATTCTGCAGAATGGTTCTGCGGCGCGTCGTCCCAAGGCGCGCCATCGGGGTCGTCTTCACCAGGTGGCGGGGTGTCGGGCGTCGGTGGCTCATCCGGTGAGCCTGCCTTCATGATGCAGTCCTCGACCGCGATCAGGCCCTCGGCCAGGTGCAGGTCGTTGAAGTCGGTGCCTGTGCCCCGGTCTGAGGTCCACACGGGGATGGCCAGCAATGCACCGACCGCCTGGGCTGCCTTGCGGGCGTCGGTCACGCCAGGGTTGCCTTTGGTCTGAAAGTCGTCGTCGGCCGCGATGATCAGTCGGGCCTGCGGTAGTGCTGCGCGAATCTTGGTGGCAACGGCGGCCAGGTTTCCCGCGTTGAAGGCGACCACCACACAGTGCCCAGTGGCGGCGCGAATGGAGCAGCAGGTCGCCCAGCCTTCGGCGATCACCACGGTTCCCTGCTTGTCAGGCTTGCCCAGGACGGTGTACGCTCCTGCCGAGGGCGTTCCCTTGAGGAATAGCTTTGTCCCGTCGGACTTGATGCGCTGCAGGCCAACCAGTGATTGCGGTCCGTGGCGCATGGGAATGAGCAGCTCATCGCCCAGCTGCCGGGCGCCTTCGGGCTCGATGAGCTTGCGCAGCGCGTAGGGGTGGCCAGCCGGGTCCGTTGCTCGGGCCCACATCTCGGCGGCGCGTGTGGCGGCCGCGTCCCGCTCGCGCTGGGCCTGCTCAGCCTCCACGGCCATGCGGGCCTCGCGCTCTGCGATGCGGCGGGCGCGCTCTTCGGGGTCTGGGGGTTTGCGGTCTTGGGCGGTGGACTTGTAGCCGCCCTCTTTGGCCAGGGCGATCAGGGTGCCGACGGTGGCGCGGTTGCTGCCGCCGCCGATCTTGCAGGATTTCCAAACGTCGCGGGCGTCGCGGGCGTTGTAGTTCGAGCCCTGCTGGCTCCAGGCGTCCCAGGCATCGAAGGCGGGCTCGCCGAATTCTTCCTTGAGGATGAAGGCCATCTTCACCCAGGTCTCGCGGTCATCGACGCCGCGAACGAATGAGAGCATGCGCTCCGCTGTCTCGAGGGAAATGGGGTCCCTCTGCCCTGTTGTTTTTGGTCTGTTCATACCTGGCATCTGAGGCTGGCGAATAAAAGGTGGGGCAGCCCTCGCCAGGGTCAGGCCTTGTCACCAGTGGATCAGACCGGTCAAGCCCCGCGAACAGTATAAGGGTGTGTGGGCGGAAAAACGCAACAGGCGCGGAAATAAATGTGCGGAAAACCCGTACAGGCGTGGTAGCATTCCGCCCGTGGCCCAGCTGCTGGTTGTTCAGTGATCAGCCGTTGGGTCGCCGCCCAGGACACGCGGGCGTGAAAACGAAGTGGGGCCGGGTGGAATCCCTGGAAATGGAGCCGCAATCCATGAACTGCGGTGGCGGGCGCAGAAAATCAGAGGCGCTGGCACCCCGGAAAGACGGGGACCATCACGCATGCGGCCTGCCCCTGGGGGATCCCGGGGGACCGGCCAGGCTGCAGTTGTGATGGTGGCGGTGAAGCGCAGCGGAGCGCAAGCCGGTGAGCAGGGGCAGATGGCTCGTTCGATTCAGCCTAGCCGGTGTCCGAATAGCCGCCACCATCAACTCGCATCGGTCCGGGCCAATCGACGGGCATCAACACGGACGCCGCATAATCGTCAGCGGCACCTACCCCGCCAGCACCCGCCTGGCATCCTCCACCGACCGCACTATCCCCGCCAGGGCGCCGCGCTTTTTCATGGCGGCGATGAAGGCCAACTGCTCCTTGGTGACCCGGCCAGTGGCGGTTTTCACCTCCAAGTAAAACGCCCGGCAGTCCGCCAGGCGGTGGCCGAACAGATCGCTGAAGCCGACCGGCAGGCCAGAGCGCACCGGCCGCCCGTCCTTGGTGAAGAACAGGCCCACGTTGGCCCTGGCCACGAAGTGCCCGTCCTCCGAGAGCGCGACCATGATGGTCCGCATCAGGTCTGCCTCGGTCATCGCCTGCCGTGCTCCCACACGCGCCGCACCAGCGCTTCGAGCTCCAGGCAAGCGGCCTCGCCGCGCACCTGCAGGATGCCGCGTTTCGTGATTTTCCCCGCCTCCTCGCGGCCGCGCAGGTACTCGCGGCGGGCGACCTTGTCGGGGATGGACAGAATGTGCCGGGCCTCGCACTCAGCGCGCCAGGCCTCACACCAGGTGCACACCGTGGTGCCGTCGATCAGTTTGGTCACCTGGTCGGTTTCCAGGCGGTTGCATCCAAGGCAGCTCATCTTCGTTGTGCCTCCTTGGCGGCGCGGGCGCGAAGCACGTGCCGGGCCCACAGCTCAGGGCGCTTCATGCCCCGGGCGCGGCCGATGCGAATCAGGTCGGCCTCGGTTTGCGACCTGCCTTGCTCGAGCTTGCGCGCCTTGACGGCGGCGGCCTTGGCCTCGGCGGTGATCTCCTGCAGCTCCCCGTCCACTTCCTCGATCTCGCGCCCGGCCGGCTCGAAATGGTGGCCACAGGCGCAGTCGGTGACGATGCTGGGCACGGTGGCAAAGCAGACCGGGCAGGTCTTGACGGGCACCTCGGACTTCTTGGCGCCCTTGCGCTTTTCGACGGCGGCCAGGGTCCATTCGCGCGGCTGGGTGGGCAGCCCGTGGCGTTTCACGTTGCCGGCGTGGTCAAGGATGATGCAGTCCTCCTTGCCTGGGTGCGTGCGCAGGCCACGGCCGACCGACTGCAGGTACTTCACGACCGACTGCGTGGGCGCCAGCTGGATGATGCAACCGATGGATGGGGCGTCAACGCCGGCCACCCACAGCGCGCAGTTGCAGACCACATCGATGCTGCCGTCGCGCAGGCCCTGCAGGGCAGCGTCGCGCTCGACGGTGTCTGAGTCGCCGCTGATGGCCACGGCCCGGTACCCGGCCTGGCGGAACTGCTCGGCCACGTTGGTGGCGTGCTCGACGGTCACGCAAAACGCCACGGCCGGGCGACCGTCGGCCAGCTTGCGGTAGTGCTGCACGGCCGAGCCGGTGATGACGGGCTTGTCCATCGCGGCGGCCAGCTCGCCCTGGTTGAAGTCCCCGGCCACGGTGTGCACACCAGACAGATCCGGCTCGCTTGGCGCGTAGTAGCGGATGGGCGCAAGCAACCCCTCGTCGATCAGGTCCTGAGTGCCGCAGGTGGGCACCAGGATATCGGCCACCTCGCCCATGCCACGGCCGTCCAGGCGGCAGGGGGAGGCGGTCAGGTGCAGCAGGCGCGATCCACCCGGCCGCTTGAACTTCGGGCCTGCGCCAGCCCACTCGAAAATCTGCTGGTAGGTGTTGGCCACGGCCAGGTGCGCCTCGTCGACGATGATCAGGTCGGGCGGCGTGTAGCGGTCCAGGCGGCGCACCAGGGTCTGCACCATGGCCACCTGCACGGGCAGCCGGTGGTTGCCGTCGCGGCCAGCGGCGATCCAGCCGTGCTCGATGCCCGCGTCGCTCAGTCGGTTGCTGGTGTCGTTCAAGATTTCCTTGAGGTGCGCGATGAACCAGACGCGGTTGCCTTTTTCGAGGGCGCTGTGGATCATGCAGATCGCGGTTGCACTCTTGCCGAAACCGGTCGGGGCGATCAGGATGGGCGCCTTGAAGCCGCGACGGTATGCAGCGCGCAGGTCGTCGATGGCTTTAGCTTGTCGTGGGCGGGGGATGATCACGCAGAGCCCCCCGGCTTGACCCAGGCCTGCGCCACGTTGCGCCGCCAGGTGGCTTGCTCGATCGCTTTGAGGTCTTGCAGCACCTCGCTGTGCACGGCCTCCATGCCATGCAGGTGCAGGTATGCGTCGATCACGTTGAAGCGGTTTTTTGCGAACATGAACTGCGGCTTGCGATGCAGGCGCAAGCGGAAACGGTAGGTTGTGGCGCTGTGCGCGGCAAAGTCGTACCAGGCCCACAGCAGCATGAAGCCGCCGGGCGTGAATCGAAAGTTCAGTCCGAGGCGCAAGTACTCGCCTTCGCGGGTGTAGTGGATCATTCGTCGTCCTCCTGGTGGTCCTGGATCAGCTGGGCCTTGACCAGGTCCAGGCATCCGAGCGCGGTTGGCAGCAGCATGGTCTCTTCGTATTTGTGCACGACGGCCAGCAGCTCGTCGACCAGGGCTTGGGTTATGGCGCCGTGGTAGTTCATTGGGTGCCTCTGTTAAGAATGTTGTTTAAGCTGGTGACCTTGTCGCCTTCGTGTATGGACAAGGCTGCTTGTCGGAGTTTTCTGATTGCCTTAGCTTCAATCTGTCTGACGCGTTCTCGCGTGACGTTTATTCTTTGACCGACCTCTTCAAGAGTTGCGCCATAAACCACCCGAGTTAGCAACACATAACACTGCTGCGTGCTCAGATTTGAGTGGTCCCAAATTTTCCGCATGAAATCTATGTCCTCGATGGCGTCCTCGTAGGATGCGAGAATGTTATCGGGCTCAATTTGCGGTGTTTCTGGCTCTTCGTTGCGAGTGAGCCAAATTCGGTGCACCTCTGGGTCCAATGTTTTCACGTTGAGCTTGCCGTAGTACTTGTTGGCGCGGCCTCTCATGGCTTGCTCCTTGGAGGCAGATTTTTAAGAGCCCGCACCAGCTGGCGCAGGCGTTCGACGGCTTGGGCGAAGGGGGTCATTTCAGATCATCCTTGTGCTCGGCGTAAGCAGACACCAAAAAGCACAGCAGGCCCCACCATGGTTTGTCCACGGTGACCAAATAGCAGAAGCCGGAGACAGCGATCGTTTTGCTCAGAATGATGTAGGTTGCTGTGCTCATTCCCGCCCCCTTGCCGCGATCGCGTCGGCGATCAGCACGCCCTCGTTGACGGCGGCCATGTCGAAGCCGAAGCGCGACGGGATGAAGGCCGACGAGGTGTGTTTGTAGTGCGCCCGCTCGGTGTCCTTGAGCATGCGCATCTTGCGCAGGGCGATCTGGCGGTTGGCCTCGCGCTCTTCCTCCACGGCTTTTTGCACCAGCAGTTTGATGTTGCTTTCGATGGCCGCCAGGACCAGCTTGGCGGCCTCGTCCACTGGTATCTCGGGGTTGGCCGTGATGCCATCCTTGGACAGGCGCAGCACCTCGGTGTTGCCGCCGGAATAAAACTGGATTGCGTTGGGTCTCATGCGTCCCCCCTTGCGCGGATGGCGGCGGCGCAGTGCTCAGCAGATTCAGAGCGCTCGGCCAACCTTGCGCACGCCTCACGCTCCATCGCCGCGATCTTTGCCACCAGGATCCTGGCGATCCGAAGCTCGTCTGGTGGGTCCTCGCCAAGTCGGTAGCCGCCGATTCGTCCGTCCCGATCGCACAGGTTGTGCACCTCGATCAGGAACTGCTCGACGGGGTCGGTGCTGGTGATTCTCATGACTCCCCCATTGATGCCAACGCAGCCGTCAGAGCCGCCTCAACGAGTTGATCTCCAATGACGGGCCGGTTTTTGTCTTCAAATGGATACTCGCCATTCCAGCCTTCGCCGCTAGCAATGAACCCGGCGTAAAACCCGGCGCGAAACGATGCCTCACGCTCCTTAAACGCCCCGTTAGCCCAGGCAATCTGGCACATGCGTTTGCAGTGCTCTTCCATGTCGTAGCCAGGAAGCGGTGGGGCGCTTCCTTCGTGGTACCACCAGTGTTCGAATGGGGTCATGCTTGGCTCCTCGCACGAATCTCAGCGGCAAACCAGTCGCCGTCTCGGTTGCGTCCTTCGCAGACCTGTGCGCAGGCCTCACGCTCGGCCAAAACGGCGGCCTTGATCAGGTCCTGGCAAGTGGCTTCAACAGCAGCCGAGAAATCCTCGGCAACCGACTGCTGAAATTCAGCGGCGGTTAACGGCTTCACCATGGCGCCTCCTCAGCATCGTTGAGCTGCTTGCGCTTGTACGCAGCCTCTTGCGCAGGGGTCCACGGCACAGGGCCGGTGGGCGGGGGAAATGGCCAGGTGGCCGGTTTCGTTGTCAGGCTCATACAGCCCTCCGTTGGTTTCCAGGCTCACGCCCGGTGTTTGCACCCTTCACATTTTTGATCGGCCTGGCCAAGTGATGTGCGGGTGTAGTTGCACTCGGCAGACATGCGAAACGAACTGGCGACCATCTTTGCGACTCGTGTTTGGCCATCAAGCCACCAGCCGTCCTGCACAGGCATCATGTTGCGATACTCTGGGCGGTTGTAGCAACCATATTTTTTCGCGTCGGTTTTCATGCGATTCGTGCCTGCTTGGATCGGTACAGGAAACAGGTCGGTCCTGGCACACGCTCGAGCTGGCCAGAGCGGATCAAGCGGCCCAACGCGGCGTTGATGCGGCGCTGGCCAACACGGACGGCGATATCACGCGGCAGCTCGTAGCGTGTGTGCGAAATCGCGCTGAGCAGCATCCGGTCGGTGACCATCAGTCATCCAGCTGCCAGTCGTCGGCGGTGCGCAAGATCAGGTCCTCGGCCGTCAGGCTCAGGCCACGAGCCTGGGCGATAGCCAGAATGCGGCCCTGCAGCGCGGACGGCACGGCGCCGTTGCTGCCGCCCTCGTCCTTGGGCTTGCGCCAGCGCACCACGGAGCTGGGGTTTCGCTCCAGGGCGCGGGCAAGCGCGCGCACGCCACCGAAGGCGGCTATGCACTTGTCGGCGGGCGTTTCGGGGCTGGAAGTGAGGGTTTCTGCGGTCATGGCGGGGGAGTGTAGCGTAAAAAGCAACACCCAACCGAAAATATCTCGGAAAAACCCACGCGACCCCCTTGCAGCCCACGCGAAACCTCGCCATGATGGAGTTATTGCAACACCAAACGGAGAAAGCGATGACCAACACCCAAAGCACCCAGGCAACCGGCGCAGCCCGCATCGGGCGCGGCACCAAGCTGCACCCGGCGGTCAAGGACCCGGTCTACGGCCTGATCATCCGCTGCAGCTGCCCAGGCACGCAGCAGGGTGGCGCCGCCAACCGCGCACAGTTTTTCACCGGCCTCACGGCCACCTGCCGCAAGTGAGGGGGGCGCGATGAGCAACCTCCACCCGATCATGCAGCAGGCCCTGGCCCCGTTTGTTGGGGCCGCTTTTCACACAGGAGATTCACACATGGAAATCGAGACGCGCGTCGCGGGCATCCCTTGCATCGCCAGGGTGACGCATTACTTCCGCCAGGCCCCGCACCGGGGCAGCCCGCATACCTGCGACAGCGACCTGGATTACTACGGCTACACCGAGTGCGAGTTCGACATCCTCGACCGGCGCGGCCGCCCCGCCCCCTGGCTGGAGCGCAAGGCCACCGACGAGGACCGCGAGCGCATCGAGCAAGAAATCACCGAGCAACTGGAGGACTGACCATGAGCACCAAGAAAAAACCCAACCTGACGCCCCCGCCCACACGCGAGATTTTCGAGCGCCCGATTTACGACGGCAAGGAGCTGCGCCGCAATCCTGGCATCCGTGACGAGCGCTTCCGAGCCTACGAGCTGCCCAGCCTGCAGGGCGGTAAGTTGATCTACCCAAAGGAGATGAAATGAACACGAAGATGCTGACCACCGCCCGCCGCCTTTGGTGCGTGGGCCACGCCGACCGGGCCACGCAGCGGGCCAACATGCGCAAGTGGGTGCGCTCGGTGCGCCTGCTCGGCAGCCGCTGGATCATGGCCGCGCCCGAGCCCAAGCTGGCCACGCCGATCGCCGACGGAAAGCTCTCCAGCCTGGTGCTGCCCTTCCCGCTGCGCACGCCGCGCAGCCTGCACGAGGCTTACGAGGCGCGGAGGCAGGCATGAGCGACACGGCCCAACGCCAGGCCTACACGTGCACCAGGTGCAACGGCACGGGCAGCTACAGCTTCAACCTGATGCACGGCACCAAGTGCTACGGCTGCAACGGCTCAGGCAAGCAGTACACCAAGCCGAAGGCGCCGTCACCTAAGTGGGCGGTGTTTGGCCAGCACCGCGACACGGGCGAGTGGCTGCGGCTCTACAACGTGGTGGCCAAGAACAAGGCGTGTGCCATTCAGCGCGCCCAAAACATGTACGACCAGGCCAGCACCGCCTGGAAGGACACCTACACCCTGGCCAGCGCCAGGGCCCTTAAATGGTCCGACATGGCCAGCCTCGACGCGCTGAGCTGGGCCGATGCAACGAAGGAGAGCACATGAAAATCATTGAGAAGTTTGAGCAGTCGCTCAAGAGCAAGCGAGACGCGATCGCGCACCTGGAGGACCTGAAACCCAAGTTTGAGCGTCTGGGCAAGGTCACGCGCATCATCGAGAAGTTCGCGCCGGTCAGCTACGTTTTCCTGGACACCCGGGTGATCATCCGGGTCGACGTTAAAACGATCAAGGAGGTCGAGCCCGTCCTGGAGGTTTTGACCGAAGAGCTGGGCGCCGAGTTTGACCGCACGCGCGACGAGGCAGACCTTGGCTGGCGCGAGTTCACCTCCAGCAACGTGCCCTGGATTCGCGTTGACGCAGAGCTCAAAGGCGAAGGCCCGGAGTGCCGCCGCGTGATCGTGGGCTACGAGCAGAAACCGGTCTACGAGATCAGGTGCGGCGACGATGCGGAAGCGCCAGACGCAGCGCCGCCACAAGAGCCAGAAGTGCCGCCTGCGCCTACCACAGAAGAAGGAGTGCCATTCTGATGAACAACACAAACACCGGCGGTCCAGCGTTTCCAACCCCGCGCTACGAACGTGGCGACATGTACTCGCTTGGCATGACCATGCGCGACTACTTTGCGGCCAAGGCGATGCAGGGTTTGCTGGCCGGGAAATTGACAACAACAAAGATGTCAGTAATTGCGAGCGAGTGCTACGCGATGGCCGACGCCATGCTCGCCGCCAGGAGCCAAACATGACCCCCACCGCAAAACTTCGATTTGTCGAGCGCAGCGTGCCGATGCACCCCTTCTACAAAACAACCGACGCACAAGGCAACCTTGTGCAGGCCACTCAAACTTACCGCGTCCTCCAGCAGTGGTGGGCGGTCGAGCGCGCTGGCCAGATCACGCCAACGGGCGAGTGGCGCGACGTTCCCCTGGAGGTCGAGCAATGACCCCGCTGCCCTTCGATTACACGCGCTGCAGGCCCAAGGAGCCCGACGACAACTGCCACAACTGCCGCCGCTGGTGGGACCACCCGCAGCAGACGCACAACCCACACCGCCAGTCGTTTGTGGTGACAACCAACAGCAAGGACCGTGCGTGCATCCGAATGCCGGTGAGTTTCATGGGGGCCGACGAATGAAGCCCGACGAGATGTTTGACAAGATGGTCAGCGACGCGCTGGTTTACGGCACCGGCATGATGCAGATCAAGCACGACGGCAAGGGTGGCCTTGGCATGCACGTGATCGACCCCCAGGACTGGATCGCGGCCAGCATGGACCTGGTCGCCCAGCGCTTCGCTCACCGCCTGGCTCTGGACCTCGAATGCGTCCTGGCACGCTACAGCGGCCCCTGGTACGACGAGGCGATGCAAACGCTCAGCGAATACCGGACCGCCATGAATGAGCTGCACGAGAAACAGGCGCCGACGTTTATGGGCGAGCCGCTGGTGAGGGACGACAAATGAAACCCAGCGAAACAAAGGCCACGATCTACCAGGACAACGGCAAAACGTATGCCGAAATCTGGCGCGAAGATGGCCTGCTGAAGATGGCAATTTTTGCCCGCATGCCCGGCGTCGTGATTCACCTGGACGAGCGGGTTATTCCACAACTGATCGAGGCCCTGCAGGGCCTCCAGGACAAACAATGAAGTACTGCACCGAATGCAAACGCGACCGCCTGCCAGGCGGTGGCATTTTTCTCACGGCCACGCGCTGGATCTGCGCCGAGTGCTGGCTGAAGTTTCTGCAAGGACGGCGCAGCGTGAAGGAGGCGGCGTGATGTATACCCCAGAAGATTCCCCGTTTGAAAAATTCCGCACCGAAAAGCTCAAGGGCGTGGCCATGTCGCCAGACATCCGCGAGCTGGTGGCGCTGGCCTACGAGTCCGGCTTCATCGACGGCATGCAAAAGCAGATGCAGTCCAGCGTGGACAGGGCCGTGAACCGGATGACAGCAATTCCTGTGCCGCGCTACAACCCAGAAATAACGGCGTTTAAAACAGGAGACGAAGCATGAGCAAAAAAGACGATGCGTTGAAGCTGGCGCGGGAGGCGTTGGAACACATCAGCAGTCACTACATGAGCCTGCCGAAGATTGGCTGTATGGCGCTTGCTGCTGTCGAGGAAGCACTGGCAGAGCGTCCTGCTGTGCAGGGGGAGCCGGTGGCGTACATGAACCCGGAAGACTTGGAAAAGATGAAAAGGTTTGGCAGAGGTTCTATTGCATGGGCCACACCAACAGACTTTTGCACTCAGCCTGTCTACACCACACCCCAACCTGCTGTGCCAGAGCGCAAGCCGCTGACGGATGAGGAAATTTGGTATTTGTGGGAACGATGTTCTGGAACAACGTTTGAAATTGCTAGAGCAGTCGAAGCCGCCCACGGCATCAAGGGGGAAGCATGACCGACCAACCCGAAGCGCTACGGCTGGCTGATTATTTAGAGTGGAATGACGCCAGTTTGGAAGCGCAGTGTGAAGCCGCCGCCGAACTGCGCCGCCTCTACCAGCTCGCCATGGACCAGCACACGGAGATTTACGGGCTGCGGGCCGAGGCGCGCCTTCTGAAAACCGTGATGGTCGCCGCCGCCGAGGAAATCGCCGCGCACTGGGACGCGCACTGCGATGAGGAAGGCTACGGGCCTGCCAACCTGATGCACCGCCTGGAAAAAGGCATCGCCAGCGAGTACGCCTACAAGGCGGGGGATTTCGCCAGGCTGCAGGAGGCCAACAAGGAGTTGCTGAAGGCGTTGCAAGTATTGCTGCGAGATTTCACGGCGGTTTATGACGTCGGTGATCTGGAGATGCAACCAGCGCTTCACCAAGCCAACACAGCCATCGCCAAGCACGGAGGCCAGCCATGATTTACACCGGCCCCGCAAAACCCATCCCAACTTATCGAATGCCATTGATCGACAAGGTCGAGATAGTTGTATTTTTGTCTGGGTTGATCGTCGTAGGACTTGATGTTTTCTTGTGGCGAGCGAACATACCAGCGTTTTAACAGGTAGCTGAAAGGAGCAACCAATGTTTGATCGGACCATAGTCCACCAGGCGCCAGGCCAAATACGAGCCGAAATTAACGTGACCGAAAAGCGCGCACCAACCGACGAATCGGTGAGGCTGCTCCGCGAAATGGAGGCCAAGGCCAAGGCCGAAGTCATCAAAGCAACAGCCGTCAACGACAACCACTTCACCGGCGTGATTCACACGATGTTTGATGCGCTCTCGCAGCAGACCACGGTGCGTCTGGTCTATTCGCTGAATGGGAAAAAGCTCACCACGGATTACCACATCGACGAATCTGCAAAATCGCAATACGACTCAATAAATGGCTTGATTGACGCCGTCGCGCGAGACGTTGCCATCGAGATTTTGCGCAAGCCGCTGACAGAGTCGATGAAAGCAAACCACGGAATTTTCGGGAGCAGCAAATGAAAGTCCACAAAGTAATCTGGTTCACCAGCGGCAAGGGCCTTGTGGGCATCGTTGAGGCCACGCAGGACGACGGCGAGCACGGCTATTGGATCGCGCCGTGCGACGGCTTCAACGAGGTGATCGACCAGAACATGGTCGCGGCGCATGGAGCGCGGTTTCCGGACCACGCGGGCGAGGCGCTGCTGGGAGGTGGCCATGAGTGATCGGGAACTGCTGGAAAAGGCTGCGAAGGCGGCGGAGATCGAACTGTGGCATGAGGACGTTTTCACCAATGGTTTGACGCAGAAGGTGAGCGACAACGGAATCCTGTGCTGGAACCCACTATGGAAAGACGACGACGCGCTGCGGTTGGCGGTGAAGTTGAGTATCAGCCTGGAGTTTGCGGCAAAAGCAACATGGGTGAAGCTCAGGGATGAAGATGGAACTCTGACCCTTGGCAACATACCTCACGAAAACGATCCATATGCTGCCACCAGGCGAGCCATCGTTTTGGCGGCAGCAGAAAAATACCAGGAACAACAGGAGAAACAACATGGCAACTGAAATCATCGTCCCCAGCAACCAGGAGCACTGGCTGGCTATGCGCAAGCTGGATGTGACCAGCACCGAGAGCGCTGCGCTCTTTGGCATGAGCCCCTACCTCACGCACTACGACCTTTGGCACCGCAAGC
>VFQS010000462.1_pt1 | contig 45609 bp, 65 predicted proteins | sample 3512361 | NCBI WGS metagenome assembly VFQS01 (sample SAMN10412375, study PRJNA504923) | tailings metagenome | isolation source: Relicate 1 Philex TSF3 active mining | place: Philippines
GGTTGCAGTCAATACACCAGATTCTTGTTGGAGTGTGGATGGTTGTTGAGACTCCTCAACAGTTGTAGTGGAGTCCACAGACTCCTCAACTGATCTCCGATCAGTTTCTGAAACGTTAGCTGTGGTAACTTGCTCAGTAGACTGAGTTTCTACTTGAGAGGTTTGGGAACCTGTGTCAGTGGCTCCACTGGACTCGGGTGCTTCTTGTCCTTGCGCTTCTGTTTGCTGGGTTTCAGTGGCTTGAGTGCCATTTGTAGTTTCCTTTGGTTGTGTTGTCTTGAGGTCATACGCCGCTTGCATGGCTTTTTGCAAACGGTTAAGTGCTTGTGCTTCTTGACGTACTTGATCTACAAGCTTTCCTGATTTAGCCGTAACAAACACGGCTGCTTCTGCATCACGTTCTTTGGCATTCAGCGTTTCGCCCAATTCAATGCGCCAGGCACCATTGCCATCAGCACGTACCGTACGAGCTTTGCCGTCTTTCTTGAAAGCGTCATATGCGCGAATCAACTGAGCGGCTTTATTGGCATGGCCTTTGGCAAAGTTCGTCAGCAAGCCAAGATGGTAAGCAGCGCCTTTGGTATTCCCAACAGCCAATGCGGTAGTGATATTGCTGCGATGCTGCACACCACCGATAAAGCCTTCACCACCGTAGTACACATCTCGGGCAACACCGGTAGGTGTCTTCAGAGCATTAGCAGCTTGCTGTGCTTCTGAAAAACGAGTGAGGTAACTGCGTTGTTGTTCAGTAAGACCGTTGCTGCTGTCTTTGGCAAGACGATCTGCAGTCTTGTAGTCCAGACGTTCTGGAATAGCCATCGACAGATTGATGATGGCATCAGCTGACTTTTGATCCGAAGCAACATCTTGGCCAGTAATTTTGCTGGCTTCAACTTCGACATCCAGGTCTTTGCTTTGACTTTGTACATTGGCAGTAGCCAACGCACTTTCTGCTTCATTGATCTGCTGATCAAGTTGAGCAATGCTTGCTGCTCGAGCTTCATTGGCCTGAACCAACTCAGGAGAAGCAAGCTTGGCCTTCAAGCCATCGACCACTGCAGTAGCAGCAGCGATTGTTTCGGTGTCAGTAGGATCCAGTGCCGTTACAGCTTTTAAATCCCCTTCGGCCTGGGCAATGGCTTCAGTAAGGCCTTCAGCAGAGTTGCTGGCCTGTGCTTCTGTCAGCTTGTCCCGTTGGGCAACCAGGTCAGCAACGATCGTAGCTGCTTTGTCAAGATTGGCCTGTTTGGCTTCAGGATTGACGTCAGCACCAGAGACTGCTGTAGCAAGTGCCTGAATCGCCATCGAAGGCGAGTACTCAGGCTTCGTGGGGTCAAGGTAAACAGAGACATCTCCGCTTGCTACAGCGTCTGCAAACAGTTTTTGTTGAGCAGCTTTGTCTGTGCGCTCCTTGATCTTCTCAGGAGTGGTGCCAGTGACTTCAGCCACCGTACGCAGACCACCAGCCAAGCCAGCCCCAGATGCGCCGCCAATGACTGCACCCGTGTAAATCTCTTCTGCTGATGCAGGCTTGCCGGTGATCTCACCTTCAGCCCAGGTTTGGTAGCCTTCCGTAGGCGCTTCAGAAGTAACGCCACCAATAGTTGCCTTGCCGATATTGACTGCTGCATTCTTCGATGCGCCCTTGGCTACTTTGCCCAATCCCAGCGTAGCAACATCCCCGGCTTGTTCAGCCAGCGCCAACGTAGCGGCAAGCGTACCCATACGAGCACGCTCGGCTTCAGAAGGTAGTTGACCGTTATTGGCCTTGGCATAGTTTTCCAGACCTTGACGGTAGTAATCGAACGCGTAGCCGACGTTACTTGCACCCAGAGCTAGTTGACCAGCTTTGCCTGCGGTACCCACCAGAAGCTGGGGAGCGTTCTCGATGATGTACTCACGCACACCAGAAGGGTTGCTGACAATGGCCGCACCAGCGTTGGCAAACAAGCCACCCAAACCAGACGCAACACCTGCTGCTGCATCCAAGAAATTGCCTTTCTTGCCTTCGTCCCATCCCTCAGTAACTTTCCTCCAGGACGCTTCGAAGTCCTGACCCAAGTCTCTGGTCAAAGCATTGCGGTTCGTTGGGTCAACAATGCTTTGAACATCAAAAGCTTTGGCAATCGTGCCTGCAGTGGCAGACGACTTCTGAGCATCCTCAATAGACTGCAATACAGACTTGCCCGTGGTTTTGGGCGACTGCAGCAAGGACAGGTCTTGTGGAGTTGCTTTGCCAGCAATGAACCGGTTGTATGCGTCGGTATCTTCTTGATTGATACCGGACAGGTCCATTGCGGCACTGATGTTGGAAGGCAATGAACCAAGTTGGCCAACAAGCCTGCTTGCGCCCGAAACCAACGAAGCAGTGTCGTTTACTCGATTGGCTACAAAGCCAGTAGGATCAAGCCCAAGCTTTCCAATCCAAGAGTTCTCGTAAGCTTGTTTGTCAGCAGCTTGCTGCGCTTCAAAAGCCTGCTTTTGTGCATCAAGCAACGCAACCTTGGCATTGCTTGCTTCTTGAATCTTGGTTACTTTGTCCAATGTGGCTGCATCAAGCCGATTGGAAAAGTAGGAATTTGGGTTAAATGTAGACATGGCAAATCCCGTTGGTTCGTCCCAGCATTATAGGAACGAACCAAGGGATTCAGCCATTAAAGACGTTGCCTCAAAGCTCTGGCAAGCCGTCCATTGGCACCACCAGGCAAAACATCCTGATACTTGCTCAGAATGTCCTGAGCTTCACTAGGTTTAAGCACTGCAACTTCATTGGTTGTCAGCCAAGAAATCTCTTGCCTACGGGCTTCTTTTGCCGCTTCTGCAGGTTTTGCAGATTCAGCAGCCTTCTGTTGCTTACCCGCTTCATCTAAACGTGCTGCCAGAACGCGATCAACAAGCTCTTTTGGAGCTCCTTGCAGAGGCTGGTAGTTCATGCCCAGACTTGCAGCAGTAGGCCGAGCAGGTGTATCCACCACTGTGGAAGGCGTGGTTACTGCTGACGCAGGTTTTTCTGGGACAGGTACAGCATTGGGTATGCCCATAAACTTGTTGTACTGCGCATCGGCAATAGCGCGTTGACTGCGCAAAGTTGACAACAAAGTTTCACGGTCTTTTGCCAAAGTAAACGCTTCAGGCAACATCGAATTAATCGTCTGACGAAAATCCTCTTTTTGATTACCAAACCATCGCTTATCAGCCCAGCCTTCGCGCATATTGGCGTTAATGGCCTGAACAATTTGAGGCGCAGTCAACTTGTTGTAATCTGGATTGCTTTCAAGCACTTTCAGCATCTGACTTGCATACTCACGATCGGCAGGATCTTTAAAGCTGTTCAACGTGTCGTTGATAACCTTCTGACCAGCTGCGCTGTTCCAAGTTTCTTGAGCAGATGTAATTGCATTGTCCAGCTTGGTAATGTTGTTAGCCAAAGACTGCTGCATTGCCAGAGTTTTTTGAGCATTGTTCAATGCTCGTGTTGAATCATTGGCAGCAATGCTGCTTCTCAATTGCTCTAGCTCTACCGGGCGTTTTTGCTTTTTGAACGCTTCTTCGTCGGCTTTGTAAGTACGTTCCTTAAGCAATTGGCCCTGTTCATCAATGAGCTTAGCCAGCTCAAACTCTTTGACCAATCCAGGATTCTGATTCAACAGCTCTTGAGCAGCTGGAGGATTAGAGATAGCCAGTGCTTGAATTTGCCTGAAGATGGGTGATTGCTCACGCGTTCTAAGATCAAGCGCATAAGCAGCGTTGTCTTTATCACGGGTCTGCAAAGTACCTACACGACCGTCCAACAATGCATTCACTGCAGCACGATCAATGCGTGCACCGTTGGCAGCAATAGCTTGATCCAGTCCACCGGCTGCTTTAAGTGCGTTGAACTTGTCCAGAGTGTCAGCACCATAGATCTTGCTCAGAACGTCCTGAGTAGCCTGTGCATCTTCCTGCTTCCAGATCTTTTCCTGATCGCTTTGAAAGCCTTTCAACGCAGTGTTGAGAGCATCAAAACCACCAGAAAAAGCAGACTGTGCATAAGCCAAAGGCTTAGCGGCATCGGCCAACGAAGGGCCGGTAACGTTTCGCCAAGTGATCGGAGTAGACATGATTACACCTTGTTCTGAGCCATGTAATCGCCTACCGATTGATAGGCACCTGCATTGGAAGCCACCCGTGCTCGTTGACGGTCTTCAAGCTGGGTGTTCAGTGTTTTTTGCTGGGCAGCAAAGTTCTTGGCAAACTGGTCTTTCGCAGCAGCAAGCGAGTCTTTGGCTACACCAAGTTGTTGCCAGCCCAAGAAACTGTTCATCAAGAAGTTTGCACCGCCCAAAGCCAAGCCAGCAGCGCCTGGTTGATTGCGATCACCAAGCCAAAACTTGGAAGAACCCCAGTCAATGCCGTTTGTAGCAGGGACACCAACGCCACCAGTCAAATTGGGCGTAGGCAAACTGTAGCCATTAGCTTGCAAACCAAGCGTACCAGCTGGCATTGATGCGGCATCAAAGCCGTAGTTGACTTGTGGCATAGCTTGGTATGTTGCAAGCGATGCGTAATCAGTCGGAAGTGCTGGGGTAAGCATACCCCAATTCATGGGTGCTCTAAGTCCGCTCATACGAATTCTCTCCTAACGTGTCATTGATCTTCGGAAGGGTGAGTGCCATGTCCACGTAGGAGGAAATTGCAGTGATCCCCAGTGTTCCGATATTACTGAAGTGTACCGTCCTATTGTAAAAGTCTTCTGGCTTCTCGCCAAAGATTACAAAAGGATTGAGCAATTTGCTTGTTTCCAAGAGTTTCTGGGCTTCATCCAGAAGTTTGTTTTGCTCTTCAACAAACAGATTAAATTGGTCTTTCTGATCAAGCAAATCACTGAATTTGTCTTGAATCACCGCAGACTGCAGACCATTAGACAGGCTCAACAGTTCGCTTGCCCAGGTTCCAGACAGGTTTCCGCCGTTCTGAAATACCTTGTAGCCACCATAAATGATCGCCAAAATTGCAATTGCTTGGGCAATATCAGCTCCAAATGTCTTCACAAACAGCTTGAAGATCTTCTGGGTAATAACCCCCACAATGGCAACGTATATAACCGCAGCCAAAACCAAAGCAGCCCCAGTCAATTCCAATGCTGCAAGACCGGCAGGAGGGTTATAGATCGTAATGACCACAGCCACTACAACCATAAATGCTTTAAAAATGCCTGTCTGGTACCACTTGAGCTTCTGAGTAACTCGGCTATTGAAAACAAAGTGGAGTGACCTTGAATACAGTTCTTCTCTCACAGGAATGGAGTATTCCGTGGCAATGCTTCGATCAATTGGGACCAACAAAATATCGTCTTCTTCGTCACCAGTTGTGTTGTAGCCTTCCCAGATGTAGTACTTCATCTGAAGATCCAGTACAAGAATCTCTTCGTACATTCCAGGCGCAACCTGGTTGCAGTACTTGTGCTGACGAGCAAAGCCAGCAACAGTAATTTCTTGACCAGTCTCGGCGTCTTGGTACGTTGAAGTTGTGGGTACGCGTAAGTAGCTACTGGTGTACGTTCCGACAGGGCCTACTGAGCCTGCTGCCAATCGCTTGTAAATGCCGTTATTTCCGAACGTCATTCGAAACTTGGCATCACTGATTGTTGAAAGATTTTTCGGTGTGCCAGAACCAAACAATTGCAAGATACTGGTAACCGCAGCTCCTTGAGTATCTTCACCCATCACGTAATACATGTTGTTGAAGTAATCAAACAGGTAACGGTTTTCGGCATCGTTCGTTGAAACCGCTGGAACACCAAACATCAAAATTGCTTGTTCAACATCAGCAATATCCGGATTCTCATCAATTGATTGAGCAACGGTTTCGTAATCAATGCCCAGGTACTTGAGCATTCGTTCAGTGGTTTGATATGCCGGAGTGGTTTGATTACCCAGCACAGAGCTTTTGTTGTACCTGAAATAAGCAAATGGAAAGTATGTTCCCGATACAACAGGGCCGTCTGTATATACGGCATCCAACAGCGGATACGTACCACTATCGTTCTTGTACATCCAGTACTTGGTTTGCCCAGAAACAGTGTATTTGGCATGAAAGTAGTCTGCTTCACCGTCGTATTCACTGATGGTCAATGTCATTGTCTGACGTTGAGTCGGTGCAGCAATTGAGTTACCTGCTCTCCAGCAGTATGTGACTTTCAAAACTGCTTCTGTTACTGAAGCACTGACTTGCACAGGACTTGCTTTTGCCAGACCTACAACACCTTCAGTACTTGCAAGACGCTCTGGGGTGTAGCCACCTGAAGGAGATACGCCCCATACGTCAAGCGTGCTCTTTTCGTACGTATCGGTAGAACCAGCAGGCAACACAATGACCATGTCTTCAAGAAAGACTTGAGCCCCTTTAGCTGGTTCCAATGCAACCAGGCGATTAGTTGTGTGTGTGTATCCGTATTGAGAGAACAGCTTCATCCAACCGATGTGTATGGCATTCGGTGGACCAAAGTGCGAGTACTCCATCAGTACTTGTTGGCCTTCTAGCGTTTCAATTGTGGCTTCTACCTGTTGCCTGCCTTGCGTAGAAGAGTAGATTCTTCCTGACGGAAGACCGTGCGTGTAGTTCTGGGCAGCGTACTGGTACATTCGTTCGGCTTTGACCCCCACACTATCAACAAGCTCTTCCATGACGTAGTCAGCAATGTTTCCGTCATTGAACAGTGCTTTTATGGAGCCAGTGTTGATTGCATTCGGGACAGCGTTGTCTTCAATGACACGTACTACTGACGTAGCCACCGATGTTCTTGTTGAGCTTCCAAACAGTCCCATAGCAATCCTCACACTTCATATGAAAAAGGGGAGCACCTGGCTCCCCTGTTTCGGTTTCGCTGGGGTTAAGCGTTTACACCAGCAAGCAGCTTGGTCACTGCGCGTCCAATTGTTGCATCGTTGAGCATGTTGGTACCGTCGGCTACCGTACCTTCGTCAGTGGTTCGACGTACGTTCCAACTATCGACAAGCAGCTTGGCTGCTTTCTGTTCTGCATCTCGAGTAAAGCCAGAAGTCTGGGCCACATACAAGCCTTTCTGACGACCAACTACGCTGTCTTCGTCCACACCCATTGCCGTGATCTGCGCACGCTCTGTGGCTGTTTTCTGAGCCAGCAGAGAAGTCTCTTGAGCTGCTTTGAGCACAGTGCCCATGGTGAGATCGTACTCAGCTCGCAACTTGCATTCTTGAGCCACAAGCACAGTGTTTTCAGTCACTGCATTCAAACGCTGTTGCTCAACCAGTTCTGTTTGTTTTTGGATCTGCAGAATACGGGCTTCGACTTCACGCGTTTGCGCATCTGCTAAAGCAATCTGCTTTTCAAGTACTTGGTTTTCCAGAACCGTCTTTTCTTTGCTCAGCAGAAAGGACAGCGCTGTTTGCATTATTTGAGTCAACGCACCCAGGTAAACCGTAGAGTACTCAGGACCTTTAATACGGCCTTTCTGGAATTCAGATTCCAGGTGAGCCTTGTTGGCTTTCATCAAGACATCAAAGATGCCATTGCCTTCAAGCGTTGCTTGAGTCAGGTCGGTAGTGGTGATACTCATAGGTTTACCCAGGAACGGTTACTCAGTCGATCGACTTGGCCATTGCTTGACGCTGAGCCAAGTCATGGAGCTCTTCCGGAGTCAAAGGAGGCAGCACCTCAACGTTGAACTCCTTGATGAGCTTGCCCTTGCGGGTTTTGTTACCACGGCTGTCAGTGACGGTGTAGAACACCTGGCACTCACGATCCTTGATCATCTGGTACATCATGTGAGGAACGTGCCAGCCGTCTTCGGTATTGAAAGGAACGTACTTGGTAAAGGAACCAACTACGGCATTGCCAATGGAGAAGATCTCGCCTTCCCATTCTTTCTTGGCAGGATTCATGCAGCTCACACGAATGCGAACCAGCTTCGATGCTTCTTTCTTCAGACGAGCATTGCGTTGGCCTTCGGTTTCACCAGAAGAGCTGACAACCACTGCAGCGTCTTGTTTGGTTTCATCAGCTTTGCCTTCGATGGCCGCATTGACCTTTTCGCGCAGCTTCTCCAAACCAATGGAGGGGTGATAGGAGATGCCCATCATGTCAGCACGCGACTTCAGCGCAGCCAGTTCATCTTGAGCAGTTACTTGGACTTCGGTGTCTTGAGTTTCAGACATTGCGTTTTTCCTAGGGAGTTAAGAAAAGGGAAAAAGGGGGTGAACTGAATTCACCCCCTTTGCTGATTACAGCTTGCCGACCGTCTTGATCAGAGCGATACGCTCAGGACGCAGGCACATGAAGCCGTAGTACCACTTGATGGACATGAAGCCAGTCTCACCATAGGGGTCCAGCTGGTTAGCGGTAGCTTCACCAGGGGCCTTGTGCATGATCTTGAACTTCACGCTCTTGCCATCGGTTTGGAAACCAATGGTGGTGAACGACTCGTCACCAACCACGAGGATCGGGAACACGTCGTACTGGTTGTTGGTTTCGTAGCAGGTGCTGGTGCCAGAAGCATCAGCGCCAGCGCCAGCCCACTTCATCATCTCGGGAACCACAACCAGGCGGAACTGGTCAACGGTACCGATCTCACCGTTCAGGGTGACGGTAGCTGCACCGTAACGCTCCACGCCGATAAAAGCGGGGTTGTTGTGCAGGTCCTTCATGGCCTTGAACAGAGGGATCAGCTCGGAACCGATGTAAGCGACACGACCAGACGGGATTGTCTTGGTGTCAACCATGCGGGAACCGGTAATGACTTTGGTCTGCTTGGGGCAGCGGTTCTGATCCAGCTGGATCGACACACGCATCAGGTCACCGTAGGTAACCACGGAGGTGTCATCAATCGTGGCGTTGCTGGTGGCCGCACCGGCATAACGAACCACACCAGCAGAGTTGATCAGGTCAATCTGCAGAGCGTCTTCGGTCATCTCGTTGGCACCGAGAATCATCTCGCGGTTGATGTGCTCCATCAACTGCTCGTCGGTGTCAAAGTCCATCGACTCTTGGGTGTACTCATCGAAGAAGCCGAACTTCTCCAGGGTACCTTCGAGCTCGATGCGCTTGAAGCCAACACGGTTCACGCGGCCACCGGTTTCGCTCAGAGCAGGCATCTTCTGGGTGATGGTGCCGATGTCTTTGCTGGAACCGTACAGGTTGCCGTTGGCGATGGTTGCACCGGAAGCGTCCAGACCTTGGTCGTTGACGTTGCGGTCATCCAGCAGCGGCATGTAGTGGTAGCGCTTGATCTTCTTACCGAAGTTCTTCGGCATGGAAGTCACGTCAGCCAGCTGCGAGAAGTACTGCAGTTTTGGCAGTTCAACCAGCGCCTTTTTGACGTAGTAGTGGTTTTGGATTTGGGTACCAATCGTGGAAGGGGTACCACCAGTGGGGTTTTTAAATTGCATGGACATGATTAGCCTCGATTACAAAAATTGTTTGTTCACCAGCTTACTGAACTCTTCATCCGACAGAGCCAAAGGATCAAAGTCCTTGGGTGTGGTTGTAGGTGCAGCAGGCTTTGTGGAGCTTGCAGCTCGTCTCTTTTCTTTCAGCTTGTCATCATCTGCTTTAGGTTTCGGAGGCACTACCACCGGCTGAGGCTGCTGTTGCTGTTGATTCTGGGAGCTACCCTGAAGCAACGAGTTAAACGCGCCTTTAGCGTGGAGAGTGTCACCAACTTTCCGATAAGCCTCGATATCCGACAAACCATTCAAGCGACCAAACATGCGCTCGGTTTCAACCTCTTTGCTGATCATGTCGTAAATGCCACTGGATACGTGGTCATTGATGACTTTCAGCAATTGAGGTGTTCCAGCGATCACCTGTTTACTTGCCGCATCCCACTTAGTGCTAACAATCTCGAGTGTCCGGTTGTACGCAGGAGAACCTTGCAGTTCATCCAATACAGTATCCAGTTCAATCTCACGGTCATCAACAGTGTAAGCAGTCTGCTTATACGCGCTTGCCTTTTCAGCGTCCAGATCCATTGGATCAATGCCGCTGTCTTTGACCAGCTTATTGATTGCTGCTGGATTCTTTTTCTCCAGGTCAATCAGGAAGCCGATCTTCTCTTCACTCAAAAGACCGTTGTTCTCCAACAGTTTCATGAGTTTCAGATTGGGTTTCAGAGCGGCCATCTTCTTGTTGTAGTTGGCCCCCATTTGCATCAGGGTGATAGCTTCATCAACGTTGTTGACTTTGATATCACGTCCGTTTGCTTTAAACGGGGCCAGAAGACGCTCGTACTCTGACTTGAAATCAATTGTAGTTTCTTCTGAGGCAGGTTTGTCATCTGCCTTCTGAGAATTCGCTGAATCCGCAGGTTTATCACCTGCTTCTTCTTTGCTTTCCTTGTTGTCTTTTACTTCGCCTTCGTCTGCTTTCTCCTCGGCCTGGCTGTCGCCAGCTTCGTCGGCAGCATCCTCGGCTTGCTGATCCTGATCTTCTTTGTCCTCATCTTCTTCAGTTTTGGACGCATTAGGATCAGCACCATCAGCCGGATCATTTTGCTCAGGCTGATAATCAGGATCTTTAATCTCTTCCTCAGGTTCTTCTGCAGCAACCGTAGTAGCAGGAGGAGCTGCATTCAGCAGCTCTTCATCAGACATGTTCAGGTAATCAATTTCCTGAGTTTGGTTTTCGCCAGCCATTATTCACCACCTTCCGTATCTTGCAGGAGTTCATCACGAGTTTCTTCATCAGAAACAATTGCCTTTCTGGCAATTTGTGCTTTTTGATACACCGCATGGAAGTACTGGCCAAGGGAACCAATGGCATCGATCTGAGCAATGATCGATTTTTGAGAATCAAGGGATTGCATATTCGGATCAGCTTTGAGTTGAACCAGGCGAATTGCTTCTTGCTCAAAGTAACCTTCCAGAATCACACGCTTGAAGTCACGATTAGCACGAAGACGTTCGAGAGATTCTCCTACGTCAACGATCTTCTTGGCTTCACGAATGTTGGAATCAATCGCTTGAATGGTTTCAGTCAAGTTCATGTCTATCAGTGCTTTCAAAAGTTAATAGAGGGCGGAGTGGGAATTCACTCACGGCCCGTACTATATTACTTTTTTGCAGTTTGTTTCTTCATTCTTTGCATCAAATACTCTTTGACCAGATCATTTTTCTGATTTTCTTTATCCAGGCCATGTTCAAGTAACTTCAAATTCATTTGGCTTCGAGCCTGTTCACCATGAAGTTCTTTCTGTCGTTCCTGAGTTACGCCTGACTCTTGTTCAACAAAATTCAGGTTTTTCAAGTCAGTATCTGATTTGAGATTGTCAGCTTTCTGTCCTTCAGTACCCGCTTTGGCTACATCCAACTGAGCATTCGCTTGGTAGTTCATAGCTTGTGCCTGCTCTTTGGCAATCTGTGCTTTAAGCAATTCAATCTCCAGCATGGCCTTTTCTTGAGCCAGTGGATCAGGTTGAGGCTGGAAGGTCTCGATGCGGTGGGCCAGGTCTGGCATCTTGCGCAGGCGAGCAATGTCACCCAGCACCATGTTCAGCAAGCCACGATCGCCATTGGGGCCAATGGTCTGCAGCAGGAAAGCCAACTGCTCGGCCTTGTTGTTGTCTTCTTCGGCAGTGCTGATCGACAGCTTCAGGTCAAAGTTGCCAGACAAATCGTCCCGACGAACAACAACAAACTCATCGTTGGTTACGCGTACGACTTCTTTGTCAGAAAGGAACTCTGCGTTCATGGCAATGATCTTGCGACCGATCTGAACCAGGCCATTCGACAAACGACGCAGGATGCCCAGCTCACGCTTGGATGCAGCATCCAGAGCTCCACGGACAGCAGCAGCTACGTCACCCAGGCTCTGACCAGAGACACCGCTGTTGTAGGCTTTAACACCTGTCATGGACTCAGCTTCCATCTGCTGGAGTTGGAGCATGAACTGAGCTGAAGCAGGGATCTCTGGGTAGGTGTGCATGAACACACCCTGACGTGGATCGACGTTCTGGTTGAACTCGTAGTCCATGCCCTTGTCAAATTTCCGACGGTTCGTGGCATCCAGCATGTCCTTGCGAATACCTGTCTGACCGTTGGCCGACTTACCCATCAGGTCAATCATGCCTCGAGTAACTGCACCAATAACCTTCTGGTTGTCTTCCAGAAGTGCACCATCAGGCTCACCGTAGATGCTCTTGCGCACAGGCAAGTAGTGCTCGACGACAAAGGGAATCTTTTTGTCTGGGAAAGGATTCTTTTCCAGACGAATCATGGTGTCACCACACCAAGCAGCAACAAATGGCTCTGCTTTGCCATCATTGTTGATGTCCCACATACCCCAATACTCATGCACCACGATCTTCTTACGAGGAACATCGTGAAAGTTGAAGCTTCGAACACCATCCGAAGGCGCATGATTGGGTGTACCTAGAACCGTGTTGTTATCCACATTCACGTATTCCAGGTTCTTGTACCGACCATCCTTTTCGAGCTCAGACATTGAGGTCTCAAAGGTGTAAATGACAAAGCCAGCTTTGTCGATATTGCCCAGACAGGTCGGGTCAATAGTCACGTTGCGGTAGTCACAGACTTCCAGCGTCGGACGATTCACGACGGTACGCATACGCGTTTCTTCTTTGTAGCCAGTAATCACTGGCTCAATTGGAACGCCTTGTTCCATCGTCAAGTCATGGGCTTCTTTCAGCTCTTCAGGAACATCCGTTTCGTATTGACTCGGAGATTCCTGTTTCAATTGCGCCAACTGCTCATGCATTGGAGCAAGTTCAGGGTTTACCCTAAATTCAACTACTGGGAATGAGTCGGTGTATTCCTCTTCTTGGAAATCCCAACCTACCCGAACAATCACAGTGCCTTCGTCAACTGCAGCACGGACGTATTCATCAATGAACTTCGTCTTGTCGATCTGCGTATTGAACTGATGGTTCAGCACAAGCTCATTTTGCTTGGCTGAATCACGATCCTCCCAGGTCACCGGCTTGACGTTGAACACGTCATCGGTACTGAGGAACGGTTCACTCAAAGAAGCGTATCGCCACTCAGCTTGTTTCCGAATTAACTTCGGAACAATGGCTGAGTTGCCTTTAGGCGTCTTGACAACTGCCGAACCAGTGACATTCAGATTGTCCAGATACTCAGCGATCTTGGCTTTCTGAAGGTTATGGGACGGTGTAGCAAACGTCAGATCCTGTTTCAGTTGACGCAGAGTCGGAGGGTTAGCCCACTTCGTCAAAGAAGGGGCTTCCAGTCCCGGCATTTTGGTTTGTTCGTCAGTAATCATGGTGTATTCCACAGGGCTACAATCATCCCGTTAACCACTTAGGATTAGCAGAATGCAAATTCAATCTCTTCATCCGGCATTTATTATGCCAACAAAGGCATCGGAAAAGGCCGGTGCTTACGATATCTACATGCCTGAAGCTGGAACTGCTGACGGTACAAGCCGAATGTTCGGCCTTGGCTTCGCCACTGCAATACCGGACGGGTATGTTGCCCTCCTGTTGCCGCGTTCAAGCATGGGTGCCAAACACGGTCTGGAACTCAACAACACATGTGGAGTAATCGACTCCGATTATCGCGGAGAATGGAAGGCAGCACTCAGAACAAAATCTGGATTGCCAATTAGCTGGGAATCCGGTGATCGGGTGCTCCAATTCCTGATCGTTCCAGTAGCCACTGTCCGCTTGGATCTGGTGGAATCTTTGGATGAAACCAAACGAGGTAGTGGTGGCTTTGGCTCAACTGGCCAATAAACAACCACCAATGAAAAAGAAGGCCCCTTAATCGGGGCCTTTTCTTTTATACCCATCCGTTTCGAACCAAGCGATCTGGTTGACTGCCTTGATCCACAGTCAAGTTCTTGGTTTCAAGTTCCAAACAGGCCATCTCGTACTTCTGGTAGTAGGTGTTGCCCATGTTGGTTTCATTGGTCATGCCAACTGGTGTATGCAAGCGAGCAGCTACGAAGTACAGCAATGGCTCGAGATGCGTGTACGGCAGCTCAACGTCAACCAGCTCAGGCTCCAAGTCCCCATCATCCGTGACCAGGATCGGGTGATTGGCCTGGTAGAACACATCCAACGTACTCGTCTTCAGGTCTTCTTCCATTTCCACAGGTGGAACCACAATGTCTTGTGGCACAACCAACGTAGTAGACGTTGGGGTCATCATGGAGTACGCGTCGCTCAGATTGTTAAGCGTGAACTCAAAGCCAGACTCAGCAACTACTCGCTTGATCTTGAGCAGGTCATCCTTGAACGGAGCAGTGGACGAATCCTTGATGTAGCGCACGGTCTCTCTGCTAGTGCGGCTGGTCTCTGCGTACTTGCTCACCAGCGGATAGCTCAAACGGGTAGGCTGCAACTCCAAAGTCAGCTTGCCTTCCTTGAGCTGAAAGCGTTTGTACAGCGCAGTCAAGCCAAGGTTGATGTGAGCCAGCAACCTCTCATAGTTGGCGGGGTTGATTGCACCCATCTCACCGCCGCCAATGCTCAGTTGAGAGAGCTCACCGTACGTGAGCTGGTTAAAGATTTCGTTCAGTTTCATGGTGTTCCTCAGACGATGTATGACGCCATTCGATCGACGGGCTCTGGATCAACATCCAATTCCCACATGCCATCGCCCTTCCCTGTCTCAATCATCGGCGCTTCTTCCGATGGTTTCCACGGATTCAGTGAGGACAGCATCGAGATCGTGTCAATGAAGTCGTCGTGCTTACTACGGAAGCCAGAAACAGAAACCAGGCTCAATTCATTAATGGCTTCCTGAATTGTAGGCTCAGTCTTGCGTTCAATTGGAAAGAATACCTTCCGTGCCTTAAACAATGGCACCACTGTGTTGAATCGAACCAGCTTGTTTGTGTTGGGACGGATACCTGGTTCATTGCTGTTGCCCTCAGAGGCCAGAGGGAAATAAATGTTTCGCTCCAGCATTTGCTCCTGAATCCATTTGATGAAGCCACCCTGTTGACCAGTAACTTCAATACCAACCTGTTGTGGTTTGTACAGCTGAGCCAAACGGAACAAGTCATTGATGTTCTTGTCCATGAGCTGGCGCTTGCATACGCCATCAACCCATAGCCAATCACCAACATTGTTGTAAGCCCACACACTGATTACTGAGAAGTCAGCTTTGTCTTTGATTGAAGTAGCAAAGTCAGTGGTGATGTAAAAGTTAAAGCGGCTTTTGTTACGCAGTACTGCATCAATCTTGTACCAACCGATGTCACCGTCTTGAACCATCCGGTCTTCTTCACTCATGATGCGCAGCATCAATTCCTGGTTGAATGTCTCGACCTTGCCAAGCTTTAAAGCGTTCTCGTACTGGCCTTTGACGTAGTCAAACGTAAATCGATCAGGCCAAGAACCACGGAACTCATCTCGAGTACAGGGAAACTGTTCACACACAGGGAACACGTTGACTGCCCAAGCTCCAGACTCCACTGCCTTGTACAGAGGATCCTTTGCATTGAAAGGCGTACCTGACCAGATGATCATGTTCTTGCTGGGATGCAAAGCGTAGTCCACTGCTTTGTAGACCGTGTCTTCCACGGCAGCAATCACAGTAGCTGAGCGTGCATCCTCATCGCTGATCAGGTCGTCAAGCACTGCCAGCTGAGGACGCTTACCCATTTCCTTTGCACCACGAACACCGGTCTTGGCACCGTAGCCTTTGACGATGAACACCTTGCCATCAGCGTTCTTGAACTCCCAGCGGATGTCAGTGAACCTGATCTCAGGAACGTACTCACGCAGAAAGTCAGAGTTCTCCCAACGGAACTCCAAGTTCTTGCGCATGTTCTTGACACCGTTCTCAATGGAGTCGGACACATACAGCGCAAGGTCCACCCTACCAAAGCCAGGGATCTCACCGTACGTTGCGATGTACAAGAACAAGTACTCGCCCATCACAGTGGTCTTGGCAATACCCCGGTGGCACAGGTTGATGATCCTTCGACCACCATCAGTGATGGTGTCCAGCATCTTGTAGTGCACAACCGGAGTCAGGTTTTCTTCACCCTGCCCTCCATTGACCAGCTTGATGAACGTTACGAACTCCAGTGCAAAGTCACTTGGCACGTAATCAAGATCGACCTCATACGAAGTTGCATTGAGGTAATCCTCTACCTTCCACGGGGCCAGTGCCTCTGCTACTGGATCAGTCATAGTATTCATCTTCCATTCGAGCTTGCTCTGGGTCATACCGCCTTGCGTGCACGTACAGAGCCAAGAAGCAATAAACAAAGAGCACTGCCCCTACTCCCAATCCCCAATCAGGGAAGAAGATCCAGAGCACACCGCCCCACGTACCGCCAAACATCAACGCTGCCATCAGGCAGAAACCAATCAACAAAGGATCAGCTTCTTCCCACTTCAACTGCATCGACATCCACCACGACCTTACTGTGAGCAACTTGCTGTGCATTCATGGCTCCTGCTTCAAGTGCCAGTCTCTGTTGACGGGCCAGTTCAAGGGTTGCTTGGCGGAGCTGACTTATCGATGAGTCTTCCTTCACCTTCACATCGAGCTCAACCTTCTGGGTCTCAGGCATCTTCAGCTGGGTCAACAGACTGTTGGCCGCATCACTTCTGACCTTCTCTGACTTGGCATTGACCATCAGATCAGCCTGCACATTCAGCGCCCTCTGATACAGATCCTGGTTCAGCACATAGCTTGGAATCAGCGTCTGCTCAAAGATCAGATTCACCAGCTTGCTCTTGTTGTACGCGGTCACATAGCTGGCAATGTCCTTTGAGCTAACCCCTTGCGCAGCAAACCGAGTGATCTTGTCCGGGAACGTTTTGCTGTAAGCCTCAATGTTCGTGGCCCCCATGAGCTTGTGGCTCACGTACTTCACCGCATTCACATACTCCTGCACCTTGAACCGACCGTCAGCCATCACCTTGGTGTAGCTGAGCAAGTTATCCCGGTAAGCCTCGTACATCTCCGGTTCAGACAGGGTCGTATTGATCTGGTCAATCAACTCCTGATTGATGCTCTTCTTCACCTTATCGGGAAGAGCCATCTTGAATTGGTCAATGGTGAGCGCTGTCATTGAATCCTCCGTGCATACTCGGCCATCAATTCCTGTGCAACCCCTTGCACGGCATAGGCTTCTTGCTCATCGCCTGGGTTGTCCTCACCCATATGCTCGGCATAGGCTTGCCAGACGTGCACGGCCTCATGAACCAAAAGACCTGCGATCTCAATAGCCGAACCAAGCTCCTGACTACGTTGGCTTAATGACACGATGGCGCACAGCTCATTGGTCTTGGAATTGGTAAACGTGGAGCAGATAGCCCCCGTCATCGGGAACGGAAGCTTCTGATCCGTCAGATTACGACTAGCGTAACGCAGCTCAGCTTCAGTCAAACACAAGGCTAAGTAAGGCCCCGGCATTGCTACCCGGCGATCTAACCAATTGGTTTTCTTGTTCATTGGATCCCATCAAATGATTACCTTATAGGGTGTATATGGTAAGCCAAAACCAGTAAACAATACCCTACTGATTATTTATACAGTGCCCTATATAAAAAAAGACCCCTACAAGAGGGGTCTATTAAAGTTCATGGAGGAGTACCAAATGAACCATCCATCACAGGGAGGGGGGAGGGGCATCAGGTAGATGCATTATAAGCACAAAAGAACAATAAATACCAGCGCAAAAAAGTAATACCGAAAAGTAGTACTCAGGTTTTTGGGAATTTTCATAGCGGGGTATGAGTGTAGGACTTACTGGTCTCTCCAGTGTTTTCCCATCTACCCCCCCCCCTACTGGCCTCCGGCCATATCTTGGGCGATCCTGCCCGTTCATGAACTTATAAGGAGTACTCAAATGTTTGGAGCAATCATCAGCGTCATCGTTGCATTCTGTAAAGGTGCAGAGAAATACGCTAAAGCCTTTGAAGCTTCAGGTGACATCGTTATCCGTGTTACCACTGTAGCTGATAAGCATGTGCAGAACTGGGAATTCGAACAAGACGCAATCATCTTGGACAACCAGGCCAAGGTAAGAGCTAAGCTTGCTCAAGCTCAGATCACTGCATAACCAAACCCATGCCCTCTAACGAGGGCTTGGTCTTTTTACACATCACACATTACACATCTGAGATAGTCAGATTGTTAAGAGCTCCGCTCATACGTGGGATTACATACATCCAGGTATTGAATCAACTCAGGTCTACTGAGTATTAGTGCACTCAGCTCCAAGGATTGGAGCGATTGCATACTAAAACAGATGTAATAAGAGAAAACCCTCATCCCAATACCCACATTCCAGTATCAAATCAATCCCGATACTCACCCGATATACACACTTCCTGTATTCAATCAATGGACTCCGTCCATACCATGGACATCCTTACATCTCATCAAACTTCAGGAGACTTCTCATGAAACAACTCAAGCACATCTTCTACATCTACAACGAGGCATCTCTTGCCTTGCTCATGGCCATTGCTGGCCTTGTAGAGCTTCTCTGCGGTCTGTTGGTACCTGCGGTCCAGTTCTTCGCTTTCCCTGCCTCTGCGCTCTTCCTAGTAATTGCCTTGGGCCTCGTCATCAGCATCTACCGTCAAGAAAGGAAATTCTCATGAGACCTTCACCACTTCAGATGGACTCCATCTATCAAGCCTGGCAACAAGGCTTGCCACCAACCCAAGTAGCCAAGGCTCTTCGCCTTGTGCTGTCTACCGTGATCCGTGAGTACGTCCGTTTGGACGAAGCTCATGGTCATGTCTTCCATTGAGTTCATTGGCCTCTACTAAGGGGCCGAACTCAAAAGTAATACCAATGTTCTAAGGAGAATCACTATGTATCACCATCGTCAGACCTACTCACCTTCAGCTGAGCAAACCTACCGCAAGCAAGAGCGCCGCAACAATTTGTTGCTTGGCCTCATCACCGTTGTGGTCTTTAGCACCATCGGTGTGCTTCTCGCTTGGCGGGGTTGATGTCCTTGGGATATCTTCCCGTCCGTTTTACCGGTTACACGTGTAACACCCATGCGCTACCGCGCATACATTGGCAAATCCTGCCGCTAATCCATCAACTCAAGGAGTATCAAAATGGGATTTCAATCCAACGCTCAACGTAACGAACAACCCAGCAACGAAAGCTGGAAGGCTCAGGGCTTCCTGAACTTCTACCTGCCTGCCAAGAATGGCACTGGCCGCAAGAAACTGGGTGCTATTCCTCTGAAGGAATCCAAGAACAGTGAGAAACAACTGCTTGCTTGGCTGAATGAGGATCCCAACCGTGCACAGGTCATCCTGTCTAAACTGGAAGTCGAGTATCAGTCTGCTACGCCTGCTGATGCTGCCGGTTTTGATCTCTGATCATCGGCTACCCATGACCACCATTCTCCGTAAGGAGGTGGTGGTCTTTTTTTGTAGTTCACTACATCCGAGACAGTCCATACATCCTGGGGCCTCCGGCCATACGCTGGCGCTTTTGCCTTGAGTACAAGGATGAATAAACCATGGAAGAAACAATCAGAGAGATCGTTCTTCAGGAAATGAACGAAGAGCGATACAACCGCAAGCACATCGATGCCAAGATCCGTAAGGCTATTGATGAGAACCCTGAGATGACTAAGAAGATCAATCAGGGCATACAACTGGTCAAAGACTACATGTCTGGCCAGTATTACGACTCCAAGATGCAACGCATCAAAGAACTCCAGAACATGGACATTGAAGCCATGGTCAAAGAGATCTTTATTGGTGTCGCCTACTCTCAGAAACCTGAGCTGTTCACCTCAGTGTCTGCTCAGATGGCCTGCAGATTGGCCTTCAACGATCGCCGTGAGGCGATTACTACTGTCGCTGAACTGATGGCAGTGCTCTGTAATACAGACGCATACGACATCACCAAAGCTGACAAGATGGCCAGTCTGATGATTCAGTCACGCATCCCTTTGCCTGAACAGATCATTCGCTTCATTGAAAACAGTGAATACCTGCCACCTATGGTGTGCAAACCACTGGAGTTGACTCACAACTTCAGTAGTGGGTACCTCACTCACAATGACAGCCTGATCCTGGGTACAGGCAACCATCACGATGGAGACATCTGTTTGGATGTACTGAACATCATGAATGGGGTGGCACTTCGTATCGATACTGACTTTGTCAGTACCGTAGAAGAAGAACCCACATTCGAGATCAGAGACCAGGAACAACAAGAGTTATGGGACGTATTCAAGCGTCAAAGCTATGCGTTCTACAGCCTCATGGTGAGCCAAGGCAACAGGATGTATTTGACTCACAAGGTTGATAAACGTGGGCGTATTTATGCCCAGGGCTATCACATCACTACCCAAGGCACTGCCTTCAAGAAAGCCATGCTCGAGCTGGCCAATGAAGAGAAAGTGACAGGTGTGCCATGACTGATCTGGTTGGCAAAACCGTCTTTTGGAGAAACGATCAGGTTGACATCATCAATCGCTTGACTGGTACAGAGGACTTTAAGCAGTCCTCCATGCTTAAGTATTTGTACTGTCCCTGCGCCTGGATATCTCCTGATCGTGGAACCCATTTTGGTTGGTATGACCAAAGTGAGAACTATCACATCGGTTGGATGCCCTACGACATCAACAAGTTTGAGCCTGAGTTCAGGCTTGCCCTGCTACTCATGGGGGTCACATGAACTACGTCTGGCACAACGAACAAATCGTTGAAATCGCTGATGTATGGGAAGCCCAGCAGAAGTACCCAAGGGACTACTTGTTTACCCGTAACAAGCACAAACCCTTTGGGTTCTTCTCAGGCAATGGCTATTGGATTCCTGTTCCATCTCAAGATGTTCCCAAGGAATTTAAAGCCGCCCTTTTGCTGCTGAGGCTCACATGACCCGCACTATACGTGTTTACTACGCGGGTCAACTCTATCGAGAGATGCTTGCTACTCCAGTATTTCCAATGATCAACGTATCAAAAGAACTGCGGGAAGAGTCTCTCGAGATCTACAACGGTGCGTACTGTCATGTCCTCGAACCCGATACAACGTGGTTCGGGACCAACTGGTTCCGTGCTGACGGTACGCCCGTACTTCCACAAGATGTTCCCAAAGAGCTCAAGCTTCTGGAACTACTCATCAACTAAACCAAGGAACCAACATGTTCAAGACCTATACCGGCTGGCAGTATCTGCTCATTGATGCAGCTACTCATTATGGCCATGACAAACTGACGTTTGAAGAACGTATGGCCTGGACTGAACAGCATCTCAATGGACTGGAATCTCTGGCCGATGAAGCTGAGACCAAACCCTTGTACCTTAAAGCTGTACAGGCTATCCGCAAAGCCCAACAGGGCTTGCCTACTGGCCATCTGGTTGGTGTGGACGGCACATGCTCTGGTATCCAGGTCATGTCTGTCCTCACAGGCTGCATTGCAGGTGCTACGGCCACAGGCTGCGTTGATCCCAATCGACGTGCTGATGCCTACAGTGACTGCACTGAAGCCATGAATGACATCTTAGGTGGTGGCCTTACCGTTGCTCGTTCCGATGCCAAACAAGCATTGATGACGAGTTTCTACGGTTCTAAGGCCCAGCCAAAGACCTTGTTCGGTGAAGATACCCCTGAACTTGCAGCCTTCTATCAAGCTGCTCAGAAGATTGCACCCGGTGCATGGGAACTACTGCAAGATCTTCTTGCAAGCTGGCAACCATACGCATTGAGCCATCAATGGGTACTTCCTGACGGCTTTGATGCTCGTATCAAAGTCATGAAGAAGGTGGAAACTCGTATTGAAGTGGATGAGCTGGACCATGCCACCTTCACCTATGAGTTCTATGAGAACCAGGGTTCCAAAGCTGGCCTGAGCAATGCAGCTAACCTGGTGCACAGTGTGGATGCCTACATCCTTCGCTGTATGCACCGCCGCTGCAACTACGATCGCCCAACCATTGAACAAGCAGCTACGCTGATTGAAATCGAAATGATTGAGCGTACCTTAGGGAATACCCGTACTCCGGGTAGACCCGGAGGCAAAGCAGGCTACTACGTAGATCTGTACAACCGCAGTTCTGTTGCCGACGTTGTCATCGCCCAATACCTGGATGAGGACAGCATCACTCTCCTGAGCCAAAAGCACCTGGAAGAGCTGGCTGAAATCGTCAATGGAATGCTGCAATACCGGCCTTTTGAGCTTGTCACTATTCACGATGAGTTCAAAGCACATCCAAACAACATGAATTGGGTACGCTGGCAATACAAAGAGATCCTTGCATTGCTTGCCAAAAGCAACTTGTTGGATGACTTGTTAAGTCAGATCCATGGTGTACCTGGAACTTTCCCAAAGTTCTCAAACAACCTTGGAGATCTGATCCAGAACTCCAATTACGCACTCTGCTAATTCACTCAGGCGTCCTCTCGGACGCTTGGTGAACTCGCTTTAAGGGCTCATCCGAAAGGATGGGCCTTTATTTTTTTCAGAAGTCTCACAGACTTCTCAAAACTTCTGAACCGATATTCTGACTTGTCAGAAAAATCACTTTTTGACTATACAAAACCGATAGAAAGACAGACATGTCTGAAATCATTCAAATCGATAGTTACCAACCAGATTACAAACACAGATGCCAAGTCTGTGGAGCAAAACCAGTAGTCACTGGAGTAAAAGACAACAAGGTCGTTTACCAAGGTGAAATGTGTGGTCCTTGTACCTGGGGTGAATCCGCCATGTCTGATCCTGCAGAGTGGAACCAATGAAAACAGCTGAACTGACAGACGCTGCCCTTGATTGGGCGGTGTGCCTTATTGAGCATCCAGAGTGGAAAGAGCAGGGATACCTTGAGGTATTCCCCTACGACCTGCAATTCGATGATGGAACAGCGTATTCACCGTCAACCGACTGGGCACAAGGCGGGCCGATCATTGAGCGTATCGAAGGGTTTGAGTTAAAGATATGGCTTGAGTCCAACCGAGAAGTCAAGTGCCAAGCTGAGATACACAACTACGGTGGTGATTACATTGCTTTCGGCCCCACACCCCTGATCGCAGCCATGCGTTGCTATTGTGCCAGCAAGCTGGGCGATGAAGTCGAGATACCGGAGGAACTGAAATGAGCACACCTCTATTACCTTGGGTAGTCGTATCGACTACCGGCGTTCACTGGCTTGGTCATGCCAAAAATGAAGACCATGCCTGGCAAATTGCCTTGGGATGGCCTGATGAACCTGAAGTCATGTTTCACAAAAAGCTTGGCTGGTACGCAGCTGAAGCTACTGTTATGTGGAAGAAACCCCAGAAAGAAGCCATATGAACGACAAAACAAAACAGGCTCTTGAGTTGGCGATGGGAGCTTTGGAGGAAATTAGCAGTCAATACATGAGCCTGCCGAAGAATGGTTGCATGGCGCTTGCTGCCATCAAAGAAGCACTGGCCGAGCAGCCAGAACGTGAATCGGCTTACCAACGAGGCTACATGGACGGCATCGCCAAAGGTTTACGAATGGAGCAGCCAGCACAGCAGCAGGAGCAAAAGCTGGAATTTGTATCACCCGGAGGAGGTTACGTGCCTGCAATCCCAAAGCCGATTCCGCTTGACTGGAAACTTGTGCCAAGGAAAGCAACGCCAGAAATGCTCAAAGCAATGGATGAATGCGCCCAAGAAGGGTATGACGAACGGCTTTATGCAGGCATGGCGTCATCCGTCTACATGGCCGCTTGGGACGCTTCACCCGTGATGGGGACTTTGCCAGAGCAGCCAGCACAGCAGCAGGAGCCTTCCGAGTATGTGCAAAAAGTGATTGACGCCTTGTATGAAAACAGCGACCCGGTATCTGTTGAAGCCGCTGAGTTGCTTGAACAAATGACACAGCAGCAGGAGCCGGTGGCGTGGATGTTTCAGCACGAAGAAACCGGACGCACCATGTGTGTGGATGCTCAACAGGTTGAATGGGGTTTTGAGAAAGGCAATCCGCGACTGAAAAAGATTGCGCCACTCTACACATCCCCACCAGCGGAGCGTACACCCCGCAAGCCGTGGGTGGGGCTGACGGATGAGGAGATTGACGTTCTTGTGATGGACAGCGATGGCCTACCGAACAGCCATCTCGAATTTGCACGAGCCATCGAAGTTAAATTCAAGGAGAAGAACGCATGAGCGTAAAGATACTCACTGAAATACAAAAGAACGTTATTGCGCAATTCTATTCAGAAAAGACTTACAGCACTTCTGAACTTGCACAGCAATATCACGTATCACGCAGAACTATTCAACGTGTATTGGTGGAGTGCCATGTAGCACGCACACCAAGATTAGTTGAACGCAAACCAAAGACTATTACAGCTCCTGCTGTAAACGTACTAACCCCAGAAAAACAGATTCCACTTCAGTTTGAACCAGAACTGTCTTTCATTCAGAAATCAGTTCAACTGTTTAAGCAACTGATTGCAAAACTATTTCCTACAACTAACCATAATGCCAATCAATAAACAACAGCCGCAAATCCTTGCGGTACCAATGACCCTGTTTCCTACATTTGGGTCACTGCAAGAAGTCGTTGACTTCGCTGAGTCCAAACTTCCCATCACAGACAAGAACGACTTGTTTGCTCTGTTAATGACGTACCACAACACACTATTGAAAGTTGCAAATGTCAACTGAACAAGTAGAGAACCCAGCCAACATTGTTCTGCAAGTAGTTTCTAAGACCATTGAGCAATGGAAAGCCAACAACCCACCAGCAAAGATTGAAAAAGACACTCTTAAGCTTCTTAACAAAAATGCCGAAGAGATTCTGTTTAAGCTGCTTGGCTTTGACAAAGACTCTTGGTCTGGTAAATGGAAATTAGATCATTGCAACGGTCGTAGTGGTGAGTCTGCAGCCGGTGATTACATTCGAAAGCACAAAGCACTTGTTGTTCAACAATGGCTTAGCGAAGTTGAACTGCCTGAGCTTAAAGATGTCTTGAAAAAAGAAATGAAAGACGAAGCCAAACGTATTTTCGAAACAGAGTTTCGTCAAGCATTCCGACTAAACGTTCAAGCACACGCTGAACAAAAAGCCAATGAACTCTTTGCAGCAATTTCTCCAGAGCTTGCTCTAGAAAAGTATTTCAAAACCATCAACTTGCTTAACAACAATGTCTCTTCAAGTTAAACCTTCTGAAGCAACCGAAATGGTTGCAACCTACATTCGTGCACAGGTTGTGCCCATGATTCATGGCTCACCTGGTATTGGCAAAAGCCAAATCGTTCAGCAGATTGCTGAGCAATACGGCCTGAAGCTTATTGATTTGCGCTTGAGCCAATGTGACCCCACTGACCTGGCTGGTTTTCCACAGATTGATTTAGCCCGTCAGAAAGCCGGATACCTGCCTATGGACACTTTCCCTTTGGAAGGTGAACAACCGCCGACAGGCTACAACGGTTGGCTGCTGTTCTTTGACGAAGCCAACTCAGCTCCCAAAGCTGTTCAAGCAGCGGCTTAATTTATAGGCATTCATGGGAGAAACCCCATGTCTAAAGCTACTTAAAACGGGAAACTCCTCATATTGTACAAGCGACTACAAGTTAATATACAATATGGACAATCCGTTGCTAAGTGGGGCCTTATGGAAATCTGGAAAGACATACTAGGGTACGAAGACCATTACCAAGTATCAAACCTTGGTAACATTCGCACCAAAGAACACTGTGTTCCCTGCAAAGGCGGGAAAATCAGGGTTATAAAAAGCAGGCTAAGAGAACCACAGACTAACCCAAAAGGTTATTTAATAGTGGTTCTCAGTAAAGAGAACAAACTGAAAACTTTCACAGTTCATCAGTTAGTAGCCCAGGCTTTCATTCCAGGATTCATAAAAGGCACTGAGGTAAACCACAAAGATGGCAACAAAGCCGACTCTTCTGTGGACAACTTAGAAGTATCAAACCATTCGCACAATCAGCTACATGCTGTAGCAGCAGGTTTGAGGCCAAAAGTTGGAATATCACAATACAGAAATGTCAGTTATATAAAAAACCCAAGAGCAAAAGCTCGTTGGGCAGCATCAATCAGACACGAAGGAAAGTCTTCGTATGGTTGGAAAACTTTCATGACTGAAGAAGAAGCAGCTAAGCATGTAGATGCGCTGCTAGATTCAATTGGTGATACTCAGAGATTGCGGAATTTCCCGTAATCCCCTAAATGCCCAACGACTAGAGCACAGCTCGTAGACCCAAGTGGGTCGAAATGGTAGCCCCCTGAACAGGTAAAGCTGAAGGGGTTGATATAGTCTGCTCTGCATAGAAATATGCAGCAGCATTGATGATCCAGCATCAATGCGGGCAAGGAATAACGACCCTTGTTGAACAAAAGGTACAAGATCATTCTGGATCGCAAGATTGGCCAAACCAGTCTGCATAAAAATTGTGCACTGGTAGCAGCAGGCAATCTGGAAACTGACGGTGCCATTGTGGAAGAGATGTCCACAGCTCTGCAGTCTCGCATGGCTCACATTGAGCTTACTGTAGACTCCAAAGAATGGGTTCAGTGGGCGCAAGACCACGACATCAACCACCGCATTACTGACTACATCCAGTTCAAGCCAGGCAATCTGTACACCTTCAAGCCCGATCACACAGATCGTACTTACGCATGTCCTCGTACATGGGAATTCGCTAATCGTGTGGTCAACACAGCGGGCCAGGACAGCCCACTTCTGATGAAGTTGTTGACCGGTGTTGTGGGTGAAGGTGTTGCTCGTGAATTTGCATCCTTCTGCAAGCTCTACGAGAAGCTGCCCAAGCCAGCCCAATTGCTGGGCAATCCTCAAGGTATTGAGATTCCTACGGAACCTTCAATCCTTTACGCGTTGACTGGCACTATCAGTCACAACGCAACCGCAGACAACTTGAGCTCGCTCATGAAGTTTGTGCGCCGACTGCCTGCTGAATTTCAGGTCGTCACTCTGCGCGATACGGTTCGCCGTAACAAGTCCTTGATGACTCATCAGGACATCCGAGAATGGATTGCTACATCCGCAGCAGAACTGTTCTAAGCATCAACAACCCAATACAGGCCACCTTCAGGTGGCCTTTGTTTTTCTATGAAGCTGTTTTACAAACTCCACGATCTTCTGTTTCGTAAACCATCAGCAATGGAGATGGCGGTGAGACACCTTGAAGAAGCCAAGCGTCTTGCACTGGAACAGCAATCAGCTGCTTCGTACCACACAAAGCTTGCTGAGTATTACGAAGAAACCGTAGATCGGTTGACTGAGTACATCGGCTGTCAGTGAGGTTGTCATGGGTGATCGTGTTTCAGTCACATTGACAGTCCTTACATTCCACGCAGAACAAACAGAAAACATCTGTTCAAGTTCACAAGATTGGAAAGAAACGTCTGGTGAACTTACTTATCTGACTTTTTACGAAGTCAACTACGGAGAACTGGACTTTTTGTATGCCTTGCAAGAAGCAGGCATTCCATACACATCTGCATGGGATCAAGGTGGTGACTTCGCTGCGGGCGATAAATCGCTTCGCTTTGACACCGAAGGCAATGCCATCATCAAAGAGGTGTATGAAAAATACGTTAACCCAGACATTGATGAATTGATGAAACGTCTGAATGACCATGAAGCATTAAAGCAATTCATCACTGATCATTACAACGACGTTACCTCACTACCTTGGGATAACCAAGAGTACAACGCAAAGATTTATCGGGCCTGTCGCCTGATCAAAGGCGATACACATGAGCCAACAAACACCTGAACAAGTCTTGAGCAAAGCCAAGATTGCTTTAATGAGTACGCCTGATTCGGCGTTCTTTACTTACCTGGCTTTTAGTCTCAAGCACGAATTCTCTAACGATTGTGAAACTGCTCGCACTGATGGCTTGAAGATTCAGTACAACCCTGAGTTCTTCGGAAGTCTTACTCCTGATGAACGTGTGTTTCTGATGCTTCATGAAGCTATGCACTGTGCTTATTTGCACATGCAGCGTGCAGAAGCTTTTGACAAGCAACGCTACAACAAAGCAGCCGATCACGTCATCAACCTACAGTTGCTTGAGCGCGGTTTCAAAATGCCCAGCATGGGCCTTGCAGACCCGCAATACAAAGGCATGAGCGCTGAAGAGGTGTACTACCTTTTACCTGTTGATCCTGATGGTGACAAAGGCGGTGGCTGGGGCATCGGAGATGACCTGGATTCACCTGCTGGCTCACCAGAAGAACTTGAACAACAGATACAAGACATCTTGGTTCAAGCAGCCATTCAATCTAAAGCAGCTAACGATGCGCCTGGAAGCATTCCGGGTGACATCCAAATCTTCTTGGACAAACTGCTCAATCCCAAGTTGCCTTGGCAAAAAATTTTGCGCAAGTACCTGCAGCGCTATTCCAAAAGCGATTACTCGTTCAAACGACCCAACCGTCGGTTCTTTCCTACGCATTACCTGCCTTCCATGTACAGCGAAAGCATGATCTCCATGGCGCTGTTCGTAGATACATCAGGTTCAGTAAGTGACAAAGACTTTCTGCAATTCATTTCAGAAACCAAAACCATTCTGAAGATGATGAAGCCAGAGAAGATCACGGTAGGTCAGTTTGATACCGAAATCAAATCCATCGATGAAGTGCGTGACCTACAAGACCTGATGTCTATTAAGTTCTCTGGTCGAGGCGGCACTGAAATTGAACCTGTCATTCAGTGGGCTAACGAAAACAAGCCTCAGCTATTGCTGATCTTTTCCGATGGCGAGTTCTATTTTCGTGGCACCGAAACCAAGGTTGATACGGTTTGGCTTGTGCACAACAACCCAGGCTTTACATCAACCTTTGGCAAAATCATTCACTATGAGATGAACACATGAGCTCTATTACTTCAGTCCCTGCAAACATCAAGAAACCCAGTAAAGCTCAAGCCATTAACAATGCTCTCAAAGAGCTTTACAGCAAAACATCAAGGGATAATTTCATGCTTATTGAGTTTGATTACTCAAAGCATTTGCTGCTGCCTTACGATGAAGCCTTGACTTTTCTGGGTTGCTTGAAACACGCAGAGCTATACACAGAGCGCTACAACGAACCAAAACGTATTGGCGCTTTGCCCACTGACACTTTCAAGACCCGCATCCTTTCGCGCAAAGAGTACGAAGACATCAAAATCGCAGCCATGCTGGGAGTCACTGTCGATGAACTCAATCAAGCGGAAGAAAACATACCTTTTTAATCATGCTCGTAGAAGAAATCACCCTCACAGAAGATCAAGAAACTGCTCTTGATGCTTTCCACAAGTTCCTTCTTGATCCTGTTGAACAATGCTTTGTTCTACGTGGCTACTCCGGTTGTGGCAAGTCCACACTGGTGCGTGTGCTGATCGATCGCATTCCTGATTTTTTCAGAGCTGCAAAGCTGATCAACCCATCCACTAAAGAGTATGAAGTGGAGCTGACTGCAACAACCAACAAGGCTGCAGAAAACCTTGGCCAGATAACGGGTCAAGGCGCCATCACGATTCACTCGTTTCTCGAGCTTCGTGTACAGACCGACTTTCGTACCAACGTAACGACACTTACTCCACGCACTCAGATTCCCAAAGAAGGCTACCTGCTCTTCATTGATGAAGCCAGCTACATCGACAAGCAGCTGTTGCGCTGGATTTTCCAGCTCACCAAGAATTGCAAGATTGTTTTCATTGGTGACCCTGCTCAGCTTACCCCTGTCAAAAGCACTAGCACCCCTGTCTTTGACATGAACTTTAACGGTGCTGCTTTGACTCAAGTTGTGCGTCAAGCCGAAGGCAATCCCATCGTTGATTTGTCCACAAAATTTCGTGAAACAGTCAACACAGGCGAATTCTTCAGCTTTACACCTGATGGTCAATACGTTCAGTACCTTGATCGAGGGGCATTTGACGCAGCAATTGAGACTGAATTCACACGACCAAATTGGAAATTCAAAGATTCCAAAATCCTTGCTTGGACCAACAAACGTGTTATCGCTTACAACAACTACGTCAGTGAACGCGTGTCAGGAGATCCTGAGTTTCAGGTCGATGACTATGCTGTCTGCAACTCATTTTGTACACCTGGAAAAGGCCCAGCTATTAAGACTGACCAAATGGTTCAAATCACTTGGATCGGCCCTGATGCTGTTGAGCACGGTTGCCCAGGCAATTGGATGAACGTTGATCACGTAGCACGGGTCTTTCATCCTAAGTCCTTAGACGACCGCAAAAACGCTATTAAGCAGGCACGTCTTGCTGATCGCTTTGATCTGGTTGCAGAGATTGAAAACCAGTGGATTGATTTGCGGCAAGCATTTGCTTGCACTATCAACAAAGCTCAAGGAAGTACGTTTGATCGCGTGTTCATTGATCTCAATGACATCCGTCGATGCAACAGCGGTGACCAAATTGCTCGAATGCTTTACGTAGCAGTCAGCCGTGCTCGTCACCAAGTCTTCTTAACAGGGGATTTGGTATAACCAATCCTTTTTAAGCCATGACTCAAACAACGTCCATTCCCCTGCTTAACCAGGTCATAAAAGACACCCTTCAAGAGTTTCTTTTCAAACCTGCTTACAGTGCTTTGAATCAACAAATCAAAGCTCTTGTTGTGCGCAACTGCGTCATTTGCAAATACTCCCACAAGTCTGTTGTGTACAAGTCTTTGCACATGAACTTTGACACTGAGGCTCCGCCTCGTCCGTGGAACAGGCTGACCCTTGAGTTGCGTCCAGCAATGGACAAGCTGCTTGCAGAAATGGACTACCTGAAGACCCAGGAAGAACCGTTCGTCATGAACTACATCACCCAGGCACTGAATGCAGGTCACTCAGTGTGTGGTGTGATGAACCTACTTCCTGAGTGTCTGCACCCTGCTTTCAAAAAAATTGGTCCTCATCTGACTCCACAAGATGGGCCAACCAAAAGACCGTTCATCGTAAATACAAAAGCAGTAGACATGATCAAACAGCGTTTGGTCACAAACCTACTGATGTAAAGGCTTTCATGGGATACAGATCTGATATGGTGATTGGCATCACCAAAGAACTATGGGCAGAGCACCAAATACTTCCACACATTCCTGATGCCTTACTTGGCTCAAACGTTGTACGCATTTTCAAAGAATCTGCTGTTTACTTTGTCATTGAAGGCTGGAGATGGTACGAATCCTTTCCCGAAGTCAGAGAAATTGAAAAGTGGTTTAACAATCTTGAAGATGACTCATTTGGTGCCATGAGAATTGGCGAAAATGACGACGACATCGAAACCTGGGGATACACAGGTGATTTCGACATTTGGCTCAACAGATCCATTAGCCATCCAACTTGAAAACTATGCGACACATCATTTTCAAAGAAGCCAACAACGGTCAATACCCGATTGCTTTGCTTATCAAAGGCACTGCATTCAGCACCCAGGAGCTGCGTGTTAACTACGTTGCTCCCTTGGTAAAACAAGGTATCAACGAAGAAGATGTTATCGCGTTCACACTCAAGTACGACAGCAATGGCAAAGCTTCTGCCAGCACGATCAAAGAATACCTGAGCAATTTATTGCCTGCTCTTGATCAGCTGGGCACCAAGAACCTTCTTGTGGCCGATGCTGGCTACTTCAAGATTCTCGCCGGCTCGGCAAAAGCTGAACCTCACATGGGTTACCTATTGCCTTGCAAAGTCAAAGGTTATGAGCACATGAACGTGGTGTTGACCATCAACTACCAGCAGTTGATTTACAACCCACAACTAAGTCACAAGCTTGATCTCAGCATCCATACCTTGGTGTCTTCTCTCAAAGGCAATTACCAAGCCATTGGTTCCAACATCATTCACTCTGCTGAGTACCCTGTAACAGTTCCTGAAATTGAAGCTGTACTGGCTAAGCTGCTTACGTATCCGCGCTTGTCATGCGACATTGAAGGCTTTTCATTGCGCTTTGACAAAGCCGGTGTAGGCACCATTGCATTTGCTTGGGACTGTCACAACGGCGTTGCCTTTGCTTGTGATTTCTTTCCATTGCTGGGCGACCCCACAGTTTATGGAACGTATCACCCCAACAAACGAGTTCGCTCACTACTCAAAGAGTTCTTCACCAAATACAAAGGAGAGCTCATCTTCCACCACGCAACCTATGACGTCAAAGTCATGATTGCTACATTGTGGATGAAAGATTTGCTGGATACCGACGGTCTGCTTAAAGGTCTGGAGCTGCTCACTAGGAGGCTTCACGACACCAAGATCATCGCGTATCTGGCAACCAATTCCACTGCAGGCAACGTACTTGGCTTGAAAAGCCTTGCACACGAGTTTGCAGGTAACTGGGCAGTTGAGGTTTCTGACATCCGTAAAGTGCCTTTACAAACGCTGCTTCAATACAACCTGGTTGACTCACTGTCTACCAACTACGTCTTTGACAAGTACTACCCGATCATGGTGCAGGACAACCAGCTTGACCTGTACAACAATTTGATGATGCCAAGCCAAAAGCTAATCACTCAGATTGAACTTACGGGTATGCCTTTGTCTCGCCTGAAAGTTGATGAGGTCAAGAACAAGTTGCTTGACATTCAGATTGGTAATCTGAACAAGATCAACAACAGCTCTGTCATCAAAATGCTCAACTTGCTATTGCAGGACACTGCGTGGCAAAAGGACTATGAAACACGAAAAGCCAAAGCAAAGAATCCAGGCAAGATTCTTCCCAAGAATCGTGAAGCGTTTGCAGACCTGGCTTTTAACCCTAATTCGGGACCTCAGCTACAACGACTGCTCTATGAGCAAATGGGCTTACCTGTCATCGACTACACCGACAAAAAGCAACCAGCTACCGGTGCAGAAACGATCGAAAAGCTCATCCACCATACAGAGCAACCAGACTACAAAGAGATCCTTGAAGCGTTGATTGCCTATGGCAAAGCCAACAAGATCCTGAACACTTTCATTCCTGCATTCGAAGATGCCGTGATCAAAGATCCTTCAGGCATTGCTTGGCTTCATGGCAGTTTCAACTTGGGTGGTACGGTTTCAGGTCGCCTGTCTTCAAGCGATCCAAACATGCAAAACATTCCTGCCAATAGCCAATACGGCAAATTGATCAAAGAATGCTTTGTCAGTCCACCAGGCTGGTTGTTTGCAGGTGCAGACTTCAATTCTCTTGAAGACTACATCTCAGCACTTACCACCAAGGATCCCAACAAACTGGCTGTGTACATCGATGGTTTCGATGGTCACTGCTTGCGTGCAGCCTACTACTTCTCAGACCAGTGCCCTGACATTGATCCAACAGATCCTGCGTCAGTGAACTCCATGAAGAAGAAGTATCCAAACCTTCGACAGGATTCCAAAGCACCCACTTTTCTGCTGACCTACGGCGGAACGTACCACGGCATGATGAGCAACCTGGGATGGCCCGAAGACAAAGCCAAAAGCATTGAGAAGGGTTACCACGAGCTTTATAAAGTCTCGGATGAGTACGTCCAACGACGACTTGCTCAAGCTGCCAAAGACGGTTACGTCGAAGTTGCCTTTGGTCTGCGTGTACGCACTCCCCTACTCAAGCAAGTCGTCTGGGGCAGCAAGAACATGCCCTACGAAGCAGCTGCTGAGGGACGCACTGCAGGCAATGCCTTAGGCCAGTCCTATGGCTTGCTCAACAACCGTGCAGCAGTTGAGTTCATGCAAAAAGTGTGGGCTTCAAAGTATCGCAACGACATCAAGCCAGTAGCTTTGATTCACGACGCCATTTACATCGTCATTCGCAATGACGTTGAAGTGGTTGAATTTGCCAACAATGAGTTGATCAAGTCCATGCAGTGGCAAGATCTTCCAGAGATTCGTCACCCAACCGTAAAGCTGGGTGCTGCTTTGGATTTGTTCTACCCTGACTGGGCACACCCAACCACATTGCCTAACAACGCCGATCGAGAAACGATCATCAACACCTGTAAAACCTGAGCCCACTTCGGTGGGCTTTTTCTTTGAAAGACCCACTATGTCAGACGTTAAAACCATTGCACTTAACCGCGCAATCACCTTCCTCAAAGCAGCCAACTGCAAATACGCCATCATTCCTGAAAGCGGTGAGCCCATCATTGACGGCGTTGAAATTGTTATGCCTACAGTACGCAGGAAGCGCTCCCCGTCTGTCTACAAGTACGGTGAACTTGCAAAGTATTACAAGAGCATCATCAATCTTGATGTAGCCCCTGGCGTCATTCAAGAGCTGCCCTATGGCTCTTTTGATCGCAAAGTTCTCTGTGGCAGTGTCTCTGCTTGGCTTAGTACTTACTGGGGCAAAGAAAGCTACATCAGCAACAAAAAAGAATCCGTTCTCGAGATTCTCCGTGTTGTCTAACCAGGAACCAACAAAATGCGCCTTACCAATTTTCTTCGTGACGCTTTCATTCGTGCAGCAATGAACGATGTGCCCAAAATCGACTACAGCGAGCAAGCAGACAAACTTGTGCGTGAGTTCATGAGCAAAGAGTACGCTCGCATCTTTCCTAAAATCGATGTCAATGCTGAAGCCAACGCGTGGTTAAACAAATCGTCTGTTGATCTGCCCGGCAGTCTTCAACGCATTTACTGTGTTACTCCAAGCTATAGCTATTTGAAAGACAAACCTATTTGGGAAGAGCTCAAGAAGCTTGCTGAACTGAATAGTGAACAGCACAAAAAATTCCGTGATTTAGAAGACCGGTTGCATGGTGTAGCGTATGCCTGCACCACACGCAAACAACTGGTTGAAGCTTTGCCTGAGTTTGAAGCTTACATGCCTGCTGAAGAAAGCAAAGCAGCCAAAAACTTGCCTGCTGTAGCCAATGTACTTTCAGACTTTGTCAAAGCAGGCTGGCCTAAGAACAAAGCCAATCTCAGCAAAGGCTTGACACCATAAAAAAAGCCCCCTACTGGGGGCTTTCTTCTTGGTGCTAGTGGATTACCACTTGCCCATGCTGCTGTATTCAGCAGACTCGCTGTGAGTGCCTGAATCCAGAAAACGAAGCTTGTACACCGTACTGGCGCACAGTGCCTGGATTTCATCATGAATGTTTTCCAGGCAGGTTTCACCACGGCAGCAAGCGTCACGGTTCTTTTTGAGCCACTGACGCAAGGCATCAATCCAATCCGCTGCAACACCCATGGGAATGGGGCAAGGCGGGTATTCACTGATGACACCAAATAGGCCTTGATAAGTCTCAGCAAACTCATCAGTGAGATCAACAATCTCGTCGTAAAACTCATTCAGCGCTTTGTGCTGGGCAAACGAAGGCGTTTGCAAATGAGCCATGTGAGCCGCAGTCCGAGCATTGAACAGTCGGCAGATCATTTCATTGGCGGACATACCGGTTCCTTTCAAGGTAATAACCCTATTTTAGGTGATTCTATGGACAAATCCTATGTCGGAATGGGTGCGCAAATCTGCCCAGTCTGTTTGAGAAAGCATGATGAAGTTGTACTTCTTCACAGGTACTTGCGCCCTGTGTTGGGTACAGAAGAATTTATGGGTTGGGAGCTGTGTCCTGAACATCTGCAAATGTACCAAGATGGCTACGTTGCTTTGATTGAAGTTGAAAACCAGCCCAAGAATTTAACTGATGCCAAACGTACTGGAGCAATTGCTCATGTCCGTTCAGAAGTCTGGCCCCATCTTTTCAATATTCCTCTTCCACCTGGCGGTATTTGCTTTGTGGAAAAAGGCACTATTGATCAACTGGAGAAAAAGAATGGAACACACCCCAGAGAAACAAGCAGCACAGAATCATCGTCATAGCCTGAAAATCAATTTCGGTGGAGAAAAAGACGCTGTAGTCTATTTCGATATTGAACAAGGAGAGCTTCCCAATGAATGGGTTGTATCCGAAGGCTGTCAGATCTTTTTCAACAACGTTGAAGTAACAGATCTTTTTGAAGGCTACGCAGTAGATCAAAAAATCTACTTGCAACAAGATGCCGTAGACCGTCAAATCGAAGATAACTTTGCCAGTGACATGGAAGAGTACTACAGACCTTATGACGACGACTACGTTTCTTACGTTTGAAGAAAAATTCTATCGACGCAAAGCGGAGGTAGTAAACCCAATGAGGTAATACATGGATTGGCATTCTCAACAACTGATTGAACACCAAAGAAACGTCCTTGCTTATAACGATTCAGAACACAGATCGCACCGAGACAGGTTAGCCCGCATTGATGGAAGATTGTTTGCAATTGATCAAGACATTAAACGCATCATGCCTTTTATTGAAGCAATGGAACTAATCAATCCACCTCCCAAGGAAGAGCAGGTATGAAATGACTGTGCGCAGTGTTGAAAATTACAACCGAGCCATGCAAATGCTTCTTGAATGTGAAGAAATTCTGCCGTTGGCTCGAAGACTTAATCAACTTGATAAGTGGGCTCAGTTCTACACAGAGGCATACATGCTCAAGCTAAGGACCATGCCATGAATGTCTTTGTTCATATTCTCGTCGTGCTGTGCACGGTACTAACACTTCCCAACGAGCCCACTACCGAACAGATAGTCCTGTTTGGTCTGACACATCTGATGATCGTGTATCTGATGGTTCGCTCCTACAAAGAGGGCCTGCAGCGTGGTATCAAGATCGTCTGGATGCTTCTTGGGGAAACCCTTCATGGCAAGGGCATTGAATCCGTTACCATCAAGAAGCGCACCCCTGAAAGCCGTACCTTTGACGGCCCAAGCACCTAGCAAAATCAGACACTTAGCAATGTTCAAAAACCTCATCTCAGGTACCAAGAACGTTTGCCAAGTGTCTGATTACACGCTGGATTTTGGCTGTAGGCCACAATGTCTACGAACCAAGGGGTCGTGGGTTCGAATCCTGCCGGGCGCGGCAAAATTCGTAGCAAAATCAGGGGCTTGGGTCTAACAACTCAGGCCCTTTTTCTTTGCTCTGTACCTTTGGAACAAGGTTGTACTTTTGATGAAGCTTGAAGAACTCCTCAGCATCGCTCAGAACGTCGGCGCTAAGCCACACACTGAACCCCCTATGCGTGCTATCACAGGCGTTGCCCTGACCTACGCCCAGCTCTATGACCTGGCTGAAGAACTACAACGCCGTGAACGCAAACGCTGCAGCTCCATCATCTGGGGCTATTGCGGATCTGACAACGTAGCACAACGAACCGTTGATGCCATCTGGAAAGGACACCCCAAATGAGCCAAAACAGCTCAGGAGACTTCCGATTGGCCCAGCAAGGGCATCGGTACCAACTTCACCAAAAGAACGTCATAGCGCTTGAATCTGGCGCTCGAGTCAAGGTCCTGTTCTACGACCACAAAGACATCTGGCTCGGTAAGATCTCCAAAGTGTGGGCCAGTGAGCTCAAAGCCATGCCCATGAAGTATTTCCACGGACAAACACCAGTATGACTCCCTCTAATAGCCCATTCAGCCCAAACTACGTTTCCCAAATTAAGCCAAAAAAACCCCAGAAGTACAAAAGGCCGGTATTGAACCAGCCTCCAAGAAATTCTCTCGTCACCCTGATACCCAAAGAGGTAGCCACGATGACAGAGAGATTTCGTCGTCTTTCGTTGTCTGAGATTTAAGCTGCTGCTGAGCAAGACAGCACTGCTTCGCAGCGCTTCTTGCGATCATCAAAGCCAATCAAACCACCGTTAATCTTCTTGGTCATACCTTCCAAATCCCACTTGTCTGCAAAAGCAGCAATGTTGTTGGTGGAGTAGAACCAAGCAGCAGAACGTGCAGCCTGGTAAGGCTCAAGCAGCAAATCCGGGCTGTTTACCAGATCGATTGCGAGAGCTTTACCGCAACGGGTGTAGTTGTCTTTGCCGGTAAGCTGCTTGGCCCCTCGTCCTCGAAACTTCCACCCTTCACCAGATTCAATTGGGCCGTTTCCCATGCGGTTGCTGTAAACGACATTGGCAATTGCTTCAGGCTGACGGTGCAATGCAAGTGCGAACTTGTTCGGGATGTTTTTGCCTTTGGCATCTTTTTTGGGTTTGGTCTTGCCAGGTCTGGCGGGATCAGGAATTTGCTCAGCAAACCGAAGTGGCCATACTGTAGCCATCGTGTCAGCAGAGTAATTCAGGTTTTCTTCCAAGAGCCTGAAGCCGCCTGTCTCATGAGCACACTGACCCAAGAAAGCAGCAATCTGCTTCGGAGTTTCAATCCCGAATTCTCGACAAGCATCCTGCAACGGCTTAAGCCATCGGTCTGCGACCTCTGGCTTTACGCCTGCAGCAAGGATCTGTTGTTGCGTAACGATCATTTCTTGGCCTCGTCTTTTTTCCGACTACCCAATGACGAACCAAGCAAGAACTGGAACATGGCTGCAACCATGGTGCCCAGTACGAAACCAAGAATGGTGTCCGCAAAACGAACGTTGGCTTCAGGAATCGTACCGAAGGTAATGGCACCCACATAACTGGCTGACAGAACCGACCAGAACGTGATGAAGTAGTACACAAAGCGGCGCACCAATGGGTCATCAGATTCCATGGCTTTGAGCTGCATATTGCGAGCTCCTTCCATGTTCTTCAGATCCACCTCAGCCATGAACTCTTCGTGCTTGTTGGCTTCTGCCTGGATCTTGGCATAGTCTTCTTTTGTGGCCTCACCTTCAGGCTTCAGGGTAATACCCATTTTGTCCTGAACGTAGTCCACACCCTTATCCAATACAGCATCGGCAACTTTAGGCAAACCGTTGCTGATCAGACCGGAAACAATTGAAGCAATAACGGGCAGCATCATGCCTCCTTATCAGAGAGTTTTTCAGCAATGGCTGACGTTGCCTTACGACCAGAAATACCGCCCAACGTGCCAACACCCATAAAAGCCACAGCTTTCAGGATCTCGAGAAACACGGCATCAATGGGAGCTAACGTGTCAGACTGCTCTTCAAAAGCAATGGCGTACATCAAACCCACTGCAATGATAAACACCATGATGGTAATTGTCTTTACGACAAAAGCCCAAACACGGATTTCAATGTCATCAGGACTGAGACCTGCATAAGACGTTCTGCGCATGATTTTCTCCTTGGTTAAAAAAGCTGACCCACTGCAACTGCAACTCCAAGCGCAATGACACCCAGGAGAACAAATCGCAATATACGCACCGCAGCTACGCCATCAGCGTAGCCTTGGTCGTACCCTTCTTCAAAACACTGTCGGTAGACGTGTCTTGGCTTTTCTGAATAAATGGATTGCCACCATTTGTCGAATGGACTCATACCAACCCTTTCACTTTGACAACGGATTATCCAGGGCCTTCTGAACCCGTGAATTTATTCGCTCTTCAAGCTCTTTCGTATCAGCCTTTTGAGCGTTACGCAGCTGTTCACGACGTGCTTCAAAGCGAGCATCTGCATCGTCCAACAACTTACGAACCTTCTCTTCAAAGCGATCTACCTTTTCAGTAGAGCGCTCAACACTTCGCTCCAAACGAAGAATGTCACTACGCAAACCATCCTTGATGTCTTTTGCGTATTTCAGAGACTCTTCCACTTTGGCATCCATGACTTCCATCTTCTGCTGATAAGCATCCAGATCAAGTCCAGCCAGAGACTCCATCTTCTGATACAGCACAAAGCCACCATACAAGCCACCCACAATGGTTGAAACTAAAGCAACAGCTGCAGCAATTGTTGCCGGTGTCATGGAGATACCGAAAATCTCAAACTCTTCGTCCTGAAGATCCTCAATCTTCTGTAGACCTTTACCCAAATCAGCCATATCAGTTCTCAAACTTTCCGCTGCCAGACTGCAGCTTTTTCAGGTTTGCCAGCTCTGCTTCAAGCTTTTCAATTTCCACGCGCTTCTTCTTCAGCTCCAGCTGATACAGCGTATTGCAGTTCACTCTTTCAGGTACTGCATCCAGTGGAATGATGATCCTTGCATACACGCCCAGATCCTTTGTTCTGGGTGAGTTTGGATCAGCACTTGAAAGCAAACCACTGGCATTGTTCACAATGCCTGTCACACCAAACTCAACGTTTGTACCACCACCAATTGCATTGCTGCAATCAAGATCACCAGCTCTAAACTTGTCAGACTGGTAGTTGGAAAAACCATACGGCATCTGCAGATTCAATGAGCTGTTCTGAGCCAATGCGCTCGTACAAACCAGCAAAAGAATTGCAATGCGCTTCATGTCTTTAGCTTTGAACAAATGCGGGAAGCAACAACAGTTGATTTACTGCTGTCATTTCTCAGCTTTGATTGAGAGCACACATACGTTGCTTTCCTGACATCCTCATCACGGATGTACACATCAACCTTTACTTTCCCCAGGTAATCCAGCTTGATCAGTGTGTATGCGCTAACAAATGGAACAGGAGCCCAGCCTTCTTCAAACACCCCAATCTCGTAGAACTGAACGTCTGCCCGCTTGTTGAACATTTCCAAGGATGCCTTGTGCACCCCAGGAACATGAGACGGAACAAGCTTTGGGTATGTCGGCACCATCTCATGGGCATAGGCCGTTGAGATGAATGCCAACAAAAAACCAAACCATTTCATTGGGCAATGCAATCGGCTTGAACCACAGCACGGTAGGTACCACCAGGCAATGCCTTGTTGTAGCCGTACTTGACTGTGGAATTGACTTTGAACCAGGTACTACCAACAGTTGTCAATACGTACTCAGTTGAGTCATTGAACACAACCTTGCTGGTTTCATAGCTGGACATTGCTGGTGAAGACACCGTAGCCACGTTAGTGCTACCGGTCCATACCAACGTGTCATTCAACGAAGGACTGGTTGAAAAGCTGGATGGCGTAGTGATTCTGGCCTTGTACGCATTGGCCAGAGATACGTCATACCGGATGATTGGTGTTACACCACCATCAGCAGGAGCAGTGCTCAGCTTGTCAGCTGTCGGGTTACCGTAAACACCGGGAGTGTCAGTACTGATCACGCACTTAGATTGAACCAAGCCAACAATGGGAATGTCTTCAGCGTACGCATTAAAGCCAAGCAATACAGCTACGGCCAAGAAAAAGGGCTTGCACATGATTTACCTTTCATATTGCATGTCAATCATCTTGGAATGCAAAAGTTGCTGTGCTAAGCCATTTCGTAAACCAAGTCTATTTTCAGGAAGCTTTGAGTCTTTTAGAACAACCGTATCCCGGTAGATTCTGCCGTCAATTCTAAGGGAGTAATAGGAACTGACGTTTGTAGCCAGATTCATCGACTGAAGAATCATGGATTGAGAAAGTCCATTGGCTTCTGCCAGTGCATTTTCTGAATCCTTCAAAGCCTTTTCTTTGATAGATTCTTTTTTGGCTTCTGCTTCCTTGTATTCCTGTTCCGTCTTTGCCATTGCACGCTGTACTGCAGCGTCATCTAACGCGCTGTATGGCTCAACAGTGACTTCAGGAATGACAGGCTTGTAACCTGGGCAGCTAGGACTGCTCTGCGGGTCAAAACAATGATCCACCCGATAGGTGTAGACCACATTGGGCTTCAGAACTTGACCAGACCCTTCCACAGCAATTGACCCACGGCCCCAATACCCAATGGGTACGTTGTCTACTGCAACAGCTTTGTTTATCGTGTTTCCTGGTCTACCAGACCAGTCATCCGTCTCACGGAAGATGTAGCCATTGCCTTTGGCATTGAGGTTCTGCACATGCACCAGCATGGCATCCTCAGGCCGCTTTACAGCGGTGTACTGATAGATCACACCGTTAACGGTGAGCCCATTCTCTTTGGGCAGCACCACACCCATGTCCCACGATAGGCCGCTACCTGCAGCGTTCGTGGTCTGACCGTAGCTGAAGGGCTCAGAAGAGCAGTAAGAAGCCCAAAGCCCCAAGCACAGAGCCAATACCAAGGCTCTTCTTGTCTGTTCCATTTGGCTTCACCTCCGCAGGCTTCTGGCTTGCGTTGGCTTGCCATGCAGCTTTGGCTGCTGGACCAATCAAACCGTCGTAAGGGCAGGGCGTGCCAGCGTGCATCATGGCATCGAAGACCTTTTGGTCTTGGCACATCACAGATACTGCAGCGACTTTCATTCCCATGTCATAAAGAGTCTTTGCATTCTTCAAACGAATGCAGTTCTCTTCTGTAAATGTGGTACCTGCAGAGATGCCCAGAATTTGAGTTTGTACTGCGCCAGCAACTCCAACCGTACACAGATCAGAGGTGGCTGCAGAACCAATCTGTGGAGAAATTGCAGATGGTGGAGGAGACTTGACCGTTGTAGTCATGCTCCCATTGGTTGTTACTGTGCTGGTATTGGTAGAGATGGTTTCGATCGGCTGAGCAACAACCGATGAACCAATCAAAGCCAGAACAAATACAACTTTACGCACGTCATGCTTTCAGGTGGCTTGCCACCCAGGAAACTGCTGCACCGGCAAATGACGCAATGGTCATACCCATCCAGAAGCCGCCCTTGGACTTGTTGGCAAGCTCGAGGAGCTCAGTGATCTGACCCTCCATCTTGTCCATCTTCTTGTCCATGTTTTGTACGCGCTCCCACAGGACGCCGTACTTCACCAGATCAATTTCTGTGGGTTCCATTCTTCATAGTCTTTCTGCTAATGGCTTTGATTCTGTTTACACAACGTTAATAGGTATTACTCGTTTGGATTTGGTCTGTTCTGTAGGCCACCAAATACTATGACGATCAATGCGGTTCGATCCGGTAATCGTCACAGGTATGTATCCTGTAAGGTATTCAATCGCTGCTGCAAAAAATGGAATGTTGTCTGAAAAAGCAGCATCACAGCCTGCTTCCCAAAGATCACCTTCCAAGAACATACAAGAGCCCTTGCACAATTGCAGTACGGGACATTGAGCGCAGTCTTTTCGCTGGCTCCAGTGAGTAGAAGTCTTCATTTGAACCGAGGCCAGATCAGACAGATGTCCGATCTTATGGCTTTGCCCATTGGGCGCTACTGCCGCAGCACTGACGTTCTGGCAGGTAATGACGTTGCCGTTCAAATCCACGGCCAGGTTGTCTGCACGGTCCATGCCGCACTTTTGGCCTAGAGAGCTTGCAGGACGACCTGTACGGATTGATTCCACAAAATCCATAATCTTTTGCCCAGCAATGCCAAAGTTAGCAACAGAGCCTGTACGTAGCTCTTGAAAAGCTTTCCAACGAAAACTTCCATGCTCCTGAGCTGATTGCAATGTGGAAGACATGCCACCTGCATCGTATGGATCAATAAAAGAGCCTTCACCGATACGTACATCGTCTCCAAACCGTTGCCGCAACCAAGTTTGGATTCGTGCTCGGCTCTGGTTGTCCTTGTGCACCATGCTGTTGATGCTGATGCGCCCCTGAGGATGTAGGCGCTTGTACAAATCCATGATAGCTGCACGCTGTTCAGGATTGTTTAGAGGGTCTAATCCTCGAGCGTGATAGCCGGGACCATCATGCGACAGCCCGACGCAGAAGCCCAGGCGGTCGAGCCATTCGTTCTTCTCGGAATCCAACAGACTGCCGTTGGTGATGATGTTGAACTGTGCCGCCGGGTACAGCCCGCGCAGGCGCTCGGCCAAGGGCTTGAGAGTCTTCCAATAGACGAATGGCTCACCACCCCAGAACTCGATGCGCTCAGGTGGTTCAATCAGGGCGTCCGTCAGTTGAGCGATAAATGGCTCGATGTCGGCCGGGTTGCTTGACTCGGCGTGCGGCACAAAACGCTGGCTGCAATAGCTGCACTCGTAGTTGCAGGCCAGCCCCAGACTGATCTTGAGTGTGCGGATGCTGCCCTTGCGGGCAGGCTGATCGACAGACACTGCGGTCACGTCGCGGAAGTTGCCAGGCTGCGATTGAACGACTGGCGATCCATCTTCCCAGGTCAGCGTTGAAATCTGGTTGTCGTACTTCAGCGTGACTTTGGAACCGTCCTGGCGAAGCGCATGAATCTCAAATATCGCCATCAATACTTCCTTTCATGGGGCCAAAATCGCCATCGGCGATCATGTCGTAAGGGTGTTTCTTTCCCCAAAATTCGTTAGGAGTCCACGCATCTGTGCTGGCGTCGTAGTCCAGCCAAGGAACCACGTCGAACACAACGTGGATGCGCCTAATGGGCTCTGGCTGCTTGACGAAGATGCGGTGGTTGAAATCAGTGCAAACCACCTTGTAGTCGCCAGGTTCAGTGAATAGCGGGTCTTCGCCCTCGTATTGCAAGCCGAAGTTAGGGGAGCTATTCACGGTCAAGTTGATACGCACGGCCATCTGCGGCGGCTCATCTGTGTGCATCCCACCACCATCGGGCAAACTGGCAAAAGTCTTGTCACCCAACACAACGCGCAGCGTGCCGCGCACCACCGGTCGCTTGAACCACCCGAAAATGCGGGACAGCTCTGGCAGGTTGGCCACCTCGGGGATAGGGCTGCGAAACGCCAGCTCATCCAGATAGTCGCCCCGCACTGCCTTCGGCATGTCCATCAGCGGGACTTTGAAATAGTCAAACGGGGTGTACGTGCGATACCGAGGATGCCCAAACGAGCCGCAGTATTTTTCTTCGGCTGGCCCCTGGGGATCGAAGTGCAGGCTCATACCAAAGACACTCCCCGGTGCCTGCGATCGCCAGGGTGTAGTTGGGGCCGTCGTGCGAAGCGCCGACAGGTCTTCCATGAGCGCGTTGCGGTCGTAGCTGAAGCCAGGGATGCGCACATCCGGCTGGAACCGCCGCTCAAAAGAGACCCCGCCCTCAGACTCAGCGATCCAAGCGAACACCGTCTTGTCAGCGGGGCAGTCCTCTGTTTTATACATTCACGTTGCTCAGGTTTGTCCAGAACTTGAAGCCGAACTGAACCGACATGGCGTCTTCAGCATCCAGGTCCAAGCGACGCGCTTTGAAAGTTGCCCTGCCAGAACTGTCCGTGGTGGCTTCGGCCTTGTTTACGTATCCAGCAGTCCACTTGGCGAGCACCTTTACGCCAGCCTTCGCCACGGGATAACCACCGTTGGCGGTTACCTGAACGACAATTTCTTTGCACCCGTCCTGCGTATCAGCGGCAGCAATGACGGCCAGCGAAGGGTAGACGCCGGCAGCAAAATCATGCAGCTCGTCCGAGGATGAACCAATCTGCAAGGCGTCCGCTGGGAACTCCGATTTAATGTTCGGGTTGGCGTTTACTCGAATTGCCCAGTCAGCAAAGGGAGAGTCCGAGAATGGGATGTAGATTTGCGCCAGCACGGGAGCCTTGGCGTTCATGGCGTAGCTCGTCCCGTCGCGCTTGTCCAGATACGTCTCGATGGCGCGGTTGAACATCCGCACGTTGGAAGTGCTGCCCGGCGCAAACTCCACGTAGACGTGGCACATGTCCGTCATGCCGCGTGGTCCGAGGTGTCGGCGTACCATTTCTTCGGTGATCGTGACGACGGCATCCGGGCTCTCGCAGGTGCGCAGCACGTTGTCGGCGTCAAACTGCTGACCGAAGATCGAAAGCTCTACTCCCTCTTCGGATTTCGTGGCGATGACGCCGTGAATGTAGGTGTTCTCTGTGTAGTAGATTTTCATGGACACACCTCAGAAGTTGGAGCAATTACAGTTGCAGTTCGAGTTTGCAAGCGTGACCCCGAGGCTGGTGCCTGATCTCGTCATACCGACGACAAAGCCACCAACGTTTGCGGATTGATTAGCGCAGTTTTCGATGCCCACGCCCTTTTGGGTGAACCTGTCATGCAGCCACCCATACGATGACGTGTAAATGTTTCCGCCACCGTGGAACTGA
>VFQS010000466.1_pt1 | contig 45398 bp, 46 predicted proteins | sample 3512361 | NCBI WGS metagenome assembly VFQS01 (sample SAMN10412375, study PRJNA504923) | tailings metagenome | isolation source: Relicate 1 Philex TSF3 active mining | place: Philippines
TTATACTATTAAAAATGACAGACGAATTTAAAGTCACTAAGATTAAAAAAGCAGATTTCGATGATAAATTAAACCTTAAAAAAGACGGTAAGGTTGTAGTTTTATATTTTGCTAACTGGTGCGGTCATTGTAATCACTTAAAACCAGCATATCAAAAGCTAGCAGATAACGCTAAAGGATTTAGTGTTGTTGCAGTTGATGCAGATGACAATGACGGTCTTATTGAAAAGATACAATCTATGGGTGATGATTCTGAATATGACGTTAGAGGATTCCCTACTATTGTAAGCTACTATAATGGTAAATACTTCTCAACTTATGGTCCTTCTAAAGATGAAGAAGGTGCTAAAAAATTTAGAACTTTTGAAGACCTTATGGAGTATGCCAATGGTATTGGAACATCTGAAATTACCTATGTCCCAAGAAGATAATTATATATTATATTTTCTATGTTAAATATAAAAGATCAATAAAAAGGTTGAGTTTTTAACAGGAAATATAGTAGAAGAAGCTCCTTCAATATCTATTAATTCAGAACAAGAACAATATACCTTTCAATTTAGAAATACAGGAGGATCTTCTTCTTGGATAGATTCTCGTATTAAACACCCCACAATACCTCCGTCATTTACAAAATAAAAATTACCTCTTGTAATTAAACCTGTTTTTTAATAATGATTTTAACTATTATAAATCTCAAGAAAATATTTTTTTTTATATTTTCTTGATTAAATATAAAATGAAAAATAAGTGGATTATATTAATAGCAATTGTGCTTATATATATATATATATAAGAAATAAAGAAGGATTTTCTGTTAATGATTGTATAAGAAATTGTCCTGGGGCTAAAGACCCTGCTTCTTGTGTTCAAACTTGTAAAGATCAATATAAACATCTTAGTACTTCTGAAATAGAAAGATGTGATTATGTTAATTGTTGTATATTAAGTGACCCTAGAAATCCAAATAGTCGTTGTATGCCTGGAACAACAGTTTTGAGAAATTCAACAGTATGTGATAGTTCAAAAGGTGAAATCAAACTTAAATCTTATAAGAGTAGTTGTGATGGCGGTATAACACCTTGTTCTGACTATAATAATGATCTATCTAGAAGCGATATAGATAGAGAATGTATTAGACATATATGGAATAATGTTGCTAAATGTCCTAATAATAATGCTGATGATATCATAGCTTATTATGAACAAACTACTAAACCAAAAGGAACTGTTCCAAATATAACTATTAATGGATATTCTGTAGCAGCTGCATCAAGAACATTAGGGTCTATTATAAATGATGCAAAATTATGGGCTTCTTTACCTAGTGCACAACATAGAACAAAATGTTATGGGTCTGATACTTCTAAGTGGCCGAGAGTTTAATTTTCTAAATGAATTTAAAAAGTTATTTTAATTTATTTAACATCTACAATGTCAAATAAATTATCCACCTTCAAATTTATGCCATTTCACTGGACTTTCGAAGATGAAATTGACAAGTCTAATGAGATAGCACAAAACATCATTAGAGCCTACGGATGGAATGAACTCAATGAAAGCGTTTATATTTATATAGAAGATTTTGATATCCCTATATGGCTAGAGTTACCCGATGAAATTGAATGGACAGAACAACAAATTATGAAAGTTCAATTAGCGTTGAAAAATATGTATTATCAAAACGGGAACAATCCAACCACAATTAAGAGAGTTTATAAAGAGAAATTGTATTATGCTAATATCGAGAAGAACAAGGAAGGAAATTATGTTAATAAAAAATATTCCTTTATTGAGATGAGCTTTAGAAGTTTAAAAGCCATATCCTCTTTTACCTATGGTCTTAAGAAAAAACCTCTTAGAGTTCCTGGTATCAACCTTGAAAATATAAAAATTCATACAGCTGAACCTTCTATCACTCCTGTACTTAAACTCCTTGCTATTGCTAATCTTCCTTCAAGCAGCTGGATTAACTGTAAAGGTATAAGAATAGCAGATGAAGATAAAACAAGCACAAAAACTCACGAATATAAAGTATCTTGGAAAAACCTCAAGAAAATGGATGATGAAGAAAGTATAAATATGCCTATTGTTTATCCTAAAATTATGTCTTTTGATAATGAAGCTTATTCTTCTGTTAAAGGTAGTATGCCTAATGTTAGAAATCCGAATGATAAAGTATTTATGATTGGATTTACTATGCTTATTCAAAAGGGTAAGGATAAAGAATATAAAAAGTATATTTTATCTCTATCTAACCCTGATGAAATGGAGGGTATCACTCTAATAAAATATAAGACAGAGGCAGACCTTTATGTTGGTTTTTCTAAATTAATTAGGGAACTTGACCCTGATATTATTATAGGGTATAATATATTTGGTTGGGATATTCCGTATATGCATAATAGAGCTTCAGACCTTCTTAGAGTTAGAACAGAATTTGAAAATATGAGTGCTATTAGAGGCAAATCTGCAAAACTTAAAGAAATCAACTGGGAAAGTAGTGCTTATGGTAAACAAGACCTTAAATTTCTTGAAGCAGAAGGTAGACTGTTTATGGACTTACTCCCTTATATTAAAAGAAATTATAAACTATCAAACTACCGTCTTGAAACAGTCTGTGAAGAAATATTAAAAGACAGTAATAAAGACCCGCTTAAAGCAAAAGAACTTTTCAAGATATGGGAAGGTAAAAAACCAGACCAGTTAGCTATAGTTGGTAAATACTGCGCGCAAGATACTTGGGTTACACTTCAAATCTTTGAGAAAGCTCTTATATGGTTTGATTTAGTGGAATCTGCTACTACTAATGGTGTCCCTATGTTTTACCTTTATACTAAAGGTCAACAAATCAAGATGTACGCCCAGGTCTTGAAATACTGTTATCACAATAATCTTATTGTCCAGTCAAATGCCTATGAAGTTAAGGATGATGAAAATTATACGGGAGCTTTCGTTCAAGAACCGAAATCAGGTTTATACGAATATATTTTACCTTTTGATTTTGCATCTCTATATCCTTCTATTATTCAAGCCCATAATATTGATTATTCAAAACTTATAAATGATGATACTCCTGAAGGTAGAAAAATACCAGACGAGTTGTGTCATATTTTTGACTGGGAAGACCACGTTAATTGTTGTCACGACCCTGAGATTATTTTAAGCACTCAACGCAAAAAAGAAAGAGAAGAAAAATCTATTCAAAAGCTTATAAAAGAGGGTATGACTGAGACTGAAGCAAAAGAACACATAAGAAATAAGAATGCGGAGAAAGCTCCTCCAAAAGAAAAGAAAGTTGTATGCGGACATTTTAGATATAGATTTTTAAAGAAAGATGTCACAGGGAATGGTATTATTCCAACCCTTTTGACTAACTTGTTGAAGGCTCGTAAAGATACAAGAAAAATCATAGCAGCAAACAAAGACAAGATTAAAGAACTTAAAAAAGAGGGTAAGAATGAAGAAGCGGAGAATTTATATGATATAAATATTGTTTTGGATAAAAGACAAAATGCCTATAAAGTATCTGCTAATTCTATGTATGGCGCTATGGGTGTTAAGAAAGGTTATTTACCTTTACTTCCGGGTGCAATGTGTGTCACTGCAAAAGGTAGAGAATCAATTAAGAAAGCCTCTGCATTCTTAGAAAATGAATATAAGGCTAATGTTATTTACAATGATACAGATTCTTGTTATACATACTTCCCACAGCTTGAAGGAAAGTCATCAAATGAAATCTGGGATTACGCTGAAGGGATTGTTAAACACATGGTTGATATTAGCTTGTTCCCAGCTCCTATGAAGTTGGAGTTTGAAGAGAAGGCATATGTCAAGTTTATGATATTGACAAAGAAAAGATACTGTGCTTACATGATGGATAGAGATGGTAGGGTAAGTGATAAGATGTTAATTAGAGGTATTGCCTTGACAAGAAGGGATAATTGTAAGTTTTTAAGAAACGTGTATGAGGCTTCTATTAGATATATCCTTAACAATAGTAATGAAATAACGAAATTGTCAAAGGAAATGGAGAGGAAAGAAATTATGAGTAATTCTAAAATATCAGGGTTATTAGACCTTATAAATGATAATGTGAATGACCTGTTTCAAAGAAAATATAATTATAAAGATTTCGTGATTACACAAGGCCTGACAAAGCTTGAATATAAAAATAAGTCTCCTCCGGCTCATTTTGCAGTGGCTCAAAAGATGCAAAACAGAGGTACACCTATGGTTGTAGGAAGTCGTATTGAATATGTTGTAATTGACCTTATGAAAGGGTATGATAAAAAGACTAAGAAATTTGAAAAAACAGAAGATATGGGATACTTTAACGAACATAAAGAGATTTTGAGAATAGACTATCTTCACTACCTTGAAAGTCAAGGAATGATTCCTTTGGAAGAATTGCTTAGAGTATGTTGCTACCTTGAAGATGAGATGGAAAAGATATTTAACTATAGAGTGGCTCAAAATAAGGTAGTTTATAGTCTTAAGAAAATATTTGAAACCAAGTTTAAGTGGGTTGAATGAAAAGAATAATAATGTAGTAGTATAATGACGTTATGTTGTTTTGGGTAGGACTTTTCTTGGCTATAAATTTTTTACAGACATTTTTGATAGCCTTTGAAAGTGATATAATACAAGCTATTTTTAGCTTGTATTATATATAGAATATTACAGGGTAAATGTATATTGAAATATTATGTTAATAAATGGAAAAATGGAATTGAATGGATTTTGGATTTGTAAACTTTCGCCAGAAAAAAAATTATAAAGTTAAAAATATATTGTAATAGTGTTAAATGAGTGGTTTTAATGAGAAGGATTTTTTTGGATGCGACTTTTGTTCGGCTACTTTTACCACAAATAGTAATCGTTTAAAACATATGAAAACAAATAAAAAATGCTTGTCTACAAGGTTAAATGAGAATGTTTATTGTGTATGGTGTAATAATGAGTTCAATTCAAAAATTCAACTTGAAAAACATTCAGATAAATGTACGGTTAATAAAGAGCAAGTTCTTTTATCTTTAAAAAAAGAGTATGAAAAAAGAATAGAAGATTTAACAGCTCAATTAAAGGATGCAAATGATAAAATATTTTCTATAGCAAGTAAACCGACAAACACAACGATAAATAATAATAGAACGTATAATACCTCGTTAAATTGTGATAAACCTCTTGATTTAACATATGATAAAGTTTTAAATGTTATGAAGGAAATAAAGCCTACGAAATATTTAAAATCTGGAAGTACAGGTCTAGGTTCTTTTTTTGTAGAAAATGTTTGTATAAATGACAAGGGAAATACATCTATAGAATGTACTGATAAGAAAAGAAAGATATTTAAAGGTATAAACTCGAATGAAGAACAGATTACCCTTACAGGAGATGAAATTTATGACCTTGTTATAAGATGCTATTATGAATATAAGAAAACTGATAGTCATAAAGAGTTTGAAGATTGGTTAGAAGAAAAAGAATTATTAAGCCCATCTTCAAGTATGCCTGTTATAAAAAGCATTTTATGTGGTAAAAAAGAGTTTATAAATAGAGTTATATCTTTAACCCATATTGATAGTCCTCAAACTTTAATAAAAAAAGAATAATATTTTCTTGAGGTATATATAAAGATGGAATTCTTCGCTAACGAAAGAAATAATACTCTCAGGGTAATAAAGGAAGCTACATTCGTAGGTATATTAACAGCATTAATAGGTTATGTTGCATCTGCTCTTGTTAAACCATATTTCAAGGTAGATTTACCAGAGATATGTAAAAGTTGGAACAAAAATCATTTGATGGAAATATCCTTGTTTGCAACTGGATTTTTACTTCATATATTCCTTGAATTTACCGGGTTAAATAAAAGTTATGCTTTGTATAGAGCAAAACTATAAATTCGGGCTTAAAGATTTAAAATTTAATAACTAAGCTTTAAATCTTAATTGATTTATTAATTATAAAATATGAATGAAAATATCAAACTACCTAAAATGTCTAAAGCTATCAAGAAAGTTAACCCTAGAACTCCCCCTGTGGAAAGAACACAACAGATTAAGCCTAAGAAAGAACCTCAATCATTTCCTTTGCAAAAAGATGAAATGAGGGAAGTTATAGACGAAGATATTGAGTTTCTTATGAATCAAGCTTCATCTATGTCTAAAAATTCTAAGAAAGAAAAAAAGAATAAGAAATGTCCTCATTCTTCAATCATTAATGAAGGCGGAATTGACGTTTGTGTTGACTGTGGTGAAAATATCCAAATTGAATCATTTGACACTGAATGGAGGTACTATGGTGATGGTGAAAAATCAAAGTCATATGACCCTTCAAGATGTCAGTATAGAAAACCCCAAGATAAAGGTATTAAGAAAGAACTTGAAAAGATGGGATTCTCAAGAGATGTGATTGACAAAGCTGATTATTACTATCAAAAAGTAACCCAAGGAGATATTAAAAGAAGTGCCTTAAGGAAAGGTATTATATTCTCTTGTGTATTTTTTGCCTATAAACATTATAGGATGAGAATAACAACTGACGACCTAGATGAAATATTCAAGATTGGAAGAAAGAATATGTCTAAAGGCTTAACTTACTTTAAAACGAATATCCCTAAGAATGAAATTGACTACGATAATTTTGACTATACAACAGCCGAACATTTTATTCCTAAAATTCTTGAGAAGTGGAACGTTAAAGAAGAGCACGTAAACTATGTTTTGAATTTATATAAGAAGTTAAGCAATAAATCACATCTTATCAACACAAGTAATCCACAGTCTGTTTCAAGCGGGTTAGTATATTATTACTTAAAGAAGTTAGATCTTGATATTACACCTGCAAAGTTTGGTAAGATTGTAGGATTAAGTGAGATTACAATTAACCGTATAACTAATGAGATTGAAGATGTCTTAATTAATGATGAAGTTTAAGTAGTAATTTTTATAAGTTAACTTATAAAAATTAAATAGCCATTCTTCTTTTAATATCGTCCGGAATACCATCTTTAAAAAAATTAGGATTTATTCTTAATAAAGTAGAATATATTTGAGATAATTTTTCTCCTTTCTGTTTCTTCTTTATAGGAACAGTTTCTTTTTCATAATCTTTATATACTTTAATTCCCTCATCGATTAACTTTTGTTCTTCATCACGAGAGACCCGATATCTCTCACTATATCCTTCTTTATTATCCCCACGGGCTGGTTTTAAAGTATAAAGGGGAAAAAATATTATTTCCAAAATTGATACCATCTTTTGGTTACGTAAGCATCAAATGTTTTACTAAACTCTTCTATGGTATAATTGTCTCCCATACTTTTATTACATCTACTGCATATTGCAAAGAGGTTATCTATAGTGTCTTTTCCACCTTTTGAATGTGGAATATTATGCCCTACTTCATAGTCATAAACAGTAATATTATTTTTACACCATTTCACGTTACATTTATGGTCGAAAACTCTTCCACAATCTTTAATCCATACTTGTTCTCTTAAAGCCTTTGGGATAGGCTTTCTTTTTTGAATAACTTCTTCGTCACTCATTAAGTTTTAAGTATTAATTAATACTTAAAACTTTAAACTTTAAATTGTCTGCCACTATAACAAAAATAACTCTCAAGGTCTTTTATTTCTTAATTTCTTCATTTACAAACTCAACTATAAAATCAAGTTGATTTTTTCTCTCATCATAATCATAAATATCAACGTTACCGTCAAGATTTAAAACAGGGCATATAAAATCTTTCTTCAATGAAAACCATTTTTTGTTTTCATCCTGTTTAGGTCTTTCTAATAACCATTCGCAGTGTTTTTTATGTAAGAGTTCTAAATAGTCTAATGGAATACCATTTTCACCCTTTCTATTTCTCTTATTTAATCTGTTTAAACAGACCTCAGGAGAAGTGTTTACAAAGATGCATCCAGTGAGATTAATGTCAAGCATATCTCTTAACTTTTGGTGCCACATATTATATACGGTCCATTCAATGTCGCTAAGGTCTTTTAAATCATGAAGGGACTTAGCAAAGACATAAAGGTCAGTAAGATGGCATCTTTCACAGATGATAATATGGTTTGGATTATTCTTGATAGTTTCAAGTAAGTGATGTAATCTTGAAAAGAGGACGTAAGATTGAAAGATATAAGAATACTTTTGTTTGTCCTTATAGAACAAGGAAAGGATATCTTGCCCTTGATTATCCTTTAAACTAGCCCATTCGTCAACTTGTTCAAAAACCATAATATGAGGTTTGTTGAACTTGAGAGACTTTAATTGACCGATTAAAGTAGTTTTACCGCTTCCGATGTTGCCTTCAACTGTGAAAATCATTTTTTGTTAATTGATAATATATTTTAACTTTTTAAAATAAAAACTAAAAATCAATTAAATTTAATTTAATAGTTTTATACTATTAAATTAAAGAATGAATTATCCCACACGAAATCAAGGATGTACTCCGCAAATTGTGGATATAGATATGACGCTAAATCAACAGAAATATTATCAACAAATAAATAATACTCCAAAACCAGCGTCATCAACCCCTAAAAATCCCGATATAATTCAAACCTTACATATAGACAGTACATATAGGGATAGAGTAAAGTTTACTCTTCCGAGTGACTTTGATATACCTATGTATTACGCTGGAACTTCGTCAACTGCAAAAGAAGCAAAAGACCCTATTGCTAACTCTTATCCGGTTGAAACCAATAAAACATTTGGAAGTTATGTTGGACCTTCATCTTCTGTTATATTAAATAGTAGTAGTATACCTTATAAATCAGTTTATAATAACTATTATTTAGAGAATGATTGTAACAGCTTTGCTGGAACTCATAATTATTATAAAATATTATCATATAATCCCTCAACTTTTACGGTAGTATTACCTACACCAATTACCCCAACAAATAATTATAATATAAGAAAAGATATACCTCTTTTAAGAGATACTTTGGGTGTTGTTGCCGGAGTTACCACTACAGAGATTGTTTTGGGGGGTTTAGCTTCAAATATTAATGATATTTATGTAAACTGTTATTTAAGAATATTTAGCGGTATAGCTTCTCAATCATATGGAATTATTATAGGCTATACCGGAGCAACAAAAACAGCAATTTTAAAAACACCTTTAAGTAGTATACCTATAACTGGTGATGGTTATGAAATATTACCATATACAAAAGATAACTTCAGCCCTCTTTTATATAATGGTACAAACACAAATCAAGTGGTTTGTTATGAGATTGATTTACTAAGTTTAGTTTTGCCTAATGTTTTTATCTTGAATGGAAGTGCTGGAAAATTAGATGATTATCCATATTTTTATGTTAAACTATATAATACAAGTTCAAAGCCAAGCTCAACAAAGATGATAACAAATAATCCTAATAGTAGAGAGGCTATATTTGCAGCACCTATGGATTTAAACTTGACATCACAATCATTCTTTACATTAAAAACAAAAAATCCAATTCAACAAATGACCTTTAAACCAGATGATAATTTACACTTTAGTGTATGTCTTCCAAATGGGGAACCTTTACAGCTTAGAGAAAGTGATTGGTTTTCACCAGCTTCACCAAACCCTTTCTTACAAGTATCTGCTGTTTTTAGTATAAAAAGAATTGGTTAATTTTTTTTATTATATTATTTATAATAAAAAATGAAGTTAGTTACAGTTGCTACCCATATTGATGGGTATATGCCATGGCTTAAGAAAAGCTGCGAAAGATATAATACAACTCTTTATACCTTAGGTATGGGTGAAAAATGGCAAGGATATAATTGGAAATTTTTAAAGATGAAGGAATTTTTAAGGTCAGTTGACCCTAATGAAGTCGTATGTTTTATAGATGCATATGATGTTATTCTCCTTAGAGACCCATCTACTTTTGAAGCTGATTTTCTTTCTTTTTGTAAAATAACTGGAAAAAAAGTTATTGTCGGGTGTGATAAGCCTAAACCAATGTATATGAAAATTCTAGCTTATGCAACCTTTGGAAAGTGTGAAGATCAGATGGTTAATAGTGGAACCTATATAGGTAAAGCGTCAGACTTACTTTATATGATAGATGAAATGCAAAGTTTAGCCAATAATGATCCTACTGTAGACGATCAGGTTTTATTAAAAGACTGGTGCAGTATGAATTCAACCTTTATTCATATAGACTGTGATAATTTATTTTTTATGGTTATTTTAGACCCATATGCTAAACTTGAATTTAATACTTCCAAAAAACCTTATATTTTACACGCTAATGGAAACTCTTATATAGATGATATCATAGAAGAGTTAGGATATGAAATGACAGATGAAGAGAAGCAATATATTAAAGAGTATCATAGAAACTCTATTGTAAAGAAGGTTAAATATTATTCTTCATTTCCAATAAACAGACTTATTCTTATCCTTTTAATAATATTTATCATTTATAAGGTTATTAAGAAGTACAGAAACCGTACATAGCCATTACGGTAAAAACATAAGTGGTTCCATTTCCTGTATATTTTTCAAGGATATCAAACAGCTTACTTTTCACACAATAATTTTTGAGTATAGATAGAGTATTATTATAGGTATCTTCGCATTTATTTTCAAATTGCACTTCTTGACACCCTATAGATATTAAGGACAATAAAACACCTATTACAAAAAGAGAAGACAAATATATATTCTTGTATATAACCGAGAATAATAACATATTGAAAGACACATCTCTTACATGGTCATACATATCTCCAAAATCAGAAGACATATTATACTTTCTTGCCATATACCCATCTAAATAGTCTAATATAACATATATTAGATAGTATGTTATAGAGCTTAAATTTTTCTTTTTCAAATTTATGTATGAAAGGTAGCAGAAAATTATACTAAATGTAGTTACATCATTTGAGGTAAAATGAAGCTTATAAAATATAGGGTCTAATACCTCTACTATGGAGTAAATCATATGGTTAAGTTTACTCTCATTTTCTTTACCAAGTTTAATAGGAGGACAGCTCATTTTTATATAATATAAAGATTTTATTATTTTTTATTAATTAAATAAGCTGTAAACCACCCAATTACTATAAAGAATGTGTCACAATACCTATAACTTAAATTATCATCTTTTATATCTTTATCTCCAATTATCTTTTTTATAAGTTGTTCCCCGGTTTCAGTTCTTATAAAGAACTGAGAAAATATATCTATACATATTGTAAAAAATATGGGAAAATTTAACTTGTATAGCAAGTATCCAAATAAAAAATGAACAAGACAAAAACAATCTAAAATAGAGGTTCTTTCTCTCTTTTTATTATAGTTTAGATATAAGTCTACTATCATTTTATAAATAAGGAAAAGAAATTATTCTTAACTTTTATCTATTAAATATAATAATTCATTGCTATGATAAACTCCGTCTATTCTCTCATGTAAATACTCATGTTCACATATTGTATTATTAGCCTTATTTTTACGGGTTCCATAAGTCGATGATAATAACGTGTCTTTTCTATATATTGTAAGACCTCCAAAACAACTTCTAACATATTTCAATGGAAGATTACCCTCACATTTGGTTGGACTTGAATATTTAAAATCATAATAAAACTTTGCTCTATAATCATCTCCATGCTCTCTATAAGCATAAGTATCATAGTAAACATAAAAAGGTCCCTCTTTTCTTATTCCATTAGCACATATTACATTAATATTTTCATCTTGAGTTAACCTATAACCTGATAAATAAAAGCCATTCATATCAAGCTTACCTATAATATCAAAATCCCATACTATAACAAGGTCTATATCATCGTGCTTTTTAAGCTCTTCTAAATATATGTTTCTAAGAGTTGCCATCTTATTTATACGATAATCTGATGTATCATGGTCTATTGTAGGTTTCATATTCAATTTACACTCTGGAAGGTTCACTCCATTACAGCCTAATATAAATACTTTGTCATCACTACTATCAGCCCAATCTAATAAAATTTTTCGAGTATCATCTTTCGAGTCATTTTCAACCACAAATACCTTATAATCTTTAAATAGTTTTGCAAGTCTATTTATCTGAGGAATTATATCATAAATTCTTTCCTCTCCATCCCTTATTAGACCGCATATTGCAACTTTTTTATTTTTAAAAAAGTTCTTCCCTTTTTCAATCTGTTGTTCCCTTGATATTATAGTACAACTTAAATTCCTTGTATAATACCTATTAATCAAAAACAATAAAATTATAAGTAGTATTAAATACAATTTATTCATTTTATAAGTTATATAAGCAAATTTTCAAAATTTTCTTTTAAATTATCTTCTTCGTCAACGAAAGACCTTGGATCGTCAACGAAAGATAATGTGATCTTTACAGGCTTATCCCGCTTTAGCTCCTTAATCATTTTAACATCAGGATTTGTTCTCTTAAATACCTCGACAAATTCGTTATTGATAGGGCTATAACCTGGATATGATGCTGGGTTTTTTGGCTTAAATCTAAACTGTTCTAGGTATGCTATAATTGAGTTCATATTTCCCTTCTCATACATAAACCATTCTTCATTTGTTATGAATTTAGGGTCAGTATAACCTCCTCCCTTTTCTATTCTCTCAATAACATTTTCAGGGAAAATAAGGGTAATAATTGCCCTATACATTTCGTCAATCATTTTAGGGGTAAATTCAGACATTCTATCAAATGTTTCTTTTACAAGGTCTAATTCGCATTTGAAAAACTCCCTTTTGTTATTCACCCTATAGTTTCTCAGAATATAAAACAACACTCTTTCTGCCTTAATACAGTCTTTAAATTTAGATGAAACATAAAGCATTTTTGACGGTTGAACGTAGTACGTAGAATATGATGCTAATCTATTTTCCACATTACAAGTTCTCCCAAGTTTATATATTTCTTCTTCTGGAGTACTTTTAAAGCGTTCAAACGCATCATTATATAAACAGTATAAATAACCTGACATATTTAATTAATAATAGTGATATTATTAATTAATTCTTTCTTTTAACCTTGAATTATAACTTGATTGACAAAGTTCTCATATAAGTATTGTAATCGCTGAACTTAAGGAATGATTTTGGAGCATAAGCAAAAGGTTCTTCTACTACAGTAGGAGGATTTACCCTTTGTCTATTCTCTGTTCTCATTATATCAAATTTAGCATATTGTTTAGACATATCATCGTCTATAAGGTAATTATAGTTAAACATTTGTTTATCAGGATAAGCAGGGTCTTGATAGTATGATTTTGATGAATAACAAGTAACGTGATCTTCACTATCAATTGACACACAACTATTTCCAAGTTTCATTTTAAAGCTTCCGTCACTTCCAAATTCTTCATTTACTGCAAAATCAGGTTCAAATCTAAATCCAGTAGGACAATCAGCTTGAGATAAAGGTGCAGAATTTAATGATTTATTTATACAATTTAATAATCTTTTGTTAGACTGTTTTCTTACAGATACTTTTTTAGGGGTATAATATTCTGAAGCAATTTCTTCAACAAAATTACCATTTTCATTTGTATAACATTTTAAGTCATCATTTTCAACCTGAATACAACTATTAACTAATCCTTGCTCGCCTGTATCGTGATTAAACTGTAATATTGTTTCATTGTCAAATATAAATCCTGAAGGACAATCAGCTTGTGATTTAGGAATATTTATAGGATCTCTTGTAGAACATCCTTCAACTTTACATTCAGAAGGGTCACAGTCAACTATATTAGTTTTAGTCTGATACATATCACATTCTTTTCCTCCGTTATAAGGTCCATCTGTTGTACCTGGTAAATATACTTCTTTTGACACACATTTATCATCTTGTAAATAACAATTTGACTTTGTATCTAAAGACCAAGATGTTATTTTACAGTCTTTAGGAAGCATACTATCACAATATACTAAACCATCTGGACTTTTACAATCTTCAAATTTTAATTTAGATGTATCACAAGGCTTTCCCCCATAACTAGGAATTTCGGTTTGTAGTTCATAATCATAGGTTGAATATTTAGAAGGAACAAACCTTTGTATACATTTTTTCTCTTGATTCAAAAAACAATTTCCATCTTTTGACCATTCTGTAACTTCGCAGTCTCTTGGAGAACATAAATCACCTTTACGAACAGTATCACATTCTTTGCCCCCATAACGTGGCTGCTTAGTAACTTGTCTAATTAATTTTTTATACCATTTACCATCTTCAAATAGTTGACAACCTTGATCTATCTCATCAGGTGAATATTCGCATTCTATAGCTTTACATTCTTCCTTAGGAATTTCACACTTACCTAAACCTCTTTTATCTTTAGTTATAATATATTTTTTATACCATTTACCATCTTCTTTAAGCTCACAATCATTTGTTTTTTCTAATACACAATCACACTCTGATTTAAACTCATTATAATAATCCTGATTATTACAAGGTTCAACTCCCTTTTCTCTACAAAGTTCTGTTCTTGTACTTAAAAATGAGAGATTTGTAGAGCATGAATTATATATAATATTTGAAGGGCAATTTTCAGGAAATCTTGCAACATATGTATTATCAGAACAATCGTCCCCAGCCATCGTACAAAAATTTCTGTTATTATTAGATGCATCCAAAAATCCAGGGTTTTTACAGTTTTCATTAAAGGCTGTTTTACATTCTTCTAAATTATCAAATGTATCAGCTCTATAAGTTTCATTATTATCCCAGTTTTTACCTCCATTTTTAGGTGGACTGTTAAGATCAAAATTTCTTACATAAGTAGTAGTTAATGGTCCATCTTCACTAAAATTTTCACCTTTACTATCTCTACATGCAAAAATACTTCTCCAAGGAGTATATCCAGCATCCACTGAAGGACAAAATTCAAGTTTTCTATCATCTTCACATTTACCTCCATATTGAGCTTCTAATAGATGTTTTATATGAGTAGATTTATACCATTTATTATTAGAACCTGTAGAATAATATCTATTTTCAGGGAGACATTGACTTTCAACTCTTTCACCTGATTGGTCAAGCACGCAATCTATAGCACAATCTTCTACTCTTTCTGAAGGACACTGTCTAGCTCTTTTTCCTCTTGGTTCCTTTGTGACCCTTATTTTTTCTTTAAACCATTTACCATCTTCAGACTGACGACAAGCAGAGTCATCAAATGTTAAATACTCGCAATCTTGTTTTCCAGTTATAGAATCACACTGAATTTTTATTCCGTCATTAGAATTATAAAAAACATCGTCAGTATCACATTTATCCATAAATTGTGTTTTACATTTTCCGTCTTTGTTTAATAATAAAATCTTTTCGTTATTACAATCTCCAAAACCTCTATTTGCACAATACTCTTTATTTTTTTCTAAAAAATTAGGGTTATTACATAACTCAATATTCTCTTTTTGACTACAAAGTTCTCTTCTACGGTCTTCATTCCCTGAAATATTAATAAATTTTTCGTTCTCGCAAATCTTATTTTCTAAGTTAATACATTCCTCTAAATTATTAGATATATATTCAGGCATATCACAAGGTTCAATATTATATTCTCTACATTTCTCCTTTAATTTAGGGGTCCATATATAATTTATAATATTCTCTCTTCTTCCATCTGCATAGAACCTTGTTACTTCTTTTTTCATTCCTCTAGGGTCTTTACATATTGTGTTAGCCATTTCTCTATTTATAGTATCTTCTTCATATATTCCAAGCTGTTGACATATTGTTATATTTTCATTCCAATATGAATTATCTTTACATTTATTTTTTATTTTATCATTACAACCAAGTTGTGTTGATCTTGTTATGTTATTTTTTACAGCAGATAAACTACATATATCTCCAGGATATTTTTCCTTACAAGTTTCTTCATTAAAACTTAAAAATCCAACATCTTCACAAGCCTTATATTTACAGTCTTCTAAAAATACTTCTCTTACACGGCTTGAATTATCACAACTTCCACAAAGACTGAAATCTCCTTTTCTATTTTCCTCTTCCTTAAACACATTATTAGTGTCACACAAGTTCTTAATTTTATCTTTACATTTTTCAGGATTACTTCTAACATAACTTCCGCTTATTTCACAACCGTCAACCTTACCTTCACAATAACCTTTAAATTTATCAAAGAAATCTATTTCTCTACACAACTCTATTCCTTTGTTTCTACACTTATCAGCTCCACTTTCAGTTCTAACCATATTATCAAATACTTGTCTTGCATACCAAGATAATCCTCCCTCTTGTTTGTTTAATGTCGCAGGATCAGAAAGGGCATTTCCAACAGATTGTTTTTGAGAGGTGATACCTTTTTCTCTCTCATCTAATAGTCTATTTTTGAAATTTAATACTTCAGTCTGAAATGATGGTTCAGACAAATAATTTTGAATTTTAGCTGTAGGTAAACTGCTACCCACTCCCATACATACTATACTTTCATCCTTGCATCTATCTGGAAATTGTAGTTTATAACCAGGAACTTTTTCACACACATTAAAACCCATAGAATCACACCTTTCTTTTTGATCGTAATATAATTCTGGAAACTCTTCACACGGATGTTTTATACCTGAAACTAAATTTCCATTTTCAATACATACTTCAGGATAAGTCTTTCTAAAAGTTTCTGCAGACATTTCTTCAAATTTTTGACCTCCCGCAATACTGTATAATCCATCTTTACAAGGATTTGGGAATGCTATTTTACATCTTTCTATTCCCCCTGTATTTGTCCAGTGTGTACTTGGATTTCTATAACAATCTGCACTACAAAGTTCTTTATTAGCTTCAAAGTAAACTTTGTTTTTACAAAAGTCAATTTTCCCTTGATTATAAGCTGTTAAACACTCTGAATACATATTTCTACCTAATACTCCCTGTATATTAGGATTAGCAAATATTGGATCTGTTTCACAGAATTGAAGTATAGCATCTCCACAAGCATTTGGTCTCTTTTCAGGTCCAAAAGACATTCTTTCAGCATAATCTTTATGTATTATACAAGGGTCAACTGTCCCATTAGATAACTCTAAACAATTATTTCTTATAGATGGTTCAAATATACTTGATTGCTTCTTACAAGTAAACTGTAAAGTTGGATTAATTCCTATAGACTTACATTCAGCCTCTTTTCTAAAAGCAAACTCTTCAATATTAGTACACCCTTCTTTCAACGGGTCAATTCCTAAAGCTAAACATTCACTATTTATAGTTAAACCCACATCTGGAAATTGACTACAAACAACATCTTTAGGATAACACTCTAATATATTAGATGATTTATAATCAGTATCTAAACAAGGTTTAAATGTATTTGTTGATGCATCATACATTGAAGGTGAAGGTAATATTCTATCTTTTTCTGTAATTTTAACGCTTTCATCAACTAGTGTTAAGTATATATGAAATGTGTTATTTCCGCTTAAATTTTGAGGTATAATAAGCTCTGAAATATCAAAAGGATATTCATCTTCTATATTGACAATTAATTCTTTATCAATAGTTATATCTTTATTATAAGACGGAGAATAATCATGTCTTAAAGACACCTTAAAATTAAGAGAACGCTTAGAGTATAAACTCTTATATTTCCAATCATAACTTATGTTTGAGTTTCCTATAATTCTAACAATACCCAATAAAACAGTCTCGTTTAAGTATAACGGAATTGGTTTTCCCTCAAAATTTTCATTAGGCATTATACAAGCCTCAACTTTCTCATCCATATATTTTAATGCTTGTTCTCTAACATTTATTCTTATTGTTTGTGAAACAAATCTCTTATCAATCTGTAAACCTTCAAACCAATTATATAGGTCATTTATACTGTGGCTTAAAGTTTTTATACCAATAGCTGTAATATCTCCAGGTCTTATTCCTGTGTAAGTTAACCCAACTTCAGTTGCAGGAACAACTTTCATAGAACCAACTTCAGCAGATGTAACAGAAAATGTTTCTCCCATTTTAAGTCTCTTAACAACCTGACCTGTAAAATTAACTCCTGAATAAAAAACAATATAACTATCATCTCCAAGGTTCCCTTCTTTAACTATTATTGTATTTTGTAGAGGATTTGTCCCACAACTTGTAGTATCTATTATTACCGGTTCGTCACAATACTTTAAATATTTAGCTTCAGTGTTAACTATATTTCTCTTTTTTATTTTCACTCCATTCATGTTACAAGAACTCTCTTCTAAAGGTGTATAATTACATATATTTATATTCTGTTTTATATAATCTAATGCTCTTTTCATCTGAGTTATATCTGGAAAAACTCCTTTGCTAAGAGAACTTTCTCTATTACACTTACCATTCTCATCATCCAATACATTTATCCAATACATTAAATCCTTCTCAGTACCCTCTACAGGACATTGTGTGATATATTCATATGGTTTTCTACAAAGGTTTGGATCATTCTCTCTACAATCTACTTCTGGAATATTTGGTATACTAGAAGCTGAATATCCTTTTTCTGAAACTAAATAGTCTTTTATGCTTTGATATATACTTTTTCTGCTTCTTATAGCCGGATCATTTCTATTTTCTTTTAAACCCTTAACAACCCTATCATTAAATGGCATTCCATAATCTGTTTTTGTATTCTCGCATCCTTTAACCGTGTCTAAATTGAAAAAATCAGGGACACTTCCAGCTGATTTATTAAATAAAGTTGGAAAACAAGGTCTATCAGGTATAGCTTCTGATAACTTAATATCAGGGTATAAACTCTTCATATATTTAACAGCTTCTACAAAAGATGAAGGATTTGATTTAACAGTTGAAAGCTTAAGACCACTTGATAAGCATTCATTTAAATAAGTTTCAAACTCTCTTTTATTCTTTAAATAATCAGGGTCAACTCCTCCACATTTTGTTATATATTCATAAGGATTTCCACATATACCTTCTTGTGATACAGTTGAATTAAGAAGACGTTTCATATTCTGACCATCAGTTCTATAATAATCATAACAAAATTTAAGGTCATCTACCTCTGGAATTGTAAATCCTTTCTCGGTTAATATCCTTTTAGCCTCATCCCAATTTTCTTTAATTATAGTTGAAGCTAACTCTGGCTTCTTACCACATTTAATTAAATCGTCTTTATATTTTTCTAATACAGTATTATAATTAGGATTATTAGCTTTGTCTTGAGTTTCACATTCTTTTATATATCTATTTGGTATAACGCAAAATTCATCTGCACTTGACCTTGTTTTTCTTTCTTTACAATCTAGACTTGTATATTCAGGTAATATTCTTGCTAAAGAAGCATCTCTTGAAATAAGCTCATTACGAGCCTTATCCCAATCTTCCTTTGACAAACCGTCTCCTGCACCTCTAGCTTTACTATTAGGTGGAAAACATTGAAGTAAAGTATTTGCATATTCACGGTTAGTTGTACCGTATGAATTACTACATTTAGTTATGACATCATAAGGCTTATTCACTCTACATAAATTAGCATCATTAAGCGGAATAGTACAGTCTATATTTGTATATGAAGGTATCTCGTTTTTGTTACTTTCATTATTAAGAATTAAGAGGTCTCTTGCCTTATTATATTCATTTTCAGTAATTATACCTGAATACATACTTGTTAAACAATTTCTTAGTTTTTGGATATAAGTTGCATCTGTAGTGTCATTTATAGCTCTACATTCCTCTATATACTTTGAAGGCTCCTTGCAAAACAGAGAACCTACATTTTCTGCAGTACAATTAACTGAGGGAAAAGGTGGTATAAGTTTTTCATATTGAGAGTTCTTTTCAATAAGTTTATCCCTTGCTTCATTGTATTTTTCTTTATCAGTATTATATACTGGATCTAAGCACATCACCAAACTATCAATAATAGATCTATCAGGTAAGTCGCAAGAATCTAAAAATTCTATTGGATTATCGCAAAAAGTAGAAGGATTATTTTCTACTGCACTACAGTCTACTGAAGTATATGGAGGTATATAATAATTAGACCTAGGATTACCGTAAATAGGGTCTCTTTCTATTATCTTATCTCTAGCCTTATTATAGTTATCTTTTTTAGTTGTTGTTATATTGTCTCTTATACACTTTTGAAGTTTATTTGCATAGTAATTATCATCTCCTAAAGTACATACATCCATAAAATTATCAGGCTCTTCGCAAAATCTATTAATTATAATTTGTTCTTTACAATCTATACCCTCTATATAAGGTGGTATATAAAAACTAGACTTAGAATCCCCATATTTAGGATCTTTTTGTATTAACTTATTTCTAGCGTTATTATATTGGTCTTTTCCAATAAACATAAATTTATCCTGCATACAACCTTTTAGTTTTTTCGCATAATAACCATCTTTATCTCTTGTAGTGGTTATAGTTGAACTACATACATTAATAAAGTTTTCAGGCTCTTGACAAAATCTATTTCCAGTATCCTGCTGACGACAGTCTATATTTCTTATAAACGGAGGGATATAATCTTCAGAGTTTATATCCCCATACTTAGGATCTTTTTCTATTAATTTATCTCTCGCTTTATTAAAGTTGTCTATAAAGGTTTGGTCTGAACCTATCATAAAATTATTATTAACAATACATGACCTTAACTTATCCGCGTAATATCCATCTTTATCAACTATAGTTAATCCAGCACTACATATATCCATAAAATTATTAGGTGCTTGACAAAATTGATTTGCAGTATCCTGCTTACTACAGTCTATTCCTGACGGTGTACCTGACCCTGACGGTGTAGATGACACTGATGGTGTAGATGACACTGACGGTGTAGATGACTCTGACGGTGTACCTGAGTCTGACGGTGTACTCTTTTTAGGTTTATTTAGTAAAAAATAAGCTCCAATTGAACTTATAATTATAATTATAAATAAAATTATTAATAAAACAACCTTACTATTCATTTTACTTTATATAAAGTAAAATGAAAAATTATTTTTTAAAAATATATCAAAAACTTAATTTAATAAAATAATACTTATAGTTAACCTTTTATATTAAAGATTTATTATATATTCTTAATATTTACCCTCTAGAAGCTCTCTTTAAGAATTGAGCTATTGGTTTCTCTAAAGGATTTGGAACATTGATGGTTGGCATTTTAAGCTTACCTCCACCTGACTTAAATGCAAATAAGAGTAACGGGATTGCTATAACCATTGCTATAACTATAGCTATAATTATCATTGCATATGGACCCATAACCGCACTTATAGCCTCTGCTATACCGCCTTGCTTTGATTTTTGTTCTTGTGTTGCCTTGTTAACAGCATCTGCTATATTTTCATTCTGCATTATAGCCTGTTGTAATGCGTCTGAAAAACACTCTACAACTTGATTTGAAACTAAGTCTTGATCTATTTTTATTTGTCCTTGTTGTCCACAGTCCCATTTACCGTTAAATTCTAATTTACCTTTATTAATATTATCTATAAGACCATTACATTCAGTTAAATTCTCAGTTGTAATATTTTGTTCAATCTCATTTTTAAGTATATTAGTTATTTCAGTATCACTTTTTTGATTACCAAAAGCAGTTGCTAAGAACCCTGAAGTTGATTCATTACTTTGAGACGCTGCATTATCAACTGCTGATTTTAACATACTCTTTAATTCAGTTAAGCTTTGTACTTGAGACATAACTTTAACTTTTTGAGATGCATTAATTTTCTGCCCTATATTTATACTGCAGTTTTTAACGTCAGATCTTGGTCCTGTAGTAAACTCAAAAGAATTTATATTACTATTAGCTGCACCTGCTTTTACTATATTTCTATTAACCACATTTGTAACGCTCTTATTAAGCACTTCTGTAGTCTGTTTCAATGAACTTGATTGATTGGAACCCATTTTAAGTTATATCCAAGATTTTTTTTAATTTAAATTAAAATTTATACGGATCTTCTTCTTCTGTTTCAAATCCTTCTTTCTTATAATATTCGTTAAACAATAATACAGCTATAACTATACCTGTTAACTTTTCAATATTTCTTATACCTTCAAATGCTCCTGTAATACATCCTATTATTATGATAGTTAAAATAACATGCAATGTGTTCATTTTATTTTTATAAAAATAAAAAAAATATTATTATTTAAATAAAATGTCCTGGAAAAGTTTTGATAATGATTTATCAGTTGATATAGCTACATTAAGGCCTGAAGATAATATTCATAAGAACCTTAAAAAGAGTATCATTTTTAATTTTCCAGATGCTGCAAGAAGAACTAATCTTGAACCTTTTAAGATAGTCACTCTGAAGTGGCTAATAGATGAAGGTAAAGCTACCCCTAAAAATGATAACGCAAATCTACCTTTTGGAGGAATATGGGGTAATTATTTTATTCTTATATTTAGCGCTAGCGACAAGTATCTTCCAGTAGGAGATATTTACCTTCAAGGTAAAGGTCAATATGACTTGAATCAAATTCCTGTTTTATTGGTTAAAAATGATGCATATGGAAAACCTAATCAAAAAGGTGATTTTTGCGCTATTATTCCTAAACAACAAATATTAGACGGCTGGTCTGGAGACCATGATAAATGTAGTGGAGGTAATAGGACACGTCATTTTAATCTTAAACCTGACGGTAGTTATTTAAATAATTATCAAGCCCTCGGTTCTTTTATAGCAATAGATGGTTTCTGGAGAGCAGATTGGAGGAACTATGATGGTTATAATCCTGTATATGCAGCTGTAAATAAAAAATATATAAAACAAATAGATCATTCTCAGTTTCAGCTTGGAAATGACAGTGGTAGTGGATGTTGGCATAATTTTGACCAAGTATATTCTACTCCTTTTTATAATTTTTATGTACATTCAAGCAAGGGAGATGCAAGACAAAATGGACCTGGTAACTGGGCTACTTACGATATACTTCCAAGAACAATGTTTGCTTCTTGTTGTGCTAAAACCTTACCTCAAGAAATAGATAAAAGTATATGTGGAGATTATTGGACTAATCCTGGAGTAGCTTGTGTTCAAGGTATGAACTATTACTGTAGAGATGATAATTTAAATACCGCTGAATGTAAAGCTTATTGTAAGAACAATGATTGTGATACTAATTTAGAGGCTTATTGTGGCGCTGGAACTTATGAAGAACAAAAGAAAAAATATAATGAACAAAAAGAAATATGCAGCTGTTTTATGCCTAGAAGTTTTTATGAAAAGAAAGATGATGAAAAATATTCAGCAATGGGTCCAGCTGGTGAAAAACTTAAAAAATTATTAATAGCTAATAATGTATATGGTGATAAGCCTGAATGTTCTGATTTACAATGTAGAGTTGCTGGAACAACAATTCAACATAAGTCTTTTAGAGGTGATGCGATAGACTGCCGTAATCTTCAAATTCAAAATTGTATTAATGAAGCTTCAATGAACAATAGAGGTAATCTTCAAGGTTCTGTATCCACAGACCAAGCTAATAACTGTGTTCAGCAAAGTACTACTCAACCTTCTTCATCTCAACCTTCTTCATCTCAACCTTCTTCATCTCAACCTTCTTCATCTCAACCTGCTAAAGATAACACAATGTTATATATTATAATTGCAGGGGTAGTTTTACTCATACTTATAATATTAATAGTTATATTATTAATGAAGTAAATTGAAAATATATTTAAATTTTTAAGTATATTTTATCATTCACAATGAAGCCTCTTATTTTTTGTTTATCAATTGCAACCTCATTCGTCCTCCAATGTATTATGGTAAATTCAACCCAAAGTTTAACCGATAAAACAACTCAAGTAATTTCTATTTTCTTACTCTGTCTCTCCCTTGTATTCTTATCTTCTGTTTTTATAGTATGGATGTTCGTCTCTTGTCAATCGTCCTTTAAATTACCCCTGATTTTTCTTTCATTAAATTTCACCATAAATTTAATCTCAGCGACAATCTTTTCCATTCTATATCACGTTAAATACTCTGTCCCTTCCATTTACCCCATTTTCTCTTTTTTAAACTTTATCATATCTATTGGCATATCTGCCCTTTTTGAAAAACCTAATGAAAACAGGGTTACTCCTGAAGAAGAATCCGACCAACAAACAATAGTAATAAACACTACTACTTTCACCCTTGACGAACCCTCTTCGTGTAGTATATGCCTTGAAGAATTTATTAAAGATGAGAATATTAATATAACTCCTTGTAATCACTTATTTCATTTACAATGTATAAATAACCTTGTAAATAATAAAATTAAAACTTGTCCTATGTGTAGACGGAATTTAGATGAAACTATTAATATCTAACCCTTCCCATTTCTTGTCTTTTTGGACCTCCTTTATATTTCATGTTCTTTTGTGCCTTGTTTAAAGCCTTTTGTTGAACTTTTGGTGAAGACCCTTGTGCCTTCTTTAAGTCATCTATCACTTTTTGTGCATTTAATAACTCTCTGTTAAGGTCTAAAATTTGACTCTCGTATTTTTTAGCTTCTCTTGAGCTTATATTACCTTCGGTCTCTTCTATTCTTTGTTGGATTCTTACAAGACACTCATCTTTCTCTCTTTGTACTTGTTCTCTTAATTCTTGTGCTTGTCTCATAAGAGTTTCAATTTGACCTTCTTGTATCTTTAAAATATCTTTATCGTCTTTACAGTCTTTGAGAAGGTCTTTCATTCTTTTGTTGTCTTCTTGTATATTAAATAAGGAAGCTTCCAAGTTAAATTTCTCACTTGAAAAAGTCTCTTCTAACTCTTTATTCTCAGCAAAACATTCCCTTGACTTTTCAATTGCTAATTTAAGAGACTGATCAAGCTTATCGCTCGTTTGAATCATATCTTCAATGTTATCTTTTAATGTCTTATTTTGTTCTTCTAAATTTTCTACTTTCTTTCTTAACTCATTATTCTCTTCTTCAAGAACTTTTATTTCTTCATCTGCCTTATACATATCATCAGCATATTTATCTGTATATACTTTAATGGTATCTTCAGCGTCAATAAGTCTTTTATTTAATACTTCATTATCATTTTCTGAAGATTGTAATTGAGAATAAATTTCTCTTGCTTTTTCTTTTAACTCTTTGTGATCTTCATCTAAAGACTCATAAAAACCATTTAATTTACTATAATCATCTGCCATCTTTTGAAGATTATCTTTCAATTCTCTATTTTCACGGTCTAAACGACCTATAACTTCCATTCTTTGAACGATCTCATCATTCTTATTATAGATAATTGCTTCCCTCTCATTAACATCTTCTATCAACTTTAATCTTTCTTCTTGTAATCTATCAATTTGTTCTTTCAAACCAGCTATAACAGTTGCATTATCGTTTAAAATCTCTCTTAACCCTTTATTTTCATTACTTAATGTAACAACTTCAGTTTGATACGCTTCAATATCAACCTGATTTTTCTCCACAACAGAAACAAGCTTTTCAACCTTCTCATCATAGCTTCTTGTAGTGCTTTCTAAAGTTTCTCTTAATTCTCTATATTCCCTGTCAATTTTCTCTTTCAAGTCTTGTGTTAAACAGACACGTCCCATAACATCAACGCTGGAAGTAGCTGACTTAATCATATCCACCAAACGGTCATATTCCTCCCTTATGATAGAGCATGCTTTTAATTTATTGTCTAAATCAGAGCTAGTAGTCTTATACTGTTCTCTATGGGTCATAACCTCCTTCAATTGCTTCTTTAAGTTTTTAATCATATTTGACTTTGTCTTAGAGACACACTTAGGAAGTTTTGGAGAAAGAGATGATGCAATCTTTTTAGAGATTCTCTTCCCTTCACTATAATATGTATTTCTACCTTTAGTTCTATAACACTCAATAGACATTTTTTATAATAGGAAAATATTATAAAAATTTATTTTCTTTTTCTTAAAATCAAATATATAGCTACGATTACCGCGATGGTGCAAAGGCAAATTGATTGCTTATGAATATTAGCAAAAAGGTATAAGCGTTGTGGCAAGGTGATATGTTGATGTTCACCGTGAAAGTGTTCTCTAGTGTTAACAGTTGCACTGCATAAAGAACAACCTGACATTTTATTATTTAAAGGAGAAAATAAAATTAATTAAAGATGAAATTGATAGATGCCTTTATCTTTTATAATGAAGAAAAGATGCTTGACTACCGGTTGAATTATTATAAGGATATTGTGGACTACTTTATCGTTGTAGAAGCAACCAAGACTTTTTCCGGGTTAGATAAACCTCTTTATTTTAACAGAATAAAGGACAAGTATTCTCATTTGAATATTATACACTACATCGTTGATGAGTTTCCGCCTGATATGACAGCTTGGGACAGGGAACACTATCAGAGAGAATGTATTCATAAAGCACTTCTTAAGATACCAAAGCTACGTAACGATGATTGGATTCATATAGCTGACGTGGATGAGATTTCAAATAGAGATAAACTTGAGGTTATTTTAAGTGATGTTCATTATAATCATCATGAAAGACGTGGATATACCCTTCATTTTGATAACTATTATTATAACCTTACAAGTAGACTAGATCAGCCGTGTTTAGCTACTAAGTTAATAAGGTACGGTGAGCTTAAAAATAAGGTGATAAAAGACATTAGATTTTCAACATCATATCCTCTTCTTGTAGACTTTGGATGGCACCTTTCATATTTCTTTTCCCCTGAAGGAATAAAGAATAAAATAAACTCATTTTCCCATCAAGAATATAATAAAGATGAATTTACTAATAAAGAACATATAGAAGAGTGTATTAAGAACGGAAAATCAATTTTCCATATTGACCCTGAAAGAAAGGAGAAAATCTATCATATCCCCCTTGATCTTAATGAAAATTTACCAGAAAATTATCACTTGCTTTTATAGTTAAACATTAATAATACAACTTCACAATCTCGAATAACCCTTCATTCTCTTCATTTTCTATCCTTCTTATTTGTTCTTCTATCTCCCTTATTAAATCTTCTAACTTATCCTCCAAATCAACATTTCCTCCATCTGGATTAAATCTTATAAATATCCACTTTCCGCTATGTATCATATATAGGTCATCATATCTTATTTCCTCATCTAAAGGGTCATAACTAGAATGTCCAAACTCATCTGTTTCTATGGCTAATATTGTATTCCCTATTAATTTTCTGTGGTCTATTCTCCTTCTATGAGTGCAGTCACAATTCCCAGTATATAATGGCTTATCGTGTATAAAACCGTCAAAGTAAGAATTAATTTCATTCCTAACTCTTATCTCTTTTGTATGCCTATAGACAATCTTGCTTCTTTCATCTTCTGGAAATACTATCTTAAAACAAGTAGCACAATAACCATCATATTTAGACCATCCACTTCTACTATCAATCCAGTCAATACAATTAGGACACCTTTTTCCACCTCCGTGCTTAGCGCAGAATTCTCCTCTTGCACTTGTTTTACACCCTTCTTCTTTACATATTTTTCCACCTCCGTGAGATATACAAAAATCAGTTTTACCTTGAGCACTATTTTTACATCCATTTTCTATGCATCTTTTACCGCCCCCGTGTTTTTTACAGAAATCAGTTTTACCTTGACTTAACTTATTACAACCACTCTCTATACATCTTTTACCACCTCCATGAGAAGCACATAGTTCTGTTTTATCTAATGCACTATTTTTACAACCACTCTCTATACATCTTTTACCACCTCCGTGTTTTCTACAATAATCTGTTTTATCTCTAGCGATATTATTACACTCTTCTTCGATACACCTTTTACCACCTCCGTGAGAAGAACAATAATCAGTTTTACCACGAACATGTTTATTACATCCATCTTCTTTACATCTTCTACCTTTTACATTATCCATATCTTCTTTCTTATGAATTTTACAATATTCAGGCTTAATATAACCATAGATTGCTCCACTATTGCAACTTTTATCTTTACAAATATAAGGCATTCTTAAGTTATATATAACTTAAGAATAAAGTTTCAATTAATTTTTTTTTAAAATAAAGAATATGAGACTAAAGGTATATATCATATTCTTTAAAGATGTCTAGTGATAGTGATAGCGAACTGTTTATGATACCTTCTAAAGGGTATGTTTTAATAGACTTCTGGGCGCCTTGGTGTGGTCCCTGTAAGGCTATTGCACCATTCTTTAATTCTTTAAAGGAAAAATACCCTGAAGTTAAGTTTTTAAAATGTAATATTGATGATCACCAGGAAATAGCTCGTAAATATAAAATTGAAAGTATACCTGCCTTTATCCTTTTTAAGGATGGTCTTGAAAAAGACCGTTTGGTAGGTGCTAATAAGGTAAAATTAGAAGGGATGATTTCATCGCTCTAATCACCACTTTGGGATTCAGAGCGATGAAAGAGAGGTTAAACAATATGTTCTTCTATTTTTTCCCTTTTACGACTAGAAGCAAGGGAAACAACTCCGCAACATCCAATCACACCAAATAACATTAAAGCTAATATAATATCTATACTCATATTATATTAGATTATACCTTATATTTAAACTTAATTAAGTATACTTTCTACTATTTAATGTATTATTTACAGCTTGAAAAACATCTTTGATAACTTTTTCAGAACCTTTAAATAAGTCGTTGAAAGTATCCTCAGACATTTCAAATTCCATATCATACTTTAATTTTAAGGTATTTTTACCATCTTCTTTTGAAACTTTAACAAGTTTAATATTAGAGGTTCCACCAAGAAGTACTGTTTCGTTATTCATATTCATTTTTATTATAAAATAACTTTATCTTTAAGCTTATTTTATAAATCAAAGATGGTCCGATTATCGCATCAGAGATGCTCCGATCATCACCCTGAAGGGGTCCGGTTTTCCAAAGTAAAATCAATCAAACACTGTTTGTTCCCAATCTGAATATGGGGAATATTGTGGGTCAAATATAATTGATACTAATCTGTCAATATGTGGTGGTAAGTATGAAAAGTGGGCTATTTTAATACTGATTTCCCTATCACTCAATGATGGTAGTTTCATTACTAATGTCTTTCCTACAATCTTATAAATGGTTTTATCAGTTGTATCAACCTCTAAATTATGCAACTCTTTTGCACGTCTTAAAAATACTTCCTTCCCCTCTGTGTTTGAAATTAACTCAACGTGTGGTTCTAATCTACTCTCAAAACGAATGCCTGCGTGCTTTATTCTCTGCTGACAATCATAAATATGAAAATATAAATCACTGTCCGGATCTAAAAATTTAGACTTGGTTTCTCCCTGTAATTTCTTCTTAGGTTCTATCAATAAGACTTTAAGCTTGGTAAAATCAGGAGGTGCTCTCTTACTCATTTTTTATATTAAGCCATTTATCCTTTAATATACCTTTTTTAAATATTCCATACATTTAATCAACTCGTCATCTGTTAATGACTCTTCTCTAAAGGCAAAAGTATCATCATAACATATACAGAATGGTTTTATCTTGTAACATTTATCTCCATTATATCTCTTAACAGTAGCCGAATCATCTATTATAATATAATCCCCACCATACTTTTCAACAACATATTCTATCGGCTTATCTTTCCTATATTTATAAAAAGCTTCTTCATAATGGTTATTCGAAAGAACAAATTTTAAGTCTCTTCCCACGAATAATATGTCAACAATCTGTTTAGCATAATCATCCGACCCTGCTGTAAATATTCCGACCTCAAATCCCTCTGTAAACAAAAAGTCAATAAACTCCCATACATTAGGCCTTAAAAATGTAATATGAGTATCAATATCGAACCATTTAAACTTATCTTTCCATTCTTCTTCCACCCCTTCCATTTTAAGAACGTATTTTTCCACGGAATGAACCAATGTTCTGTCTATATCTAAAATGATACCCTTCATTTTTTTAAAGTATTTTAAAGGTTTAAATTATCTATATTAAAGATGAAAGTCATAGTTACAGGAGGAGGTGGCTTCATTGGAAGTCATATCGTCGATAGACTTATAGAAGAAGGTCATAACGTAATTGTCATAGATAATGAAAGCGCAGAATGTCATAATCATTTTTACTATAACGATAAAGCCCATAATTATAAGTTTGATATTTGTGATTATGAAAATATTAGACCTTTATTTGACGGCGTAGATTATGTTTTTCATTTAGCAGCTGAAGCCCGCATCCAACCATCGTTAACAAATCCGTTATTGACAGTAAGAACAAATTCATTAGGAACAACTATAGTTTTACAATGCGCAAGAGAATCTGGTGTTAAACGAGTAATTTATTCATCCACAAGTAGTGCTTATGGAAGAAAGCATTACCTTAACAATTTCTGGTGGAAAGGACTTTCAGAGAATATGGAAGATGATTGTTTAACACCATATAGTGTAAGTAAAGTTTCAGGGGAAAAGATGTGTAAAATGTACAACGAGTTATTTGGGTTGGATACAGTTACATTAAGGTACTTTAATGTTTACGGGGAAAGAGAACCAACAAAGGGACAATATGCACCAGTTATAGGATTATTTTTAAGACAAAAAAATGCAGGGCAACCGATGACGATAGTAGGTGATGGAGAACAGCGCCGTGATTTTACTTATATAAAGGATGTAGTTGACGCAAATATGTTATGTATGAAATATGAAGGTAAATTAAAGGGAGAAATGTTTAATATAGGAACAGGGAAAAACTATAGTATAAATGAACTTGCAGATATTATCGGTGGAGATAAAATATATATCCCTGAAAGAAAGGGTGAAAGTAGAGTAACATTAGCAAATATAAATAAAGCAAGGGAAATATTAGGGTGGTTCCCAAAAAGGGAATTAGAAGGGTATATTAAATCAAAGTAAAATATAAAATAATTATTTAAATAATATAGTTTTATATTATTTAAAATGACTTGCACAAGAGAAACAATGCCTAATTTATCAGAGATAGAAACTAAGCTTATATTTAAAGAAGGGGAAGAATTTAAAATAAGTGAACATAAATGGTGTAAAGAATGTAGCGATTCATACCATACAATATGTGATATAATTGCTTCTAAATTTAATATTCCTATAAAGAACCATCATATACCTTTACAGAAAATAAGAAAACAATCTCAAAAAGCAAGGATGTTTTTAACCTGTGCTAATTTTTTTTCAAAACAGAATGTGTCTTATGATGAAAATGTTATATCTTTAATACTTGGTTTTGAAAGGTATAAGAAAGGTCTTATAAGTATAGCAGATTGTATTAGACAAAGAATGTTTCATCACGAAAACTGTGTTTTTAACGATATAGATAGACCTAATATGTTTGGAAATGATTCTCATATGAATTTTCTTGTCGGAATAAGTATTGAGTTTCTTTTACTTTATCAACCTTTTAAAGATTTCTTGCCTGAATTCAAGCTGAATATAGATAACTCTATAAAATATAGATTCATAGACTTTAAAGTAAAAAATTTTATACTCAATGATATAGAGGCTAATTATAGAGATATTTTTTCTGCTATTGATACACTTATTACTTCTAAATTTGACGATAGAAGAGACCTTATAAGATATCTAAAACAAAGAAATGAAGATGTTAGTATAAAAACACTTAAAGAAGGTAGAAATGAAGTATGTAAATATGTTAAAGATTGTATAACAGGAACAGAGGAAGTAATGGAATGCATCTTGGATTTAGACATATATATTACAACTTCCGAAGAAGATAGTATATATGAATATTTTACAGAATACTTTAAAAGTATATATAAGTTTAGTAATGAACCTCTTAGAAGGTCTACTTCAGTAAAAAAGAAGTCTCCAACTCTTAAACCAACAAAATCACCTGAGGAAAGAGCAAGAAGTAAAAGACATTTAAAATGGTTAAAAAAAGAAGAAACGAAATAATTTAAGGGGGAAAGTAGAGTGACATTAGCAAATATAACTAAAGCAAGGGAAATTTATATTGATAATTTTGCGTAAGGGGAGCGCCATCACTAAACCTACCAAATTTTATAGAAGTATCAGGCTCATAGAGCCTGTTTTGCTTCGCAAAACGGAGCACCTTTGGTGCGACTGTATTCTTATAAAAATCAGGTTGAATTAGAGATGCGTCACACGATAATAAGTTTAAGGGAAGAGTATAATAATTAATTTAAGAGTATAAAACTAGTCTTAAATTAAACTGGGTTCCCTGTAGTCTTTATTTTTTCAAGAATTTTTAATGCTTTATTCATACTTGTTTCTTGCTCTTGGATTAATTTTAAAACTTTTTCATTAATCTCTTTATTCTGTAGAAGTTGTTCTTTAGTTCGTAAAACAACTTCTTTAATATCTTCAATTTGATTTATTGCTGTGGTTGTTTCCGACATTGTTTTTATATTAATTATCTTTAAACTTTAACTCTCTTTTTGACTTGTGATTTTTCAATATGGGTTTTAGTGGAAGACCCTGGGTCTTTCCTAGCAAATTCCCAAAAGAATTTATTAGGTTTACTTTTACCTTGACAAACTTTCTTAATAAAAATAGATGATTGTCCCTCTACCGCGTATTTTACACAAGCAAATTAAACTTATCATCAACAAGGTCTTTTTGACCGTTAGAATATTTAACTTTTGAAGTATATTTTAGTTCATACTTTTCAGTCTCTTCTTCATTCTTATATTTCCATAAATATTTTTTCACGGTATATCCACCTTGTTTTTTACAGGAAGTTCTGATTTCGTGTTCTGCTATACCTGTCTTTCTTGAAGCTTCAGCTACACTTATAAATTCTTCTAAAAATTCTCCATATACGCCATTATTATTCTCATATTGAAGAACATTTCTAACCTTTTTATTAAGACCATTCTCATAAGCGTGTTTCATATTCTCAGACTTAGTCATCCACTCTAAATTATCTGCGTGATTATTAAGTGTATTTCCATCTTTATGATTAACCTGAAGGTCTTTATAGTCTTCATATTTTTCTTTACCTTCTATAGGGTGAAATGCCATACATACTAACTTATGAACGAAATAATGTTTTTCAGTTAAGCATAGCCTATAATAAGGTTTAGCTAATGTTTCTTTTTTACTTAATGAAAATGTTAAAAAACGACTTCCCCCAAAGGTATTAAGATTATTCCATATATTTCCATCTTTAAATATAATATGATTAGGTAATTCTTCTATAATTTTATTTTCGCAATTTTTAAGCTTATCAACTATATTAATCTTTTCTTTTTCTCTAAAGTTTTCACTTTGATGAGATTTAGTTCCATTTTCTCCCCCTACTTCTGCCCTTGTTCCAACTCTTATATCTTCTAAACAAGGAATATTTTCATTTTTTAATGACCTTACTATATAGCTACATTTACTTCCTTCTAATTTATCAGAATTTTCTATATTAAATGCCTTTGCCATAAGTATAGAAGCATATTGAAGTTTTCCGCCAGTAAAATATCTTCCTTTTTCGTCAGGAGTTAATAATTTTCCGTGAGCATTAATACACTTACCTTTATCTGAAATAAAGCCTCCAACAATAGGAACCCATCTTTCATCTTTGAATTCTTGAGGTATAACTGAAGTATCTGACGGAACCTCTTTTAATTTTAAGTTATTACACTCTCTACAACCTCTTCTTTTTATATCATCAAATCTTTTATTTTTTTCATTTTCACATTTACAAATATATTGAACTATTGTTGAACTTTTAATTTCATTTACAGGTGTGATAAGAGTATAATTTTTCTCTTTAAAGAGTTCTAATAATTCAGTTTGAAGCTTTGAGTAAGACATATTTTATATTAAATAATATATATCTTTAAATAACAAAAAATAAAAATCAATTAAACAATTGTATATATACAATTGGGAGTTTAGAGTATTGGAAATCCGAGTGCGGAGCATCATACCCACAAGTAGATATGATTTGTCCCCGGTATTTTCATACCAGGCCGGAGCACACCTTATGCCTCTATTAATAGTTAGAGACCGACCGACATCTGCTCTCTGAACTGCATCCGTAGCTTTTACTTACACCTGTAAAAGCCCTTAGGACTTGGCTGCTGATTATCCATTTAGAAGTCGTAGTGACCTTCTAATCTTCTTGAATTTTTACTATACCCACGCCATTACGCTTGGTTCTACACCGTGTTTTTCAACCGATGAGTAGTATCAAGAAGCTTTAGGAACTTCCAGCAATTTGACGATCTTGCCATCATTAAAGATGACTAGCGAGTTATATACCATTTGGGTAGTATTTACACTGTTTTCCCGATAAAGTAATACTACAACTTTATCAGCAGCTCGCTGTTGTGGAGCACTTGTTAATTGTTTAATAGGAAACAATCATATTTTCTCCACCGGAAATACGGACGATGTTATGGTTAAGACCCATAATAATAGCTTCATAGGTTTGAGCGGTAGCTGCACCTTGGTTTGCAGAAGCACCAGCAGCAGCAGTAACAGCATCAGTAGAAGCTTGGAATTGTAAAGAAACGTTGGTTAATTTACCGTAGTTGGTAGAACCCATAGGGTTGGTGTTAACCAAATCTAAGGTGTATGAGAGGACGTGATAACCAGTTTCTTTAGGAATAGAAACAGCTGCATAGTATGGAACGATTAATGAGAAATAATCAGAACCCATATTGACGAGACGAGCAGTGTTTTCATAGAATAAAGTAGTTTGGGAAATTGGATCAGATGCTAAAGCTGGAGCAAAGTTGACACCGTTGACAGTTGGAACTGGAGATGCTGCAGTATAGTTAGACCATTCAGCTGCATTAGTCTTGTTTCTGATACCAAAGAATAAAGCCTTGATGGAGTGTGCGAAACGGATATCAAAGTTTTGTAATTGGGATGAAGGAGTGAAGTTACCTCTTGGAGCAATTTGGACTTGTTCAATTAAGATATCACGTGGTGCTTTACCCATTTGTGCTCTTTCAACGTTAGAGACAATAGCATATTCAGCCCACATATCACAACCTAAGGTTGGGTTTTGGTTGGTTAACATAGCACGTTGACAAACATCAGATTGACCGAGAACATAGTTATCAACAATCAAGAGTTCATTAATATCTCTGAATTGAACGTTGTGAATCATATCATTGTATGGTAAAGCTGCAGTTGGGAGAGCAATACCAGTATCACGAGCATAGAAGAATGGTAATGGGATGTTTAAGACAGCTGCTGGGAGGGTTTGGGAAGCAGATGGACCGACAACTGAGATAGGATCAGTTAATTCAGCAATGTTACCAATCATATTGTTATAACCGTTTTGTTTACCTGCTGGGATGGTGAATGCTGACCAGAAATCAAGATAATAGTTATCCATACGTTCAGCAACTAAGTCGTTGAAAGCCAAGTTAATTTCTTTAATTAAAGCATGACCTAAGTTACGAGTCCAACGAAGAGTACATTGGTTGAAAGACCAACCTTGTGGCATAGATGCGGATGAGGATAAAGAAACAGATGGGATAGAAACTCTTAACCAAGTTCTCAAGAGATAATCACCTGCACGGGAAATCTTGTGACCCCATGATTGACCGAAACCTGGTTGACCACCAGAGATAGATAAGACGGTTGGGATAACAGAGAACCAAGTTGCTTTTCTGACTTTCTTAACAAAGTAGGTGATTGCGGAGTCACCACCGTACATATATTTTTCAGGCTCATCGTAGGTAGCAAGGTCAACGAATGCCGCGGTAATGTTTGAGGAGGTAGCGTTTGAGGACATAGTGTATGTTTAATATTAGGACGAGAAAATATTATGAAATTTTTTTTTTTCCTTTTGTTATTTAATAGTCTGTTTATATTTTATTTTTAATATATAAAAAATAAAGCATATAATGTATAAAATTTATTTTTATAGGTGAAAATAACCCTATAAAAATAAATTTTAATTGATTTAAAGAAATAAATACTCATATTTAAATATAAATAAAAACCGAGAATGAAAAAGTGTAATGGCTGTAAAAGAGAACTTGATATTATTGATTTTACCCGCAAGGATAAAGTTTATGCAAGATGTAATAATTGTAGTTCTAATGCATCTTGTAAAAAGAATTTTTGTGAGACTTGTGGTATAAGAGCAAGTTTTAATATTGAAGGATTAAAATGGGGTAGATTTTGTAATATTCATAAAGAAGTAGGTATGGTTAATACCATTGATAAAAAATGCGAAAAACAAGGCTGTAAATCCCGTCCAATTTTTAATTATAAAGGAGAAACCAAAGCATTATTTTGTGATAAACATAAAGAAATTGGAATGGTTAATGTTAAGGATAAAACTTGTGAAAATGAAAACTGTGATAAAAGACCATATTTTAATTATCAAGGTGAAACCAAAGGAAGATTTTGCGGATTACATAAAAAGGATGGTATGGTTGATGTAAAAAATAAAACTTGCAAAGAAGATGGATGTATAAAGCAACCAAGATTTAATTATGAAGGGGAAACTAAAGGAATATACTGTTCTTTACACAAAGATGATAATATGGTTAATGTCATAGATAAAACTTGCGAGATTGATGGTTGTAAAAGACAACCTATTTATAATTATGAAGGTGAAACTAAAGGCATATTTTGTAGGTTGCATAAACTAGATGATATGGTTAATATAAGAGATAAAAAATGTGAAGAAGAAGGTTGTGGTAAAATTCCTAATTTTAATTATGAAGGTGAAACTAAAGGCAAATTTTGTATTATTCATAAACTATATAATATGGTTAATGTAAAAAATAGAAAATGTCTTAATAAAGGATGTAATACTCAACCTGCTTTTAACTATGAAGGTGAACTTTCAGGTAAATATTGTGAAAAACATAAAGAACCTGGTATGGTTAATGTAATAGATAGAAATAGAATTTGTGAAAAAGATGGCTGTAAGACAAGGTCTCATTTTGGATACTGTGGTTCATCTCCTTCGCATTGCGGTCAACATAAGCTTGATTATATGATTAGTAAACCTAAAAGAACTTGTATAGGTAATGATGAAGAGGAGTGTAAAGACTTTGCTATTTATGGGAAGGATGAACCGTTACATTGTGAAGATCATAAGTTAGATGATGAAATATGCTGGTTAGTAAAAAAATGTGAGAATTGCGGGAGAGACAAGGAACTTTTAAATAGAGATGGTTTATGCGGTATATGTTGCGACAAACCTTTTTATGAGGAGAGTAAAAGAATAAATAAGATGAAAGAAACTATAATGGTAAGGTATCTTAGAAACAATATAAAAGAAAATAAAGAGATATTAGCTGATAGAATTATTGACAGCACTTGTAACCTTTATAGACCTGATATATTATATGATTGTGGAACCCATATAGTAGTAATAGAATGTGACGAGAACCAACATAAGAATTATCCGTGGGAGAGTTGTAGTTTAAATAAGAGTTTAGAACATATGGAAGAGAAGAGAATGTATGAGATAATGATAGCTTATGGTTTGCCTGCAATATTTATTAGATGGAACCCTGATAGTTTTAAGGTGAAGGGAAACATAAATAAAAAGTATAACAATAATATAAGATTAGAGATGTTGGTAAAGTGGGTAAGATATTGTATGAAAATGAAGGTAGAATCAGGAGTAATATATAAGAATTTATTTTATGACGAGTATGAAGAAGGAGATATGAGTTTTAAGAAGATAGAAGAAGAAAGTTTAATTTAAATATATATTATTCTTTTGAAATAACTTTGTAAGGAACTTTTTCTACTTTGATTTCTTGTTTTCTAATATACGGATTATACCTTGAATATAACGTTACAAATCTATGATATCTTATAACATCAAAAGCACTTATCCCAGATTCTTCTGCGTTTTCTATTAATGACGTCAATTCTTTCTTATATTCCCCTTGATTTTTACTTGTATAAAATAATGACATATATTTTACCCCGTAGAGTAAACCAAGTGGATTTACAAATTTTATACTATCTCCCCTTGACATAGCCACACTCATCATTATAGCAAATTCCTCCTTCTTTATATCCTCACTCTGCATTAAATTCTTTACACTTTCTAAAAACAATTCCTTACCACTTGCGCTATATAATACCCTCTTTTTCTGTTTCATTAATTCAAACTTACTTTTATTTAGGATATTTTGACCGTCTTCTATTCTACCTTCAACATCCCAACCAACCTTATTCAATGCTTCATTAATCCAATGCTCTGAATTAACCCCTAAAAAATTACCATCCTTATCAAACAAATCTCGAGGATTTACAGCATCAACTATGTAACTCATATTTATTCTATATAGAAATATTTTATTTTTTTATCCAACAATTAGTAAGGATAAAAAAATGTTATCTGACCTAATAACCATTTATATATTTGATGAGGACGATTTCTCAGGGGAAATTGTTAATGATAACCTTGAAACAACTCCAACTGGATATAAAGAAATAAAGGTCAAGATAGACGAGAAAAAAATTTTAAATGAAATTAATAAAACTTTATTATTATTATTAAAAAATGAAGCTGTCTCTGTTTAATTTTAGATGTTTTAAGAACTTCCAGTTTGAAATCCCTGAAGACAACGGTGTTCTTCTCTTATGGGGAACAAGTGGTATTGGAAAAACAACTATATTTAAAGCCATAAGTTTCGTCTTATATGGGAAAGAACAAAAAGTAGTAAAACACGGTGAAAAGAAGTGTAAAGTTGTCTTTGAATATAAAGACCTTATCATAACCCGTACTAAATGTCCTAACCATTTAACGTTGGTAAAAGGTTCTCTAGAACTTTCAGATGATCCGGCCCAAATAGAGATTGAAAAGATATTTGGAAAAGATTTTATATTAACAAGTTATATGGCTCAAAAGTCAACTGAAAGTTTTTTTAGTATGTCAAGTAATGATAAGAGTGCATTCTTACATAGATTATCAATCAAAGATTTTGACGTTGATAACATCCGTAAAAAAACAAGAGAAATAATAAAGCAAAGAAAAGAAAAAATCCTTATTAATACCACAGAACAAAAGGTTGTTAAAAATATGTTTGACTCCTTAAATTGTTCCTCTGCTAAAGAACCAAAACTTAAAATAGATTTAAAAGGTAAAACTATAGATGACCTTATCAAAAGTGATAATAAACTTAAAGAAAAGGTAAAAAAGGAACTTAAGGAAAAGAGATGTGAATTAACCTCTTTATTAGAGTCATTAGAAAAGATAAAACTTAACGGTGTAAGAATAGAGGAAAAGACAAAACAACTTAATGATATTATACTTAAGCTTCAAGATTATTCTTATCTTGAAGGTGAATCAGTGAAAGGTATTAAAACCACATTAGATGAATATAATAAAATCATATCTTATTATACCCTTAAAAATTCTTGTAAAGAAATCCGAAATGAATATGATAAGATGATAGAAGATGAACGAAAAAAATTAGAAGAAGAAATAGGTAAGTTGAAACTTAAAAAATCATCTATTAATATCTTGAACGATAAAGACCTTGACGATATTAATAAGGCTAAAAGTATATATGATAAATCAAAGATGAAATCATTGTCTGAAATGAAAGATAGGTTATCATCCTTGAATACATCTCAAAAAGATAAAGAACTTGAAACCTTACAAGACACCCTTAAACAAAAGCGAGAGGTATTGGCAAACTTACAAATAGAATTAGAAGGTATAAAGAACAATATAAAAGATATATCAAATATAAAGGTAGGTCATACCTTAAAATGTCCTAGTTGTGTAACTAAGGTTTATTTTGATAAGGACTGTTTAAAGATAGTTCCTGAAAATATAGATGAACTTAAAACCAACCTTGAAAATTTAACAAAGAAAAAGGAAAAAATAGACAATGATATTTCAGGTTTAAACAAAGATATAAAATCAATAAACGATAAAGTTCTTAAATTAACAATTGAAATATCTGAAAATATAAAATTAGAAAGTGAGCTTAGTGTATGTGTTAAAAACCTTGAGAACTTGAAAAATAACGACACCCTTTCAACTATTAAAAGTATACTTGAAAAAGATACTGAAAATCGTTATGTATTAAAGACGGTAGAAGAAAACCTAAAACAGCTTGAAGAAAAAATAAAATTAACAGTGGACGTTTTACCTCATTATATAAAGAAAAAAAGAGATGAGCTTACTGCAACCAAGAAAAAGTATGAAGAGGTAAAGGAACAACTTGAAGATATAGAAATCACAGAAGACTTAAATTGGTATAAGGAAGAGGTTCAAAGTTTAAGCATTAAATTATCAAAATACGAACAGTCTTTAAAAGAAAGAAATAAATTGTTAAAGGACAAGGAAACAATTGAAGGTGAAATATCTGTGTTACAACAATTTATAGACGAAAATATAAAAGATGACCTAAATCCAAAGACAATTGAAGAGGAAATAAACAAGAGGGTAGAAACAGAGGAAAAACTAAAATTAAGAGAAATTAAGTTTATAAAGTATAAAGAAGACCTGTCCGTTTATAAAAAGCAATTAGAGGTAATAAATAACCTTGAGATTCTTAAAGATGAAGAAAATATATTAATAAGGGCACTTTCAACTGCTGAAACACTTTTAAAAAAGATAAACGATGCAGAAGCTATTTCCCTTGAAAATACTCTTGAAATAATAAATACAGATTTAGAAGAGTTTGTAACCCATTTTTTTGGGGAACATTTTAGTGCTAAACTGCAATCATTTAAAGAATATAAAGATGGTGATAAAAAGCCATCAATTGAAATATTAATAGTTCAGGATGGAGAGACCGTTCCTCTTGATTCATTAAGTGGAGGAGAATATGATAGGTTGGCCTTAGCATTATTTTTATGTTTTAATAAAATATCGAAGAGTAACATTATTCTTCTTGATGAATGTCTTGCTTCCCTTCATTCTGAACTTGTAGAAGACATTGTTGAACTTATTAAAACAAAACTTGGAGATAAGCTTGTTCTTTTTACACTTCATCAAGCAAATACCGGTATATTTGATACTGTTATTGATATAGAACAACTTAAGGGTAAATCCGATTAATAATAACGAATAAAATTAAAAGCGTGATAACCAAGGGCGGAAAAAGCTAATATTAACAACATTTCTAAAAATGGTCTCTTTATATCCTCACATTTATATCCTATATAAAGGAACAGTGGGAAGACTATCAAAATATGTATTAAATTTACCCATATTTTATATTCTTCTTTTGAGTTCAATCTTTGTTTAATTAAAAAAGCGTGGTATAATATACCTATAATAGCTACTCCCATTAAAATTCTACAAATGGTTGAATTTAATCTTTTCTTAAGGCCTAAATAGTATAAATAACAAAGTGCGGGGAAAAATAAGAATACGTGAAATAAATTAATAATTGAGTCTTCGTTCATATTTTATAAAAAGTTTAAGATTTTATAAAATATTTATTTATTTTTACCCGCTTAATATCTTTTATTGTAGTGACACCAAACACAAGCAACACCTGCTGCGAATAATAAACCATAAGCCATCTTTTCTTCTTGGGTTAATTTTTCAGGTTGTTTACCCTTAACTAACATATCACCGATAATATCTTTATCGAAAGCTTTTAAGCCGACAATAACTGCTGCTGCACAGACAATGTAAGAGGAATACTTACACATCATATCTTCTTGTTCTCTTGTTAAAAATTGTGACATTTTCTAAGTTTATTATATCCCAAGAAAAAAAAATATTTTTTTTTTAATTTACAACTTAAATCTTCTTTTAAAATCTGAAACAGAAGCTCTAAAGGAAGGTTTTCCCCATAAAATATATCTTGAGAGTGCTCCTGCACTTGTTGGGTCTCTCCAATTTTCCCTTGATTTATGACGCTGAATGTATCTTGATTTTCTTTGTTTATCTTTGTGCTTAGTATAATCCGACATTCCTTTAGCACCAAAATGAGTTTGCTTTATGCGTCCATTTTTACAGAATGACGCAACATACTTTTTATCCTTCTTTGGAGACTTCTTTATACTTATAAGGGAAAGCTTTTTTTTCCCCTTTCCACATCTTGAACGACCCAAGGTCTTTCTTGAACGGGTTGAACGGGTTGATTTTTTACGACTAGGCATTTTTTATTAATAAAAAAATAAAATAATAACTTATTAATAAAAAATGGTCCAGTTTAAGTTATGTAATGTCTGTAAAAAGTCGTTCCCTTCTGCTGCTCTTCCTCACCATTTAACTTATTGCGGCGTAGTTCCAGTCGTTGAAGTTCCAGTTGTTGAAGTTCCAGTTGTTGAAGTTCCAGTTGTTGAAATTCCTGTTGAAATTCCTGTTGAAATTCCTGTTGAAGTTCCAGTTGAAGTTCCAGTTGAAGTTCCAGTTGAAGTTCCTATTGAAGTTCCTGTTGTTGAAGAAACAATGGAAGAAAAGCTTGCTAAATTAAGAATGTCAATAAGATTTGGAAATTAACCTTATCATCTCTTAAAATATTTTTTACAACTTGGATACTTCTTTTTAACCTGTGCATATGAAACTGCAAGGGCTTGTTTTCTCGATGAAAATCTCCCTTTCTTATACTCTGTCATATTTATTCTAATTTTATTCTTTAATTTAGTCTGACACGAGCGCTTTGCGCGAGATGAGCGCTTTTTACGGGAACCAGAGCGTTTTGTTTTTGAATTGTATGAAGTAGGTCCTTTTATTCCCATTTCTTTTCTTAATTCTCTATAGACTCTTTTAGCCCTTGAAGAAAAAGGGACTTGATTTCCAGTTACAGGGTGTTTCCAAACAGAAGGTATTCTTAAACTACTTCCGTGTTTTTTAAGTTGATTTTTTATAAATCTTCTAAATATCTTGTCCTCTTCTTTTCTTGAAAGCTTTCTAGAACCTTTTCTTCCAGAATTATCTCCTCTTTTTGATGCCATCTTTTTATAATATTGAAAATATTATAAAAAAATAAATTAATCTAATAATACATTTTCATATATGACTTTATAATCTTCTCTACCAAGGTCATCAATTGGATAATGAAATTGTTTTTTAACACTTATTTTTATAGCATCATTTATATTCCTAGCAGAAACATTATTATCACCATACTTTCTTTTACCATAAGAAATAAAGCTTGGATAATTGTTTTTTAAAATATACAGTTTAATATCTTCATCATCTTCGTCTACTATTTCTAATTCTGATATAACAACTAAAGCTATTCTATTAGTATAATGATATCTGCGATTTCCTATAATAACTGATGATGATATGTTTCCTTCTATAAAATATACTCTAGGAAACATATCATCATCAGAATTATATTTAATTATAACTTTATCACCTCCTTTTAAAGGTGTAGTTGAAGAATAAGTAAATTCGTTTAATTTAGGGTCATATGCAAAATATAAATATTCACCTCCTTCATACCCTTGAATTATATTAGCAATATCTCCAGGTATACGATGAGCATTTTTTCCCATAGTAGCGTTTAATGTTTCTTCTATGATATCAGCCCTTTCTTTAATAACAAGCTTTGGCATAAAGCGTAAACTTCTTTTCATTGGTTTACGACCTTTACGAGAACCTCTTCTACGAGAGGTCTTACGAGAACCTCTTCTTGATGGCATTTTATTATAATATGGAAAATATTATAAAAAAAATTAATTAAATCTCTTCGATACAGTATATTTCTTTATATTACCTTTTTTCTTTTCCATATGCATATCAACTTTTATATTGGATGCTTGAATAGAAGCCTTATGAGCTTTACCTTCAAATTTATAAGTATGGACTTTACTATCAGTATCCTTATATATAACCTTAACACCATCATATTTACGTAATTTATATTTACGGTCTGCTTTAGGGCTAATTTTTAAAGTTATAATACCTTTTTTTCTGTCTTCTACTCTAAGTCTCTTAGAACCTTTACGAGAACCTTTACGAGAACCTTTTCTATGAGAACCTTTTCTATGAGAGCCTTTACGAGAACCTTTACGAGAACCTTTACGAGAACCTTTTCTATGAGAGCCTTTTCTTGATGACATTTTATTATAAGTTCAAGAAAAAAAATATTTTAAAATTACCCAGGGTTATTTTTTAACCCATCTACAGATACCATTTGAGGCTTTAACTGACTTGTAGGTATTACCGTCATTTCCTTTCTTGGTCGCACCGCAACAATTATTAGCAGGATATGGAGGGGACTTTCTGCTTCTATATTTCTTTGTTGATTGAAGGGAACAACCTCTCTTCATACGATTTGAACGCTCAACTTTACGGTGAGTTCTTCTTGATTTTTTTAACTTGCGTTTTGAGGCTCTTTGTTTCCCATATCTTGCATAAGAATATTTTCTACCTGATTTTATACCTGATTTTCTACGTTTAATTCTCATTGAGAAATTAGCTAATGTATGGGCTAATTCATCCATTTCTCTTTCTTGTTCTTTTTTAGCTTCTCTTGCAGATTGTCTTCTTCTTTTAGAGAGTTGTTCTTCTTCTCTCATATCATCAACTTTCTGTCTTGCTGACCTACGAGGAGCTCTACGGAGAGGTTGGAGGGAGGTTCTACCCATTAAAGATGATAATTCATCATCGTCGTCACGAGAACGCTTAGGCATCTTTTTATAATATGAAAAGAAAAAAATTAATTACCAATCTAATCCTCCATATCTATTATCTAAATATTCTTCTCTTTGTCTTATTTCTTCGTCTTTTTTAGCTTCTTCAGCCTTAAATTTTTTAAATTCATTCCAAGCCTCTTCTCTAGACATATTTTTCATTCTTTCATAAAGTTGTTCGTCCTTCAATCCAGAATACTGTCTTGGGATATCATATATAATATATTTATCGGTTCTTTTAAACATACTTGGTTTTCCCATTAAATTGTTAGGGTCAAACATAGCAGGCATAGATAAAGGAAAACCTGATGTTCTAGCTTGGGATGATCGTGGGGAACTTTTAACCGTGGTTCTTTTACCCGGAGAGCGTCTTTTTGTGGAGCGTTTACCCGGAGAGCGTCTTTTTGTGGAGCGTTTAGCTGGTGAGCGTCTCTTTGTGGAGCGTTTAGCTGGTGAGCGTCTTTTTGTGGAGCGTTTAGCTGATGAGCGTCTTTTTGGCATCTTTTATAATAGGGAAAATATTATAAAAAAATTAAATTATCCTGAGTTACATTTCAAATCCTGTTTTGAAATGGTAACCACGGTATTTATCTTCTACGAGAGCCTTTCTTGTTAGACTTTCTCTTGGTCTTTCTCTTAGATTTTTTGGTAGATTTACGGGATGAAGGCATCTTCATTTTACCTTTATTGATTTTAGCAGCTTGTTTAGCCATTTGAGTGACAGGAACAGATCTACCGATACTTCTATAGTGAGCAGCTAATTTTTTAACTGTGGAAGCTTGTTTTTTCATAGCAGGCGACATTTTGCGTGAACGTCTTTTAGAACGTTTAATAGCCATTGACATACATCCAGACATTGTTTTATTTTAACTTAAAGAAAAAAAATAAAATATTTAACAAATAATAAAATGGAAACAGTTAGAACT